>JAESFL010000022.1_pt1 | contig 299543 bp, 217 predicted proteins | sample 9269401 | NCBI WGS metagenome assembly JAESFL01 (sample SAMN14506025, study PRJNA617098) | algae metagenome | isolation source: Gloeocapsa sp. UFS-A4-WI-NPMV-4B04 and co-occurring heterotrophs from desert... | place: USA: Utah | collected 2006-10-01 | reverse complement strand
GGCGGGAGGGCATGCTCCCGTCCCCGGCGATTGAAATCGCGGCACCGAAAACGTGATGTCGGCCTTCGCTGACGGCTCGTGCAGCACGACGGGTGAGTGCACGTCCGCACGCATCGGCAGGTGAAACCCGGCGGATGCGGGTCTCTTCCGAGACCGCATCCACTCATGGAGGGAGAGAGCCATGAAGGCGTACGTCATCACCACCGGCGCGGTGTTCGGCCTCCTGGCGCTCGCGCACGTGCTGCGGATCATCGGGGAGGATGCGCGGCTGCTCGCGGATCCCTTCTATATGGCCATCACCGTCGCGGCGGCGGCGCTGTGCGTCTGGTCGTTCTTCGTCGTGCGGCGGATGCCCGGACACGCATCGAATCCCAACCCGCGCGGGTGAACCGCGGCCGTGATTGCACCACCCGGCACGAAATCGAAACGCCCCGCGAGGCATCGCGGGGCGTTTTTGCGTCGTGGAGTCGGGCCGATCTCTGGATAGATGCGATAGATGGATGGATATGGGATAGATGGGTCGATATGGATGGATGGGGCGCGTCGCGAGGCCAGCGGGAGCGAATGAATTCGCGGCTACGACATCACACTGTCGGCCTGCGCCGACACCAACGACACAGCCCGGGCCTCCACCGCGACTCCGCTCACGAGAGACAAACCCGCCATGCAGTCCGCGAAGGCGGACTTCGTGAATTTCCAGCGGCGAATTCATTCGCTCCGGACGGAGCCCGGCCACGCTCCGACCAGACCTCCACCGCTCTCGACAGTGGTGTGAGAACACCACGCCGCTTCCGATAACCTGCCAACTCACTTCCGATAAACTTCCGATAACTCGCTCGCTTCCACACGCCGACACCGCGCCATCGGGAGAGCGCGTGGAGCGAACACAGCGTGAAACCTATCGATTGGGCGGACCGGACGCAGGTGACACTTCCGATAACCGTCCGATGTACTTCCGATAAACTTCCGATAACCCGTACTTGCGGTTCCGGTTGGACGAGTCCTGAACGACGAGAAAGCCCGTATCGACCCAGTCAGCAAGATGGCTGCGCACTGCCCGGTCCGAGATCGGGAGAATACCCGCGACGTCCGTGGCCCGGATGGTGTCGGTCTTTGCGAACAGCGCCAGGACGCGCCGCGCGCGTGCATCCAGCTCCCGGACCGGGTCGGGCTCCAGCGGAACACCACGCTCCGAAGCGCGAATGGCTTCTTCCTGGGCAATCGAGAACACCCGCGCGACCGCACCGGTGAAGTACTCCACCCAGGGCGTGAGGTCTACGTGCTCCCGGCCTTCGTAATAGTTGTGATGCTCGTGGGTCTGGAGCTGATCGTAGTACACGCCGAGATCGCGGGCGTGGTACTCCTCCAGCGAAAAGAAGCCGCGCAGGCCAAGACCGCCGCGATGAAGGATGAGGGTCGCGAGCAGCCGGGCCGTCCGGCCGTTCCCGTCCATGAACGGGTGGATGGTGACGAACTGGTAATGGGCCAGGCCCGCGATGATCGGGGGCGGCACTTCGCTCCGCTCCGCCTGGCGAATCCACTCCACCAGTTCCGCCATCAGCAACGGGACGTCGCTGGCTTCCGGCGGCATGTACACGATCCGGCCGGACTGCGAATCGCTGACGACGTTCTGCTGGGTTCGATACGGCGTCGGCCTGCGCCGGGGGCCTTTCTCCACCATCGCGTGGAGCTTGCGGATCATCTCTTCGGAGAGCGGGGCGTTCTGCTCAGCCCACGTCTCGACCTGCAGCATGGCGTGCCAGTAGTTGTCTACCTCCTTTACATCCCGCTGGCGGCCGGCAAACTGGACACGCCGCTTGCGGACGACCTCTTCGGCTTCGGCGAGCGTGAGCCGATTGCCCTCGATCCGCGTGGAAAAGTGGGTTGAACGCAGGCGGGCACGAAACCGGATCTCCTCCTCCACGAACGGAGACCAGGCATGTTCTTCGACGGCCGCGCTCGCGCTCGCGATCTCCATCAGCGATCGCGCGATCCTGTCGTTGTAGCTCCAGCGAGGCGCCCACCCAGATCGGCTCATTCCCTTGTGCGGCGGAGGTCGAAGTCATTGTACGCGGCCGTGCCCCCTGCGTCTACTCCGCTACGCACCCGCCGCGCGGTACACGTCCAGCGTGCGCTCGGCCGTGGCGCGCCAGGTGAGGGCGCGGACGGAATCCGCGGCGCGGGCACCCATCGCGCGGCGGGAATCGGCTTCGCGCATCACGCGGCGGAGGGCGGCGGCGAGGGCGGCGGGGTCGCGGGGGGGGACGAGCAGGCCGCTCTCCCCGTCGCGGATCACCAGCGGCGCGCAGCCCACGGGGGTGGCAACGACGGGCAGGCGCTGGCTCATCGCCTCCACGATCACCATCCCGAACCCCTCGTAGGTGCTGCACGCCACCAGCACGTCGTGCGCGCGGTAGTGGCGCATCACCTCGTCCTCCGGCGCGCGGGGGACCACGCGCACGAACGGCCGTGCCTCGGGCGCGAACGACGCGAGCACGACGTCCTCCGGCACGCCGGGGCCCAGCACCGTCAGGCGCGGCGCATCTCCCTCCGCCACCAGCAGGGCCAGGGCGCGGGCCAGGTACGGCGCGCCCTTGACGTTGTCCCACGATCCGCAGAACAGCACACCCCCGCCCCGCGCCGCGTCCGGCCCCGGCGCATCCTCCAGGAAGCGGGCGGAGACGCCGTGCGGCACCACGTGCACGCGCGCCGGCCGCTGCCACCCCGCATCCACGGCGAAGTCGCGGTCGGCCGGGTTCAGCACGATGAGCGCATCCGCCAGGCGCGCGGCGGCGGCCACCTGCGGCAGGCGCACGCCGGGGTACCACAGGCGGCGCGTCCACGGCTTGTGGAGCAGCCCGTCCGCGGCGTCCTCCAGCGTCCGGCGGTAGTTCAGGTGCTCCAGCCCGTGCGAACGGCTGATGATGACGGGGTCGCGCGCGAAGCCCATCCGCCGGCGCGCGGCGAACGCCATCCCCTCCGCGCTGGCCACGTCCACCACGTCGTACGGGCCACGTTCGCGGATCGCGCGGCGGATGGCCCCGTCCGCCAGCCAGGGCGAGATGGTCTGCCGCACGCGCCAGTTCTCCGGCCGCGCGGCGATGTCCGGCCCCAGCAGCACGTCGCAGTCGTGGCCCAGCGCGGCGAATTCCTCCCGCAGCTTGTAGTAGACCTTGGCCGATCCCAGCCGCGGGTCCGCCGGGTAGTCGCCCACGAGCAGGATCCTCACGCCGCGTCCTCCCCCGCCAGCAGCCGCTCCACCGTCCGCTCCACGGCGAAGTTCTCCCGGTAGAGCGCGCGCATCGCCTCGCGCAGCGCCGCGTGGTCCGCCGCGCAGATGGGGGTCATCCCCGGATCGGCGTACAGCTCCGCGGCCAGGTCGCCCATCCGGAACAGCTCCGTCGGCGGGGTGTGGGCCACGCCCGCGACGAACAGGCCGAACGAATCGTGCATCCCGCGCGTGCTGACGGTGGGGACGCCGTTCGCCAGGCACGCCATCAGCGACGTGCGGCGCGTGTTGGCGCCGTCCGGGTACGGCTGCAGGGCCACGTCCGAAGCCTGCAGGTGGATGGAGACGTCCTCGGGAGATTGGAAGCCGGGCGCGACCAGCACGTCGCCCCGGCGCAGGTCCGCGCCCTGGATGCGATCCGCGAACTCCGCCCCGCCCCGGCCCAGCAGCAGGATGCGCGCGTCCGGACGCCGCACGACGAGCCGCCGCAGCGCCAGCTCCAGCATCCGCGCGATCACCCCGCCGTACGTGCCGAAGTGGACGAAGATGGGACGACGCCCATCCTCCGAGAGCGCACGGCGGATCTCCGCGACGCGCTCGGGATCGTCCACGAAGGGAATGGTGGAGGGGATGGGAAGCGTGTCGATGCGCAGGCCGGCGGGCGCGAGGGGGCGCAGCAGCCCTTCCCACGCGTCCGTGGAGACGTACGCGCGGGTGGATGCGCGCAGGAGGTCGCGCGCCATCCACCGGTTCACGGCCGCGAGCAGGTTGCGCTGCGGGCGCTGCCATCCAAAGGGAAAGAACGGCTCGTGGAACATCACCCGCACGTCGTCCCCCGCGCGGTAGCGGGCCAGGAGCCAGCGCGCGAGGCCGACGTTCATCCCCCGCATCCCCCACGCCTGCGGCGCGTATTGCACGAGAAGGCGGCGCGGCGCGGCGAATCCATCCAGCGCCCGCCCCAGCTCCGCCAGCGCCCCCCGCCCGACCCCCCCCAGAGGATGGACGACGGCGCGGCGGAGCACGACGCCGGCCGCGTCCGGCGACCAGACGTGCACCTCGGGGCCGGCATCCGCCAGCGCGTCCGCCAGCAGCCGCGTGTAGTCGCCGATGCCGCCGCGGGACAGTTCGCCCGTCAGCAGGTGCCAGGCGGGGGCCATCACTCCGCCGGGACGCCGAACGCGACGGCGGCGGACAGCACCCGCTCCACCGCGTCCACGTGCCGCTCCAGCGACATCCGCTCCGCCATTTCCCGCGCGCCCGTCCGCATCCCCGCGATGGTCTCCGGCGCCCGCGCGGCGCGGAGGAGTGCCCCGGCGAAGTCGTGCACGGAGGGCGGATCGCCGGGAACGAGCCAGCCGTTCACGCCGTCCGTCAGCCAGTCGTCCATGCCCCCCACGTCGAAGCCGATGGAGGGGACGCCGAACACGCCCGCCTCCAGTCCCACCAGGCCGAACGGCTCCGGCCACACGCTGGGGACGGCCAGCACGGAGGCGGAGCGGAAGAGCGCCGCGCGGCCGTCGTCATCCACCCAGCCGATGAACGTCGCGTCCACGCCCAGCCGCTGCGCCAGGCGCTCCCACGCGGCACGCTGCGGCCCGTCGCCGGCCATCGTCAGGGAGATGGGGCGGCCGAGCGCCTGGGCGGCGTCCGCCACGGCGCGGATGAGGACGTCGCCGCCCTTCATGGCCGTCATCCGGCCCAGGAAGAGGACCCTGAACGCGTCGGGCGCGGGGGACGGCTCGCCGGCGATGGTGGGAAAGAGGGGGATGGCGTGCACGCGGTCCGCCAGGGCTCCGTTGCGCACGTACTCGTCGCGCATGTGGCGGCTGGCGGTGACGATGGCCGCGTATCCATCGAACAGGCCGTTCTGCTCGTTGGCCCAGCGCCATCCCTCGATCACGGCGCCGGGGCGCATCCGCCCGCACTTGCGGGTCGCGTAGACGGGAAAGCAGCCGGGCCCCAGCGGCTTTGCGCAGGGGACCACGGCCGGCCACTGGTGCGACTTGAGCCCGCTGATGCACGTGCCGAAGTAGCCGTGCATCATCTTTACGGTGGGCACGGCGTCCATCAGCGTGCCGTCCACGTGCAGGGGGCGCATGTTGTGGACGAACGCCACGTCCGGCGCCCACGCCAGCGCCTCCGCCAGGGCCGCGTCCATCCCCTGCTCCGCCATGCAGAAGTGCGGCGTCCCCTCCGGCGCGGGCGAGGGCTCGCCGGGGCGGACGGGGTCCAGGTGCAGCAGCGCGGCCGCGTGCCCCCGCGCCGCCAGCGCGGGGATGACGGCCGCGAGGTAGTTCTGCACGCCCCCCGCGTCGCCCACCCCGTCGTTGGCGAAGAGGATGCGCAACGCTACTCCGGGCAGTCGCTGCCGTCGGCGAACCGGTTGACCTCGGCGGTGGGAACGCGCAGGCGCTGCAGCACCACGGCGTTGTAGGCCTCCGCCCGCTCCGCCGCGGACTGGCGGTAGCTGGCGTGCTTGGGGCTCACCGTCATCCCGTCCGTCCCCGGGATGGTGCGGAAGCCGTACTTGTTGATGAGGCAGCGGTTCAGCACCGGCGGCACGTGCACGGCGTTCGTCGAATCGCTCACGGCCCACAGCTGCCGGTCGCCCTCCGCGAACGCCGACTCGGCCAGCCGCGCGGGCTCGGTCCCCATCCGCACCCGCTCCATGTAGATGCCCGCGTGGGCGATGGCGTACAGCCCCAGGAACGCCACCAGCACGCCGATGGGGATGGGGGCGATGGCCTGCGCCCGGCGCGACAGCCGCCTCCACGCCCACACCAGCGCGGCCACGGGGATGGCGGCCAGCAGCAGCAGCACCAGCGTGCGCATCACGGCCCCGGCGGTGGTGATGGGCCCGCCGTACGGCCCGTGGTCGATGGCCCACCACGCCAGCAGCAGGGTGAGCACCACGGCCACGCCCACCCACACGCCGCGGTCCTCGGGAAAGCCGGCCTGCGCCGTGCCCCGGCGCCGCAGCGGGCTCATCGGGCGGCCTCCAGGCGAAGGCACTCGCCTTCCAGCGCCCATGGGTCCGCCACCTCGCGCAGCGGCACGGCCCGCAGCCCCTGCGCGGCCAGCTCCGCGCGGACGGCGTCCGCCGGCAGGCCCCGCTCGCGCCAGGCGGTGGGGTGCATCTCCACGAACAGCGCGAGCGAGCCGCATCCCCGCGCGATGGTCTCGCGGGCGCCGCGCAGCGCCTCCAGCTCCCAGCCTTCCACGTCGATCTTGATGATCGTGGGCACGATTTGCTCCCGGGCGCAAAATTGGTCGATCGTCACCGTCTCCACCGTCTCCGTCCCCTCGTCCGCTCCCGACGCCAGCCGGCTGGTGCCGTGGTGCCCCTCCGCCGCCAGCGCCGCCCGCCCCTCCCGGTCCGATACCGCCGCGCGCACGGGATGCACGACGTCCGCCAGCCCGTTCAGTTCCACGTGCGCCCGCAGCCCCGCGAACGCCTGCGCGGACGGCTCGAACGCGTACACCCGCCCGCCAGGCCGCACCCATCCGCCCATCAGCAGGGCGTAGGCGCCCACGTTGGCGCCCACGTCCAGCGCGATTCCGCCGGATCTCGACGCGGCGCGAAAGGCCGCGTACTCCACCGGATTCCATCCCATGTAGCGGAATTCCGGCAGCACGCGCACCGTTTCGCCGCCCGGGAGCGTGGCCGCGATCCCCTGCCCGCCGCCCAGCGCGGCGTGGTACAGCGACCGCAGGCGGCGGCGCGCTCCGTTCTCTGGCAGCAGTCGCGCCACGGCGGCGCCCAGCGCCTCCAGCGGCGAGCGCCGGCGGTACGCGTGCCCCTCCGCGGTGTCGATGCGATCGTCAGGCAAGGCTATGGCCCGTCGGCTTGATCAAGGTCACTTTCAAAAGCGGCGTGACCAAACATAGCTACATCTTGCTGCATCGCGCGAAAACCTTCACTGTTCGCCACACGATCTAGGTCAGCTTCAACGGCTTGCGCAATCACTTCTCGTTGTCCCGGAGACATCAACCGCGACTGCTTTTGCATCTTCTCGGCTTGCTGCATCAAGAACGTACTGATGCTTTGTGGCAGTTGATAGGTGTCACTACCCAGCGTTCCTGCCCTGAGATGAATCTTTGTGCCGACCCACCGTCTAGGGTGAGGCATACTGACGAATCCGAAGAGGAGAATTCTCCCCATTTTTGCGTAAGTAATTACCTCCATCCCGTTGTGAGCGACGTACATATCTATAGATCGATACAAATACCTGTTGAAGTTTGCGGGAAGCCCGTCCCAGTTGACCTGCTCAAGGAGGTCCACCGGCAACATGTGCTGCTCGTATGGCCCTGGATTCGGGCGTCTGTCCAGGAGAAAATCGCTCCACCAAGCCAGCGCGCGTTCAGTTTTAAGCATCGCCTCGGCTGGGAAGTTGTCCAGTCCACCAATGAGCTTGAACGCCGTAAGTACCCGCCAAGAGACAGAAACTGCAAACTTCATCAGCCACGGCCCATAGTCGAAACGGTCGGACTGGCCTGAATGAAGTGGCACGAAAATTTTCTCAGCAAACAGCTTCTCCCATGCACTGAATCGCTGCTCACAAACTTCGCATAGCAGCCTGGGTTTCCAGCCGTCCTGCACACGGCGATTCGGGATCTCCCCCAACCGGATATGTCCAGTCGCAGACGAGTCACGCATCCACTCGAAAACGAATCGCGGGATCACATGGCTTGAGCGCAGCGGAAGTGATTGCGCGCACAACGCACATGACTGCAGGCCGAAATCCTTAACGAAAGGGTTTGGCTTCATAGAAACACTCGTGAGAAGAGGATGCTACTGCACGGTGAAGTCGTCCGTCCGCGGCCCGTCCGCCTTGCGGCCGCTGGAGTCGGCGACGACGACCTGCACGTAGTAGGTGCCGGGGGACGGGACGGGCAGCCACACGCGCCCGCTGCGGGTCCACTGCTCCTGGTCCGGCTGCATGGCCAGCCGCCGACTGACGAACGCCAGGTCGTTGCGCGCGTCGTGCAGGGTGTAGTCCAGGGGCACCTTGGCGCCCTTCTGCGCGTTCAGCTTGACGACGACGTCCACCGCGACGCCCTGCACCTCGCCGCGCGAGTCGTCGCTGTCCTTGCCCAGGCGCACGCTGTCCGGCAGGGCCTCGAACTGCTGGCGCGGGATGCCCGTCTGCATCCCCGTGATCTCGGCGTCCGCGCGGTAGCCCTCATCGCACGCCGGGAGTGCGGTGAGGATGAGGATGGCGGCGAGGTGGCGGGCGCGGAGACGGCGGCGGCGGATCGGCAGGTTCATGTGGGTAGGTTTGGCGAGGAGTTCCAGGAGTCCAGACAGCGAGATGGCTAACGAGGCCGTCGCGCAGGCGCAGGCTTTGATATTACCTTTGGTTTGAACGCAAACGCGAGGACGTGACATGACACTCATTCTTGATCTTCCAAACGAGTTGGAGAGAAAGCTGAGCCGCGAGGCAGCGCAGCAGGGACTGCCGCTGGCGGAGTATGCGGTTCAGCTACTGGCCACTGCTCGTGGTTCCGCCCCTGACACCGCCGCTCCTCGAACCGGCGCCGAACTCGTCGCGTACTGGGAAAGCGAAGGGTTGATCGGAAGCCGAAGCGACATCGAAGATCCCGTGCAGTACGCGCGCGAGCTGCGGGAGCGTGCCCAGACGCGGCGAGACACCTGACCGTGTACCTGCTCGATACGGACGTACTCATCGACGTCCAACGCGGCCACCCACCGGCTGTAGCCTGGTTTGCCGGCTTGGCGGAGATGCCGTCAGTGCCGGGGCTCGTTGTGATGGAACTGGTTCAGGCCGCGCGAACTCCGGGCGACGTCCAACGAGCGCGCAAGCTGGTGGCCCATCTGCCCGTGGTCTGGCCCTCAGAGGCAGATTGCGGGCGCGCGCTCTCGGATTTCGCGGCACTTCGCCTCTCGATGGGGCTCGGCTTGCTGGACTCCATTATCGCGGCAACTGCGATCGGGCACCACGCCACGCTCTACACCTTCAATGTGAAGCATTACCGCGCCGTTCCTGGTCTCAACTTCGATCAGCCATACACTCGCTGATCTTGCAGACCGGCTTTCGAGGAGGTGAGATCGACGACTGCCCATCCCCCCACCTTGCCCCCCGCACCGTTCACTTCGTACCTTCGCGACCCCGATCCTCGCCCGGAGGATCGCTGCAGGGAGCACCCACCCGCTCGCGGAGACCGACCATGACCACCACCGACACGTCCCCGTCCGCCGTCGTCATCACCCCGCAGACGCTGCTGGAGCACTGGCAGGGGCACCGCGGCCTCACGCGGCGCATCATCGAGCAGTTCCCCGACGACCAGCTGTTCACCTTCACCCTGGGCGGAATGCGCTCGTTCGGCGAGCTGGCCAACGAGTTCCTGAGCATGGCCGTCCCCAGCGTGCGCGGCATGGTCACGGGCGAGTGGACGGGCTCCGAGACCAAGCCGACGACCAAGGCGGAGATCCTGGAGGCGTGGGACGCGGACACCGCGGAGCTCAACCGCCTCTGGGGCCAGCTGTCCCCCACCGCGTTCCAGGAGACCTACAACGCGTTCGGCATGTACGAGGGCACGGGCATCTGGCTGCTGCTGTACGTGATCGACAACGAGGTCCATCACCGCGGGCAGGGCTACGTCTACCTGCGCGCGCTGGGGATCGAGCCGGCCCCGTTCTACGAGCGCTGAGCGTCCCCCGGGGGAGGCGGATCCGTCCGCCTTCCCCGCCCCGCCGCGTCGTGCAGGATCCCCGTCAGCCTCGCCGCGTAGCGATCGAACGACGCGACCTGCTCGATGCGGGCGCGCGCCGCGGCACCCATCCGCGCGCGGAGCGATGCATCCTCCACCAGCCGTCCCAGCGCCTCCACCAGCGCGCGCGGCTCCCCCGGCGGCACGAGCAGCCCCGTCCCCCCGTGCTGCACGATCTCGGGGATGGCGTTGATCCGCGTCCCCACGGCCGGCAGCCCCGCGGCGGCGGCCTCCTGGAACACCATCCCGAACGCCTCGCCCCGCGTGGGCAGCACGAAGACGTCCGCGCAGCGCCACAGCTCGAACCACTCCGGCGTGTAGGCGCGCACGCCGCGGTGCACGGACAGCCCGCCCGCGTCCATGGGCCGCACGAGCGGCGAATCGCTCACCACGTCCAGCCGCGCACGCTCCGCGAACCCGCCCTCGCGCCACGCCTCCAGCAGCTCCGGGCCGCCCTTGCGCGCCCAGTCACCCCCCACGAACAGCACGCGCACGGGCTCGCCCGCCGTCCGCCCGGCGCGCTCCGCCATCCACGCGGGATCGAAGCCCTCCAGGGGCACGGGATACGGCATCACGTGCACGCGGTCCGCCAGTGCCGGCTGGGCGCGCAGCAGGTCGTCCGCGGCCCAGCGCGACGTGGCGGTGATGGCGGCCGCCGTCCGGAAGACGAGCCGGTCGAGCATGGCGTTGGGCGCGTAGTCCAGCCGCGCCAGGCCGGCCGGTGCCTCCGCGCTCGCCAGCCGCTGCGTGACGTCGATGGAGACGACGGACGGCGTGCGGCGCATGCGGCCCAGGCTGGCGTACGCCGTGGCCTGCGTGTGGAAGTGGATGACGTCGAACGCCTCCCCCGCCCCCTCCAGCGTCCGGATGCGCCGCGCCGCCTGCACGCCCGCATGCAGCTCGTGGCGCAGGCGCGGGAGTGCGAGCGCCGCCGCGGGCGAGGAGCCCGGCGCCGGCCCCGCGCACATCACCCGCCGCACGATGCGCTCGCCGGGCGTCAGCTCCGCGCTCAGGTCCACGTGCGTGGCGGCGAACGCGGGATCGGTCTCCGCCACGCGCTGGAACAGGCGCGCGACGGAGGCGTGGCCCAGGATGCCGGAGTTGACGAAGAGGGCGCGGGTGGACGGCTGGCCGCTCATGGGGGACCGTACGAGGTGGGTGCAGCGAAGCGGAGTCCCGGCTCCGCGGAGTGCCCCTCCCCCCGGCCCCCTCCCCGCTCGTTCCTCGCGGAGAGGGGGAGAATCCACGTTCCCACCGGAACTGTCATTCCGAGGGAGGCGCCGCCGATAACCTGTTGGTGCACAGAGCCTTGGCGCCGACCGAGGAATCTACTCCGCATGGCAGGTGCTCCGCTCCGCGACGGAACTCCGCATGCCCCAACCCTCCCCCAGGGGTTTTTGGGGGAGGGTGGGCGAGTAATGCGAGCCCGGGTGGGGGCCCCTCGGGCTCCGCTCCCCTGCTGTGACTCGACGATGTTCATCATCCCTCATCCCGCCGCGCGAGGGTGAGCAATCGGATGCCTGTCATCTTCCCGCGCAGGCGCGCGGCGGACAGGCGCGCGAGGTACGCGGCGGTCGCGGCGCGGCGGCGGAGCGGGTTGCCGATCCATCCGCCCGCGCGTCCCGCCAAGCCCGTCAGGTGCGCCGCCGCGCCGACCAGTGTGAAGGGCTCGTACTCGGTGGATTGGACGCGCCAGCCGTGGCGGCCCAGGAAGAGGCGCAGCGCGTCCGGCGTCCAGCGCAGCAGGTGCTGGGGCGGATAGTCCCAGAAGTCGCTGCGGCCGATGCGGTCCGGGTGCCCTACACGCCGCGTGTAGCGCCGGTCCGCCGGGCACCCCACGAGCAGCCGCGCACCCGGCGCCGCCACGGCGGAGATCGCGTCGAACACGTCGTCCGGGGCCTCCAGGTGCTCGATCACCTGGAAGAGGGCGATGCAGCCGAACGGCTCCGGGCCCGCGAACGCGCGCACCTCCCCGACGTCCGCCACGTGCGCGTCCAGCCCGCGCGCCCGTGCCGCATCCACCGCCGCGCGGGAAAAGTCGATCCCCGTCGTGCGGTGGCCCAGGGCGGCGGCGCGCTCCAGGAACTTGCCGTCCGCGCAGCCGATCTCCAGCAGCCGCAGGGGCACCGTCTCCGCCCGCAGGATCGACAGCGCGCGCAGGTGGTCCCACGCCAGGCCGTACGATTCCGGCGGATAGTTGGCCGCGCTCCACGCCCGCGGCGGATCGGCGAACTCCAGCCCGCAGCGGGGGCAGGCCTGGAACGAGACGGCGTCCGCCCCCACGTCCGCGCGAACACGGGCCAGGACGTCCGCCGCATCGTATCCCTCCCACGCGTCCTGCCGGGCCCATGCGGCGGCGATGCGCTCCACGGGCATGCGCTCGGCGTCCGGGACGGCGTCCGCGCGGCAGGCGGGGCAGGCGCTCATGGAAGGGGGATCCCGGCGCCGCCGTGCTCCGGCACCAGCCGCAGCCACGCCAGCACGGGCCGCAGCCGCGCGGGGAGCGGCAGGTCCGCGTAGAGCGGGCGCATCCACCACACGTACAGCATGCCGAGCACGGGCGCGGCGGCCAGCGGCAGCCACGGCGACGACGCGCGCCACCCCGCGATCCCCGCCGCGGCGCCCAGCAGCAGGAGCACGGACGCGCGCGCGGACCACGGGGCCAGCGCGCGCCGCCACAGGTCCGCCTGCGACAGCCCGCTCACCTTCCGCAGGTAGTACACGCCGGCGGGATACGCCACCAGCAGCGTGCCGATCACCCCCGCCGCCGCCACGCCGGGGAGCCCAAAGGCGCGCCCCAGCAGCACCGCCGCGCCCAGGTGGACGATCCCCTGCACCACCGACGCCGCGCCGATCTGCACGCGCGCGCCCAGCGTGGCCGCGGTGCTGAAGAGCGCGTGGCTCAGCGACAGGGCAATGACGCCGGCGGCGATCAGCGCGTTGGTGCCCAGCCCGGCGAACCGCTCCGCACCCACCCACAGCGCGACGAACGCGGGGTTGAACGCCAGCACGATGCAGGCGACGGCCCCCGCGCCGATGAGCGTCAAACGCAGGATGGAGACGGCGATCTGCGCCGCGCGATCCGCCCGCCCTTCCCCCTTGAGCTGGGCGAGGCCCACGAGCCCCGCGTCCGGCACCTGCCAGCTCATCTGCATCAGCACGTCGCCCAGGCGCGCGGTCATGGCGTAGGCCACGGCGGCTACGGGACCGGCGATGGCCAGGATGACCAGGTTGCTCGTCGCGGAGATCATCCGCCATCCCAGCCCGCCGATCCATCCGCCGATCCCCTGCGCCGTCACCCGGCCCAGGAGCGCGCGGGACGGGATGCGCCAGCCGGCCAGCAGCTCCGGGGCGATCCGCCGCACGCGCAGGATGCTCCCCGTGGCGGCGAAGAGCGTGGGCACGGTCGCGGCGGCGGCCAGCGCGTACAATCCGTATCCGCCCGCCAGCATCCCCACGAGCAGCGCCACGTTCAGCGCCGCCGACGCGACCCCCAGCGTGCCGATGAACGTCACGTCCTGCAGGCCGATGAGCACCGCGTGAAAGACGCGCACGGGGTACGCCGCCGCCATCCCCGCCACCATCACCATCAGCGGCCCCAGCGTCGCCGCCTCCTGCGCGGCGCTGATTCCCGCGATCCGCGGCGCCAGGGCCAGCAGCCCCAGCGCCAGCGCCGCGAACACGACGGCCGCGATCGATGCAGCCGCGAGTCCCGCGGAGACCAGGGCGCGCTTCTCCTCGCGCTCGCCGCGCCCGTCCGCCTCCGCCACGAGCCAGGGGAGCACGCCCAGGACGCCCAGGTCCGCCATGGCCGAGTACGCCAGCAGCTCGCCCAGCCCCAGCCACACGCCGTACGCCTCGCTCCCCACCCGCGCCAGCACGAAGGGGACGACGAGGATCCCCGACGCCAGCGCCAGCCCGAACTGCAGGTAGCCGAAGGTGGCGGCGATGCCGGCGCGGCGGGTGCGGCTCACGCGGCGTCCCGGCGGCCCGTCGCGAACCGCGCCGCCTGCCGCGCCGTCGCCATCCACCCCGCCGCCGTCGCCTTCCGCAGCCACGACTTGAGCGGACGCCCCTCCTCCGCGCGGATGGTGTCCGACCAGCGCCCGTAGAACGTGCTGCCGTTCCGGAAGCCGATCTCCATCCGCCGCTGCGAGGGCGTGCGCGCGTACGTCGTGCTCAGCTGGTGCAGATACGCACCGTCGCGCTCGTAGCCGTGCGTGGCGGACTTCCACCCCGCCGCGCGCAGGCGGTAGCACAGGTCCGATTCGTCCCACTCCGTCGGGCGATAGGCCTCGTCCAGCGGGCCCACGGCATCGATGCACGCGCGGCGCACCACCCACGGCCGCATGACGCCGTCCACCTCGTACAGCCGCGCCCAGTTGAGGGGGGCGGGCCCGAGCGTGCTTTCCATCCGCCGCCAGTCCACCGTGTCTTCCCAGGTGCGGACGGGCTCGTCCACGGGGTGGTAGCGCAGGCCGCGGCTCAGGCTCAACAGGCCGATGTCCGGGTAGGCGCGAAAGGTGGCGAGCAGCTCGGGGACCATCCAGCCGGCGCGCAGGAACATGTCGTCGTGCCAGCTGAGCACGAGCGAGCCCCGCGCCTCGCGAAAGCCGCGGTTGGTGCAGACGAGCTCGTGCGCGTCGTCCTCGTGGGCCACGCGGAGGGCGGGCCCGTCCCAGCCGCGCGCCTGCAGGTCGGCCAGGTATTCCGCCGTGCCGTCCGTGCAGCCGTCCTCCACCACGACGAGCTCCACCGGCTGGTCCGCGGCAAAGCGGCGCCAGCCCTCCAGCGCCTGCTTGAGCGTGGGGAGGTTGTCGTGCGTGGCGATGATGACGGACAGCTCGATGCCTGCGGACATGCGGTTCTGGCGGACGGGTGCGGGTGGGTGGGGGAGAACGCCGGCTGCAATGAAGCGCGGTGAGAGACGAAAGCGAATGAATTCGCGGCTACAACTTCACACTGTCCGCCTCCGCGGACACCACGGCGGGCACTCTGCCCATCCGCGCGGCACTCGTCCGTGCCGGACCCGTCGGCGAAGGCCGACATCACGTTTTCGGTGCCGCGATCTCAATCGCCGGGTACGGAGCGCCGCCGCCGCGCTCCGATCCCTCCCTCGCCGGCAACCCATTTCGCACTTTCGCACTTTCGCACTTTCGCACTCCCGCACTCCCGCACTCCCGCACTCACGCACTTCGTCTCGCGTACGCCTGCAGGTTCATCGCGAGCGGCGAGCGCACGCCCAGGCCGAACGGCAGCGCGCGCGCGGCGGCCGTCGTGCCGCGCAGCAAGGCCGCGCGAGCGGCGCGGCGGGCGGACGGCGACTCGGGCGGGAGCACGGGGGCGGCCGTGCGGATCTCCACGTCCGTGAACCCGGCCTGCTCCAGCGCCATCCGCAGCGCCCGCGGGGTAAAGTGGCTCACGTGCACCAGGTTGTCCGCCACGGTCCCGCGGTAGCTCGGGAACACGCGGTCGCGGACGTTCTCCTTGAGCAGCTGGTTGGGCCCGTGCGGCACCTTGACGGCGATCCACCCCCCCGGCTCCAGCACCCCGCGCACGGCCCGCAGCGCGCCCACCGGCTCCGCGATGTGCTCCAGCACGTCCACCAGCGTCACGGCGGCATAGCGGCGCCCCTCCGCCTGCAGGTCGCGCAGGTCGGCGCGGTGCACGGGGAGGCCTGTGGCGCGCGCGGCGTAGGCGCTCGTCCGCGGGTTCAGCTCGATCCCCTCCGCGCGCCACCCCGCCTCCGCCGCCAGCCCGATCAGCCGCCCCACGTGCGCGCCCAGGTCCAGCAGCGTCCGCCGCTCCGCGGGGATGCGCCGCGCCAGGTCCCGCAGCGTCTCGCGAAAGATGAGGTCCTTGGTCCCCTCGCGATACTCCGCCTCCATCCATTCATCCGACCAGCGCTGGTCGTACATCCGCCCGAAGTAGTCCGGGAGCGAGGGCAGTGCCGCGGGCTGGCCGAACCCGCACGACGCGCAGCGGACCAGGTCCACCGTGGCGCCCGTGTAGCGCGCCAGCTCGGGGTCCTGCTCTTTGTAGGCGCTGAACTCGAAGATGGCGCGCGTCACGGGCGCCAGCGCGCGCCCGCCGCAGATCCAGCACGCACCCGTCGCGGTGAAGCCGGCGTGCGGCCCGGTCGCGGTCTCCGTCACGCCGTCCCTTCCTCGATGAGGGTCGCCATCAGTCCCGCCATGTCGTCCCAGGTGCGCGTCCGCAGCTCCGCCGAAAGGGCCAGGGCCGCGCTTCGGTGGATGCCGATCGATCCCCGCCACGCCCGCAGCCGCCGCGCCAGGTCCGCCGCGTCGTCCGGATCGGGGATGAGAAGATCGCGCATCGATGGGGGGATGCGCTCCGCCACACCCGCGTCCGCGCTGACGAGGGCCGGCAGCCCGCAGCACAGCGCCTCCTGCACGGCCAGGCCGAACGCCTCGTACCGCGTCGGCGCCACGAGCGCGTCCGCGGCCCAGAGCACGCGGCGGACGTCGGACTGAAAGCCCAGGAACTCGATGCGGTCCGCCAGCCCCGCGTCCGCCGCGCGCCGCCGCCACGCCTCCAGCTCGCCCCCCGCGCCCACGACGACCAGCCGCGCGTCCCACGTCGCGTCCGCGCAGAGCGATCCCCACGCCGCGAACAGCGTGTCGAACCCCTTCCGCCGGTCCCCCAGCGCGCCGACGAAGACGACCATCGGCCGCGCGTCCGCCCAGCCGAGCGCGCGCCGCGCATCCGCCCGTTCTTCCATCGTCGGCGGACGGAAGCGCTCCGGGTCCGCGCCGTAGTGGACGAAGTGCGCGCGATCCGCATCCGCCCCCAGCAGCTCCACGGCGTGCCGCGCCGTCAGCGCCGAGTTCCCCACGACCACGCGCGCGGCCCGGACGACCGCCCGCTCGTCGCGCAGGGCGGCGCGGCGCGCGGCACCGGCGATCATCCGCCGCACGGGGCGGCCGGCGATCTCCGGCGCGTACGCCGCGTGGACGTAGTGCAGCCAGGCGGCGTTCCCCGCGCGGCAGTTGCCCCCGTTGGCCAGCACGACGGGACGCCGCGCCCGCAGCGAGCGCGCCACGCGGCGGCCGGCCCGGTCCAGCAGGGGAAAGCCCAGCGTGTGGGAATTCAGGGGCCGGAGCACGCGATGGACGCGGACGGCCGGGAGCGCGGCCAGATCGTCCGCCACGCGGTGCGCCACCAGGTGCGTCTCCCGCCCGCTGCGCGCCAGGTACGACGCCAGCGCGTGGTTGGCCGCATCCATCCCCCCCGTCCGGACGAAGTCGCCGGCGACGATCACCCAGGGCCTCACCGCGCGGGATGCGGAAGGGCCGCCGCGGCCTGCAGGTGCGTGTTGCGCGCGGCGGCGAAGAGCGTGGCGTTCAGCAGCCAGAACTCCATCCCCGACTGGGAAAGGAAGATGGGATACGAGAACGTGAGCGCCGTGGCCCCCACGCTGTACGCCAGCACGATGGCGCCCCAGAACGGCAGGTCGTGCGCCTCGGCGCTGGGCGGCCGCGCCCGGGCGATGCGCCACGCGCCCCACAGCGTGAGACCCAGCGTCAACAGGTAGGTGATGAGCAGCGGCGCGCCGCCGTCCACGATCCACCCCGCCCACTGGATCTCCACCCACACGTTCTTTCCCGGCGTGCTGCCACCGAAGTAGGTGGCCGTCATCCCCCAGTGCCCCAGCCCCTCGCCGAACGGCGCCTGCGGCAGGGTCTTGAAGAGGGCGTCCTCCAGGAAGCGGCCGCGGTTGTCGTAGTACACCTGGCCGGGGCGGCCGGCGACCAGCGTGCTCATCCGCTGCGTCACGTCCGCCCCCGCCATCCCCCGCGCCGCCACGTACCCGATCGCCACCATCAGCGCCACGCCGAACACCAGCGTGGACAATCGCCGCACGTCCCGCCGCCACACCAGGATCCCCGCGACGGCGACGAGGCTGATCCCCGTCATCACCACCAGCGCGCGCACCTGCGACAGGTACAGGCACGCCACCCCCAGCCCGATGCTGGCCAGCGCCGCCGCCATCATCCCCGGCGTGCGGCGGGTCAGGAAGAAGCCCACCCCCAGCAGGACCGCGTACAGGCCGCTGATGGAGGCGCCGCCGGGGACGTCCGTCAATCCCATGGGGCGGTAGACCTTCTGCCCCGTGGCCGTGGTGATCTTGAGCGATTCCAGGTATCCCTGCCCCTTGGATTCCACCACGGCGCTCACGGCCGGCTGGAACGTCCCCGGGCGATACACCTGCATCACGCCCAGCCCCGCGCTCAGCACGTGAAAGCCCCAGAGGATCATCACGGCGCGCCGCAGCATCCGCATGTCGATGCTGGTGAGCCGGGGCACCCAGAAGAGGGGCCCCAGCACGGCGGCGTACAGTCCCATCTGCGCCACCCCGCCCACCAGGCCGCGCGTCTCGGGATGAAAGACGCAGATGCACAGCACGGCGATGGCCCCCAGCCCCGCCCCCGCCGCGGGATGCGCCCCGCCGCGGCCCCGCAGCCCCACGAGCAGCGCCAGGCTGGCGCCGAACGCCGCCATGCGCACCACCATCCGCGCCCACCCGACGTCGCCCACGATGAGCACCATCTGGCAGAGCAGCTGGAAGACGATGAACGCCGGGACCCAGGGGAACGCGCCCTTCGGCTTCGCGCGGCCGGAGCCGTACGGCGCCGCGTAGGGAAGCGGATGCGCGGCCGTGCTCACGCGATCTCCCGTCCCGGCAGCGTCCACAGCACGTGCGGCCAGGCCGTGGGGACGTCGTGCGGATCCAGCGGGCGCAGCGAGGGGGCGGCGTGCGCGCCGTAGTACGCGCGCCGCGCCGCCGCCGTGGATTCCTCCACCAGCCACCCCGTGTATCCCGCCGACCGCATCTCCTCCTCCATCTCGCCCAGCGCCGCCGTGAAGTCCGCGTGCTCCCACGGGTGCATCTCCACCATCACCCGCCCGTAGCGGCCCGCCCGCAGCCCGTCGCGCATTCCCCGCAGCACGCGGTGCTCCGCGCCTTCCACGTCCACCTTCACCAGGTCCGCGGACGCCACGCCGGCCTCGTCCAGCAGCTGGTCCAGGGGCGCGCAGCGCACCGGGAACGTGGGAGCGCCCGCGGGCGGCGCATGGGTGAGCGAGGACGTCCCCCAGTTCCCCGCCGCCTCGGAAAAGCCGGCCAGCACGGCCGTACCCGCCGTCTCGGCCGCGGCCACCTGCAGCACCTGGACGTGGGGGAGCCCGTTCATCCCCACGTTCTGCCGCAGCACCGCCGCGATGCGGGGGTCCGGCTCCAGCGCCACCACGCGCCCCGCCGCCCCCACGCACGCCGCGCCGACGAGCGTGAAGAAGCCGATGTTGGCGCCCACGTCCACCAGCGTGCCGCCGGCGGGGAGCGCCGCGCGCACCAGGGCCGCCTCCAGGGGCGCGTAGCCGCCCGTGAGGCACATCTCGCGCGCCACCAGGTCCCGCAGGTCGCAGCGGTAGGCCATCCGCCCCGCGTCCGCCCCCAGCCGGTCCGTGAACGGGGGGAGCGGCGCGCGCGCCAGCAGGTTGAACGCCCGAAAGCGCCCGGCGGGCAGCCGGCGCACCACGGCGCGGGCGGCGCGGAACCAGGCCGGGGCGGAAGGCAGCGTGTCAGCCATGCGGCTTTTGTCCCGCCAGCAGCAGGTTGTCGGAAAAGGCGCGCGGCATCCAGCGCGCCAGCGGGCCGGGCCAGTGCCGCGGCGTGGCGGGGATGCGCCCCGCGCCGCTGTACTCCACGGCGACGTCCGTCAATCCGCACTCCGCCGCCATCCGCCGCAGGTCCGCCTCCAGCAGGGCCGTGATGTGTGCGGGATACGACGCGTCCTGGAAGTGCACGTGCTCGCCGCGGAGGAGGAAGGTGCCCTTGGAGAGCAGGCTGTGCTGGTTGGGCGTCGTGACGATGACCCAGCCGCCGGGGCGCGCCAGCCGGGTGAGCATCCGCACGAAGGCGCGGGGGTTCTCCAGGTGCTCGATGGTCTCCACCCCCGCCGCCACGTCCGCGATGCCGTCCGGGAGCGGCACCTCGCCGCGGTCCAGGTCCAGCGCGTGGAACTCGCCCTCCGGGGGAAAGCCGTCGTACCGAAGGACGTCCACCCCCACGTACCGGCCGAAGCACGGCCGCACGTGCGGCCACAGCCCGCCGGAGCCGCAGCCCACGTCCACCAGCGTGCCGCCGCCGGGATGCCGCGCCTGCACGGCCCGCCGCACCATGCGATAGACGGCGTCGCCGCTGGAGCCCAGGCTGCGCCGCGCGCGCTCTTCCGTGCTGGTGGCCGGGTCCGTCATCCGGGATGGGGTTGGAGGCGGCAGGTCGATCGGTCGGGACGGAAGCAATGTAACGGACGGTGTGGATGCACGGCCATCCGCGCCCCAGCACAGATCCGCATCCCGCGAACACCAGGAGCGAATGAATTCGCCGCTGGAACGGCGCGAAGTCCGCCTGCGCGGACTGCACGGGACAGTGCCGCGATGGATCGACATCCCGAGCACGGGATGGTAAATCGTGCCCAGTGTTCTACCCGCCTCGTTGCACATCCCCTCCCGCCGGCGGACAGTCCGCGAAGGCGGACTTCGCGAAGTTCCAGCGGCGAATTCATTCGCTCAGGCCGGATCTCCGCCTCATTCGCTCAGGCCGGATCTCCGCCTCGCTGCACCACCTCCGCCAGCACGTCCCGCATCCGCGTGGCCTGCTGCACGGGATCGCACAGGGCGCGTGCGTGCGCGGGCCCGGCGGCGCCGAGGCGGGCACGAAGGGCGGGATCGTCGATCATCGCCCGCAGCGCCTCGCCCAGCGCGGGGGGATCGTCCGGCGGCACCAGCACGCCCACGGCGGCGTCCACGATCTCCCGCGCCCCGCCCAGCGCCGTCGCCACGATGGGTAGCCGCGCGTGCATCCCCTCCACGAACGCGATCCCGAACGGCTCCGGGCCCCGGTTGGGCTGGCAGAGCACGTCCGCCGCAGCCATCAGCGCGGGGACGTCGTCGCGATGGCCCAGGAAGCGGACGCGGTGCGCGATGCCCAGCCGCTGCGCCAGCGCGTACAGCTCCGCCAGGTGCGCCTCCTCGTGCGGCCGCTGGGCCCCGCCCGCGATCCAGCACGTCCATCCGCCGGTCGCCTGCAGGGAGCCCAGCGCCTCGATGAGCACGCGGTGCCCCTTCCACGGCTCCATCCGGCTCGCCTGCAGGATGACGACGTCTTCCGCCGGGGTCCGCAGCCCCGCGCGGAGACCGGCGCGGTCCCCGCCATCCGTTTCGGAGCGCGGCACGGGGGGATACACCACCTCGCCCCGAACGTGCGGCCACAGGCGGCCCAGCGTGCCGCCCGCGAACCGGCTCGTGCAGATGGCCAGGTCCGGCCCGGTCCGCCGCGCCAGCCGGTCGGCCCACGTGGTGCCCGTGACGGCGTCGTGCAGCCAGAACACGAGCGGAATCCCCCGCTCCCCCGCGACCGGCCCGAACAGCCCGTGCGCCCACGACGAATGGCAGACGACCACGTCCGGCCGCGTCCCGTCGATCGCCTCCGCCAGCCGGCGGCGCGCCCGCCACGCGCTCCAGGGCCGGCTCATCCGCACGGGCCCCAGCATCACCAGCGGCGCGCCCGCGGTTCGGATCTCCTCCGCCAGCCGACCCTCGAAGCACAGGGCGAACGCCTGCTCCAGCCCCGGCACGTCCGCACCCAGCCCGGCGAAGGTGGCGAGCATCCGCTCCACCCCGCCGTACAGGTTGCCCGAATAGACGTGCAGGGCGCGGGTGGCGGTCGGGAGCTGATTCAGGACTCTAGAGGCGGGGGTGGACACTCAGCCCAAAGTGGTGCAAGTTGACAGTGACTGCACCCTGACCAGAAAGGCCGCGATGAAGGACGAGAATATCGAGTTCACCATCGTCGACGACGACCTCTTCGAGATCCTGGGGATCCCGGATGAGCGGGCCCGGGTTGACCTGACCTCGATGATCATCGGCGAGATCCGTAGCCGCGGACTGACACGCGCACAAGCGGCCAAGCTGCTTGGCCTGGAAAAGTCGGAGTTCGCCGACCTCATGCGCCTGCGAATCGAAGCGTTCAGCGAGGAGCGCTTGGAGCAGTTGCTGAACTCGCTGGATCAGGCGTGACCTTGCGGCGGTTGCGGATCAGCCGCCCCAGGCTCCGCATGGAAGCGCGGAGCGAGTCGTCGTAGAACGGCTGGTCGGCGGAGGGCATCGGCGGCAGGTTGGTCGTGTCCATGGCAGCACCTCGGTTCGGGTTCGTCTACGGCGTAAATCTACTACCCGAACACCGATCGATACAGCGGCGCCACCTCCGCGGCGAGGCGGGCGCGGTCGAAGCGGCGGAGGGCGGTCTCGCGGCCAGCGCGGGCCAGGCGCGCGCGCAGCACGGGGTCCGCCGCAAGCTGGTGGATGGCGCGCGACAGGCCCTCCGCGTCGCCGGGATACGCCGCGAGCGCATCCTGGCCGGGCGTCACGATCTCCCCCGCCCCGCCGGCCGCGCTGGCGATGACGGCGCGCCCGCACGCCATCGCCTCCGCGATCACCAATCCGAACGGCTCCGGCTGCGTGCTGGCGTGGACGACGACGTCCAGCGCGCGCATGGCCGCCGCAGGATCATCCACGAAGCCCGTGAAGCCCACGCGGCCCGCGATCCCCAGCTCCGCCGCCATCCGCCGCAGCGCATCCACGTCCACCTCGCTCCCCGCCGTGCGGTAGATCCCGCCGCCCACGACGTACGCCCGCACGGGCAGGTCCGCGGGGAGCGCGGCGATGGCGCGCAGGAAGACGGCGTGCCCCTTCCACCGCCCCATCGTGGCTACGAGCCCCACGCGCACGGTCCCCGCCGGCGCGGGCGCCATCCCCGCGGCCTCGTCCAGGTCCATCACCGTGCCCGCCGGCTCGAACCGATCCAGGTCCACCGCGTTGTAGACGGTGCGGATGCGCACGCCCGATCCGAACACCGCCGCCCCGTCCGCCGCAACCGACCTGGACACGGCGATGGCGCCGGAAACCCGCCCGCTGGCCCGCCGCAGCAGCCCCGCCATGGCCCGGCGCGTGGAGACGAAGTCGTGCAGGTGCCACACGACGCGCATCCCCCGCGGCGCGGCTGCGGCGCCCAGCAGGTGCATCTTGAAGCCGTTGGTGTGCACCACGTCCGGCGCCAGCGCCCGCAGCAGCCGCCGCAGCCGGGCCAGGTACAGGGCGGAGCCCGGCGCCGCGCGTACGATCCCCATCCGCAGCCCGCGCCCGTCCACCGCGCCCGCGTCGCCCAGGCCGGCCAGCGCGCGGGGAAACGGCAGCGCGCGCGCATCCGCTCCCAGCGCACGCGCGCGGTCCAGCAGCGGCCCGTCCTCCGCCGCCACCACGGCCAGCCGCCACGACGGCTCGGCCGCGTGCAGGCTGGCGACCAGGTCCAGCAGGGCGCGCTCCGCCCCCCCGAGCGCCGCGGACGCGCTCAGGTAGACGATGGAAAGCGGGCGGGCGGAGTGCGGCTGGGGAGCGGACAGGGAACGGCCCGGAAGGGGGATGAGCGGCCGGCGGACGCGCGCGGTCAGGCCGCGGCGGAGGCGCCGGAGGGGCGCGCGGCCACCGGCTGCAGGGGCGAAGCAACGTGGCGCGGCGGCAGGTCGCCCGAAGCCAGCCAGTCGCCCACGGCGGCGGCGAGCACGCGCGCCGTGCGGTCCGCCGTCAGGAGGCGCAGGTCGTCGGGCGCCTCCGTCCACACGCGCAGGATGAGGAGATCCGCGTCCCCGCCGCCCGCGCCGGGAACGGGGCACTCCAGCTTCCAGGCACGCGACGCCGCGGCCGCGGGAAGCTCCGTGCGGCCGCCCTCCGGGGACGACTCGCGGCAGACGGTGGCGTAGAGCAGCCCCAGCGCCGGCGCGTTGTCCTGCAGGATGGCCTGCACGTGCACCAGCGACTCCGCGCGGGCCAGCACCTGGGCCACGTCGCGGGCGTGGATCTGGTCGCGGATGCTGTGCCGCACCCGCCGCATGCCGGAGCGCACCACCGCACCGGCCTCCACGAACTCGTGGTATCCCAGGCGCTTGATGGCGAACAGCAGCAGCATGGTGGACGCCGTAGCGCCCGCCAGCGCCGTGGCGGCCACGGTCTTCTGCGGGCCGGACGCCAGCACCACGCCCAGCACGGCCAGCCCCGCCGCCATCACGTACAGCAGCACCACGGCACGCACGTGCGTCAGGCCGATGGCCAGCATGCGGTGGTGCAGGTGATGCTCGTCCGCCCCGAACACGGGCTTGCCGCGCAGCCAGCGCCGGATGATGGACAGCACCGTGTCCAGGATCGGCAGCGCCAGCAGCAGCAGGGGCGCGGCCGTGAGCGCGGCCGTGGCGCTCTTGGTGGACCCGTGCACGGACAGCACGGCCACCATGAAGCCCACGAACAGGCTCCCCGAGTCGCCCAGGAAGATGCGGGCGGGGCGAAAGTTGTAGCGCAGAAAGCCCAGCAGGGCCCCGCCCAGCGCCGCGCAGACGAGCGCCACCTCCGGGTTGCCCAGCAGGTACGCCACCAGGAAGGTGCTCCCCAGCGCCACCAGCCCGATCCCCGTCGCCAGGCCGTCCAGCCCGTCGATGAGGTTGAAGGCGTTGGTGATGCCCACGATCCACAGCAGGGTGAAGGGCAGCGACAGCAGCCCCAGCTCCAGCGACGCCCCCGCGAACGACAGCTCCTCCACGCGGAAGCCGAATCCGTACGCCACCACGGCCGCCGTGCACTGGGCCAGCAGCTTGGCGGCGGGGCGCAGGTCGTACAGGTCGTCCAGCAGCCCGGCGCCGAACAGCAGCCACCCCGCCGCCACCAATCCCAGGAAGAAGTTCTCCGGCACCCCCGGCGACGCGGGAATGCCGCCGGGCGCCAGGAACGCCGTCGCGAGCGCCACCGTCGTCGCGGCCACCACGGCGATGCCGCCCATCCGCGGCACGCGCGGCGCCTGCGGATCGGCCGAGGGGCGCACGTGCCCGTACACCCCGCGCGCGGTCACCACCCGTACCACGACGGGCGTCACCACCAGTGCAATGAGCACGGCCACGGCGAAGACGGAGAGGATGAGCACGGGGAGGGTTCGGACGGGGTCCGGGGAAGGATGCGGGCACCGGATGCGCCACGCGATGCGCAACCCGATTCCAGCTATACATTTACGATAGCCTGTGCGTCAAACTCGGTCAAGGCTGATGCACCAGGACGTATCACATTTACGCAGATGTTTTCACCATCCGGAACGCGTGTTTTCCGAAGAAATGCGGGATTCCGCGAATCGGAGACGGTGTGAATCCCTTGTCCGCCATGGGCTTGGGAGGATTCAGCCCGTGCCGATCCACCCTTCATTCCGTTGGATGGCCATGGTAAAGCCATTTCCCCGCCGATCAGGGGCACCGCCGCGACCGGGGATGAGGATGGCTCGAAATCCGGCTTTGAGGGGAGGTACGAGCGAGGGTTCGTACGTGGATCTGTGCGGATCCGGGGAGGATGTGCCGTCACGCAGTTGAAGCCCCGCCCGCACGCGCCAGCGGCCGGGGCGGGGCGTACCACTTTCCCAGCGGCGGATTCATCCGCTCAGGCCGGATCTCCGCTCCACGCCTGGGAACGCCGCGCATCCGCGCATCCGCACATCCATCCGCACATCCGCACATCCGCACATCCGGATATCACCGCATCACCGCGATCCCGGAGATCCCGCAGATCCGCAGAATCCGGCTCCGCCCATCGCTGATCAGAACAGCCCCTCCAGCGACTCGTCCTGGAACAGGTGGCGCAGGGCCGTCGCCAGCAGCGGCGCGACGGAGACCACGCGCAGGATGCCGCGCGGGTCCTCGCGCGGGGGCACCGTGTCCGTCACGAACACGCGCTCCACGCCCGCGTCCGCCAGCCGCTCCAGGGCGTTGCGCATCAGCAGCGCGTGCGTGGCGGCCACGCGGAATCCCGTGGCGCCGGCATCGCGCAGGGCACGGACGCTGTCCACCAGCGTCCCCCCGGTGGCGATCATGTCGTCGATGATCACGCACGTGCATCCCTCCACGTCGCCCACCAGGTGCGTCACGTGGGTCTCCGTGCCGCTCTCCCGCCGCTTGTGCAGCACGGCCAGGGGAACGTCCAGCCGCGTGGCGTACTCCGTGGCCAGCTTTACCCGGCCGGCGTCCGGCGCCACCACCACGGACCGCGCCGGCAGCTCCGGCTTGAGCGCCGCGCACAGCGTGGGGACGGCCGTGAGCGTATCGAACGGGCCGGGAAAGAAGCCCTCGATCTGGTCCGTGTGCAGGTCCAGCGTGAGGATGTGGTGGATGTCCGTGGCACGCATCAGCAGCGACACCATGCTGGCCGTGATGGGCTCGCGGCGGCCGTGGCGCTTGTCCGCCCGCGCGTAGCCGAAGTAGGGGATGACGGCGTGGATGCGCCCCGCCGCCGCGCGCCGGCACGCATCGGCAAAGACGAGCAGCTCCATGACGTTGTCGTTGACCGGCGGGCAGGTGGGCTGCAGGAGGTACACGTCCTTGCCGCGCACGGATTCCAGCACGTGCACGGTGGTCTCCCCGTCCGGAAAGCGCTCCACGTGGCAGCGCCCCAGCGGCACGCCCAGCGCGTCCGACACCGCCTGCGCCAGCGCCGGGTTGCCGCTCCCCGCGAACAGGATGTACTGGGCCATGGGAAAATCAGTGCGAAAGTGCGGAAGTGCGAGAGTGCGAAAGTGCGACCCCGTTCCATGCGGGAGCCGGATGGGCGGCAAGATGCGGCCTCCCCGCCCCGGGACGCAAACGGCCGGAGCGCGACATTCCGCGCCCCGGCCGCCTGCGATCCGAATCAGCGTCTTACTTGTGGATACGGTGGATGCACACGGCGCCCGTCCGGCGGTCCACCCTCAGCTCCGCGTCGTACGGGCGGCCGCGCAGCCCCAGCGACACGTGCCAGCGCGATGCCACCACCGCGTCCGCGCCGCTGTCCCGCTGCGCCACGGGGACGAGCCGCGCCGTCATGGCCGCCGCCGTGTCCGAGGGCAGCAGCCCCGTCTCTTCCCCCGCGGAGCCCAGCATGGTCACCGCCAGCCCCACGAGCGCGCAGCGGTCCGCGGCCGTGAACGAGTCCGGCGGCACGGCCGTGACCTGGATGCGCGCAGGGCCGCACGGCTCCCGCGGGGCCTCCGCCTCGTCCGCCGGGGCCTCGCCCTCCGGAGATCCGCACGCGAGCAGACAGAGGGCACTCAGGGCGAACGCCAGCACACGCCGGCACATGCTCATCGATCCTGTGGGATGCGGACGGGGACCGGGACGGCGAACGGAGACACGAAGATGCGCGCTGGGGTGCCGCGTTGAACAGGTCTCGCGGCGATGATGAGCGGAATCGAGCAGAAAGGAGGATCCCGCGGCGGACCAGGGTCCGCCGCGGGATCGCGACCGGCTGGATTGGGGGCCGCGACGTCAGCCCGCGGCGGCCAGGGCGGGAACGTACACGCGCTCCAGCCCGCCCACCACCTGCTCCAGGTCGTCCTCGCCCAGCTCCGGCCCGGCGAACACCGGGACCGGGACGGCGGCGGCTACCGGCGCCGCTGCCGGAGCGGGGAACGCGAGGCGGATGCGCCCGAGCAGCCCCATGCTACCAGGACCCGCAGACACTCGTGTCGCCGCCGCCGGCCACAAGGTCCAGGTCCTCCTCATCCAGCTCGCCCTTGCCGCCCACGGCCGGAAGCACGATGAGCGCGTCCAGCTCCCGCGGGCGCTCGATGAACTTGATGCGATAGTTGTGCGGAAGGATCACGCCGAACGTCATCCGAATGGCGGCAACGGGATCAGCCAGCAGCCGGACGCGGAACTCGCGGTCCGTGGCCGCGCGCTCGAGGACCTCCCGGAGGAGATCGTCCGTCTTCTTGTTGGACATCGTGGAGTTCCTTTGCACGGGATGAAACCGGGGGACCCAGCCCCTGGCGGGGGCAACTCGGATGCCGCGTCCCGCCCTGGTCAATCCGCGCGCCAATACTCGATTTTTAGCCGGTTTCGCGGGACCCGGCACGCGCTCCCGCTCTACCCGGTAGGACTCCGCCTCTACTCCGCCCCCGTCCGTTCTACCGGGACAGGTGCGGCTGGTGGAACGCGAGCAGGTACGCCTTCATCTGCGGCTCGCGGTCTGGCTCGTGCACGAGCTTGATGCAGTTCACCCGGCGCGCCAGCAGGCTGGGCCACAGCTCGTGCCGCAGGGTGAGCAGCTCGTACCCGGGCCAGGCCAGCAGCGCGTCCCGCCGCGCCGGCTCACACAGCCCGCGCTCCGCCAGGGCATCCAGGAACCCCTGCTCGGCCACGCGCCCACGGATCTGCGCGTGGCGATCCAGGGTGTACTCCACCCCCAGGCGCGGCAGCAGGGCGCCCTCCAGCACGTCCAGGTGCAGCATCCCCACCTCCGGCGCCCCCGCGTCGCGCATGGCCGCGACCGCCTCGGCAGCCATGCGTCCCTGGTCCTCCGGCCATCCCACCGCGTTCAGCAGCCCGGGAACGGCGGCGCCCGGCACCCGCGACAGGTACAGGCGCACGGCCTGGCGCGGGCGCGAGAGCATCACCCCCGCGTACGGCACGGCGGCGCCGGGGGGGCGGCGCTCCAGCACGCCCCGCAGCCGCGCGCGGGTGTCGCCGTCCATGGCGAACGGCGCCAGGGGATGGATGACGTGCGCCAGCAGGTCCAGCACCTCCTCCATCCCCATCCTCGCCGTGGCGCCGTCGTCCAGCGCGACGAAGACGGAGGGCTGCGGCAGGGGGGGCGCGCCGGGCAGGCCGGGATCGTCCAGGTCCAGCTCCAGCCACAGGTGCCGCACGGCCTGCCAGTGCGCGCCGTCCCCCTCCAGCCACGCCCGGCAGAAGTCCGCCACGGCGCGCCACGCCGGGCCGCATGCCAGCAGCGGCGACGGGTCCACGCCCGGGTGGCGGCCGGCCAGGATCTCCGCCCCGCCGCGCTCCACGCGGAAGATCAGGTCCACGGGCTCCGGTCCGGGAAGCAGGCGGCACTCCAGGTACGCGGCGCGGGTGAGCGCCGCGGGAATGCGCCCCGCCACCCGCAGCACGCGGTCGCGCGCGTGCTCCGGCACCAGCACAGGCGGGACCTGGCGCGTGGCCAGGCCCAGCGTCCCCGCCAGGGGGTAGCGCCCCACGCCACGCGGGCGGGGCTCAGCGGCGACGGTCATGGGAGCAGAGAGGTCGGGCGTGAATCATCCGTTGGTCCTGAAGTGAGCGCTCCTAGTCCGTTGACATATGCGATTCTCATCCTTATCCTAGCATACGCTTCAGGACGGAATCAAGCACAAAATCGCCGCCTTTCTTTCTTTCCATCCGGCCCCCGGCTCCCATGAGCCAGGCGTGCCGTGCAGCGGGCCCCGCACTGCCGCGGCCCCGCTGCCGCCATCGTCCACGGTTACGGGCGGCGGCGTCCATGCGAACCTTCACCGTGCGTGCACCGGCATTACCCGCCGGCGCACCCGAAACCGGAAGGCCGGCCTTCCATGATCCAGCGCTCCTCCCCCTCCTGTACCGGCGCCGACGAGACGGACCTCGCGCGGCGCGTGCGCCTGATGTCCATGGAGCGCTGGGGCGAGCGCCGCGAGACGGTGCTGGTGGGCCAGCACGAGTCCATCGTGGCCCTGCAGGACCGGGTGCAGCGCTTCGCCCAGGCTTCCGGCCCCGTGCTCATCACCGGTGAGACGGGGACGGGCAAGGAGATCTTCGCCCGGGCCATCTACCTGCTCAGCACGCGCGCCAAAAAGCCCTTCTTCAGCGTGAACTGCGCGCAGTACACGGAAAGCCAGCTCATCGCCAGCGAGCTGTTCGGGCACAAGCGGGGCAGCTTTACGGGCGCGTTCGAGGAGCATCGCGGCGTCTTTACCGAGGCGGACGGCGGCGTGGTGTTCCTGGACGAGGTGGGCGAGCTCACCCTCGCCGCGCAGGCCATGCTGCTGCGCGTGCTGAGCGAGGGCGAGCTGGTGCCCGTGGGCGACACGCGGGTGCGCAGCGTGGACGTGCGCGTGATCGCGGCCACCAACCGCGACCTGCGCACGCTGGTGGCCCAGGGCCGCTTTCGCGAGGACCTGCTGTACCGCCTGCGCTACATGCAGCTGCACGTGCCTCCCCTGCGGGAGCGCGGCGGCGACTGGCGGCTCATGCTGGACTACTACGTCCGCCGGCTGAACGCGGGCACGGGGAGCGACAAGCGGTTCTCCGAGCGCGCCCTGGGCCGCCTGGGCGAATACGCCTGGCCGGGCAACGTCCGCGAGCTGCGCGCGGTGGTGGAAACGAGCCACTCGCTGTGCAACGGCACGGGCGTCATCGAGCCGGCCACGTTCGAGGAGCAGCTGGACGGCCCGTGTGGGTGCGGCCTGGAGCCCGCGGCAGGCGTTTCGGCCGCCGCGCCGGCGCCGGCCGCGTCCGGGGCTTCCGCCGCGCCCGCGCAGCTGGTGGAGCGGATGGTGGCGGGGACGGGAACGTTCTGGGACCTGGTGCACGAGCCGTTCATGGACCGCGAGCTCAACCGCTGCCAGGTGCGCGCCGTGATCGAGGAAGGGCTGCGGCGAAGCAACTGGAGCTACAAGCGCGCCCTGCAGGTGTTTGGCATCGTGCAGGCCGACTACCTCAAGTTCATGGACTTCCTCCGCCACCACCGGTTGAAGCCGGAGCGGTAGGCGCGGCGGTTCAATTCAATTCTTGCACTATGGACCGGGCAACCAGTAGCGATTCCAAAGCCTTGGCTGCGAGGCGAAGTACGGGCACACACGGCGGAACAGCGGCTTAGGGGTACTACCGGGAGTGTCTCCCCGATCCTCCAGCCGCGGTTCGGCTGTGAACCCGTCCCCTAGCCTGATCAGTTGCCCGGGAGCATCTGTCAACGCTCCGGCACGAGAGGGGCATGCATCAGGCCTCCACCCCCGCAGGTACACTGCGTTGACGCTGGTCGTTCTCCGCCAAAGTAATGCGCATCTCTTGCTTGAGGTGCGACTTGACAGGGCAGCACTGGCGCGTGTTGCGGGTTACCCGCGGAAGCGGGCACATGGATCCCTGGCATACCGGCAGCACATAGCATTTCTGGCACATCGAGTCGGACTCGAAGTGCGGAGCCACCCACTTCAGCAGTCGATCGTCGCGCACTTCCATGCGGCCGTCCGGGTGCAGCTGTCCCACAACATTCTCCTCCAGCTCGTCCAAGGCCACCGTGCACTTCATCAGCTTGCCCGTGGCGCCGACGATGTAATTGTAGGGACGTGCGGCATAGCATACCTGGCTGCCTATGGAGACCATCGGGCGAATGCCTCCAGATTCCTGCCTCATATTGGCCGCGTCAGCTCGCGCCCGGAGGTCTTGGACCACCGCCTCGCTTTCCTTAATGCCGCACGTAGAGAGATTTTCGTCGTTGTCTCCGCCCCATTTGCCGACCGCACGAAACCGCAGCTGAAAGCGATCGTCTCCCCCGAAATCTTCACTGAGCGCCTCGATGAAGGCACCTAAGCGGGGAACGTTCGCCTGATCAAAGTTCACGCGTAGGATGATCGAGAATACGTCATCGCGTGCCTTCATGGACCGGAGGTTATCGAGAATAACGGCGTGCGTGGGGCTCCCATCACGGCCCACGCGCTTGCAATCGTGCTCCTCGGCCAAGCCGTCAATGGTGATCTGGTACTGCCTGCACCCCCACGAGAGTAGCTTAGTAGCACGCTCCTCTGTGAGCAGGTATCCGTTAGTGGTCATGTTCTGGGAGTGCGAAATACCGTGCCGGTCCGCGACATCCTTGAAGAACGGGGACAGCTCCTCCACGGCCTCCCAGCCATAAAGCGGCTCGCCGCCGAACCAAGCAATGCCCAGTTCCCGGAGGTACGGAGCACGCTGCATCGCCATGGACATGATGCCCTGGCGGACCTCAGGCGCCATTGTTCCAGCTTTGAATTTCTCGTAGCAGTACGTGCAGCGGAAATTGCAGTCCTCGCTCGCGAGCAGGATGAGTTGGAGCGTGTCAGTGCGCCACTGGTCGCGCGAGTAGCGCAAGCGGAAGAGATCCATCTCGCTTACCCCCGACTCCACCAGAAAACCACGCCGGCTCAGGTACCTGCCGTACCGATCCAAAGGGCCCTGCAATCCTGTGGGAGCGAGGTGAGCTACCACCGCCTCGCGATCTTCTGGCTTGAACACGCTGATGGTACCGTTCAGAGTGTTCCATAGCATCAAACGCCCATCCTCGGCGACCATGCGAGCGTTGTATCGCGACGGCAGCCACTGCTGCGGGCGCCTATGCGTCAGTTGCACGAGTGCGGGGCGATCAGCCGGGCTTGACGCGCGGTCATAGGGGGAAATCAGCATGTCGACCGTCGGATTCATCTCTCTAGCTCCTGCGGAATGGGACTCTCTGGACGTCCTTACGTACACAGCAACGGAGTGCCGGCCAAGCGACGGAAGCGCTTGGCCGGCCGGACATTCAGCCGCCGCAGCCGGGAACCGCGTTGTAGTCGCCCCCGCACCCGGATGCGTTGTTGATGATGACGTCCTGCGCCCCGCCCGCGGCCGCTTCCAGTTCGTCGACGGAGAGCTCGTCGTCCTGTTCGGGGCGGTTGTGAAGCTCGCTCATGTGCTCCTCCTTGTGGGATGGGAAGGTAAACGAACGATCCTGCGCAGGGGTGAGCAAAGCAGCTAATGTGCCGATTGCGTCACTAAACGTAAGGAATGCTATTGTAAACAGTTACGATGAGGCGGTATGTCGCGCGGCAGAATCCCAGCTCCATTCCGACGATCTGGAGTTCTATGGGTGGAACCATAGCGCATCCAGAACGTACGATTTCTGCACTCACTCAGGCACTCGCCGCAGCCCGGCTGCACTCTCCTCCAACGTCCACCCCGCCAGCGCCAGCACCACCCGCGCCCGGCCCTCGTCCGTGCGCGCGCCGGCGTCCAGGGCGCGATCCATCGCCTCCATCCGACTCACTGCCGCACGCACCAGCCGCTGCAGCACGACGAACGCACCGTCCGACAGCGGCGGCTCCCCGCGATAGTTCCACATCCGGCCATCCGCCCGGCAGCCATCCTCGCCGTCCAGCCCCAGGAACCCGAGCGCCCAGTCCGCACGGTAGCGGCCCGCCGCGGCCACGATCCCGCCGTAGTCCGCCAGCAGCTCGTCCAGCAGGTTGTTGCGCATGGAGCCCAGCACCCGCCGCGTAAAGTAGTGCACGCACTCGTGCTCCAGGCGGATGGTGATGGAGGCCCGGCTCCACGCATCGGGCTCCATCTCCATCGCCTCCGCCGGGACGCCGCTGTACGGGCCGCTGCTCAGCAGGACGAAGCGGTCCTGGTACAGCTCCCGGCGCTCCTTGAGCACGGCGAAGGCAGCGGACCAGTCCCCCGCCCCGCCGGCATCCACCTCGCCGGCCTCCCAGCGCCGGCGCAGCTCCGCCACCCGGCCCCAGTTGCTGTAGCCGCCCACCATGCACGCGCCCATGGAGGCGGGAAGCGGGACGGGCTCGTTCTTCTTGGTGATCGCACGCACCAGCGCCTCGAAGTCGCCGCGGTGCGGGGCCAGCAGCACGGGGACTGCGCCGGCGGGGGTGGGATGGATGAAGAGCCGCAGCCCGTCCGGGTCCTGCAGCCGCAGGTCGCCGGGCGCGTCCGGGAGCACGCCGCGGCGGATGGCGGCGCCGTACGCGTCCGTCCCGCTGATCCCCTCCGCGACGGGAAAGCGCAGCTGCACCAGGTGCTCGCGCAGCACGGGGAGCACGCCGCGGGTCCGGGCCTCGTCCGCGTAGCGGCGCCACGCGGCCACGAACGGCTCGTCCGGCAGCGGGAGGTCCACGGACGGGGGGACGACGAACGCGCTGCGGTTGTAGGCCAGCAGCTCGGCCGTCTCCCGCGGCCCCGCGCCAAAGCTGCGCAGGATCTCCGCACGCGCAGCCTCCCGCGCGGCCTCGTCCGGCCGCGCGGGAGGGGCGGGATCCGCGGCCGTCACGGAACGGGCCTGCGCATGGGGGGCGCGGGGGGCCCCGTCATGACGTGCAGCCGCAGTTCCCGTTGATGGTGCAGCCGGAGTTCGTGTCCTCCAGGGGAGGGGCGAGCCCGCCGCGGACGTCCTCCAGCTCTTCCACGTCCAGCTCGTCGAACTCGTCTTCCTCCGGCGGAAGAAGGCCACCGGCCATTGAAACCTCCAGGGAAAAGATAGGATGGCATGAAACGGGTGGGGCAACGACGGCGGAGCACGCGACGTGCCATTTTATTCGAGCCTGCAGGCCCAGCCCCCGCGCAACGTGGAGGCCCAGCCGGTGCGGTGCCCCGCACGCCCCCGGCCGGGCGCAGCCTCTAGCCGGTGGCCGCCGGGCTCTACCGCTCCGCGGCGCCCGGCTCTTCCAGGTACTGAAAGCGCCCGTCGCGCACGACGATCTTGCGGATGGGCATCCCCACCAGGTTGCCGGCCTCGTCAAAGCTGAGGGAGCCGGTCACCCCGCGAAAGTCCGTCAGGCGGTGCATGGCGGCCGCCACCTTGTCCGGCGCGGTGGTCTGGGCCTCGCGCATGCCCTGGGCGAGCACGCGCACGGCGTCGTATCCCAGGGCCGCGCCCGCGTCGGGCTTGCCGCCGTAGCGCCGCTCGTACGCCTGGTTGAAGCGGCGCACCTCCTCCTCCGGCGCGTCGGGGTGGAACGCCGTGGCGATGACCGTCCCCTCCACCGCCGCGCCCCCCTTCTCCAGGAACACGGGGGTGGCCAGCGCGTCGCTCCCCAGCACGGGAACGGTGATTCCCTGCCGGCGCAGCTCGCCGATGAGCAGGGCGGACTGCTCGTCCCGGCCGGCGATGAAGACGGCGTCGAACTCCCAGCTCTTCCACGTGCTCACCGTCTGCTCGGCGGCCACGGGGTTGGCGCTCAGGTTGGGATCGTACGATTCGCGGCTCACCACCTGCGCGCCCTTGCCGGCGGCGTGCTCCTCGAAGGCGTTGGCCAGCTCGCGGCCGTACTCGTCGCGGGCGTAGTAGATGACCATCCGGCGGTAGCCGCGGTCCAGCGCGAGCTGGGCCATCTGCCTGCCCACGTCCGTGTCGTTGAACGTGGTGCGAAAGACGCGGCCGTAGCCCATTCGCGTGAGCCCCGGCGAGGTGCTGGTCGCGGAGACCAGGAGCAGCCCGGAGAGGTCGTAGATGGGCGCCGCGGCCACGGTCACGTACGAGTGCAGGTGGCCGATGACGGCGACCACGTCGGGGTTGCGCCCCAGCTCCTGGGCGATGAGCCGGCCGCGGTCCACGGACTCCTGGTCGTCCACGCGCAGCAGCTTGACGGGGCGGCCCAGCACGCCGCCGGCCGCGTTCAGCTCCTCCACGGCCAGGTCCATCCCCTTGCCGTAGTGGATCTGCTCGCCGCGCAGCTCCCACGGCCACGCCGCGCCGATGACGATGTCGCCGGTGCCCCGGGCGCGCTGCGTGGAGGCGTCGGCGGTGCCCCCGCACGAGGCCAGCAGCGGGGCGAGGAAAACGGCCGCGAGCGTCGCGGCACGGATCCGGTGCATGGGTGTCATGGTGTGTCCCCGGTGCTTCGTTGTCGATGCTGCCCGCCGCTATCCTCGGACGCCGCCGAGCCGCTGCCGGACGGGAGAATCACGATCCTCCCCCTCGCCCGGCCCTCACCGAATCCGCCGCGCCTCCATGATCCGGATCGATCCGTCACGGGCGAGGCCGGTGGCCATGGTGGCCGAGGCCGGGCACGGGCGAGTAGATCCTTCGGTCGGCGCGAGGGAATCCGGCGGCGGATGGATTCGGCGGCGCCTCCCTCAGGAAATCGAGCTGGCGCGGTTCATCCTCATCCCCCGTCCGTCGTCTCTGCTGACGCTGCGTGAGAACCGGGTTTCCGCCGTTCTCCGCGTGAGACCTGTCCTGGCGTCAGGCCAGCTGGCGGCGGGCCATGGCGGCAAAGACGCCGTCCAGCGCCATCAGCTCGTCGTACCGGCCGCTCTCCACGATCTCCCCGGCCACGAGCACGTGGATGCGGTCCGCGTGCTGGATGGTGCTCAGCCGGTGCGCGATGACCACGCGGGTGGCGCGCAGGCGGTCCAGCGACTGGCTGACGATGGCCTGCGTGCGGTTGTCCAGCGCGCTCGTGGCCTCGTCCATCAGCAGGATGCGCGGGCGGCCCACGATGGCGCGGGCGATCATCAGCCGCTGGCGCTGGCCGCCGCTCAGGGTGCCGCCGCCGTCGCTCACCACCGTGTGCATCCCCATGGGCATGCGGCGGATGTCCTCGTCCAGCCCCGCCATCCGCGCCGCCTCCCACGCATCGTCCAGGGTGGCGGTGGACGAGCCGGCGATGTTGGTGAACAGGTCGCCGGACATCACCCGCCCGCTCTGCAGCACCACCCCCATCTGCCGGCGCACGGCCTCCACGTCCAGCCCCGCCAGGTCCTGCTCGTCGTACGACACGCTCCCCACCTCGGGCGAATCGAATCCCAGGAGCAGGCGAAAGCAGGTGGACTTCCCCGAGCCGGAGGGCCCCACGAAGGCCACGAACTCGCCGGGGGCGATGCGGACGGAGACGTCGCGCAGCACCTGCGGCCCGTCCCCGTAGCGAAAGGAGACGCGCTGCAGCTCGATGGCGCCGGACAGCTCGCCGGGGTCGTCCTTGCCGGGCCGCACCTCCGGCGGCGTCTGCAGGATGGGCTTGACCTGCTCGTACAGGGGGATGGCGTTCAGCGCCTGCAGCACGGCGGAGCTGGTGGAGAGCATGGCCCCCAGGCACAGCCCGAACGCGGCCGTAAAGCCCAGGAACTCGCCAGTCCCCATCCTGTTCTCCGTCCCCAGCGTCCGCGCGGCCAGGGCGAAGAGGATGATGGAGCAGACGATGGGATAGGCCGCGTTGAACACGGCCAGCCGGATGCCGAGGACGCGGTTGTGGTACTGCCGGTCCCGCTGCGTGCCGAAGGCCCCGGCCCAGAGGGAGAACGCCTGCGCCTCGGCCCCCGCCAGCTTGAGCTTGGAGATCCCCGTGAGGAACTGCAGCATCATCCCGCTGATCTTCGACCGCGACGCCAGGATGGAGCGCTGGCTGCGCAGCTGCAGCAGGCCGATGGAGATGGACGCCGCCAGCGAGATGCCGATGAGCGCCGTCCCCACGGCCCCCAGCAGCAGGTCGTACCAGAACAGGAGGGCGAGGTTGGAGAGGGAAAAGAGCCCCGCCAGCAGCCCCGTGACCACGGCGCCCGTCATCAGGCGGCGGATCTCTTCCACGTTCATGGCGCGCGTGGCCAGGTCGCCCGCCGTGTAGCCGCGAAAGAACGGCAGGGGCAGGGCGATGAGGCGGTCCCACACGGCCGCCTGGATCCCCGCCGCCGTCCGCGACTCGATGCGGACGACGGCCACCCCGCGCACGACGGTGAACAGGGCGCCGGCCAGGGCCACGGCCAGCAGCACGAGCGTCATCTGCAGCAGCTGCCCCCGGTCCGCGCCGGGGATGATGTGCTCGAAGAGCATCCCCGTGGCCAGGGGAAGCACCAGCCCCAGTACGGCCCCCAGCAGCGCCGCCGCCAGCGCCGTCAGCACGTCCGGCCGGCAGCCGTGCAGGCCAAAGCGGAGCACGTCCAGGGGCCGCAGGGGCTCCGCGGGGAACGGGCGGTAGAGCATGTAGGCCGTGGGCCCCACCCGCGCCGCCGCCGCCTCGTCCACCCGGGTGCGCGAGCCGTCCGCGGGGTCGTACGCCTCGTAGCCGCCCCCCCGCGCGGGGAGCAGGGCCAGGGGCACGGGACGGTCCGCCCAGCGCCCCAGGAGGGGGCCGTTGTCCTCGCGCCACCAGCCGTCGCGCAGCACCACCTTGCGGGCGCGGACGCGGCAGGCGCGGGCCAGGGCCTGCACGGGGTCCTTCACCCGCGGAGGGGCAGCGGGTAGCTCCACCCGCAGTCCCTGCGCCTGCGCCACCCGCCGGAACGCCGCGAAGAGCGCGTCCTCGTCCGCGCCCTCCACCGGGCCCGTCCCCCGCCGCTCCGCCGCCGCCTCCAGGGTGCTGGCCAGGCGCGACAGGCCGCTCGCCATCCCCGCCGCGCGGGCCCGTTCGCGGGCCTGCAGCCGCTCGGCGCAGGCCGCCTCGTCCGCGCCGGCGCGCTCCGCCGCCAGCTCCATGGCCACGTGGTGCAGCCGGGCCAGGGCCCGCCACACCCCCGCCGGCCCCTGCGCCCGCAGGACCATCGCCGTGTCCAGCAGGCGCACGCGCGACGGGGCCGCGGCCTCCGCCCACCCGCGCCGGGTGAGGGGGACGATCTCGCCCGGGAGGACGGGCGCGGAGGGGCGCCCCAGGAGCCGCAGCTCCCCCTCGTCCGCGTCCAGCCAAGCGACGGGCGGGTCCGGGCGCAGGCTGGTGCCCGTGGGCAGCCACACCTCTTCCCCCACGCCGGCGCCCGTGGCGCGGCGCACCGTCGCGCGGCCCACGAGCCCGTCCCACACCCGCTCCGTCCAGTGCTGCACGAGCTCGTCGAAGAGGGGCCGCGTGGCCGCGTCCCCCGCCAGGGCCTCGATCTCCCCCAAGCCGTACTCCGCCAGCACCGTCCCCGGCGCGCCCACGGCCAGGAGGGCGCGGCCGCGTTCCGGGTCCTCGCCCACCCCGAAGACGGGGTCGCCGGCCTCCAGGCGAAACAGGTGGCGGCGCCGGCCGGCGGGCTCGCCGTCCCCGTCCAGCCGCGTGGCGAAGACGTCGATGCGCCCCGCGCGGACGATCCACACGCGCCCCGGGTCCAGCCGCAGGGGATGGTTGCCGGCCGCGGGGCGCGGCGTGCCTTCCGGAAGCCCGGCGAGCGCGGTCGTCATCCGCCTACTCCGCGGCGATCAGGTCGCGGTACGGCCCGTCCGCGTCCCGCAGCGCGTCGTGCGTGCCGCGCTGCACGATGCGGCCGGCATCCATCACCACGATCTCGTCGCAGTCGCGGATGGTGCTCAGCCGGTGCGCCACGATCAGGCAGGTGCACCCGCGGCGGCGCAGGTTGTCGTCGATCTGCTGCTCCACGGTGGGGTCCAGGGCGCTCGTGGCCTCGTCCAGGATGACGACGCTGGGGCGGTTCACGAGGGCGCGGGCGATCTCCATCCGCTGCCGCTGCCCCCCGCTGAAGTTGCGCCCGCCCTCCTCCACGACGCTGGCGTATCCCCCGGGGCGCGCGCTCACGTCCTCGTGGATGCAGGCGTCGCGGGCCGCCTCCACCAGGTCCGGCTCCGGCACCGTGGGATCCCACATGGTCAGGTTGTCGCGCACGGTCCCCTCGAACAGGAACACCTCCTGGTCCACCACGGCAAAGCTGCTCGTGAGCACCGGGCGGGGGAGCGCCGCGCGGGGCATGCCGTCCAGCAGCACCTCGCCCGCCCACGGCTCGTACAGGCCGCTCACCAGGCGCGCCACCGTGCTCTTTCCCGACCCCGATCCGCCCACGAGCGCCACCCGCATCCCCGGCCGCAGGTCCAGCGAAAAGTCCTGGATGAGCGCCGGCTCCAGCCGGCTGTAGCCAAAGGAGACGCGCCGGAGCTCCAGGTGTCCGTCCAGCCGCGCCGACGCCGGCGTGGCGACGACGGCATCCCGCGCCCCCGTGGAGTCGTCCCCCTCCCGCCCCTCCGTCCGCGCCCGCAGCACGTCGTCCAGCCGGCTCATGTCGCCGCGCACCTCCTGCAGCGTGCTCCCCAGGCTCACCAGGGCGTTCACGGGGGCCAGGAACGCGAACATCAGGGCCTGGAAGGCGATGAGCATCCCCATGCTGAGGGCGCCGTCCATCACCCGCAGCCCGCCCAGCCCCAGCAGCAGGGCGGTGCTCACGGCCAGGAGCAGGGGGGGCAGGGCGGCCAGCAGCGTGGTCTGCAGGGCCAGCTGGTGCTGGGCGTTGGCCGCCTTGGCGTAGTAGCCGCTCCACCGGGCAAAGAAGTCGGACTCCGAGCCCGTGGCCTTGAGGTTCTCGATGTTCAGCAGCCCGCCCATGGCCGTGCCGATGGCCTTGCCGCGGTCCTGCTGCAGCCGCAGGCTCAGGTCCGTGCGCCGCCGCGACACCCAGCGCAGGGCCGCCATGTTGAGCGCCGCCGTCACGACCACCACCGCGGCCAGCGCGGCGTCGTAGCGGAACATGAGCCCCGCGTAGAACACCACGACGACGGCCGCCAGCACCGTCGTGGCCAGCTCGCCGGACAGCAGCTGCGCCACGCGGTCGTTGATCCCCACCCGCGACGCAATCTCCCCCGGAAAGCGCTGGGTAAAGAACTGCAGGGGCAGGTGCAGCACGTGCCACAAAAAGCGCGCTGAGGTGCCGATGGCCAGCCGCGCCTCCAGCCGCAGCAGGTAGCGCTGCTGCAGCCACGTGAGCGCCGCCACCACGAGGGCCGTGCCGCCCATGAACCACGCCAGCGGCTCCACCCACTCCGCCATCCCCTTCACCAGCACATCGTCCACGAAGACGCGGGAGAAGGTGGGGACGAGCAGCCCGGGCAGCACCAGCCCCAGCCCCGCCAGGACGACGAAGAGCACGGCCCCGTGCAGCCCCGCGAGCCGTCGGCGCAGGGCCTCGCGCAGGGTGTGCCCCTCACCGCCGGGGGCGAACTCCGGCCCGGGCTCAAAGGTGAGGGCCACCCCCGTGAACGACTGGTCGAACTCGTCTTCCGTGACCGAGCGGGGGCCGTGGGCGGGGTCGTTCAGAAACGCCCTCCCCTTTCCGAACCCCTCCAGGACGACGAAGTGGTTGAAGTTCCAGTGGACGATCATGGGCACGGGCAGCTGCCGCAGCTGCCCCGGCTCCTTCTTGAACCCCTTCGCCACCAGCCCGTACCCGCGCGCCGCCTTGACCATGTTGCTGGCCTTGCTGCCGTCGCGCGACACCCCGCAGGCCATCCGAACCTCCTCCAGGGGCACGCGCCGCCGGTGGTGCGCCAGGATCATGGCCAGCGACGCCGCGCCGCACTCCACGGCCTCCATCTGCAGCACGGTGGGCACGCGCGCGCGGCGGGCGGGGGCCCCTCCCGCGCCCCGCAGCCGGCGGACGGCGGCCCGCGCCCGGGTGATCACGGGCGCGGGGGGGTGAGGCGGTCCGCGGCGCGGGTGTCGCGCGGCGCCGTGTGCCTGCGCAGCTGCGGGATCACCATGAGGATGGGCCGCCGCCGCTCCACCACCACCCCCGCGGTGGCCAGGGTGCCGCTCTGGATGCGGATGGGCGGCCCCTCCGCCGACGTCCAGCGGTAGGTGCTCACGTTCCCTGACTCCGGCAGCAGGTCCACGTGGATCTGGTACGGCGCGTCCGTCCCGCTCAGCGCCGCCACCAGCTGCTCGTTCTTGAGCACCCGCCGCATTCCCTGCGGGGTCACGGGATAGTCCGAGACGTAGGTCACCGTCCCCAGCAGGTAGCCGTACTCCTCCTTCTTTACGGTGGAGGGGGCGATCTGCACCTCCATCCCCGGGCGGATCTTCTTGCCGTGCACGGAGGGGATGTAGAGGATGGCCTCCAGCCCCTTGACGGCCTTGCCGGTAAGGTCCACGGCCAGGACGGGCTGGCCGCGGGTCACCATGCTCCCCTGCTCCACCACCAGCTCCAGCACCCGCCCCGTGTAGGGGCTGGTGACGTCCGACGACGTGCGCAGCTCGCTTTCCATCTGCGCCAGCTCCCGCTCCGCCGCCGTGAGCCGCGTGAGACTTTGCTCCGCGTCCTGCCGGTTGCGGTTCAGCACCTGCCCCGCCTCGGCGTCCAGCTGCACGAGCTCGCTGCGGCTCTGGCGCACGCGCTCCTCCGCCTGGTCGCGAGCCTGCGTGGTGGACAGCAGGGCCTGCTGGGTGATGAGCCCCTGCGCCACGAGCTCCCGTTCGCTCTCGATCTTGTCGTTCAGGGAGCGCACGGTGCTGCCACCCGCGTCGATGGCGGCCTGCAGCTGCTCGCGCCGCTGGCTGCGGTAGGCGGCCTGCCGCTGCACGTCGCCCGCGCCGAACTGCTGCTGCTGCTCGTGCTGGCGGCGCAGCTCGGCCACCTCCGCGCGCTTCTGCTGGATGCGGAGCACCAGGTCCTGCTGCTGGATGCGGGCGACCACCTGCCCCTCGCTCACCACGTCGCCCTCGCGCACGGCCACGTCCGTCACGCGGCCGTCGCCGGACGCCTCCACCGTCAGCACGCCCCCGCTGCGGATGAGGATCCCCTGCCCCGCGATGCGCTCGGGGACGCTCCCCGTCACCCCCCACACGAGCGCCGTCAGCAGCAGCGCGCCGATCCCCAGCAGGAGCAGCCAACCGCGGGGCGTCGTCACCCGCATCAGCTGGTCGAGCTGCTCCGGCGACGACAGGCGCTCCAGGGCCACGCTGCGGAAGATCTCCTTCCGCGGCTCCGGCGGCGCGGCCGGGGGAGCCGGGGCGGCCGGGGGCGGGGTCTCGGTCTCGGCGCTCATGGCGTCCCCGCGTCCCAGCGCGTCAGGGGGCCGGCGTCCGCGCCGCCCTCGCCCAGCAGCGTGCCCGTGGCGTGGCGCAGCCGGGCCAGCGACACGGCGAACTGGGTGCGCGCGGCGATCTCCGCCAGCGTGGCGGAGGTGAGCCGCTCTTCCGTGTCGGTGATGTCGAAGATGGTGCTGGTGCCCAGGGTATAGCGGCGCCGCTCGCTCGCCAGCGCGTCGCGGTGCAGCCGCGACGCCTCCCCGGACAGCACCAGCTCCTCGGCGGAAAGGCGCAGCGTCTCCAGGGCGGCGGCGGCGTCCAGCTCCACCTGCCGGCGCAGCTCCGCGTACGCCAGGGCGGCCTGCCGCTCCGCCGCCATTCCCTGCAGGGCCCGCCCGCCGGCCAGCCGGTTGCGCAGGGGCATGCCGTAGATCACCTCCAGCCGCGTGTGCATCCCTCCCAGCTCGCTGTAGAAGGGAGAGACGAGGCGCCCCAGCTCCGGCCCCGCCTCCAGCCCCTGGTAGCCCAGGGTGAGCGACAGGTCCAGCCGCGGGCGTGCGTCGGCGCGGTAGCCGGCCAGCAGGTCGCGCGCGGCGTCATGCTGGCGGCGCGCGGCCTCCAGGTCCGGGCGTAGCCGCATCGCCTGCTCCACCACGGCCGCGTCCGCCGCGATCCCTTCCGCGCCGGGCCCCTCGGGGAACGCCGTGGCGGGGGGCGGCAGGCGCATCACGTCCGCGGGCGCGATCCCCATCGCCCGCCCCAGCTCCTGCCGCGCGGTCACGAGCCCCCGCTCGCCGCTGATGCGGGCGGCGCGGCGCGAGGCCAGGGCAGCCCGCAGGGGGAACAGGTCCACGGCGGGGCGCGCGTCCGCCTCCACCAGCGTGCGCGTGTCCTCCACCAGCTGGGCGGCGCGGGCCTCCGTCTCGCGCAGCACCTCCAGCCGCGCGTGGGCGGCGGCGTAGCTCCAGTACGCCTCCGCGGCGCCCAGCAGCACGGCGCTGCGGCGGTAGGCCAGCTCCGCCGCGCTGGCGGAGTGCACCATCACGGCGGCCCGCTCGTTCGCGGCCTCGATTCCCCCGCCGCGGCCCCGCAGCAGGGGCATGGTCACGCCCAGCGACGCGACGGCCTGGTTGCGGGGGCCGATGCTCTGCCCCGTGGCGTCCAGCCGGGAAAAGGAGAGCGACGGGGAGACGGTGAGCCCGGAGCGGAACGGCTGGTCCACGCCCAGGCTGTACGTGAGGGTGCGGGAGGACGAGATCCCCGGCACGTCCTGCGCGCCGAAGCCGGGATTCCGCTCGTCCCGCGACGCCACGGCGGCCGTCATCTGCGGATCGTACGCGCCGCCGGCCACGCGCACCCCGGCCGCCTGCCGCTCCACCTCCCACGCGGCCGCGCGGATGTCCGCGTTGGCATCCAGCGTCGTCCGCAGCACCTCGTCCAGCGTAAGCCCGCCCGGCTGCTGCGCGTGCCCCGGCGCCGCCGCGGCCAGCACGCACGCGAGTGCCAGCCCCCCCGCGCGGGCGGCGGAGGGCACGGACCGGCGGGCGGCGGCGGAGGGCGGTGTCACGCTGGGCAAAAGAGCGGCGTCAAGGGATCGTGGGAAAGGGCCGGAGAAGCACCGGCGCACCGGATCGCGGGCGGTCCGTCGCGTGCGTCCCCCCGGGGACGGGAGGACGGGCGGAAGCCTCGGCGCGTGCGCGCGTTTCTCCGGTCGTCGAAGGCAAGCGGCGGACCGGGCGCCCCTTCGCATCGCAAGTGGCTGTGGCGGATGGATTTGCGACGGAAACGGCTCACGCGGCGACGGGCGGAAGCCCGCCGCTTCGCCCGCGAGTAGATGCGGGCCTCTATTCGGTGGAGCGGGGCCGCCATCTAAGGGCTGGAGCATCGCGCGTACGCTTGTTGCCCGGATCGTCGGCGCACGGGGACGAACGGCGTAACTCCAGCAGCAACGCGCGCAACGGGGATGACGGAGATCCGGGTCGGGAGCTGGGACGAGCTCAACGAGCAGCTCTATCGCAACGCCTACAACGAGCGCATCGGCCGCATCCGCTCGCCGTACGCGTTCCGGGGGATGTCCAACGCCGCGTATCCGCTCACCACCAGCCTGTCGCGGCTGGGGGGAGACTACGCGCGCATGGAGCAGCACCTGCTGCGCAACTTTCGCAAGTACGCGCGCCGCAGCGACGTGCCCAGCGACTCCATCTGGGACTGGATGGCCGTGGGGCAGCACCACGGGCTTCCCACGCGGCTGCTGGACTGGACGTTCTCGCCGCAGGTGGCCATGCACTTCGCCACGGCGCGGCTGCGCGAGTTCCACAACGACGGGGTGATCTGGACGGTGGACTTCGTGCAGGCGCACGCGCGGCTGCCCCGGCCCCTGCGCGAGGAGCTGGACTGCGAGTCCGCCGACATGTTCACCGCAGAGATGCTGCACCGCCGCGCGCCTTCGCTGGAGAAGTTCGACGCGCTGGACGGCGAGCCGTTCGCGGTGTTCTTCGAGCCGCCGTCGCTGGACGACCGCATCGTCAACCAGTTCGCCCTCTTCGCGGCCATGTCGCGCCCGGACGCCATGATGGGCGATTGGCTCAAAGCGCACCCCGAGCTGTACCGGCGGATCGTCATCCCCGCGGAGCTCAAGTGGGAGGTGCGCGACAAGCTGGACCAGGCCAACGTGACGGAGCGCGTGCTCTTTCCGGGGCTGGACGGGCTGAGCGCCTGGCTCAAGCGCTACTACAGCCCCAAGTCCCCCGTTCCTTGCGCGGACGACCGCGAGCAGGAGCGCGACGCCGAAGAGCTGCGACCCGGCGGCCGCGACGAGTGACCCGCCAGGATCGTGCTCTTTACGCCGCTCTTGATTTCCCGAGCCGATTCCGCCAACCTGCCCGAACGCAGTACGGAACGGTCATCCTGAGTCATCCGGCGCTGCGCGCACCCTGGGGGATGAAAGCTGCTGGCCCCGCGACGCCACTGTCATTCCGAAGGAGGCGCCCGCCGCGAGTTTTGCCGGTGCTGGGTCTGTGGCGCCGACTGAGGAATCTACTCACCCGTGGTCGCGCTCAGCCCCCGCGCTTCGAACCATCCGGCTCTGACCTTTCTATTCAGGGATCGCCCGCACCTGGCTTGAACGCGCACGGATCGTCGGGCGCGACGGAAGGATCTTGCCCGCCCCACCGGACCCGCGCCTCGCCCGAACCCCATCCGCCCGATGCTGATCACCGAGCTCTCCGCCCAATCCGGACCGCGCACCGTGGAGCAGATGGAGATCCCGCCGGATGCGCTGGTGGTGCTCGTGGGCGCGGCCGGCGCCGGGAAATCCACGTTCGCGCGCCAGCACTTCACGGAAGCGCAGGTCGTCTCCTCCGACGAGTGCCGGCGCCTGGTCTCGGACGATGCGGGCAACCAGGCCGCCACGCGCGAGGCGTTCGCCGTCTTCTACACGCTCGTGCGCGGCCGGCTGACGCACGGCAGGCTGACGGTGGCGGACGCGACGAACCTTTCCCCCCGCGGCCGCGAAAAGCTGCGCCAGGCGGCCGACTCCCGCCGCCGTCCCCGCATCGCCATCGCGCTGGACGTGCCACTGGAGGTGTGCGTGGCGCGGCAGACGATGCGCGCCCGGCAGGTGCGCCGCGACGTGGTGGAGCGTGGCCACGCCGAGTTCCAGCAGGCCCTGCGCGACCTTCCGCACGAAGGCTTTGCGCGCGTGTACGTCGTGCGGCCGGAGGCGGAGGGCGCGGCACGTGCAGGGGTGAGCATTGATGAAACACCCGCCCCGCGCCAACTTACAGCATGACCCGAGGCGACGAGCACCGACCCATGGCTATCGAAGAGCGCACCGTCTACCGCTACGGCGACTTCCCCGAGCTGTTCTGGGATCTAAAGCCGGAGGCGGAGATCGACCGCACCAACCTGCGCATGATCGCCCGCGTGCTCACGGATGCGCGGCTCGAGACGATCTGGAAGCTCGTGCCGGTGGACGTCCTGCTGCGCGATTTCGAAAAGCTGATCCTGCCTGAGCACACCCGCCGGTTCTGGTCCATCGTCGTCCGGATGATGCGCGAGAAGAGGGCGGCACGGGAGCGAGAGCATGCTTCGTAGCGCGGATCCGGAGGTCGTTACTCCGTTTCACCTCCGGTTGATCGAGCTCGTGCGTGAAACGGCGACTGCGCAGGAGGTCGAGAACCTGAGGCTCGACGGCGGAACGGCGCTGGCCGCGTTCTACCTGCACCACCGTGAGTCGGAGGACCTGGACTTCTTCTGCGATCCGCCCTTCAATGCAGCCGCGTTCGGCGAGGCGGTGCAGGAGCACGTACGAGCCGCGGGCATCGAAATCTCCTCGCAGGGCAGGGCCAACCTCAGCATCTCGCGGCTCCTGGCACAAAGTCCTGATCGGCCGGAGCAGCAGGTAAAGATCGACCTCGTGCTGCAGTCTCCATTTCGGCTCGAGCCGCTGGACGACACCGTGAATGGGATCCAGATCCCCTCGTATCGTGACATCTGCGCGGGAAAACTGCACGCCGTCTGCGATCGCTTCGCAGAACGTGACTTCATCGATCTTCACGTCATACTGACGCAGCCGCTCGAAGGATCGCCTGCGTCGGACGACGTCATCTGCCAGCGCTTCGAAGCCCTTCTGCGCGACTTGAAGGAGTGTGATCCCGGCCTCGATCCGCCGTACGTCGGACGGGCGATCATGCAGGGCCTGGGCAGACCGATCATATCCGCTTTCCCGCTCCGCCTGCTGATCGACATCGATGAAGAGGCGCTGCAGCACACCCTTGATCTCTGCGTCAACGAATGTGCGCGACGTACCCTGCGCGCGGCTCCTTCCGAGTAGCTGATCCTCAGATCTTCATCGCGTAAACAGCGAGGCGCGTGCGACGGAATCGCACGCGCCTCGCTGCTTTCGGTAGATCCCAGGCTCTACGGCCGGTACGTCCCGAAGCTCCAGAGGTTGCCTTCGGGGTCGCGGCAGGAGTACTCGCGCGAGCCGTAGCTCATCTCGCGGAGCGGGAGCACGATCTCGGCGCCGGCGGCCACGGCGCGGGCGTGGTGCGCGTCCGCATCGGGCACGGACGCGTACACGCCGCCCGTCACGGCGCCCAGCTCGCGCGGCGTGCGCAGCCCCAGCGCGTCGTCCTTGGACTGGCCCAGCATCAGCACGCCGCCGCCCAGCCGCAGCTCGGCGTGCGCCACGGTGCCGTCCGGCGCGTCGAACACGGCGTGGCGCTCCATGCCGAACGCGTCGCACAGCCAGTCCACCGCGGCGCGCGCATCGGCGTAGCGGAGAAAGGGATGGAAGGTGGATGCGGATTCCTGCGTCTGCTCGCTCATCGGGGTGCTCCGGCGGATGGGGTGGATGTCGATCCTGTGCCGGAAAGATGCGGCGGGCGCGGCGGGCGGGATTGTACGGATGTTACCGGGGGATGCGGATCGTCACTCCGCGGCCGGGCGGCCTTCCAGGCGGGCGCGGAGAAAGGCGCCGGGGGTGGAGCCGGCGAACTGCCGGAAGTCGCGGATGAAGTGCGCCTGGTCGTAGTAGCCGCACCCCAGCGCCAGGTCGCTCCAGCGCACGTCGTTCCCCGCGCGGCCCAGCAGGCGCACGGCGCGCTCGAAGCGCAGCACGCGGGCCACGGAGCTGGGCGGCAGCCCCACGTGCTCGCGAAATCGGGTCGCCAGGTACTTGCGGCTGCACCCGATCTCCCGCGCCAATCCGGCGATCTCCATCCGCCCCTCCGACTCGCACAGCCGGCGCCACGCATGCGCCACGCCGGCCGGCGGCGCCCCCGCCCGCGCCAGCCGGTCCGCCACGAAGCCGTCCACGATCCCGAAGCGCGCATCCCACGAGTCCGCCTCGTGCAGGCGGGCGGCCAGGCGCTCCGCCTCCGCCCCGAACAGCGCGTCCAAGGCGATGGCGCGGTTGGACAATTCGTCCATGGGCAGACCGCCAAGCAGGCGATGGGCGCCGAGCGGCGTGAGCATCACCTGGATGCAGCGCGCGTCGCCCGTGGCCTGGCTGATGGCGTGCGCTTCCGACAATCCCGCCACGAAGCCGAGCGGGTGGTCCGTCATCCGCCCGTGGTCGTCCGAATCGGCGATGCGGTACGGCGCCCCCCAGCTGACGAGCAGCACGACCGCGGCGGACGCGACCTCGTTGCGGGGCGGATGGGCCGTGCCGGTTTCCGCGAACCCGTAGCGCTGGCGCACGGCTCCGCGCAGGGCGCCGTCCGGCTCCCCCGCCACCATCTCCCACGTGCCCCCCGCCGACGCCCCGCGAACGACGTGGAGTGTGGATGCGGTCGATGACATGCGCCTCCGCTCTCTGTGCCCGCCGTTGTCTGTCATTCCGAAGGGGCGCGGCGGCACTCCCCCGTGCACGGTCCTTGTGCGCGACACAGTCGCCATTCGGCGATCGCCCCGTTGTCCCGCCTGACTGTCATTCCGAAGGAGCGCGCGACGGCATTCCCCCGTTCACCCATCTCTATGCGCGACTGAGGAATCTACTGCGCATCGCACGTGGCCCGCATCACACGCACGATGACGGCCCACGGGCGGGCTGGGTTCGCGCACCGTGGACGGCGTCATGCGCGGGATGGTAGATCCTTCGGTCGGCGCCGGAGATCGTGGAACGGGATGGAACCGGCGGCGCCTCCCTCAGGAAATCGAACGTGGGGGCGGTGCCGGTGGATCGAACCGGGAGGATGTGCCGAGGGAAGGACGTCGCGGGCGGAGCGCCGGCCGGGGAATGGGGCACCGGAGCGGGCGAGAAGATTCCTCGGTCGGCGACATGGGATTCGGCGCGGGTGGGGCCGTTGGGCGCCTCCCTCGGAATGACACGCTCGGCCCGGGCACGAGGCATTGTCTGTGGGCGAGGGCTCTCCCGTGCAGTCCGCGAAGGCGGACTTCGTGAATTTCCAGCGGCGAATTCATTCGCTCCGGACGGGACTCCGCGACTTCCCACAGGGCTTGATTCGCTCCGGACGGGATTTCGCCTCCCGTTTTGACCCTCCCCTCCCCCCTCCCCGCCCCCTACAACGCCGCCAGCGTCTCCGCGGCTTCCGCGTCCGTGACCTCGTGCAGGCGGGCGATGTACACGCCCAGCCGCTCGCTCACCTCGCGCAGGGCGGCGGCCGCGCCCTCGATCTCCGCCAGCGTGTCCGCCTGCTCGCGCGCCGCCTGGGCAACGGCGCTGGCGCCCTCGCCATTGCGCTCCGCGATCTCGCTCACGGCCGCGAACTCGTCGCGCAGCCCCGCGATGCGCGCCTGCTGGTCGCCCGCGCGGTCCGCGATGCGCGTCGTGAGCTCCTCCGCGCCCGCGGACGCCGCCACGATGCGGTCCACCGACTCCAGCGCCGCCCGCGACAGGTCGCCCACGCCCTGCAGCCGGCCGGCGCCCTGCTCCATCCGCTGCAGCGCCGCGCCCATCTGCCCGCGGACCGCATCCACCATGTCGCGCGCCCGCACGGCCGCCCGCCCGCTGTCGTCCGCCAGCTTGCGCACCTCGTCCGCCACTACGGCGAACCCCCGCCCGTGCTCGCCCGCCCGCGCCGCCTCGATGGCCGCGTTCAGCGCCAGCAGGTTGGTCTGGTCGGCCAGGGAGCGGATGGTCTCCACCACTCCCGCGATCTGCCCCGACGCGCGGGACAGCTCCCCCAGGGCCCGCGCCTCGCCGTCCACGAAGTCGCGCAGGTCCACCAGCCGCTGGATGGCCTCCACGATGGCGCCGCGGTTCTCCGCCGCCAGCCGCCGCGCGTCGCGGCTGGCCCCCGCCGTCTCCCCCGCGTCCGCCGACATCTGCGCGGACGAGGCCGTCAATTCCTCCGTCACCCCCAGGCCGAACGCCGTCCGCCGCCCCTGGTCCGCGATGCGCTGGCGGATCTCCGCCGCGTGCGACGCCACCCCCTGCCCGCTGGCCCGCAGCGAGCTCAGCCGCTCGCCCAGCCGGCGCAGCTGCACGTCGATCTCCCGCGCGCTCCCCGTCATGGGGCGCACCAGGCCGTCCAGCTGCAGCGCCAGGGCCAGCTGCCGGGCAAAGCGCTCCACCAGCCGCGTCTCCGGCTCGCGGTACACCCCCGCGCGGTGGTGGCCGATCTCCAGCAGCCCCAGCGCGTTGCGGCCGTACACCAGGGGGACGAGCACGAGCGACCGCGCCGGCCCCAGCCCGCGGGTCCGCGCATCCGACGCCGCGTCGTCCAGCACCAGCGGCCGCCCCGCCTCGAACGTCGCCACGCGGAGGGGGTGATAAGCATCCAGCCCGTCCTCCGCCGCCACGGGGGGATGGATCATCACCAGGTCCGGCCCGCGGATGCAGTACACGTGCAGCCACGTCCACTCGATCAATCGCCCCGCCAGCTGCTCGATGCGCACCATGGACTCCGCCAGGGGCATCCCCGCCGTGATGACGGCCTCCATGGCCGCCACCTTGCGCAGCTCCTCGCTGGCGATGGCCTCCATCAGCAGCGCCCGCGCCAGCAGCCCGGGGAGGGCAATGAAGGCCAGGATGGCGATCCACGCGCCCCCGCCGGAGATGAACGCCAGCGCCGCCGCCGTGCAGACGGCCGCCAGGGCCCCCAGCGCCGCCGCCACCACCTCGTAGCGCACGAGCACCATCCGCTCGTTGGCCGTCAGCTTGCCGCGGAAGATGAGCGAGAAGTAGAAGAGCAGGCGCGACGCGGCGAAGTAGCTCAGGAAGTACGCCGGGAGCACGGGGAGCCCCGCCACGGAAAACGCGGGCACGCTCCCGTCCGCCGCCGACAATTCCGCCACGGACGCGGCCAGGTGGTAGCCGCCGATCCCCGCCAGGGCCGCCAGGGCCTCGCGCCCCGCGTTCACCCCCGCGGCAAAGGACGGCTTGCCGCGCACGGCGTCCCCCGCGAAGGTGCCCGCCCACGCCGCCACGACCGCCGCCCCGGGGTGCCCCAGCAGCGTCAGCGCCCCCACGGGCACCACCGTCATGGTCACGTAGGCGAACTTGGACAGCGGCACGGCGCCCATCCGCAGCCCCGCCACGGCCACGGCCCCCACCAGCGCCGCGATCCATCCGCTCCCCTTGGGCGCGTCGAAGGCCAGGTACGCCAGCACACCGAACGCGCCCGCGCCCAGGAGGACGCGGGCGTAGGACCGCAGCACCCGGACGGCCGCCGGGGAAAGCGGCTTGTCGTCGCTCACGCCTGCCGCGCGCCCTCGACGGCCCGGCGCAGCGAGCGGACGAACGCGCGGCCGGCCTCCACGCCCTCCTCCCGCAGCGTCTCCACCAGCGCGCTCCCCACCACCACGCCGTCCGCCACGCGCGCCACCGTGGCCGCCTGCTCCGGCGTGCTGATCCCGAATCCAACCGCCACGGGCACCGGCGTCATCCCCCGCACCTCCGCCACCTCCGCCGCCAGCCCCTCCGCCAGCTCCTGCCGCGCGCCCGTGACGCCCGTGCGGGAGACGTAGTACAGGAAGCCCCGCGCCGCCTGGGCGATGATCCGCACCCGCTCCGGCCGTGTGGTGGGGGCGATCAGGCGGATCAGCTCCAGCGGCGACGCGTTGATGCGCGACTCCAGCGCCGCATCCGCCCCCACGGGCAGGTCCGTCAGCAGCAGCCCCTGCGCGCCCGCGTCCACCGCGTCCGCCAGGAAGCGCTCCATCCCGTGCCGCAGCAGGGGATTGAGGTAGGTGAAGAGGACGACGGGCGTGGAACGGACGGCGCGGAAGTCCGCCAGGGCGTCCAGCGTCCAGCGCAGGTCCACCCCCTGCTCGATGGCCTCGAACGACGAGCGCTGGATGGTGGGCCCGTCCGCCAGCGGGTCGCTGAAGGGCACGCCCAGCTCGATGATGTCCGCGCCGTCGTCGGCAAGGCCCGTGAGGATCTCGGCGGTGTCCTTGGGGCGGGGGTGCCCGGCGGTGACGTAGGGGATGAGGGCCGCCCGGTTCTCGCCGCGGGCCGCGGCAAAGGCGCCGGACAGGGACAGGTCAGACGAAATAGTCACCGACATGGATGCCGTACCGCTCCGGGTCCGTGGTCTTGATGATGGTGCGCCGCGGCTTGCCCGTGGCGGGGTCCGTCTCGGCGAGGTCCAGGGTCAGCGGCGGCTCCACGCGCACGCCCATGGAGTCGTAGATCACCTGCACGATGGGCTGGTGCATGGCGTCCGGCTGCGGGTTGCGCGCCGTGACCACGGCCAGCTCGAAGGTGTCCAGGATGACGGCGCTCCCCACGGGGTAGATGCCCGTCATGCTGATGAACGCCTTGACCAGCAGGGGGTCGAAGCCGCGGCCGGGGTTGTCGCGCATCTCCTTGAGCACGCGGTCCGGCGGCCAGGGCTGCGCCTGGTAGCTGCGCTTGGTCGTCGCCGCGTCGAAGCCGTCCGCCACCGCCACGATGCGCCCGTACAGGGTGGGATCGCGCGGGCGTGCGCTGATGGGGTACCCCGTCTGGTCGATCTTCATGTGGTGCTCGTACGCCATGAGCATGGCGCGCAGGGGCAGCTCCGCCAGCCCGCGCATGTCGAACATGCTCAGCAGCCCCTCGGCCGGGTGCTCCTTGAGGACCTCGAACTCCTCCGCCGTGAGCGGGCCGGCCTTGTTGATGAGGTCCAGGGGCATGCGCACCTTGCCCACGTCGTGCAGCAGGGCGCCCAGCCCCAGCTCGTACAGCTGGTGCTTGTTGAGCCCCAGCTTCTTGCCCAGCGCCACGGAGAAGATGCAGACGTTCACCGAGTGCGTGAACGTGTACTCGTCGTAGTCCCGCAGCGTCGTCAGGCCCACGATGGAGGTCTCGTTCGTGAGCACCTGGTCCACGATGGACTGCACGGCGCGCTTCACGGGGCGCAGGCTCACGCCCCGCCCCATCCGCAGCCCCCCCATCACCTCGCGCGCCACGGCCACCGTCTGCGCGTACGCGCGCTTGGCCATCCGCCGCGCCTCGTCGTCGCGCAGGTCCGGCTCGCTCTCGCGGTCGGGGCCCACGGAGAGGTGGAGGACGGCCGTGCGCCCCAGCCGCTCCAGGAACGCGCCGAAGCGGTCCTCCGGGTCCGGCTCGGCGTTGACGAGGGAGAGGAGCGCCGTCCACTCCGCCACCGTCACGCCGCGGAACACCTCCAGCTCGCCGATGCCGTGCCGGGCCAGGGCGCGCCCCACCGTCCCGTAGGTGGCGTAGCTGGCCAGGTCGATGCGCAGCCGCAGGTCGTTGACGAAGAAGAAGTCGCCCACGAAGCGCACCGTGAGCTGCTCCTCCGCGGCCAGCAGCTCCTGCGTGATGCCGTCCAGCTCCGACAGGCCGTTGACGACCGTCTGGTTCTCCAGGGGATACAGCTGCAGGGCGCGCAGGGCCGACGCCACGGCGAACAGCAGCTCGCGGCCGCGGCGCTGCAGGCCGCGGTCGTCCGACGTCACCAGGCCGGGGTGCGCGCGCTCGCCGTGGGCGAGGGGAGTTTCGGTGCTCATGTCTTGAGGGAGCGCAGGGCGCGGCCCACGGCGCTGCGGACGACGGGGTCGGGGTCGGCCGCGGCGGCGCCGAGGGCCTTTTCGGCGGCGGGCAGGCGCACGCGCCCCAGCCCCAGGGCCGCGCAGGCGCGCATCTCGCCGCTCTCGCGCCGGCCCAGCCAGCTCTTGCCGTTGAGCATGCGGTCCAGCACCCCCACGGCCTCCGCGCCCGCCAGCTGCCCGTACGCCTCGAAGAACGCGATGCGCTCCGTGAGGTCCGCGTCGCGCAGCCGGCGCGAGTCCAGCGCCGCCTCCAGCCGCGTCCTGGCCGGGCTCCAGCGCAGGGCGGCCAGGGCGCGGGCGGCGGACACGCGCACCTCGCGGTCCTCGTCCTCCAGGGCCCCCTCCAGCGCCCCGGACGCCGCGGGGGAGCGCAGCTCCTGCAGCGCCTCCACGGCCGCCACGCGCAGGCGCGCCTCCGGGCGGGTGAGCAGCCGGGCCACCTCGGGCCCCGCCTCCGTCACCCGCAGCCGCCCCGCCAGCCGCGCGGCGCCGGCGGCCACGGACGGGTCCGCGTCCTGGGCCAGGCCGCGCAGCACGCCGGGGTTGGGCGCGGCCAGCCGCTCCGCCGCGTTCATGAGCGCCGCCCGGGCCGCCTCGGAGCCGCTGGCCTCGCCCGCGCGCAGCAGGGGGCCCAGCGACTCGGGGGGAAAGTACGCCAGCAGGGCGCCCAGGTGCTCGCGGGAGAGCGAATCCCCCGACTCTTCCACGATGCGCGCCAGCTCGTTCACCGTCTCGGGCTGCGCCAGCTGGTCGAACAGGGTGCGCAGGGAGCGGAACACGGCCGGGGGAAGCTTGCGGCCGCCCGTGGCGATCCCCACCAGCTCGCCCAGCATGTACGCCGCCGTCTGCAGCCGCCCCGCGCCCAGCAACGTGGGAAGCACGTCCGCGGAGATGGAGACCACCTGCGCCTGCCGCTCCGGCGTCCCGTCCTCCAGCCGGTCGAAGAGCGCGTTCAGCACGTCGCTCCACAGGTCGCGGCGCATCTCGCGCTGCACCTCGGCCTCCAGCCGGCGCATCTCCACCTCGTCCAGGAAGTAGAGCGCCTCGCGGAAGTCTTCCGTGGTGACGGACTGCGCCGGGGCCGGGTCTTCCCGGGGGGCGGAGGCCGCCTGCTGCTGCTGCGCCGCCTCGGACTGCTCGGGGAGCTTGACGCCCTCCGCCACGGGCTCCACGTACCGGTACCGGAAGTGGCTCCAGTCGTGGTCCCACAGCAGGGTGAGCAGGTCCTCCTCGTCCAGCTTGAGGCGGTGGATGCGCGCCAGGATGGCCAGGAACGCGTCCAGGTCCGCGCCCTCGAAGCCGGGCATGAAGCTGAGCTCGCGGACGCCGTCCTTGAACAGGAGGAACGCCAGGTTGTCGCGCTCCTCGCCCGTGTAGACGGCCGTGCCCTCCCACAGGATCTCGCGCTCCTCCACCTGCACCGTCAGGTACGGCATCCCCCCCCACAGGGCGCCCATCCGCTCCCGCAGGGTCTCCACGAACTTGTCCAGCGCGGGGGACTGCCCCTCGTACAGCAGGTGCGTCCGCAGGGCGCGCGAAAATCCGCGCACCACCTCCTGCACCCCGGCGCGTGCCGCGGCGTCGCCGCCGGGGGTGCCGGCGTCGGAATCCAGGAGAAGGGGCGCGGTCTGGGTCATCCGGTCGGGAGCGGAGCGGGAATGCCGGTGGGGCGCGGTTCAGCCGGCGCGGGTCATGTCGGCCACCTGGGCCACGTCCTTGTCGCCGCGGCCGCTCAGGCACACGAGCACGGGGCCGCGGTCCTTCCAGCGGGCGCCGTCGCGCAGCACGTACGCAATGGCGTGCGCCGATTCCAGCGCGGGGATGATCCCCTCCAGCCGCGACAGCCGGCCGAACGCGGCCAGGGCCTCGGCGTCGCTGATGGCCGCGTAGGTGGCGCGGCCGCTCGTCTTGAGGTGCGCGTGCTCCGGGCCCACGCCCGGGTAGTCCAGCCCCGCCGAGATGGAGTGCGCGTGCGCCACCTGCCCCGCCACGTCCTGCAGCAGGTACGAGTGGCTCCCCTGGAACACGCCGGGCGTGCCGCGGGTCAGCGTGGCCGCGTGCCGGGGGGTGTCGATCCCCTCCCCCGCCGCCTCCACGCCCACGAGCTCCACGCCCTCATCCCCCACGAAGGGATGAAACGTGCCGATGGCGTTGGATCCGCCCCCCACGCAGGCCACGACGGCCGCGGGAAGCCGGCCCTCCACCTCCAGCATCTGCGCCCGCGCCTCGCGGCCGATGATGGACTGGAAGTCGCGCACCATCCGCGGGTACGGGTCCGGGCCCACGGCGCTGCCCAGCACGTAGTGCGTGTCGCGCACGTTGGTCACCCAGTCGCGCAGGGCCTCGTTGCCCGCGTCCTTGAGCGTGCGCGTGCCGCTGGTCACGGGGCGCACCTCCGCCCCCAGCAGGTGCATGCGGTACACGTTCAGCGCCTGCCGCCGGACGTCCTCCTCGCCCATGTAGACGATGCACTGCAGGCCGAAGAGCGCGCACGCGGTCGCCGTGGCGACCCCGTGCTGCCCGGCGCCCGTCTCGGCGATGATGCGCTCCTTGCCCATCCGCCGCGCCAGCAGCAGCTGGCCCAGGGCGTTGTTGATCTTGTGCGAGCCCGTGTGGTTCAGGTCCTCGCGCTTGAGGTAGACGGTGATGCCCCCCGCCGCCTCGCCCAGCCGCCGCGCGGGGTACAGGGGGGTGGGGCGCCCCACGTAGTCGCGCCACAGGGCCCCCAGCTCGTCCCAGAAGGCGGGGTCCGCCGCCGCCCGGGCGTACACGTCCGCCAGCTCGTCCAGGGCCGTGATGAGCGTCTCGGGGACGAAGCGCCCCCCGAACTCCCCGAAGCGGCCGCTCGTCTCGCCGGCCACCGCGGCACCCGCTATACCCGCATCGAACATCAGGATACGTCCTGCTCGCTCTGGATCGAAAAAGGAAGGGCGCGGACGGCCGCGATGAATCGCTGCACCGCCACGGCGTCCTTGATACCCGGCGCGGACTCCACCCCCGAGCTCACGTCCACGGCGTCCGGCCGCAGGGTGAGCGCGGCCTCCGCCACGTTCTCGGGCCGCAGCCCGCCGGCCGCCACGAGGCGGATGCCGCTCGCCCGCGTGCCCAGCCGCGCCGCCACGGCGCCCCAGTCGAAGCGGGTGCCCGTGCCGCCTGCAGCCGCGGGATCGTAGCCGTCCAGCAGCAGCGCGTCCACGGCCCCCGCGTACCGGCGGAGGGCGTCGGCCGCGTCGTCCGCGTGGCGCACGCGGACGGCCTTCCACACCTCGTACCCCGCGCGGCGCACCCGGTCCGCCATTTCCGGCGTCTCGTCCCCGTGCAGCTGAACGACGTGCAGGCGGGCTTCCGCGGCCGCGGCGAGGAGCGCGTCCTCGTCCCCGTCCACGAACACCCCCACCGTCCGTGCCTGCAAACTCCTGAACATAACGCCCGCGGCGCCCGCCGTCACGGTTCTTCGGTAACCGGGAGCCAGGATGGCCCCCAGGTAGGCCGCGCCGGCCTCCACTGCTACCTCCGCGTCCCGCAGACGGGTCAGGCCGCACACCTTTACCGCCGGGGGCCAGGTCCTTTCCTCCGTGCTCATCCCTGTCGGGCCTCCGGGCGGCGCGGCCGGCCGGTCAGGGCGGCGGCCGCGGCGCGCAGGTCCGCCTGCCGCATGAGCGACTCGCCCACGAGGATGGCGTCCACCCCCGCCGCGCCCAGCCGGTCCACGTCCGCCGCCGTGCGGATGCCGCTCTCCGCCACGTAGGTGAGCGCAGCCGGAACGCGCGGCGCCAGGCGCAGGGACAGGTCCAGGTCCGTGACGAAGGTGTCCAGGTCGCGGTTGTTCACGCCCACCAGGGTGGCGCCCGCGGCCAGGGCCCGGTCCAGCTCCGCCTCCGTGTGCGCCTCCACCAGGACGTCCATCCCCAGCTCGCGGGCCAGGCCGTGCAGCTCTTCCAGGAGGGGCTGCTCCAGGATGCGGGCGATGAGCAGCACCGCGTCGGCCCCCGCCGCGCGCGCCTCCCACACCTGCACGGGATCGATCAAAAAGTCCTTGCGGATGACGGGAACGTCCACCGCTTCCCTGACGGCGCGGAGGAACGCCAGGTCACCCCCGAAGTAGTCGCGGTCCGTGAGGACGGAAAGCGCCGCCGCGCCTCCCCCTACGTACGCGCGGGCCACCTCCGCCGGATCCGCGCCGGGGCGGATGTCGCCCGCGGAGGGAGAGCGGCGCTTGACCTCGGCCAGAAGCCGCACTTCGGACGGGCGGCGCAGGGCCGCCGCAAACCCGCGCGGCGCATCGGCTTGCCGCGTCATGTCGCGGAACTCGGCAAGCCGCGGCGCCGCCTGCTTTACCTCGTCCCGCTTGGTCCGTACGATGCGGTCCAGGATGCTCGTGTCAGGAGTATTCAACGTTTTCCTTGCGCTTCGGTTTGCCTTCGGTTATATATTTCGGTACCTGTTCGGAAGGCAACCCCCGACCCCAGCGGAGAAGCGGATGGCGCTCACCAAGAAGCAGCGGCAGATCCTCGACTATGTCGAGAGCTTCGTGGAAACGAACGGCTACTCGCCGAGCTACGAGGAGATCGCGGACCACTTCGGGTACAACTCGCTGGCCACGGTCCACGAGCACCTCACCAATCTGGAGCAAAAGGGCTTTCTCCGGAAGAACTACAACAAGAGCCGTTCGCTGGAGGTGGTGCGGGCGGACCTGCACGCGCCGGCGCTGGAGCTCCCCCTGCTGGGCCAGGTGGCGGCCGGCCTGCCCATCGAGGCGCTGGAAGTGGGGCAGGAAACCGTCACGGTTCCGCACGACATGGTGCGCCGCGGCGAGAACTACGTGCTCAAGGTGCGCGGCGACTCCATGATCGACGAGCAGATCCGCGACGGCGACTTCATCATCGTGAACTCGCGCAACACGGCGGACAACGGCGAGATGGTGGTGGCGCTGGTGATGGACGGCATCACGGTGGGCGGATCGGCCACGGTCAAGAAGTTCTACCGCGAGGCGGGCGGCCGCGTGCGCCTGCAGCCGGCCAACGAGATGATGCAGCCGATGTACTTTCCCGCGGATTCCGTACAGATCCAGGGGATCGTCGTGGGCGTGATCCGCAAGTACTGACATCCACGTGGGGCGCCACGGTTCGCCGAACCGCGGGCGTGCCCGCATCCACCGCATCCGCAAGAGCCTGGGACGGCTCGCGCGGGTGCGGGTCGGGGAAGCTTTCCGCCCGGGCGGGACCGGGCGGCACGTCAAAAGGAATCCAATGAAGACCGAACCGACCGTGCCGTTCGTGGTGGGCCGCCTGGGCAAGAACGACAAGCGGATGGTGGTGCTCGACGACAAGACCCCGCCCCCCATCCAGGGCCCCTTCGAGCTCCGCGCCGTGTTCTCCAAGTAGAACGTGGGCAGCGGCTGATCGGATGGACGTCCGCGTTCTCCTGTAAGGGACGCGGATCAGGTGGGACCGGACCACGCTCTGCGTGACGGAGGGTGGGATCGGGACGTGCCGACGAACAGGTGATGTGCGACGCCCCCGCGGCCGAGAGATCGGTGCGGGGGCGTTTTGCATCCACCGCGACCTTCCGGGCAAGGGAGCAGGCAGGCACCGTGACCGGGATCGGCAAGCGCCGGCGGCGAGCACCCGGCGGGATAGCGGAGATCCGTCCTGAGCGGGTAAACCCGCCGCTGGGAAAGCGATAAGCCCCGTCTCGGCTCGCTGCGCTCGCCGAACGAGGCTTCAACCGCGTAGAAGATGGCCCGGGCACGGGCGGGGCCCCAGGCGGGTGGCCGGCATGCGTCCGAGCGGCTGAAGCCGCCGCAACGACAGCGGAAAGCCTCGCAAACTGCGCGAGGCTTCACCTGCCAAACGACCGAATGGCTGCCGGCGGCGTGGCACCCGCCCGCGCCGGACAGTCCGCGAAGGCGGACTTCGCGAATTTCCAGCGGCGAATTCATTCGCTCAGGACGGGGCTTCGCCCCTCCCGGCGCGGAATCAATCCACTCCGGATGGGACTTCGCCCCTCCGGCCCGGGATCAATTCGCTCCGGACAGGACTTCGCCCCTCCGGCACGAAATCAATCCGCTCCGGACCGGGCTCCGCCGCTCCAGCAGGAGATCATTCGCTCCAGAAGCGACTTCGCCCCGGTCCGTATCCGCTGTCAACATGACGGCCAATGTCGCGCCCGCTTTGACCACTTGGCAGAGGAACGCTACACCGCCTGGCTGGCGTCGCGGAGGGCACGGAGCTTGTCGTAGCCGGCGCCGGACTCCAGGGCGATCTCGGCGCGGCGCACGCCGTCGGCCAGGGTCTCGGCCTGGCCGGCGACCCAGATGGCGGCGCCGGCGTTCAGCACCGTGGCGGCGCGGGCGGATCCGCCCACCTCGCCCTTGAGCACGCCCACCACCTTGCGGGCATTATCGTCGCGCTCGCCGCCCTCCAGGCCCATCACGTCGAACCGCTCCCATCCCAGCTCTTCCGTGGGATCGAAGGTGCGGCGGGTGACGCGGCCCTCCGCCACCTCCAGCACCTCCGTGGTCCCCAGCGGGCTCAGCTCGTCGATCCCCGGCTCGCCGTGGACGATGAGGGCGCGGTCGTGGCCCAGCTCCAGCAGGGCACCCGCGATCAGCTCCAGCAGCGCGGGATCGTTCACGCCCACGACCTGGCGGCGGGCGCCCGCGGGATTTGTGACGGGGCCCAGCACGTTCATGAGCGTGGGCATGGCCAGCTCGCGCCGGATGGGGCCGATGTGGCGCATGGCCGGGTGGTGCAGCGGCGCGAACATGAAGACGATGCCGCACTCCTCCAGCACGCGGGCCTCGCGCTCCGGCTCCAGCTCCAGCCGCACGCCCAGCGCCTCCAGCACGTCCGCGCTGCCGCAGCGCGAGGTGAAGCTACGGTTGCCGTGCTTGGCCACGCGCACGCCCGCGCCCGCGGCCAGCAGCGCCGCGGCCGTGGAGATGTTGAACGTGGTGAGCGTGCCGCCGCCCGTGCCGCAGGTGTCCACGAGCCCGTCCGGGTCCGTGGGAACGGGCACCATGGCGCGGCGCAGGGCGCGGACGCCGCCGGCCACCTCCTGCGGCGTGGCCCCGCGCACGCGGATGGCGATGAGCAGGGCGGCCATCTGCACGGCCGTGGCGCGGCCCTCCATCACCTCGGTAAAGGCGCGCTCGGCCTCGTCCGCGGACAGGGGGCGCACCGTGGCGCGGCGCAGGAGCTCGGGGAGGTCGGCCTCCAGGGCCGTGGCAAGGACGTCGGTCATGGTGTCAGGCCGAGGCGCCCTGGAAGAGCCGCTCGGAAAGCTGGGCGTGATCCGCCAGCAGGCCCACGCACAGGGCCACGAGCCGCAGCTGCTCCACCTCCGTGTCGTCCACGGTGCCGGCGCGGAAGTTGGTCAGGTTCAGCACCCCCAGCAGCCGGCCGCGGCTCACCAGGGGCATGGAGACGAAGGCGTCGGAGGTGTACCAGTCGTCTCCGCCCAGCGAGGCCGTGTCGGCGTCGCCCGCGTCGCGAAATACGTGCGGCAGGCGGGTGCGGGCCACCTCGCCCGCGATGCCGCTGCCCAGGGGGACGCGCACCTCGCCGGCGTCCACGGCCGGCGGCAGGCCGATGGCGGCGCCCAGGCGCAGGTCGCTTTCCGGCGCGCGCTCGTCCACCAGCAGCAGCGAGCACCGCCCCCCGCCGAACGCTTCGGCCACGGTGCGCACGATCTCCACGGCCAGATCGCGCGGGTCCATCCCCGCGGCGTTCTTGTCCAGCAGCTTGCGGAGAAGAAAGAGGACGCGCGTCTGGCGCTGGTGCTTGGCGGCGCGGCGGTCCAGCTCCACGTGGGCGTCCATCAGCAGCTCCGTGGCCCCGCCGGCCGCGCGCTCCAGCGCCTCCAGCCGGGCGCTGCTGCGCTCCAGCTCGCCGCGGGCGTCGGCCACGGCGCGCTCGCTTTCCTTGAGCCGCTCCACCACGGACTCGGCGAACCCCACGGGCTGCCCCACGCCCAGGGCGGGCCCCGCGGCGGCCAGGGACTGGGCGCGGGCCAGGGCCATCTCCAGCACGTCGCCGGCGGCGGGCACGGGCCCCTCGCCCTTGCGGCTGAGGGAAAAGCGGCGCGGCTCGGCCACGATGAGCACGCCCATGAGCGCGCCGTCGTGGGCGATGGCGCGCACGCGGATCCAGTGCTTGTCGGGGTCCAGGCCGGGGAGCAGGTCGCGCAGCACCCACACGGCGGCGGATTCCGCCGGGCGCAGGGGCCGGTCGCCGCCGGCGTCGTCCAGCAGCAGCGAGTGCAGGCGCGCGGGCTCGATCTCCACGGCCGCTTCGTCCAGGGCGTTGTCTTCGCCCAGGGTCCAGCGCCGGGCGAGAACGCCGCGCGCGGCGTCGTAGTGGGCATAGGCCACGCGCCGCTCGCCCTTTGCGCCGGCGAGCACGGGGAGCAGCCTGCGGAGCACGGTGGTGGAGTCGACCGCGTCGTGCAGCCGAACGGGAAAGAACATGGCCCGTCTCGGTTTGCGGAGGGTTAGGAACCGCTGTTGATGCGTATCTGCGGAGGTGGAACGAAGTTTAAACCCCAGTGCGAGAGTGCGAAAGTGCGAGAGTGCGAAAGTGGGTAAATCCGGGGGGGGGAAGTGCGGGAGTGCGGGAGTGCGTGAGTGCGTGAGTGCGTGAGTGCGTGAGTGCGGGAGTGCGTGAGTGCGGAAGTGGATCGTGCGGACGGAGAGTTCCGGTCGGCACGGATGCGTTGCAGGCAAGGCGGGCGCCCCCCATCCCCGGCCCTTCCCCCATAAACTGCATGGGGGAAGGGAGACCTTCATCCGGGCGCGGTCGGCTTGGCGGCCGGGACGGGCCCCTCCCATGCCAGACCGCCCGCGGTGACGCGGGAGACGTTCGTTCCGGGATGGCACTCTCCCGTTCCATCTCCCTCCCCCACGCAGTTTGTGGGGGAGGGTCGGGGAGGGGGCGCTCGCCCGTGCGAGAACCTAGCTCTGCGAGACGGAACTCCCTGACTCCGCGGTCTCCCCTGCCCCGAGCCGCGCCACCAGGCGGTCGTAGTTCATCCGCATCATCGCGATGACGTCGCGCACGTCGTCGTCGTTCTCCATCATCCGCGCAGCCATCTTCATGGAGTTGGGCGCCACGGGGTGCGGGCCCACGCGCCCCTCGTCCCGCAGCCGGGACCCCACGTCCGCCGGAAACCCGAAGTGCGCGACGCGGTCGCCGTGCAGGTGGCCGATCTCGCGCCGCCCATAGGTGAAGGAGAACTCTCCCCGGCTCCCCGTGCCCGCCTGCACCCCCGGCCAGGACGTCACCTCGTCCGTGATCCGCTGCCGCACCGTTCCCGTGCTCATCATCCCCACCCCGTGCTGGTGATCGGTTTCCGTCCCGATCCAAGGCTACACCTTCAAGCGCACTTGAAGTCAAGGGATGCACGGAGAAGAGGTGTGCGAAGGCGCGGACCTGTGCGGGCGGTCGTGGTTTCCAGCACCACGCTGGCGGTGGGAGCGGATTGCCGCCGCCCTCCTCACGAGGGGCAGTGAGGAGGGCAGACGGGGATTGCGTCAGGGATTCCAGCAGGTGGCGGGGGCGGACGTGCTGACCTGGATGTAGCGCGTCTGCGTCGCGCTCACGTTGTTGGCGTCCGTGACCGTCACCTCGATCGTGTAGCCGGCGGAGCTGATGGTGCTCCCCGTGAAGTCGTACGAGTACGACGTGAAGGTGGCGCCGGGATACGCATCCCACGTGTACGTGTAGGGACCCGTGCCGCCGGACGCCTGCGCGCGCCAGGTGCACGTCTGGTAGCGGCGCACCTGACTCGGGCCGTCCGCCAGGCTGACGGTGAGGGTGCGCGCGCCGGTGGCGTCGCCGGACGTGGCCGGCCCGGTGGTGCTGCCCACCGCCAGCTCGGGCGCGTCGCCGCTGGACGAGAGCGATGCCAGTGACGGCGGGACGCAGGCGGCCGCGGCGGCAAAGGCGACCAGCGCGAGGGGAGCTTTCCATTTCATCATGACGATTCTCCAGGAGGGTTGGAACGAGAGGGCGCGATATGCGCGCGTGAAACAAGATTAACCCCGCCCTGCCTGCTTCCGCAATATTCGTCAGAAAAAGGTTGCAAAGAATCAGGTACTCATCCTCTCGCCTCGCAAAGCCACTTTCGCACTCTCGCACTTCCGCACTTTCGCACTGCCGCGCAGCGGCCTAGTTTCGCGCCCCATGGCGACCGACCGGCACCGCATCCGATTCACCGTCCACTACGACGGCCGCAGCTTCCACGGCTGGCAGGTCCAGCCGGACCAGCGCACGGCGCAGGGCGAGCTGGAACGCGTGCTCGCCAAGCTCACCAACGGGCCCTGCGCCGTCATCGGCAGCGGGCGCACGGACCGCGGCGTGCACGCCACCGGGCAGGTGGCCGCCGCCGATGTGCCCCTGCGCTGGACGCCGCACGCCCTGCGGCGCGCCATGAACGCGCTGCTCCCCGACGACGTGTGGGTGGCCGACGCGGAGCACGCGCCGCCGTACTTCCACCCGCGCTACGACGCCACGGCGCGGTCGTACATCTACCGCATCGGGCTGGCGAGCGAGGCGGATTCGCCGTTCCGCGCGCCCTGGTGCTGGCCGCTCGTGCGCCCCGTGGACCTGCTGGCCATGGAGCGGGCCACGGAGCGCATCGTGGGCGACCACTCGTTCAAGGCGTTCGCCAAGGCCGGGCAGGAGGAGCGCGGCGACCGCTGCACGGTCCACGAGGCGCGCTGGGCGCCGTGGGAGGGGATCGGGCTGGAGTTCCACATCACCGCCAACCGGTTCCTGCACCACATGGTGCGCTACCTGGTGGGCACGCTGGTGGACGTGGGATTGGGCCAGCGCGAGCCGGAGGTGTTCGACCTGCTGCTGGGCGGCGCGGAAGGCGTGGAGACCAGCCCGCCGGCCCCGCCCGAGGGCCTGTTCCTGACCTCCGTGAGCTACCCGGCGGATGCCGGCACCAAGCCGCCGCGCCGTCGCGGGCCACAGCTGGTGCCGTAGGGAGCCTTGGTCAGTCCTTCAGATGACGCCGAGACGAACAAATTGAGCGGTATTCAGGAAATGGGAGCGCAAAACCAGGAGTTGAGAGTCGTTGTGCTGCGGCTGCTCGTGCTCGGTGAACGAGTAGAGCTTTCGCACGGCTACAACGCCACGCATGGTGTCCTTTGTCTAGCAGATCCACACTGGCCGCGTGCCGTCCTAGGCCTTCGCTACCGCGACTGTGTTCCCACAGAATCCAATCTATTCTCAATAGCTGAGTACCTGCTGGAACTTGCAGGTTCTCCTACGCGGTGGACTTCTGATCTATCCTTCTACCTACAAACCTCTCAATCCGATTTTAACGGGCCTGACTGGGGGATAGACTTGACCGCTGAAGGCGCGCGTCTCGCTCAGTCGCTGCGGATTGGGACTACTGCTGGACCAGTCTGGGATCTTTGCACAGGACGTGTGCTAGAAATGTCGGCACTTCAGTCGAGAGCTGAGATCTACGAGAGCACTCCGGCCAATGCCGGCGATCTAAATCTTGAGACGCGTTTCATAGACTACGAGATGATCATCAAGGAGAATCCCTGGGAGGGGATTGAGGAACTTGAGGGATTGCTTTCATGGGTCCGTCTCCACCAGCTTCCCATCCTTGATCTGAAGAGTGCATTTGGTCAGCACACACTTGTGATCCAACACACCGTGCGGACGTGGTTAGACTCCCATTGCGATCAGGATGAATCGACAGAAGAGATCGTGCAGAAGCTGACCAGTGTCCTTGCTGCCATGCTAAACATCTTTGAGCATGGTGCATACGCGCGTGTTCGTGATCGCGCGGCTGAGTTGTATCGGGAATACCAGAACGAGAAGCTCGCATCTACTGGTATTTGATCGGATGAGTTGGTAACTAGACTGCTACCCTGGAACACGCGATGTCCATCGACCGATATTCCAATCCGCTGAACGAGCGGTACGCCTCGGCGGAGATGTCGTACATCTTCTCGCCCAAGTTCAAGTTCACCACGTGGCGCAAGCTGTGGCTGGCACTGGCGGAGGCGGAGCAGGAGCTGGGGCTGCCCATCCCGGACGAGGCCATCGCGGCCATCCGCGCCCACCTGGACGACTTCGACCTCAAGCGCGCGGGCGAGCTGGAGAAGCAGCTGCGGCACGACGTGATGGCGCACGTCCATCACCTGGGCGAGCAGGCACCGGAGGCCCGCGCCATCATCCACCTGGGCGCCACCAGCGCGTACGTGGGCGACAACACGGATCTCATCCAGCACCGCGAAGCGCTCCGGCTCGTGGCGCGGCGCATCGTGGCGGCGGTCGCCAACCTGGCCGGCTTCGCGCGCACGCACCGCGACCTGCCCACGCTGGGCTTCACGCACTTTCAGCCGGCGCAGCCTACGACTGTCGGCAAGCGGGCCACGCTGTGGATCCAGGACCTGCTGCTGGACCTGGAGGAGATCGAGTTCCGCATCCAGACGCTGCGCTTTCACGGCTCCCGCGGCACCACGGGCACGCAGGCCAGCTTCATGGACCTGTTCGAGGGCGACGGCGAGAAGGTGGAGCGGCTCACGCGCCTCATCGCGGAAAAGATGGGCTTCGAGAACGTCTACGGCGTGGGCGGGCAAACGTATCCGCGCAAGGTGGACTACGCCTGCCTCTCCACCCTGGCCGGCGTGGCGCAGTCCGCGTCCAAGTTCGCCAACGACATCCGCCTGCTGAGCCACCTCAAGGAAGTGGAGGAGCCGTTCGAGGAGCACCAGATCGGCTCGTCGGCCATGGCGTACAAGCGCAATCCCATGCGGTCGGAGCGCATCGGCGCCCTGTCGCGGCACGCCATCGCGCTGGTCATCGACCCCGCGTTCACGGCGGCGTCGCAGTGGTTCGAGCGCACGCTGGACGACTCGGCCAACAAGCGCATCGCCGTCCCCGAGGCGTATCTCTCGGTGGATGCGGTGCTTTTGCTGCTGCACAACGTGGCGTCGGGGATGGTGGTGTACCCGGAGATGATCCGGCGGCGATTGATGGAGGAGCTGCCGTTCATGGCCACCGAGAACCTGATGATGCGCGCCGCCAAGCGCGGTGGCGACCGGCAGGACCTGCACGAGCGGGTGCGGGTGCATTCCATCGAGGCCGGCCTGCAGGTCAAGCAGCACGGAAAGCCCAACGACCTGATGGACCGCATCGCGGCGGATGCGTCGTTCGGGGTGACGCGCGCGGAGCTGGAGGAGGACCTGCGGCCGGAGCTGTACGTGGGCCGCGCGCCGCAGCAGGTGGACGAGTTCCTGGAGGAGTGGGTGGCCCCCGTGCTGGCCCGCTACCCCGATGCCGTCGGCGGCGCCGCGCCCGAGCTGCGCGTGTAGCGGCCGGTCGATTCCGCACCGCGACGAAGCCCCGTCCCGCGCCGCTCATGCGACGCCGGACGGGGCTTCTGCCGTGAATGCGGCCGCCTCCCGCCTCCCGCGGCCCGATGTGCCCAGGCGCCGGGAACGGTCGTGCACGGAGGAGCCTGTGCACTGGAGCAACCCGGTTCTTCGGTCGGCGCCCAGGCTTGCTGCACCGGGCGAGAACCATCGGGCGCCTTCCTCGGAATGACATCGGAGGCAGGCAACCAGCGAAATCGGCCTCCGCCGCGCTACCCCTCGCGCGACGGCCCCGCATTGCGCACTTTGGACACGCGGCGCGGGACCCCGCACGGCGCGTCCCCGCCCGCCGCGTGCCGTGGCCCGTGCCGTGCTTTGACGCCGGGCGCGCGCGATCGTCATCATCCGGATCGCCCTTTCCTTTCGACCCACTCGGACGCAACCCATGCCGGATTCCGCCCCCGAACCGACGACCCCGTACCGCGAGCTGCTGGGCGAGCTGCGCGAGATCTCCGTGCTGAGCTCCATCAACTCCACCCTGGGATGGGACCAGGAGGTGATGATGCCCTCCGCCGGCGCCGGGCTGCGCGGCGACCAGGCCGCCGTCCTGGGCGCGCTCATCCACGAGCGGCGCACGGCCCCTGCCCTGGGCGAGTTCATCGCCCGCTGCGAGGCGGACGCCGAGACGATGGGCGATCCCGACGCCGCGGCCAACCTGCGCAACGTGCGGCACGACTACGACCGCGCCACCAAGCTGCCCACGGAGCTGGTTCGCGAGACGGCGGAAGTCACCACCCGGGCCATGCACGCCTGGCGCGAGCACCGCGAGGCCAACGACTTCGCGTCCTTTGCCCCCTGGCTGGAAAAGCTCGTGGCGCTCAACCGGCGGACGGCGGAGTACCACGGCGTGCCGGACGGGGGCGAGCTGTACGACGCGCTGCTGGAGAACTTCGAGCCGGGGATGCGCGCGGCGGAGCTGGACCGCGTGTTCGGCGAGCTGCGGGCGGGGCTGGTGCCGCTCATCCGCGAGCTGCGGGAGAACGGCCAGACGCCGCCCACGGAGTGGATGAAGATCCCGCTCTCCGTGGAAAAGCAGGCCGCGTTCAACCGGGGCGTGGTGGAGCGGATGGGCTTCGACTTCGCGGCCGGGCGGCTGGACGTGAGCACGCACCCGTTCTGCGAGGGCGTGGGCCCCGGCGACACCCGGCTCACCACGCGCTACGACCCCGCGGAGATGATCAGCGCCCTGCACGGCACCGTGCACGAGACGGGGCACGGGCTGTACGAGCAGGGGCTGCCCAAGGCGGAGCTCTTCGGACAGCCGCTGGCCGAGGCGGCCAGCATGGGCATCCACGAGAGCCAGTCGCGGATGTGGGAGAACTTCGTGGCGCGCGGACGCCCGTTCTGGACGTGGGCGCTCCCCGAGTTGCAGCGGCAGGCGGACGACCCGGCCATCGCGGCGCTGGACGTGGAGACGGTGTTCCGCGGGCTGAACGCCGTGAACCCCAACCTCATCCGCATCGAGAGCGACGAGGCCACGTACAACCTGCACATCATGCTGCGCTACGACCTGGAGCGCGCCATGCTCAAGGGCGACCTGTCCGTGCGCGACCTGCCGGGGGTGTGGAACGAGCGGATGCGCAGCGACCTGGGGCTGGAGGTGCCGGACGACAAGCACGGCGTGCTGCAGGACATCCACTGGTCCATGGGCGCCATCGGCTACTTTCCCACCTACACGCTGGGCAACCTGTACGCGGCGCAGCTGTGGGAGGCCATCGGCCAGGCGGTGCCGGACCTGGACGCGCAGCTGGCGCAGGGGGATTTCAGCGGGCTGCTGGGGTGGCTGCGGACCAACGTCCATGCCCACGGCCGGCGCTACACGGCCCCCGAGCTGTGCGAGCGCGCCACGGGCCGCCCCCTGAGCCACGAGCCCCTGCTGCGCTACATGGAAGGTAAGCTGCGCCCCGTCTACGGCCTGTAGTGCGTTTCGGGGGATGAACGGCAGCGGCTTCGGAGGATGCGAAGGCGCTTTCGGGGGATGAACGACGATGCGCCCCGCCGGCAACGTGCCGGCGGGGCGCAGGTCTGTTCGGGGTGAGCTTCACGGCCGGTGTCCGGTGCCGCCTCTCGCCCGGGCGAATGAATTCGCTGCAACGACGACACGAAGGTCCACCTGCGTGGACTCACGTGCACGCCCTGGGTGCCACGCCACCGGCAGGCAACGGGAGAGGGCGAGCACCGTCTCCCGCCCCTCCCCCACCCTCAGCAGTACGGCAGGATGCAGTACTGGTAGCCGTTGGTCATGCCGCAGCTCTGGAAGCACGTACCGCGGGAGAAGTTGGGACAGCCATCGGCGACCATCGTGGCATGGCCGTGCACCGTACCGGCCGCCGCGCCCTTGCCCTTGTCCGTGCTGAACGACTCCACCGCCAGGTCGTCGATGTTGAGGCTGATCTTGCGCATGGGCTGTGTCTCCGGTGCGAGGATGCGCCGCGGCTGCTTTGGAGGAGAGCCCTCGTCCAGCGAGATCGGCGACGGGACGGATCACCATCCCACGAAAGATAAACGTACGCACCCTAATCCGCCACAATCCGCAGGAAGGTACGCGCCATCGCACCATCCCGCGGACACGAACGACAAGGGGCGCTCTCCGGGTGGAGGGCGCCCCTCGTGCAGAGGCGGGGGTTCCGCGAGCGAATGAATTCGCGGCTACAACGTCACGCTGTCGGCCTGCGCCGACAAAGCCCTAGCGGAACGCCGCCGGTGTGCACCTAGACGAGGTTTCCAGCGGCAACGCCGCCTGCAGCCGGACTCCGCGATCCAGCACGAAACTCGCCGTGCAGTCCACGAAGGTGGACTTCGCGATTTTCCAGCGGCGAATTCATTCGCTCCGTCCGGATGCCTGCTCCCGTAGCGGGATCATCTCGCGCGGACCCCGGCTTACCCGCGCGCGCCGCTCCCCTGCACGGCGCCCGTGTTCGCGATGGCGGGCACCTGGATCTGCGCGGGGGCGGCGGACGACGGCGTCTCGGCCGGCTCGGGCGGGCAGATGGGCTCGCCGTGCTCGCCGAAGCGGATGGCCATCGGCAGCCGCACGGGCACCTGGATGTCCACCACGGTGAACGTCTCCACGCGCAGCTGCGCCCCCAGCGTCAGGTCCATGGCCTCCATCTTCATGAAGCGCGCGTCCTGGATGGTCACCACACCGGCGCGGATGTTCGCCACGACCTCCACCTCGAACGCCAGCGACGCCAGGCGGCCAGCGCCCGCGGCGCTCAGCCCGTCCGCGATCACCTCCACGGCCGGCTCGCACGCCCACTCCACGTTGTGGTCCGCCAGCTCGACCGTGCTTACCTCCGTGGGCGGATGCTTCACGGGGTCGCAGAACTCCATGCAGGCGGGGTGATGGCGCCACGCCGCGGCCAGCACCCGGTGCAGCCGCGGAGACATGCGCTCCCGCACGCGGTCCACCACCTGCTCCACGGCGGACTCGCGCAGCTTGCCCCCGGGCATGGGCCACTTTTCCGCCAGCTTGCGCACCCGCTGGCGCAGCGGCTCGGCTATGCGCTCCTCGAATCCCAGCAGATCGGCCAGCGTGCCGGCGTCGTCAGTCAACCGAAACCTCCTTTCGTACGAAGAGCGGCTCCCCGGCGGCCACGCGCGCGGCGGAACGGCCCGGGTTCATCCGGAAGCGCAGGCGCCCGGCGCCAAAGGGATCGCCCTCCACGGCCACGCGCGCGGGCTCGTCCATCCGCAGCCGCGCGCGCACGGCCGTCACGGGGAGCACGCGGGCGCGGGCCCGCGCCGTCCGCCGCGCGCTCGCGGCCGCCGCGGCGACCACCAGCAGCAGCGCCGCCAGGGCGAGCCACGGCCATCCCCGCTCCAGCAGCGAAGGCTCGGCGGCCGGCGCGGATCCATCGCCGTCCGCGACGGGCGGCTGCGGCCCGGGCGCGGACGCCACGGGCGCGGCGGCGGGCGGATCCAGCAGCAGCGCGACCACGCCACCCGAGGCCAGGCGCCCGCCCGGCGACGGCTGCTGCGCGGAGACGATCCATCCCGCGCTGTCCGCCAGCGCGGCGTCGAACGCCGCCGTGAACCCCGCGGCCGCCAGCGCCTCCCGGGCCTGCGGCAGCGCGAGGCGGCGCACGTCCGGCACCACGGCCGTGGAGTCCGCCGGGACGGCGGGCTGCGCGACCGGGGGAACCGTCACGGGCGGCGTGACGGGGACGACGGGTTCCTGCACCGGCTCCGTCGGCCGCGGCTCCGTGGGCTGCGGCTGCGTGGGACGCGGCTGGGTGGCGGGCGGATCGGGGCGGGTGGCGACCGGTCCGGGGACGGCGGCGCGCGGAGGCACCAGCCACAGCCGCACGCGGGCGTTGGGCGCAACGCTGGACCCGGCCGCCGGCAGCTGGCGCGCGACGGTGCCCGGCGTGCCCGTTCCCGCGGCCTCCGCCAGGGGACCCAGCGCCAGCCCGGCCGCGGCCAGCGTCTTCCGCGCGTCGTCCACGCTCTGCCCGGCCACGCTGGGCACGGTCACGCGCGCCACGGGGGCCGGCGTGTCCGCGGGCGGCTCCTGCGCCACGCGCGGCGCCACGACCCACAGCCCCACGACGGACTTGCGCTCCACCCGGGCGCCGGCCTGCGGCGACTGGCGCAGGATGGTCCCCGGCTCGCCGCTCCCGGCGACCTCCGCCACGGCGCCCGCCTCCAACCCGGACCGCAGCAGCAGGGCCCGCGCGTCCTCCACCGTCCGCCCCGCCAGGCGCGGCACGGTGACCAGCGCCGGCTGCGGCGTCTCCGCCGGCTCCGTGACGGGCGGCCGGGTGACGGGCGGGCGGTTGAGCGGCGGCCGCGTGGTGGCCACGGCCGCGGGCACCACCCACACGCGCACGTCCGACTTGGGCGCCACGGCGGACCCGGCCCGCGGCTGCTGCTGCATGACGGTCCCCGGCGTCCCGCTCCCCGAGCCGTCGGTGACGGAGCCCATCACCAGGCCGGCCCCGGCGAGCAGGCGGCGCGCCTCGGCCACCGTCCGCCCCTCCAGGTCGGGGACGGTGACGATCTGCTGGACGCCCGCGCCCACGGTGGCCGCCGCGGGGGGACGGGCGACCGTGGTCGTCACGGGCGGGCGGGTGATGCGCGTGCCGGCGGGAAGGTTCACGCGCGGCGCCGCCGTCGTCGTCGTGGCGGGCACCTTGAGGGTGTCCTGCGCGTGCACGGCGGCCGGCGCGGGCGCGCCCATCAGGGCGAGCGCGAGCCAGGGGAGCGCGATCCGTCGGGAGTGGCGGGGAGGGAGCATGGTCGAGTCTCGCGGAAGGACGCGGGCGGCCCTGGCGGATGGAACCCGCGCGGCAGACGCACCCGTTCGGACGATAATGGGCATCCACGGCGTGCGCAACCGTTGTTCGGGGCCCCGTATCAGATTGTCGCACAACGCACTCCGGCCGCGGCGGGAAACAGGGGGCGGGGAGATTCTCCATCCACCCCGCCCGCCGTCCCTAGTCCTGGCGCGGCGCGCCGACCGTCAGCCGGTAGGCACCCTGCGTCCCGGCGCGGAACGACGTGGCCTGGATGACGTAGCGCCCGTCCTCCGGGAGCTCGATGACGATCAGCGCGTTGGTCCCGGGGCCGTCGTCCGCGTCGTCGTTGGTCTCCAGCTCCTGGAACTCGCCGTCCACCACGCGGCCCAGCACGAGCACCGCGTCGAAGGCGTCGGACGTGAGGGAGATGCGGATGCGCTCCCCCGCCCGCCCCGTGTACGAGTAGGCGTCGTACCGGCGGCCGTCCTCCAGCTGCGGATCGTCCGGGCGCAGGGCGCCGGTGACCGTCTGGCCGCGGCGGACGGGGGTGGCACGCGGCTGCGGCGTGGCGGCGCGGGGCAGGATGGTGAGCGAATACTCGCCCGTGACCTCGCCGTACGCCCCGGCCCGCACGTAGTACTCGCCGTCCTCGGGCACGCGGAAGTTGATGGTGCCGATGGTGGCCGCGCCCGTGTCCGCGGCGGCCACCTCGGACTGCGCCAAGGGGGTGAACGCGCCGTCCACCAGCGTCCCCACGGCCACCGCGGGGGCGAACTCCTCCAGCGCCATGCGGATGCGCAGCCGCTGCCCGGCCGTGGCCTCGAACCGGTACAGGTCGTAGTAGCCGGAAAGCTCGCTGCCGTCGTCGCCGCCTGCCGTTTCCACGAAGTCGGCGTCGTCGTCCGTCAGCTCGCCGCGGATCACCTCGCCCACCCGCACGTCGCGCGGCTGGGGGAGGCGCGTGCTGGTCGTGTCCAGCGCGAGGGTGTACGCGCCGGTCCCGTCCTCGGGGAGCGACTGGGCGATGAGCAGGTAGTTGCCCGCGGACGGCACCTCGAAGCGCAGCCGCGCATCGTTCTCCGAGCCGCCGTCGTCGTCCGTCATCATGTAGTCGGTGATGCCGGCCGTGGTCCGCGCGAGGGTCAGGTACGCGTCGAAGTCCGGGGACCGCAGCGTGGCCACGTAGCGCACGCCGGGCTGCGCGCGGAACTGGTAGACCTTGAAGCGGCCCCGCTGGAACATGGCCGGGTCGTTGTCGGACAGCCGGCCCTGCGCGCTCTGCCCCACGCGCAGCCCGGTGGTGCGCTGGGCCTGCGCGGGCACGGCGGCGGCCAGCGCCAGGAGCACGGCGGCGGCGCCGATAAGGGTCCTCATGTGCTTGCCCTGTATGCGGAAGATGAGATCGGATCAGCGTGTTGCGAGTGCCGGTTTCGGCGGGCGCAAAGATGGCGCCGCCGTCCGGAGCGGACAACGGAGACGCCGGAGGCCCATCCGCCGTCACGGGCGCAGTTTCGCCTCGCTCTACGTCGCGTTCCGCCCGCGAGTGTCATCCGATGCTCGTCGGCGGCAACGTTCCTCTATGGAGCGATCCTCCGACGCAGGCAGGCTATTACGGATCGCGATCAGGTGGATGACCGTCCCTGGCAACGTTCATCCATGGAACGAGCCTCCGCCGCAGGCACGCTCTTAACTGATCGCGATCAGGTGGATGACCGTCCCTGGCAACGTTCATCCATGGAACGAGCCTCCGCCGCAGGCACGCTCTTAACTGATCGCGATCGGGTGGATGATCGTCGCTGGCAACGTTCATCCATGGAGCGGGATCTCCGCCGCAGGCACACTCTTAAGTGATCGCGATCGTGTGGATGATGTGCCACGCCAGGCATCCGCCTCCCTGCCCACCATCATGCCTCCCCGAAAAAACGCGGATGCCGTCCCCCGCCGGTATCGGCGTCTCTACCAAGGGCCTGACGCACCTTGCCGTTCGCCGTCTGCTCCGCGTCCGGTCATCACGGTGGCAGCTATCCGTCTGGCCAGCGTCTACGGAAGGTCGTACCGGGGGAGGGATGCGCCGCGACGACCCGACCGCGGACCGGATGAGTGCCGCCGGAAGCCAGAGATCCTTGGTAGCACACGTTGCTGCCGGCGAGAAGACGGCATCCGCGTTTTTTCAAGGAGGATGGTGACCACCCGGATGGAGATCCGCCCGGGCACAGATCCACACGATCGCGATCTGTAAAGGCGGCCTTGGCCGGAAGGCCGTGCATCGGATGATGACGGACGAGCGAAACGATGCGATCCGCGCGGGCAACCCTGCGCCGGGCCGCGGCACCCAATCCACGGAACGACGGCATCCACCCACCGCGGTTACGAGATCGATCGATGAAATCCAGCAGCGCACTCCTGCTTTTCGGCGCGGCGGTGCTCGCGCTCGGCGCCTGCCACCGCGCCGAGACGCCGCACGGGCCCGAGCCCCTGGTGGTGGGCGAAGTGGTCATCCCGGCGGCGGGGCAGTCGCAGGCGGAGGTGGTGGCGATGAACGGCCAGCCGGAGCGCCGGGAAACCGTGGATGGTGGCGAGGTGTGGGTCTACTCGAGGCTGATCCCCGACGGGCTCGTGCTGCGCTCGCGCACGGCGCAGGTCCGGTTCCGCGACGGCATTGTGGTCGGAGTGGGCGAATCCACCAGCACCTGGACGCCGAACCCCACCTTCCCGGAGCGCGAGGCCCAAGCCGCGGCGCACAAATCCCGGCTCTGACGAACGCGGACCGGCGACCGCGAGGCCGATCCGGCGAGCCCGGTCCCATGCAGCGGACGAAACGACGCGGAGGCGCGGAGGAGACTTCTTCTTCCGCGCCTCCGCATTTGCGCGTGAGGCGCCGTTTCGCGCGGATTCCGGGGCGGATGGGGCGCGCGGCTGTGTTCACGAAGGCCCGCGGGTTGCTGCGGCCCCCAGCGCCTTGTAATTTGCCGGCTCCGAAAACAACCCTCGACGGAGCGCCGATCCTGACAGCCACCCTGGTCAGCACCGACCTCCCCTTTCCGCTGCGCATCCGCGGAAAGGTCCGCGACGTGTACGACCTGGGCGACGCCCTGCTGATGGTCGCCACGGACCGGGTCAGCGCGTTCGACGTGGTGATGCCCACCGCCGTCCCCCGCAAGGGCGAGGTGCTCACCCTGATCAGCGCGTGGTGGTTCGCGCGCACCGCCGACCTGGTGCCCAACCACTTCCTGTCCGTGGACCCCGACGAGATCGCGGACCGCTACCCCGCCCTGGCGCCCCACCGCGCCGCCTGGGCCCGGCGCGGCACGCTCGTCCGCAAGCTGCAGCCGTTTCCCGTGGAGTGCGTCGTCCGCGGGTACCTGAGCGGCAGCGCGTGGAAGGAGTACCGCGAAACGGGCACCCTGGCCGGCGAGCCCCTCGCCGCGGGGCTCCAGGAATCCGACCGCCTGGATCCCCCCATCTTCTCCCCCGCCACCAAGGCCGAGACGGGCCACGACGAGAACATCCCCTACGGGCGGATGCGCGAGATCGTGGGCGACCCCGCGGCGGAGCGGCTGCGCGACGCCAGCATGGCCGTGTACGGCCGCGGGCGCGTGATCGCGGGAGAGAGCGACATCATCATCGCCGACACCAAGTTCGAGTTCGGGCGCGACACCGACGGCACCATCCGGCTGATGGACGAGGTGATGACGCCGGACTCGTCGCGATTCTGGCCCCGCGAGGCGTACGCGCCCGGCCGCGGCCAGCCCTCGCTGGACAAGCAGCCCCTGCGCGACTGGCTGGAGGAGCGGGTGTCCGCCGGCCGCTGGGACAAGACGGCGCCCGGGCCCGAGCTCCCCGCCGAGGTGGTGGAGGAGACGTCGCGCCGCTACCAGGACGCGTTCCGCCGGCTCACGGGGATCACCCTGGACCAGTTCGACCTCCGCACCCCGCCGGAGGGCCGATGACGGACATCCTGGAGATCCCCCCGCGGCGGCGGCGGCTGCGCCGGGGCATCGTCATCCTCCCCAGCGCCTTTACCATCGGCAACCTGTTCCTGGGCGTGTGGGCCATCGTCACGGCGTCGCGCGGGGCGTATTCCACGGCGGGGTGGATGATCGTGGGCGCGGCCATCATGGACCTGTTCGACGGGCGCATCGCCCGGCTTACGGCCACGGGGAGCGCATTCGGCGAGGAGCTGGACTCGTTCGCCGACGCCATCTCGTTCGGCGTGGCGCCCGCCATGATCGCGTACTTTGCCTTCCTGCAGCAGGGCGGCGAGTGGTCGTGGGTCGTCTCGTTCCTGTACATCGTGGCGGCCGTGTGCCGGCTGGCGCGCTTCAACATCGAGCAGGCGGGGACGGCCAAGAGCACCTTTCACGGCCTTCCCTCGCCCACGGCCGGCGCCTGCCTGGCGACGTACTACGCCTTTACGCAGACGGCCTTCTTCGACAAGGTCCTGTACCGCGTCCCCGAGGCCCGCACGGCCGGCTGGCTGATGCTGTTCCTGGGGCTGCTGATGGTGAGCAACGTGCTGTACCCCGTGGTCCCGCGCTTCAGCGTGCGGACGGCGGGCGGATTGTTCGCCATCTTCCTGCTGTTCGCGGCGCTGGTGTCGGCGTTCACGTACCCGGAGTACTTCTTCTTCCCCTTCTCCATCCTGTACATCACCTACGGGCTGGTGCGCTCGGTGTGGCTGGGGCTGGCGGAGCGGCTGCCGGAGCGCGACTTCCTGGAAGAAGAGCTGGACCCCGACGAGCGCCGCGAGCTGGACTACGAGGAGATGCGCCCCCGGCGGTTCGGGCGCCGCAAGGCGGACCGCAGACCCACCAATCGGAGAGATCGCACGTGACGGAATATGGCATCGAGGTGCGGGTCACGCCGCGCCGCGGCATCCTGGACCCGCAGGGCAAGGCCGTGGGCGGCGCCCTTTCGTCCCTCGGCTTTGGCGGCGTGGGCGAGGTGCACGTGGGGCGGCTGATCGTCTTCAGCCTCCAGGCGGCCAGCGAGGACGAGGCGCGCGAGCAGGCGACGGCCATGTGCCGGCAGCTGCTGGCCAACCCCGTGACGGAGGACTTCGACGTGGCGGTGCGGGCGGCCGCCGGGAGCGCCGCGTGAAGATCGGGGTGGTGACGTTCCCCGGCAGCAATTGTGACTACGATTGCTACAAGGCCGTCCAGGAAGCGCTGGACGCCGAGGCCGTGTACCTGTGGCACAAGGAGCACGACCTGCAGGGGGTGGACGCCGTGTTCCTCCCCGGCGGCTTCAGCTACGGCGACTACCTGCGGGCGGGCGCCATCGCCGCGCACAGCCCCATCATGCGCGAGGTGATCGCCTTTGCCAACGCGGGCGGGCCCGTGGCGGGGATCTGCAACGGGTTCCAGATCCTGTGCGAGAGCGGGCTGCTGCCGGGCGCCCTCATGCGCAACCGCAGCCTCAAGTTCCGCAGCCGCCCCGTGTACCTGCGCGTGGAGCGCGCGGAGGCGCCGTTCACGAGCGAGTACACCGTCGGCGAGGTGCTGCGCATCCCCATCGCACACGGCGAAGGATGCTACACGGCGGAGCCCGCCGTGCTGGACGCGCTGGAGGCGGAGGGGCGCGTCGTCTTTCGCTACTGCGACCGCGAGGGCGAGGTCACGGCGGACGCCAACCCCAACGGCGCCGCGCGCAACATCGCCGGGATCGTGAACGCGGCCGGAAACGTGCTGGGGATGATGCCGCACCCGGAGCGCGCCATCGACCTGGCGCTGGGCTCAGTAGACGGCGCGGGATTGTTCCGGTCGCTGGCGGAGTTTTTAGTGCCGAGTGCCTAGTCGCTAGTGCCCAGTGCCTAGTCCCGAGTGCCAGGTAGAACGAGCAGTTCCTTGGAACTTGGCACTTGGCACTTCCTCTCACACGAGGTTGCCCGATGAAGAACCCGATGCTGCTGGCCGTAGCTGCGATTGCGATGGCGGCCGCCCCCGCCGCGGGGCAGACGATCGCGCAGGGGATGACGCTGGACCAGGTGCGCTCCGAGTTCGGCGCGCCGGCCACGGCGCGGGACGCGGGCGAGTGGACGTACTGGTACTACCACAACGGCTGCCCCAACCGCTGCGGCAGCGACGACGTGGTCTTCTTTCAGAACGAGCGCGTGGTGGCCGCCGTCCTTCGCACGGGCCGCCGCCGCTACCAGGGCCCGCAGGCGGACGACGCCCTGCGCGCCACGGACGACGGCACCAGCGCCGTGCGCGTGAACGACGAGCCCGCCGCGGGCACCGTGATCGTGGGCGGGGTGCGCGTGGACGGCGCCGCGCCCCCCGCGCGGATGGACGACGAGCGCGGGTCGCCGGTGCGCGCCCGCGAAGGCCGGCCGGGCGAGGCGCCCAGCATCATCATCGGCGGCGGCGACCCGCAGCCGGGATCCGTCGCACGGCCCGTCGCCGCGCCCGCGAACGCGCCGGCCGTGGACGCCACGCCGCTGTCCGCCACGCAGGTGGAGGGCGAGCCGGCCCCCGCCGCCAACGCCGAGGCGACGGACACGCGGGGGCAGACGTCCGTGGACCGCAAGAACGAGCGGACCACGCGCGACCGCTCCAACGAGCAGACCGCCACCGAGCGCGCCCGCCGGAACGACCGACGGGGAAATCCCTAGAACGGCAGTGCGAAAGTGCGAGAGTGCGAAAGTGCGAAAGTAACCCCGCGCCTTCGCACTCTTTGACTTTCGCACTTTCGCACTTCGCACTTTCGCACTTTTCTCACTCATGTCCGTTCAGCCCAGACCCGGAGACCCGCGCATCACCCCCGAGCTGGTGGCCGACCACGGGATCAGCGAGCACGAGTATTCGCTGATCCTGGGGATCCTCGGCCGCGAGCCCACCTACACCGAGCTCGGCGTGTTCAGCGCCATGTGGAGCGAGCACTGCGGCTACAAGAACAGCAAGCCGCTGCTGCGCAAGCTCCCCACCCAGGCGCCGTGGGTGCTGCAGGGCCCGGGCGAGAACGCCGGCGTCATCGACGTGGGCGACGGGCTGGCCGTGGCCTTCAAGATCGAGTCGCACAACCACCCCAGCGCCGTGGAGCCCTACCAGGGCGCCGCCACGGGCGTGGGCGGCATCCTCCGCGACGTCTTCACCATGGGCGCGCGCCCCATCGCCTGCCTGAACTCGCTGCGCTTCGGCGAGATCGACGGCGACGAGGGCGACCGGGTGCGCTACCTGTTCGCGGGCGTGGTAAAGGGCATCGGCGACTACGGCAACTGCGTGGGCATCCCCACCGTGGCCGGCGAGGTGTACTTCGACGCGGCGTACGAGGGAAATCCGCTCGTGAACGCCATGGCCATCGGCCTGATGAAGAAGGAAGAGCTCATCCGCGGCGTGGCGTCCGGCGTGGGCAATCCCATCATGGCCGTGGGCAGCAAGACGGGGCGCGACGGCATCCACGGCGCCACCTTCGCCTCCGCCGAGCTCAGCGAGGAGAGCGAGGCCAAGCGGCCCATGGTGCAGGTGGGCGATCCCTTCACGGAAAAGCTCCTCCTGGAGGCGTCGCTGGAGCTCATCCGCAGCGGGCACATCGTCGGCATCCAGGACATGGGCGCGGCGGGGCTCGTCTCGTCGTCCACCGAGATGGCGGCGCGGGGCGGCACGGGCGTGGACATCGAGATCACCCTCGTCCCCGTCCGCGAAACGGGGATGACGCCGTACGAGATCCTGCTCAGCGAGACGCAGGAGCGGATGCTCGTCGTGGCCAAGGAGGGCCGCGAGGAGGAGGTGCGCTCCATCCTGGGACGCTGGGACCTGGACGCGGAGACCATCGGCCACGTGACGGACACGGGGCGCTACGTGGTGCGCGAAAACGGGATGGTCGTCGTGGACATCCCTGGCGAGCCGCTGGTGGACGCCTGCCCCACCTACACGCGCCAGGGCAAGGAAGCGCCGGAGATCACCGAGGCGCGCGCCTTCGATCCGTCCACCCTCGCCCCGGCGGCGGAGGAGGCCGATCCCACCTGGACGCTGCGCCGGCTGCTGGACTCGCCCACCATCGCCAGCAAGCGCTGGGTCTACGAGCAGTACGACAGCACCGTGCGCACGGGGACGGTCGTGGGGCCGGGCAGCGACGCGGCGGTGGTGCGGCTGCGGGGCACCAACAAGGCCATCGCGGCCACGGTGGACTGCAACAGCCGCTACGTGTACCTGAACCCCTACGTGGGCGGGCAGATCGCCGTGGCCGAGGCCGCGCGCAACCTGGCGTGCTCCGGTGCCCTGCCCCGCGCGGTGACGGACAACCTCAACTTCGGCAACCCGCTCAAGCCGGAGGTCTATTACCAGTTGAGCGAGTCGCTGCGGGGCATCGGCGAGGCGTGCGAGGCGTTCCAGACGCCCGTGACGGGCGGCAACGTGTCGCTGTACAACGAGAACCCGCGCGGCGCCATCTATCCCACCCCGACCATCGGGATGGTGGGCGTAGTGGAGGACCTGTCGCACGTCACCACGTCCGCGTTCAAGGGCACGGGCGACGCCATCGTGCTGCTGGGGCGCAACACGGCGGAGCTGGGCGGCAGCGAGTACCTCAAGGTGATCCACGGCCGGATTGCGGGCGACGCGCCGGCCGTGAGCCTGGAGGGCGAGACGGCCCTGCAGACGGCCCTGCTGCGGATGATCCGCGCCGGCCTGGTGCGCTCCGCGCACGACACGGCGGAGGGCGGACTGGCCGTGGCGCTGGCGGAGAGCGCGTTCGGCGAGGCGCCGTTCGGCGTGGACGTGGAGCTGGACGATGCGCTGCCGGCCAACGCGCTGCTCTTCGGCGAGGCGCAGGGGCGCGTCGTCGTCAGCTGCGCGGAGGGGGACGTGGACGGCATCCTGGAGCTGGCGCGGGAGAACGGCGTCCCGGCGAAGCGCATCGGCACGGTGGGGGCGCCGTTCGGCACCTTCGCCATCCGCACGAGCGGCGGATCCATCGAGGCGGCCGCGTCGGAGCTGGTGGCCCTCTACGAGCAGGCCATCCCCCGGCGGATGGAGGGGACGGTCGCGGACCTGGAGACGTCGCTGGAGTCCGTGGTGCAGAACGGGCAGGAGTAGGGGGCCCTCACCCGCTCGTTCCTCGCTTCCCTCTCCCACAAACTGCGTGGGAGAGGGGGCGATACTCCCGGCGGAGCGGCGTGCACCACGCGTCGCTCCGCCGTTTTCTTCTCCCGATGACGCCTCGCATGCACGTGCGAGGCGTCATCGCGTTGGGAGGGATTCCACGCGGCTTGACCGGTGTGCGCGAGGCGGCGTATCATGGCAATCCAGTCGACGGTTTGCGGCGGATTACGTGTGCCTTCTCAACGCGATCGGCCGTACCGCAGCCTGCTCCTTCCGACAAACGCACCCCGGCCGCGAGGCCGGTCCGCAAAGCCAGGGATCTCCCGCCGTCCCCGGAGACCGCCCGGCCGCCGAAGAAGGGTCCCTCCGCCCCGCGCGGACCGAGAACTCCCCTTCACGCTACCCGAGGATCCCCATGAACCACCGTTCCGCCCGCCTGCTCGCGGTGCTGGCCGCGGCGAGCCTGTCCGCCTGTTCGGATGCCAAGACGCCCGACACGCCGCTGGCATCCACTTCCCCCGCGGCGCCCGCGCAGGACGCGCTCGCCAGCATCGACGGCAACTACCTCGTGCGCTTTGGCGGCGGCGTGCCGGCGGGGTTCGCGGCGCGGGTGCAGGCGCTGGGCGGGTCCGTGGTCTTTGCCCACGGCGGCGCGGGGATCGGCGCCGTGGCGGGGCTCTCGCCGGAGGGCGCGGCGCGGCTGGGCGAGCTGGCCGGCGTGCGGTCGGTGGTCGCGGACGCGGTGAGCGTGCTGGATGCGCCGGCGGCGGACGTGGCCGTGGCGCAGGCGGGAGCCCTCGCGGCGACGGCGGGGAGCGACCCCACGCTGGCGTGGGGGTACCCGCGCCAGTGGCACCTGCGCGCCATGGGGGCGGACCGCGCGTGGGCCGCCGGGCGCCACGGCTCGCCGGGCGTGCGCGTGGCCATCCTGGACACGGGGCTGGACTACCGGCACCCGGACCTCGCGGGCCGCGTGGACCTGGCCGCGTCCCGCTCGTTCGTCCCTTCGGAGGCGGCGCTGCTGGAGGCGAACTTTCCCGGCGCGCATCCCGTGGCGGACCTGCACTACCACGGCACGCACGTGGGCGCCATCGTGGCCAGCAACGGCATCATCGCGGCGGGGGTGACGTCGGAGGTCACGCTGGTGGGCCTCAAGGTGTGCACCATCAACGGCCGCTGCCCCGTGAGCAACGTGCTGGCGGGGCTGGTGTACGCGGCGGACCTGGGCGTGGAGGTGGCCAACATGAGCATCGCCAACGCCTTTGCCCGCGCGGACAGCAGCGCGGCGCACCGCGACGGGCCCTCGTTCGTGGCCGTGGTGAACCAGGCGCTGGCGTACGTGCAGCGCAAGGGCACGCTGGTGGTGGTGGCCGCCGGCAACCAGAACACGGACCTGGACCACGACGGCAACCAGTACCGGGTGTACTGCAGCGCGCCCGGCGTGGTCTGCGTCTCGGCCACGGGGCCGACGTCCGCGGCGGGGGTGGACGGGCCGTTCGTGGACGTGGACGCGCGGGCGGGGTACTCCAACTACGGGCGCTCGGTGGTGAGCGTGGCGGCGCCCGGCGGCGCGGCCATGCCCGTGTGGGCGGCGTGCTCCACGTTCAGCCTGGTGTTCAGCGTCTGCCAGACGGGCGCGTTCGTCGTGGGGGCCAACGGCACCAGCGCGGCGTCGCCCAACGCGGCGGGGGTGGCGGCGCTGATCGCGGAGGACGTGGGCCGCGACCCTGCCCGCATCCGCGCGCGCCTGCAGCAGACGGCGGACGACCGCGGCGAGCCGGGGACGGACCCGTTCTACGGCAAGGGCCGCGTCAACGCCGCCCGCGCCGTCGGCGCGCCCTGACCCGCTCGCGGAGACGTTGATTGCTGAGAGGGTGTTTCGAACCAGCCCTGACCGCACGGGGAGATTGTCATCCTGAGGGTGCGCTCGCACCGAACCTGAACGGACACGGATGGTTGCGCGCGACCGAAGGATCTTGCCCGCATTCAACCAAAGCCTGCTCCCGCGACGGGGGCAGGCTTGCGCGTCCTCCTCCCCCGCCCGCCGTCCTCGCGCCTTCGTCCAACCCTCCGCCGCGGGCAAAGCCTCAACTGATCGCGATCAGGTGGATGATGTGCCAGGACAAGCATCCGCCTCCGCCGCCACCATCGTGCCTCTCCCAAAAAACGCGGATGCCGTCCCCTCGCCGGCAGCGGCCCATCTACCAAGGATCTCTGGCACCCTGCCGCTCGCCGTCCGATCCGCATCCGGTCGTCACGATCGCACCCATCGAGAGCCTCCAGCGAACCGCCGAACCGCGCGGCCATCCCGCCTTTCATCCAACCCTCCGGCGCGGCCACACTCTTCCCGATCGCGATCAGGTGGATGATGTGCCACGCCACGCATCCGCCTCCCTCGCCACCATCGTGCCTCTCCCAACAAACGCGGATGCCGTCCCCTCGCCGGCAGCGGCCCATCTACCGAGGATCTCTGGCACCCTGCCGCTCGCCGTCCGATCCGCATCCGGTCGTCACGATCGCAGCCATCGGGAGCCTCCAGCGAACTGCCAAACCGCGCGGCCATCCCGCCTTTCATCCAACCCTCCGGCGCGGGCATGCTCTTACCGATCGCGATCAGGTGGATGATGTGCCAGGACCGGCATCCGTCCCCGGCACCACCATCGGGCCCCTCCGAAAAAACGCGGATGCCGTCCCCTCGCCGGCAGCAGCCTCTCTGCCAAGGATCTCTGGCACCCTGCCGCTCGCCGTCCAATCCGCGTCCGGTCGTCACGATCGCAGCCATCCCGTCCGGCCGCATCCCGGAGGCCGTACCTGCGGGAGCCCTGCGCCGCGACGGCCGATCGCGGACCGGATGGATACGCACGAGGCAGGCGTTCCCTGGTAGCCAAGCTGCTGCCGGCGAGAGGACGGCATCCGCATTTTTCACGAGCACGATGTCGGCCGCACGCACGGAAGTCTGCCCGGGCACAGCATCCACATGATCGCGATCCGTAGAAGCCGGCCCTGGCCGGGAAGGTCGCGGAGCCGGCGTCGAGCACGGGATGGCAGATCCTTCGGTCGGCGCCAGGGGATCTCCAGCGGGACAGAATCGGCGGCCCCTCCCTCAGGAGATCGAGCGCTGGGCTTGGGCCGCCCCTCGACCGGGCGGGATCGCGACCGGAGCGATCCGTTCCGTTGCTGCGGGGTATGCACCGGCTCTAGATTCCGGCGCTCCACCGCCCCCGGCGGAGGACAGCGCGCACCCTGAACGGCAGCGAATCTCCGTGTGTGGAATCGTCGCGGTCTCCGGCACCTCCGAGGCCTCCCGCCTGGCCTACCTGAGCCTGTACTCACTGCAGCACCGCGGGCAGGAAGCCGCCGGCATCGCCAGCTTCGAGAGCGCCTCCGGCGAAAGCCATCGTGAGCGCGCCGCGGGCCTCGTCTCCGACGCCCTGAACGAGGAGCGGATGGCGCGGCTTCCCGGCGACCTGGCCGTGGGGCACATCCGCTACAGCACGGCCGGCGGCGCGGGGCTCAAGAACGCGCAGCCCATCCGCGAGCGCTTTCGCGGCGGGGTGCTGGCGCTGGTGCACAACGGCAACCTCACCAACGCCAACGTGCTGCGCGAGCGGCTGTTCCAGGAGGGCGCGCTCTTCCAGAGCACCATCGACAGCGAGGTCATCGTCCACCTGATCGCCCGCTCGCGCGCCGAGACCACGGACGAGCAGATGGTGGACGCCCTGTCGCAGCTGGAGGGCGCGTACTGCGTGCTCGTCACCATCGGCGACACGCTGTACGCGGCGCGCGACCCGTACGGCTACCGGCCGCTGGTGATCGGGTCGCTGCCGGACGGGGGGATGGTCATCGCCAGCGAGACGTGCGCCCTGGACATCATCCACGCCCGCTACGTGCGCGACGTGGAGCCGGGCGAGCTCATCCGCATCCGCGGCGGCGAGATCGAGTCGGTGATGCGCCTGCCGCGCTTCGTCCCCGAGCCGCAGCCGTGCATCTTCGAGCTCGTGTACTTCGCCCGGCCCGACACCAAGCTGTGGGGCTACACGGTGGACCGGGCGCGCCGCGCGTTCGGCCGCAAGCTGGCCGAGGAGCGGCCCGCGGACGCCGACATCGTGATCTCCGTCCCCGACAGCGCCAACTCGGCCGCCGTGGGCTACGCGGAGCAGACGGGCATTCCGTTCGAGCTGGGGCTCATCCGCAACCACTACGTGGGCCGCACCTTCATCACGCCCGGGCAGGCGGGGCGCGACTTCAAGGTGCGGATGAAGTTCAGCCCCGTGCGCGAGGTGCTGGAGGGCAAGCGCGTGGTGGTGGTGGACGATTCGCTCGTGCGCGGCACCACCAGCCGCTCGCTGGTGAACCTGCTGCGCGAGGCGGGCGCCAGCGAGGTGCACTTTCGCCTAGCGTCGCCGCCCGTGCGCTGGCCGTGCTTCTACGGCATCGACATGCCCACCCGCGACGAGCTCATCGCCAGCACCCGGACCGTGGAGGAGATCCGCGCGTACCTGGGCGTGGACTCGCTGGGCTACCTGTCCCCCGAGGGGATGATCGACTGCGTGCGCGAGAACGACGAGACGTACTGCACGGCCTGCTTTACCGGCGAGTACCGCGCGCCGCTGGTGGACGCGCAGGAGGGGCTGGCCATGACCTCGCACTGCTAGCGCCGGGTGAACACGCTCGAGCTGCGCCGGGGCGAGGAGGGCGTGGAGGTGCGGATCGACGGGCACGACCTGCGCGACCTCGTTCGCGCCGTGGAGCTGCCGCATGCGACGGCCGGTGGGCAGCCGGACCTGGCCGGAAGCTACGGCGGCCTCCCGCCGGACGAGTGGACGCAGCCGGGCGTCTACGACACGGGCCACGTGGCGGTGCTGGGCTGCACGTGCGGCGTGACGGAGTGCTGGCCGCTGCTCGTGCGCATCACGCGCCAGGCGGACGACGTCATGTGGAGCGATTTCCGGCAGCCGCGCCGCGGGTGGCCGCACGAGGGGCTGGGCCCGTTCACCTTTGCCCGCGCGCAGTACGAGTCCGCCCTCGCAGCGCTGGCGGCCGAAGCGCGCGGCTGATCCGCTGTCGCGACGGAAGTTCTCCCCTCTCCGCGCGCAGTTTGCGCGGGGAGGGGCGGGGGGAGGGGCGCTCCGCCGCCGGCGCGATCCCGGCACCGCGACCGACGTTCTCCCCCTCTCCCGCGCAGTTTGCGGGAGAGGGGGCCGGGGGGTGGGGGGCTCCGCGACGCGCGCGCCGTGCAAGCCTGCCCGCGACGGAACCCGGCCCCGTGCCGTCAGCCGATCCCCCACACGCCGTCCGCCATCGTCCGACTTGCCGGCGCGCCCCGGAACACGCAATCTGCGGCGTCCGCCGGGCTGGCCCGGCACCGAAGCACCGTTCGTTCGATGTTGACCTCGATCTCGCGCCCGACCCCAGGAGTGGCTCGATGAAGTACCGCACCTATCCCGGCACCGACATCCGCGCATCGGAAGTCGGCTTTGGCCTGTGGACGCTCGCCGCCGGCTGGTGGGGCGAGTTCACCGACGAGCAGGCCGTCGCGCTGCTGCACCGCGCCCACGACCTGGGCATCACGCTCTTCGACTCCGGCGACACGTACGGCAACGGCCGCGCGGACGAGATCCTGCGCAAGGCGTTCGGCGACCGGCGCGACCGCATCACCATCACCACCAAGGTCGGGTACGACTTCTACAACCACCCCGACGCGCGGCGCGGCCAGCAGGAGATCCCGCACAACGCCGACCCCGCGTTCATCCGCATGGCGGTGGAAAACTCGCTGCAGCGGATGGGGACGGACGTCATCGACATCGTCAGCTTCCACAACACCAAGGAAGAGCACGTCCCTGACGATGCCATCTGGGAGACGCTGCAGCGCCTGCAGGACGAGGGAAAGATCCGCGCGTGGGGCGGCGCCCTGGGCCCCAGCAACGGCTACCTGTTCGAGGGGCTGGACCTGGTGCGCGGCCGCAAGGTCAGGAACCTGCAGCTCATCAACAACGTGCTGGAGCCCTTCCCCGGGCAGATCCTGACCGAGGCGGCGGAGCAGTCGGGCGTCACGGGAATCCAGGTGCGCGTGACGCACTCGTCCGGCATGCTGGAGGGCCAGTACACGGCCGACACGGAGTTCGCCAAGAACGACCACCGCCGCCACCGCCCCCGCAGCTGGCTCATCAACGGCCTGCAGAAGCTGGAGTCCCTGCGCTGGCTGCACGAGGGGCGCGGGATGACCATCGGCCAGGCGGCGCTCAAGTGGCTGCTGGCGTCGCCCGCGGTGATGACGACGCTCCCCAACATCTACAACGGGGAGCAGCTGGAGGAGTTCGCCGCCGCGCCGGACCTGCCGGACCTGACGGCGGACGACCTGGCGAAGGTGGCCGAGCTGCAGCGCACCAACTTTGGCGTGCACGAGGACCACATGCGCTACAAGGGGACGATGGTGCGCGAGGGCGAGCCCCTGGGCCCCGTCTACCGCTACGCCGACGACGGCTTCCCCGGCGCCCCCGCCCCCATGGAGACGGCCGCCGCGGACTGAGCGGACCGGCGGTGGGACGGATGATGGATGATAGATGACGAGCGGCCCCGGCGAGCACATCGCCGGGGCCGTTTTTCGTCGCGGCGATGGATGCGGATCGGTGAAGGCGCGGATCAGATCGGTTGAGGCGGATTCGTGGCGATGAGGGATGGATGGCGATCGGGAGGGAGGAGCGGCGGATGGCGATCGGGACGGAGGGGCGGCGGATGCGGATGGAGGCACGTCGCGGTGAGAGGACGCGAGCGATTGAAATCGCGGCTACAACATCACACTGTCGGCCTGCGCCGACACCAACGGCAGGCGGAAGGCGGGACCCGGAGCGGACGTGCGGCGATCCACTTTCGCGGAGGGGCGATCCGCACGATTTTGTGGATTCGCATCCCCTTCCCCATCCGACCGGAGATCCAATTCGATGCATCCTCGCATGCAGGAGCTGCTGGCGTTCATGGATGAGCAGTACGCGGCCTTTTGCGCCACGGCCGACGCGGTGCCACCCGCGGACCGCGAGCGGCAGCCGGCGGAGGGGTGCTGGTCCGTGGCCCAGGTGGTGGACCACGTGGGCCGCGTGGAGGGGATGTTCGCGGGATTCCTCACGAAGACGCTGGCCGAAGCCCGCGCGCAGGGCGTCGCCGCCGAGGCGCAGACGGGCACGGTGATCGCGCCCGCCGTGCTCGCCAAGGTCTCCGACCGTTCCTCCAAGCGGAACGCGCCCGAGCCCGCGCACCCCGCGCCGGACGCACGCTACGAGGACGCCCGCGCAGCGCTGGACGCGGCGCACCGCCGCGGGCGCGAGATGCTCGCCGGTGCCGAGGGGCTGGCGCTGGAGACCGTCACCATGCCCCACCCCGCCCTGGGCGTGCTGAACCTGTACGAGTGGGGCGTGGCCGTGGGCGGGCACGAGGGGCGCCACGCGGAGCAGATCCGCGAGATCGCCGCGACCCTCGCCGGCACGCCCGCGGAGGGCGCCGCCGGACGCGCGTAATCCGCCCGCGCGGACGAAAAAGGCCCCTTGAGCGCGGCGAAAACGCTCGTCCCCGTTTGGTGTCAGAAACGGACGGGGGCGGGCGTTTTGGTGTGTCCGTGGCCCTTTTCCCCGCCGCGGCGTACCCCGCCGGCTGCCCCTTTCCACCCCACGCCCGCAGCGCCCGCGATGTCCATCCGCCGCCATCGCCTGGTCCTCCTGCTCCTGGCCGCCGCCCTCGGCGCGCCCGCGATCTCCGCGGCGCAGACGGTGGAGGGGCGCGTGACGGAGGCGGGGTCGGGCCAGCCGCTCCCGGGCGCCATCGTGCTGCTGGTGGATGAGGCCGGCGCGCGGCAGGGCGCCACGCTCTCCGATCCCACGGGCGCGTACCGGCTCACGGCGGGCGCGGCGGGGACGTACCGCGTACGGGTGGAGCGCGTGGGGTTCGCGGCCACCACCTCCGCGCCCCTGCGGCTGGAGGCGGGGCAGACGGTGCAGCAGGCCATGGCCGCCGTCGCCGACCGCATCGTCCTGGAGCCGGTGGTGGCCACGGGCACCGCGCGCCGGTGCGAGGGCCGGCCCAGCAACGGCGAGCAGGCCGCGCGGATGTGGGAGGAGGCGCGCAAGGCGCTGCTTTCCACCACCCTGGCGGCGGAGGCGGGGCGCTACCGCTTCGTCACGGAGACGCGGGAGCGCGAGACGAGCCTGGACGGCCGCCGGGTGATCCGCGACGTGGCCGTGCAGGACACCTCCGTCGGGCTGCCCTTCCAATCCGAGTCCGCCGAGTCGCTGGTGACCGCGGGGTACGTGCTGATGAACCCGGAGGCCGTGATCGTCTACGGGGTGGACGCGGCGGCCATCCTGTCCGACGCCTTCCTGGAGCACCACTGCTTCGGGATGCGGGACGGCGGCACGGAGCGGCCCGGGCTGGTGGGGCTGGAGTTCGTGCCGCTGGCGGGGCGCGTGCGGCCGGACGTGCGCGGCGTGCTCTGGCTGGACCGCGCCACGGCGGAGCTGCGCTTCGTGGAGTACGGCTACACGCGCATGCAATTTCGCGGTCCCGTGGACCGCCTGTCCGGCCGCCTGGAGTTTCGCCGGCTCCCCAACGGCCTGTGGGTCACGGAGCGCTGGACGCTCGTGCTGCCCATGCTGCGCTCCGCGGCCGGCGTGACCGGCGTGGACAACATGGGCGGGTACCGCATGTACGGGCTGCTGGAGCGCACCGGCCGCCTGGTCTCCATGCAGCGCGTGGTCGCCGCCCCGTAGCCCTGCCGGACGGGGCCGCTCCGCACCGGGACCCGGCCCCCCGCCCGTTCTGCTTTCGATCCATCCGCTGTACACGCGTCGCGGCGCCCCGGAATCCGCGCGCGCTCTTCCCACCGCTCCCCCGAGACGGACATGCGCAAAGCTCCCCTCCTTCCCGCAGTCCTGCTGTTGATCGCCGCCGCGTGCTCCGACGACGGGAGCACGGAGCCCGAGGTGCTGGTCCCCGTGCTCACCTCCGTGTCGCCCGCGGTGGTGCCCGTGGGGTCGGCCGCCGTGGAGCTGACCTTGGTGGGGTCGGGGTTCTCCCCCGAGGCGCGGGTGCGGATCAGCATGCCGGAGTTCCCGACCCAGGTCCCCAAGGGGCTCGTGAGCACGTGGGTGAGCGAGACGGAGATGCGCGCCGTGGTCCCCGCCAACCAGATGGAGACCGGCACGGTGGCGCAGATCGCGGTGTTCTCGCTGGAGGCGGGCGTGGCGTCCACGGACCACACGTTCACCATCACCTACCCGGCGCCCACGCTCACGTCGCTTTCCTACACCACGGCCACCGTGGGCCAGGCCAACCCCCCGGGGGTGACGGTCACGGGCAGCGGGTTCTCGTTCGGGACCCGGGTGATCTGGAACGGGCAGCCGATCACGACGCTGTACCAGACCCCCACCACCGTCATCTTCTTTCCGCCGGTGAACGCGGCGGGGACGTTCGACGTCTTCGTGCGCAACCCCGTGCCCGGCGGCGGCTCATCCGTCACCCGCACCTTCACCGTGCAGCCCGCGAGCTGAGCGGCGGCCGCTGCATGGAGGATGACGAGGCCCTGGCGGATTCCTTCGCCGGGGCCTCGTCGTCGAGTTGTCTTGAGAGAAACTGATTGGATCACACAGAGGAACAGGGGCAACAGAGGAACTTCCGCCGTCCCCTGTTGCCCCTGTTCCTCTGTGTGCGATTGCCGTTGTTGTTTTCATCACGGTTCTCCGAGAGATGCACCGGATCCGCATCTACGGAAAAAGCAGTTGACAGGGATGAGGACGGCGATTATATCTACTGAAGAACCCGTAGCGGAGGAGCGTGATGGACGAGATCAGCTTTACCCCGCGTGAGCTGGACGTGATGAGCATCCTGTGGCGCGGCGGTTCGGGGACGGTGACGGAGGTGCGCGAAGGGCTCAACGAGGACCTGGCGTACACCTCCGTGCTCTCCGCCCTGCAGACGCTGGAGGAGAAGGGCTTCGTGCGGCACGAGCCGGAGGGGCGGGCATACCGCTACTTCCCCACCGTGGCGCCGGAGAACGCCGGCCGCAGCGCCCTGGCCCGCATTCGCGAGGCCGTATTCCAGGGCTCCGCGGAGCTGATGTTCGCGCAGCTGGTCTCGGACCGGAAGCTCAAGCGCGAGGAGCTGGAGCGCATGCGCCGCCTGCTGGCGGAGCGGATGGAGGAGGAGCCGTGATCGCCGCGTGGATGCTCTACGCGCTCCTGGTGAGCGTGCTGATGGCGGCCGGCGCGTGGCTGCTGGAAGAGGTCGTGCGCCAGCGCGGCGGCATCGTCCGATTCCTGTGGCTGGGCGCCCTGGTGGGGACGGTGGCCCTCGTGGCCGTGGCCCCGCTCCGGACGCCGCCGGCCGTGCGGGCGGCGGGCGGGATCGCCATCCCCGTAAAGGTGAGGACCGCCGTGGAGCCGCGGCCGGAGGGGGCGGCCGCCGTGGCCGCGCGGGCGCTGCGGGCCGTGCGGACGTTCCTGGCGCGGCCGCTCCGCGAGGCGGCGGCACTGGGCGCGGGGACGGCGGGACAGGCGCTGGCGGCCGGATGGGGCGCGCTCTCGGCCCTGGTGCTGGCCCTGGCGGCGGGGACGGCGCTCCGCGCGCGGCGGGCCCGGCGGCGGTGGCCCGTGGAGGACGTGGCGGGCGCCCCCGTGCGGGTGTCGCCGGGGACGGGGCCGGCGGTGCTGGGCATCGTCCATCCCGAGGTCGTCGTGCCGGCGTGGCTCCTCCACGCGTCCGAAGACGAGCAGCGGCTGGTGGTGCTGCACGAGCGCGAGCACGTGCGGGCCCGCGATCCCCTGCTGCTGGCCGTGGGGTGCGTGGCCGTGGCGCTGCTGCCGTGGAGCCCTGCCGCGTGGTGGATGCTGCTGCGGCTGCGGGCCGCCGTGGAGCTGGACTGCGATGCGCGGGTGCTGCGGGCCGGGGTGCCGCGCCGCGCGTACGGATCGCTGCTGATCGACATGGCCGGGCGTGGGCCCGGACTGTCCCTGGGTGTGCCGGCGCTCGCCGGATCGCCCTCTACCCTGGAACGGAGACTTCGCGCCATGAACGCTCGACTGCCCCGCTTTGCCCGCACGCGCGCCGGCCTGTTCGGCATCCTTGGCGTCGCCCTGCTGGCGGGCGCCTGCGACACGCCCCTGCCCACCACGGCCGAGGTGCAGGCCATGGACGTGGCCACGCTGGAGGCCAGGACGCTGGCCGTGACGCCGGCGGCCGAGAACGTGACGTACTACGTGGACGGCAAGCAGATGACGGCGGAAGAGGCCCACGCCCTGGTGGGTGACCAGATCGTCTCGATGGAGGTCACGCGCGGCGCCACGCCGGCGCAGGGCATCGTACGCATCCACACCCAGGCTGCGGCGGGCGACCACGCCGCGCTGCAGGGCGAGCGCCTGCGCCACGTGGCCGAAAACGTCAACGTGGACATCCAGGCCGACACGCCCGTGGCCGGCCGGACGGGCGTGCGGATCCGGACCGCCGGGGCCGGGACGACGGGCGAGCACCCGCTGCTGGTGATCGACGGCGTGGTCTCGGACGAGCGTGCGCTCCACGCGCTGGGACCAGACCGCATCGAGCGCGTGGAGGTGGTCAAGGGCGCCACGGCGGCGGCGGAGTATCCCAACGATCCGCGCGCCGCGAACGGGGTGATCCGCATCGTCACCAAGAAGGCGGCCGGCACCGGCAACTGACCCGTCCGGCGCGGCTTCCGCCGCGGCAAGGCAGAGCACGAAGATCGAGAGCCCCGGCGCGGAATCCGCGCCGGGGCTCGTTCGTCATCATCCGCACCCGGATCCGGATCAGCGTCCGCATCTGCACGGGTGCGGTCGCGGGGAGAGACGGGAGCGGGAGCGGTGAGGGCCGGGAGCGAATGAATTCGCGGCTACAACTTCACGCTGTCCGCCTCCGCGGACAATCCGGCACGGTCCGGTGCCGTGCGGTTCAGCAACGTTTCCCAGCCACCCGATTGACTTCCTGAGGGAGGCGCCGCCGGGTATCCGCGGATCGCGGAACCCTGGCGCCGACCGAAGGATCTTGCCTGCCGTGCAGGAACCAGCGCATGGGCTGGCTCCGTGCCTTGCGAAGCAGATCCTTCGGTCGGCGCCGCAGGGTCCGGCACGGGATGGACCCGCCGGGCGCCTCCCTCAGGAAATCGAACGCTTGATCCGGATTGGGACGAAGCCGCGGAGGATTCATCCCTCCGCGGCTCCGCGTCCGTTCATCGCCAATCCTGGCGTGCGGCTACTTGCCGGGGCCGGCGGGGGTCAGGGTGAGCACCTGCTGCACGTCGCCGCGGTCGGGGATCAGGCGGAAGGGCTCGATGCGCACGCGGACGTCGTTGCCCACCGGCTCCATCACCACCAGCGTGCCGCGGGCGATGCCCATGGGCCCGGCGGCGAAGTACTTGACGCCCACGTGGTACGGGCCCGGCACCACGCGGTCCGTGCGCACCACCTCCGGCCCGAAGCCCTGCACGATGTCCTCCAGCAGCTCGATGCCGCTGGGCGCGTTCCGGTTGGCGTAGTACACGTGCTCACCGGCGGGATCCACCACGTGCAGGTCCACGTCGTTGCCGTCCGTGTCCCACGTCATGGTGATGCGCATGCGGTCCGTGCGCTCCAGGTCCACGCGGTGCGCCTCGGCCCGCCGGCGGATCTCCGGCGCGCGGCCGGGCTCGGCGCGCATCCAGGCGCGGTACACGTAGCCCAGCTCCTCGCGCACCACCCGCGCGGCATCGCCGTACCAGCGGTCCACGGGGGTGGCCAGCGCCTCCTCCAGCACCGTGGCCGCGTCCTCCATCCGCCCCGCCTGCCACAGCAGCAGCGCCAGCGTGCGGCGGGGATTCGGCAGGTCGGGGCGCATCTCCACGGCGCGGCGGGCGGGCGCCTCCCACCCCTCGCGGTCGCCGATGCGCCACAGCAGCAGGGCCGCCCGCTGCAGCATCTCCGGCTTCGAAGGCGCCACCTCCACGAGCGAGCCCGTGGCGCGCGCGGCCTCTTCGCCGCGACTCAGGCCGTGGGCGGCCAGGGCCAGCGCCTCGTAGACCTGCGGATTGTCCGGATCCAGCGGCTGCCACTGGAAACCGACTTCGCGCAGGTCCGCCCAGCGCTCGCCCTCCGTCAGCGCCTCGCTCAGCTGGTTGTACAGCGCGCGGTCCCGCGGATTGGCACGCAGCAGCGCCCGCAGGCTGTCCGCCTCGCCCGGGCCAAAGCGGCGCGCGCCCACCCACGCCGGCAACCGGGGACGTGGCGGGGCGCTGGGCGCGGCCGGGGCGGCGACGGTCGGCGCGGTCCCGGGCGCCGACGCAGAGGAAACCACCTCCACGCCCGCGACACGGCCCTGCAGCGCTTCCGCGGCCCCCGTCACCACGACGTCTTCACGCAGCAGCACCGGCGCGGGAGAGACCGGCGGCGGGGGAGCCGACGGCGGCGGCGGCGGGGGCGGCGCGCCATCTGCCTCGGCGGATGCCTGGTCGGCTTCGCTGCCGCCGTCATCCTGGGCCGTGGCGGATTGCTCGTCGCGCGGCTCGTCGGCATCCGGCTCCTCGGGCGCGTCCTCGCGGCGGGCGAGATCGGCGGAATCCGCGGCGGCCAGGCGGGGGCCGGACGGGCGGTCCAGCCGGGCGAGGCCGCGCGGGCCCACCGTCAGGATGCCCGCCAGCGCGCTGCGCTCCAGCCCGAAGCGCGCGTAGTCCTCCTCCGTCTCCAGCACGAGCATGGTCGTGCGCGGCACCATCACCCGGTGCGCGATGCTGAGGCGCACCTGCTCCTCGCCGAGGCTCCGGCGGGCGGAATCGCCATCCGCCCAGCGCTCCTGCTCCTGCAGGTGCTCCAGGTGCGCGCGGTAGAACTCGCGGACGAGCAGCGGGCCGAACAGCGCCGTGTCCATCTGCAGCGCGGCGCCCGTCCGCACGCCATCCACCGCCACGCGCGTCTCCACGCCCGCCGGCAGCTTGCCCAGCACCAGCACCTCGCCGCGCGCCTGCACGTCCTCGGAGCCGAAGGCGTGCACCGTCTCGGCGGCGGCGTCGCGCACCTCCACCGTGCGCCCCACGGGCAGCCGCAGGCGCATGGCGGCCTCGCGGGCGCTGGCCTCCATCGTCTCCGTGAACGGCACGCGGACGATGCGCCCCCGCCCCGCCGTGATGGGCCGCAGCGTGGAGCCGTCCTCGCGCGCGCCCAGCACCAGCGCGCTGAGCGACGTGCCCCGCGGCATCCGCTCCAGCGGGCGGAAGAGCTCGGCTGGCGACGTCTGCCCCATGGTGGCCGCGCCGTCGCTGACGAGCACGAAGCGCGTGTCCGGCTGCCGCGCGGCGCGCGCCGCGATGTACGCCAGCGCGCCGTGCAGGTCCGTGCCGCCCAGCAGCCCGCGCTCGCGGACGAGCCCCTCCACGCGCGCCGCCGCCCGCGGAGGCGTAAAGGTGCCCAGCGAGCGCACCTGCTGGTCGAACGCCACGAGCTCCACCTGGGGCCCCGGCAGTGCGGCCAGCACGGCGCGCAGGGCCCGCAGCCGGTGGTCCATCCCCTCGGCCGCGGAGGCGGAGGTATCCAGCAGGAACACCCAGCGCGTCCCCGGGCCGGCCGGAGGCGCGGGAGCCGCGTCCGGGCGCACGCCGGCCAGGTAGTAGGGCCCCGCCTGCACCAGGTACTCACGCGGGCCGTCGGCGCGGGGGCTCCAGTGGAACTCCAGGTCGTGCGTGGGCGTGAACTGCTCGTCGTTCCATGCCACCGTGCCGTCCGCCCATTCCGCGGGGCTCCCCGCCGGCATCGAGCCGCCCCCGTAACTCTCGTGCGGCAGGGGCTGCACGCGGGCCGTCAGCCGCATCACGCCGATGCGCGGCAGCCCGCGCAGGGGCACGCGGTACGTGCGCGCGCCGTTCTCCATCCGCAGCAGCCGCGTGTAGCCCAGCACCACGCGGACGCGGGCGTTGGCCTCGATGGGAAAGATGCGGGCGCTGAAACGGTTGCCCTGGTCCTGCTCCAGCAGCGCCGGGTCGCGCATCTGGTGCAGGATCTCGGCGTAGACGCGGTTGGCGCGCAGGCGTTCCACGACCTCGCCCTCCATCAGCCGGCCGTTCACCTCCTTGGCGAAGCGGCTCACGGTGGCGCCCTCCGGCAGCACGGCGCTGAAGCGGCCTTCCATCCGCCGCCCGTGCGGGTTGCGGAAGACGATCTCCATCTCCGTGAGCGAGAACACCCCCTGCACCGCCGCCCGGATGTTCAGCTCCTCGATGACGAGCTCCTGCCCATCCGGGTCGGAGAGCGCGATGGGCGCGGGCGTGGGCTCCTGCGCCGCGATGGGCGGCGCGAGCATCGCGGCCAGCAGCGCGAGCAGGAGTGCGGACCTGCGCAGGGCGTGTGTGGTCATGGGACGCGTAGCGGGGGGATGCGCGGCCCTGGGCGGGGGGCGGCCGCGCGCCGGAACAGCATCGCGCGGGAGGAACCATCCCTCCCGCGCGACCTGCTACCCGGCAGGGTGCACGTTTGAGCCGTGGTTGCCGCAACGTAGGCTGATGAGAGTGCCAGTCGGGGGTTCAGCTTAAGTGCGAACAGGTTTAGGTTAGGTCCTCGACACTTCTACCCCGACTACAATGTTACTGCAGACGATCCGCCGTCTCAGCTTAGATTCCTCAACGCTCGGTAAGATCAGCCTCGACCTAGAATCCCGTGACCCTCAGCGTCGCGACCGGGCCGAGACGTTTCTGCAATACCTGCACGACAAAGGGTGGATTCTTCTCTTTACCTACCACCACATCCAAGAATTTCTACAGCACGAGAACTATAATCGTTTTCGTGAACGTGTAGCTTTGATTGAGCGCTTGCCAGTGATTTGTGTCGTTCGACGGAGCGATGAAGATCACACAGGTACTGTGGTAGATCTGCATGCGCTTGAGTACTCGGAAATATTGGATCATGCAGCGTCTCCAGAACAATTAATCACCGATGTACCCAAACGGCTGTTCAGATATACGAATGGACGGGAGTTCGTAGAAAAACACTATTTGGAATGGGAAATTGTTCGGCCGACGTGATTTCAGCAGGCTCAGCGGAACAAGGTGATCGCCTCGATTGCACGCGCCCCGAGCCTCACCACCGATAGCACTGTTCGAGATGTAATTGAGGGTCGTCTACGTTCTGCTGGTAGTGCTGAACGGAAAATCAATGGGATGGTGCCATCCTTAGAACGCGATCTCCGCACGCACGGAGACGTCAGCTTACATGATCCCAATGAGGCTGCATCAGCCTTTATGGCCGAGATCTTGGCTAATGGGATCGAAGCTCTGAACAGGGACATCAATCCGGTCGTACAGCATCTACATGATGCCGGAGTTGACCCAACAACATTCCCTTTAGATACACCACTTTCTCAGCTGAGTAGTCTTGCAATCTTACGCACGAAGATGCAAGCGATTGCAGAGCATATGGGATGCCGAGCGGAAATCATCTACCAGGCTACCGTTCCAATCGGTCTTGCGATCGCGCAAGAAATAAGCGCGGTCGCACAGAAGCGCTTGAGAGTTGATGGGGGCGATCTGACCGATTCCTCCATCGCTGCGTTTGCTCCCTACGTTTCAGCCCTCGAAGTAGATAAGCGTACGTATGATGCGATCCGTCAAATCCGTGTTCGCTCTCCCAATTTAGCACCAAGCCTTAATTGCGTCTTCCGCGCACCCAGCTACAGTTCCATACCTGATCGATTGGAAGCACTACCTGCGAGCGACTCTCGTTGAGTTCTGAATCGTGAATTGCCGGCCGTTACGGAATCGGCTGGTGTTCAAACTCTGCCACAATCGCCGTCAGCTCCTCAATCCGCTCCCGCGCCAGTCGCGCCAGCGCCAGCCTCCAGTTCGGGGGCGGCGAGCGGTAGGCGGAGCTCGACGGGTCCAGGCGGGCGCGCGCGACGCTGTTCCGCACCACGCCGCATGCTTCGGCGATGTCGTCGGCCGTGATCTTGGCAGCGGTAAGCCGGTCGGTGGCAGTCTTGAAATCCGCGTCCGCGTGGTGTGATGGACCAGCGCCGGGGCGACCCCGTGCGATGGATGCGCGCGCCCCCCGCGACGAAGATGCGAGGATCGAGACGGCGGGCGGGTGAGCTGTCACACAGGATTGTCGACAAGCGTTATGGGACGGTAGGCGCCGCGGCTCCTCCGCGCCCACCCCCCCGCGCGGCGCGGGGCGATCCTCCGAACCAGGATCCACGATCACCGGCACCACGATCCATGCTCACTCGCATCGCGACACTCCGCCGGTCCGCACGCGCCCGTGCGGCCCGGCTCGCCCTCGCACCCGTGCTGCTGGCCGCCCTGGCCGGCTGCGAAGGCCCCACCACCGAGCCCGTGGACGACGGGCCGAGCACCTTCCGCTACGCGTTCGTGGCCCGCGGCACCCAGGTGCGCGTGGACGGGGGGCACGAGGTGGCGGGCGATCCCCAGCCGGGCCCGCCCTCGCTGGGGTACACCTTCGCCGCCGGTCAGCGGCACCGCCGGCAGGGCGCGCTGCAACTCGTCTCCAACTGGCGCACCCCCACGGGGCACGCGGACAACCTTGCGCTCACCGTGACGCGGACGACCAAGGGCATCGCGGAGGTGCAGCCCGGATGCGGCGGCGAATTCTGCACGGGAATCGTGCTGCGGCTGCGGCTTTCCCCCACCACGGCGTCCGGTGCGCACTACACCTGCGTTGCCGAGACCGGCGCCGTGCGCATCCTGGAGATCAGCCGCACGCGGGTGCGGGGCACCTTCTCCGGCACGGGCCGCTGCACGGGCTCGCCCGGCCGGGAAAGCCTGGACGACTTTCGCATCATGGACGGCGAGTTCAACGTCAAGGTGGCCGACGCGCCCATCTGAATCCCCCTGACCCCGCGAGAACGCGACCCGCCCCAGGCGATACGGCAACTGGATGATGAGCGGTCTGCGGGACGAGCGGGCCTGCGTCACCGTCTACGAGCGCAGCGCGATGGAGGTGGTGCGGCGGCTGGCTGCATGACGCGGAGAGGCCCCGGCGAGCGGTTCGCCGGGGCCTCTCGTTCGTGCCGCCTGGCTACTCCTCTGGCGCGCCGCGGGTGAAGCGGTAGACGTGCACGAACTCCACGTCGCTCTCGTCCTGCCAGCGCGCCACGAGCCGGTCGCCCGCGACGTCCAGGGGCTGCACGCGGGGCGGAAGCGCGATCTGCCCCAGGGGCCGTCCGTCGGGATCGTAGACGGTCCAGGCCGATCCCTCCTCGTCGTCGCGCTCGCAGACCCACAGGTTGCCGTCCGCGTCCAGCCGCAGCGCCGTGAACGCGGGATGCGTGCGGGGAAACGGAAGCTCCGCGGCCGCGCGATCCGCCATCCCGGCCGCCTGGGGATTGCTGGCCGTAAGCTCGCGCCAGGTGCGGCGATAGGCGGCGATCTCGGCCGGCGCGACGTCGCGGAGCGGGCCCTGCCGCCGGACGATGCGCTCCAGGCGGCCCCCCGGCGTGTAGGCGCGGACCTCGTACCGCTCGCTGTCGCCCACCCACAGCCGATCCCCGCCCACGGCCACCTGCGTCCCGCGGCCGAACGGCGCTGGGCTGCGGATGGACCCGTCGGGGATGCGCCACGTGTACGTTTCTGGCCCCGGCACCGTCATCCAGTGCCGCAGGCGTCCCGCCGGCGCGCCGATCCAGATGCGCATGGGGTCGCGCCGGGTGCGGTCGGACACGCGGAAGACGGGGCTGGACCCGTCCAGCAGCACGGGCGACCGGTCCGCCAGCATCCCCGCCAGCCGCACGAACCCGCCCAGGCTGTCGGCGGTGACGGTGCGGGTGCCGTCCAGCCGCCCGTCTTCCGTGAAGGTGGTGACGCGCAGGTGGGTACCGTCCCAGGCGTGCACGCGGCCGTCCGCGCCGCGGGCCAGGGCCGTCAGCATCAGGAATTCGCCCGGGCCGCTGCCCTCGCGCCCCGCCGTGCGGACGTGGCTGCCGGCCGAATCGTACCAGCGCAGCTCGCCGGTGCCGCCGTTGGCCAGCACCACACCGCCGTCCGGACGCAGCAGGGCGGCCTGCACGTCGTCCAGCAGCGTCTCGGGCGGGCCGTCCACCGCGCCGATGGACACCGCCGGCCGCGGATCGAGCGTCCACGCGGGGAGCTGGGCGGACGGGAGGGTCGTCGCGATGGCGATCCCGGCGCTGTCCCGGGCCACGAACCCCGCCCCGCCGTCCGCCGCGCCGCAGCCGGCCAGCGAGAGGAGAAGAATCAAACGGCAAGGCAGCTGGATGGGCACAGTCATCACGGTGGAACGCGGCGGGGGAGGAGGGAGAGCGGCGCGGAATCCATCATAGCAGCGAGAGCCCCGGCGCGGTATTCATCCTGATCCGAATGCGCACAGAACTCCGCGATCCGGTATCACACGCGCCGCGGGGAAACACCTGTCCGTAACCGTCGACAACGATTCGCGGCGGCTGTCCACCCGCGGAGACAGGGCGGATCGGGGGGCGGAACGCCGCGAGCAAATCCAAGGCTTTGCGCCGGAACACGATGCACGGATGGACGGTGGATGGTGCCGGGCTTGCCCCCCCGGAGGGGCGCAGGACGCTGGGCACGACCCGTACTCCATCCACCGATCTCCTGACTCCCATGACGAACGCGACGATCCTTCCCCGCCCCGCTGCTCCCCGCGCGGCGCGGCTCTCCTGGACGGCGGCGCTGGCACGCAGCGCGGCTCCCCTGCTGCTGGCGGCGCTGGCCGCGTGCGGCGACAACGACGGCCCGCTCGGATCTTCCGGGGCCAGCATCATCCGCTTCAGCTACTCCGGCTCGGGGCCCGAGGGCAGCGTCCAGGGCACCTACGAGGCCAAGGGCGACCCGGACCGGTCCGCGGCCCCCATCACCCAGACCTGGGCGCTGGGGCAGCGCGTCACCAGCCAGGGCGCGTTCCGCGTCGTCTCCAACGTGGCCCAGCCGGCGCAGCAGACGGCCAACTTTGCCGACGTCACCATCCCGCGCCTGACCGTGGGAAGCGCGGACATCGACGGCGTGTGCCCCGGCGAGCTGTGCCCGGAGGTGTCGCTGGCGCTCGAGGTGTCGACGGCGGGCGTCTTCGACCAGGCCAAGTACAGCTGCTACCTGTACGACGGGCGAATCCGCCTCACCTCCATCAGCGACGGCCGGGCGAAGGGCACCTTCGCGGGCACGGGCCGCTGCCTGGGCCAGGAGGGGACGGCGGACCTGGACGAGTTCGTCATCACCGGCGGCACGTTCGACGTCAAGGTGATCGACGTTCCGAGCTGAAAGTGCCGAGCTGAAGTGCCGAGTGCCGAGTGCCGAGTGCCAAGTGCCGAGTGCCGAGTGCCAGGTCGATGATTCACCTGCCGGCGGCGGACGGCGGCACCGGCATCCCCGGACGTGACGAGAGAGCCCCGGCGCGACGATGCGCCGGGGCTCTCCGTTTCGATGATGATGACGAGGCGCCGCGGCTACTTCCGCCGGCGCCGGCTCGCCTTCTTCTGCGCCTTGCGAAGCTTGCTTGCCCGGGCGGCGGGGTGGGCGGGCGGCACGGGCGGGGCGGGCCGCGGCGAAGCACGGCGCACGATTGGAGCGCGGGGCGCCGGCGGCACGTCGAAATCATCTTCCAGCCACGGGTCGAACACACGCTCTTCGTGCACCGGCAGGGGCGTGATACGCTCGGCCAATAACCCGAGCTCGACCTGTACGTCTTCCCAATCACCCGTGACGGTGGTATCCACCCTCTGCGCCGCGATCGCCGCCTCCATCGCCCCGGCCGCCTCCGTGCCGCGCAGGTCGACCAGGTTGGAAATCAGGAACGTGTTGATGTAGAAGTCCTGGTTCTGCCAACCCTGGAGCTGGCGCGCCATCGCCGCCACGGCCTCGTCGCGCGTGTGCGGGTGCCGCGTGGCAATCTCCTTGAGCGCCCCGGAGAGCGCCACGGCGGTCCACGGCTCGGCGTCACCCGCGGCACTGCGCAACGCATCACGGACCGGGGCCAGCGCGGCCGGGCCGATCATCCCCAGCGCCTCGGGAATGTCCTCGTTGGCGAAGTCGCTGTCCCACTCCACGGCCAGCCGCCGCAGCAGGGGCTCGATCGCGGCCTCCGCAGCCAGCTGCCCCAGCGCGCGCCAGGCGTGCACGTGTGCCCAGTAGGGCGTCTCGTCCTCCCCCTCGGGATACGCGTCCCAGGCAATCCGCTCGTCCAGGAGCATCTCGATGAGCACCGGGACGTGCACGTCCGACAAGCCCAGCGAGCGGTAGTCCAGCCACGCGTCGCCGTCGATCGCGCCCAGGGACAGCAGCTGGTTCACGGGTGCCCGGTACAAGGTCTCCATCTGCAAACGCGCGGCGAGGGATGAGAAGGATGCGAACGCGCGGAAAAGTGCGCGTAGTGCACAGCGCCCGCAAGCACCATGGTCCCGCCGGCGGCCTGGGAACGCTCCCGCGTGACGATGCGCCAAAGCCCTCCAGTTCGACCACTCTATGATGACGACGGGCCCCCCGCGGCTACTTCCGGCGGCGCCGGCTCGCCTTTTTCTGTTTCTTGCGAAGCTCCCTGGCCCTGGCCGCGGGGTGGGCCGGCGGCGGCGGGTCGCGGCGCACGGGGGGCGCGAAGATGTGGGGCAGATCCAGGCCGAGATTGTACCGCGGCCTTGGCGTGGTGCGCTTCGCGAGCAGCCCCAGATCCACCTGGACGTCTTCCCAGTCACCGGACACGGACTCATCCACGGCGCCCGCCACGAACGCCGCCTCCATGAACGGCGCCGCCTCCACCGCGCGCAGCTCGATCAGGGAAGAGACCAGGAACGCGTTGAGCTCCGGGTTCTGCGCGCCATACGCCTTCAACTGGTGCGTGAGCACGGACACGGCCTCGTCGCGCGTCTCCGGGTGGGCCTGGGCGATCTTCTCCAGCGCCGTGCCCAGCGCGCCACCCTCCCACGGCTCGGGCTGGCGCGCCGCGCGGGCGAGCGCGTCGCGGGCGGGACGCAGCGCGGGCGGCCCGATCATCCCCAGCGCCTCGGGGATCTCCGACAGCGCCCAGTCGTTGTCCTCGTCGCGGTGCAGCACGTCCAGCAGCGGCTCGATCGCGGCCTCCGCCCGCAGCTGGCCCAGCGCGCGCCAGGCGTGCACCGGCGCCCAGTACGGCGTCTCGTCCGCGTCGTCGGCCATCGCGTCCCACTCGAGCGACGGGTCCTCCATCAGCTCGATGAGGGACTGAACGTGCTCTTCCGACAGGCCCATCTCCCGGTAGTCGAGCCAGCCCTCCCGCCACGTGGCGGGCCTTCCCAGGGAAAGGAGCTGGTCTACGGGCGCTGGATACGAGGTCGCCATCTGCAACGCGCGGCTGGGGTTGGCAAGGATGCGGACCGCGACAAAGTGCGCGAAGTACACAGCGCCCGCAACCCACGCCGATCCTCATCCGCCGGAACGGCTCGCGTCCACGCGCGTCCGCCCTCCATGCCGGCGCGCCACAACGCGACGGTGGCGCGAAGATCGGTGATCCGGCTACATTTGCGGCGCGATCCAGACGGATGCGGGCCGATGATCCGCCCGCCGCCGCGATCCGCATCCGCACTCCCCTGCCCCGACGCTTCCAGCCGGTGATCGCCACCCGCGCCGTCCCGGTGCATGGATTCTCCGGCCCGCCCTTCACGCCCCGACGTAGAGCTCGCCCCGTGAACGAACGACACCGCTTTGCCCGCGCCCGGCTTGCCGGGGTGCTGTGCCTGGCCGTGATGGCCAGCGCCTGCGACCGGCTGCTGCCCACCACGGCGGAGATCGAGCGGATGGACGTGGCCACGCTGCAGGCCCGTGCCGCGCAGGCATCGGGCGGGGCGCCGGGGGCCACGTACTACTTCGTGGACGACCGGCCGGTGACGGAGGCGGAGGGGCGCGCCATGACGGGCGAGCGCGTGGTGCGGCTGGAGATGTCCCGCGCCCCGTCCGGGGGCAGCATGGTGCGCATCTACACCAGCCCGGACGCGCAGGCCGATGCCGGAGAAGGCTCCGTCCGCTTTCGCCCCGGCGAGGACCCGCCGCTCCACGCACGGTCCGACGCCGCGACCGCCGAGGTGCGGATGACGACGCCGGACCGGTTCGCCGGCCTGCTGGTGATCGACGGCGCGATCAGCGACCGGGCGGCACTCGGGCGGCTACGGCCGGACGACATCGACAAGGTGGTGGTGATGCGCGGCGTCGCCGCCGTCCGCATCTGGAACGACCCGCGCGCCGCGAACGGAGCCGTCGCCATCACCACCGTGCGCGGCAGCCGCTGATCCACCCGCCCGGCGGCGGACGACCTGCCCTGGATGAGCAACGTCATGCTCAACCTGCCGCACGTCGTCGTCTCCGCCGTCATGCTGGCCGCCGCCTACGGCATCCGCCCGTCCGACGCCCGCGAGCCGGCGCGCACCCTGGCCTGACACGACGCGGCGCGACCGCCTCGCTGCCGCCGCCGCCCGTGCGTATCTTTCACGCCCCGTTGCGGTTAGATTGATGGAATAATCGCCGTACGTGTTGATGGGAGCCCCAGCAGGAGCAGTACCGTGGCGAGCGCAGACATGGAGTGGTGGTACGAGCTGGACGCCAGCGACCGGCTGGTGGCGGTGGGCGGCGAGTGGGACCGGTTCGCGCTGGAGAACGGGGCCCCGGCCGCCGCGGCCGCCGGCGTGGTGGGACGGCCCCTGTGGGACTTTGTCGCGGGGTTCGAGACGGTGCACCTGCTGCGGCGCATCGTCCACAGCGCGCGCGTGGCGGGGCGTCCCGTGGAGGCGCCGTTCCGCTGCGACGGGCCGGGGCTGGAGCGGCACATGCACTTTCGCGCCGAGCTCGTGGACGGCGGCGGGGTGCGCGTCACCACGCGGCTGCTGCGCGAGGTGCCGCTGGACGCGTCCCCGGCTGCCGAGGCGCCCGCGCCACGGTGCGAGCTGCTCCGCATGTGCAGCTGGTGCAACCGCATCCGCGTGGACGACGGCCGGTGGATGGAGCCGGCGGAGGCGGTGGCGCAGCTGGGACTGTTCACCGGCCCCGGCGTGCCCCCCATCACCCACGGGATGTGCGCGGGATGCATGGAGGCGATGGAGCCGCTGCTCGACGCCCAGCCCTTCTCCGCGACGGCGTAAGCGCGCGAACGACGGCGACGAGAACGGCGGGGGCGGGTTCCCGGTCGACGGAAAGCGAATGAATTCGCGGCTACAACTTCACACTGTCGGCCTGCGCCGACACCACTGACTCGGGATTCGACTCCGCCCAGCCGGCCCCGCCGCGAACTGTCATTCCGAAGGAGGCGCAGGACGGCACCCCGCCCGTGCACAATGCCCGCGCGCCGACTGAGGAATCTACTCCGCACACGGCACGTGCCCTGCTGACCGGCACGGCCCCGGGGGCGGCCTCTCGAGCGGGACACGGGGCACGCGCACGGGACGGTAGATTCCTCGGTCGGCGCCCATGGATTTCGGAGCGAGCCGGGGATCCAGCGGGCGCCTCCCTCGGAATGACAGCTTGGGGCGAGGGCAGGGTTTTACGGCCAAAAAATCGTGCCCCGGCGCCCATCGGCGCCGGGGCACGCTGCGTTCGGACGAGCATCAGCTGGCGGATCGCGCCTCCGCGGCGTGCGGGGATGGCGCGCACCAGGGCCACGGCGGGGACGCGTCCGCGCGCCGCTTGGCGTGCGCGACCGGGTGCGAGTTGCCGCGCGCCTGGCCGGCCTTCGCGGCGCGGATGGTGTGCTCCGCCTCGCGCTGCACGTGGTAGGTGGTGCACAGCCGCTGCCGCTGCCCGGGCTGCAGGGCGCGCTCCACGGCCCGCGCGGCGCGGCGGTTGTTCTCGGCGATGGCGGCACGGGCCGTGCGCGCCTGCGGGGTGAGGGCCAGCCGCAGCGGGCTCACCGCCCTGCCCTTCACGGCGCCGATGCGGCGGGCCAGCGTGTCGTTGGCGGCCTCCCAGTCGCGGGCGATGGACTCCAGCGCCACCACCTGGTCGCCGGAAAGGGCCAGCCGCTCGCGCGCATCCAGCAGCACGAGCACGGGCGGTACGTCGGCCGGGGCCGGGGCGGGCGCGGCGGGAGGCGCCGCGGCGGGCGCGCACGCGGCCAGCAGGACGGGCACAAGGGCCGGGAACACACGCGATCTCACGGTATCCTCCTCGTGAAAAGGGTGGATTCGCGGTTGATGGAAAACCGGCGCGCGCCCTGGCAGCATCCGCCGGGCCAGCCCGAGTTTGCCAGGATGACAGGCCCGCGCGTCCATCCTGGCACATCCGCCCCCCTCCGCCCGCCGGATCGCCACGGCGTGCGGCGAAGAATGTGCAGGGGGAGCGGTCCCGGATAGCCGGGTGACCCTTCGCGGGTTACCTTTGGGGACCACGGGACGCGCGTCGTCCCGGCCGCATTCAAGGCGCCCCGGGCGGCTCCCGGGCCGGCGCTGATTTGGATGGGAACCGTTGAGGGCTGGTCGATCATGAAGATTCCGCCGGAGTGGCTTACACAGCGCGTGGAGAGCGCGCCCACGTCGTACAACCGCAGCCGCACCGAGATGTCGGCGCTCAGCATCCGCATGGCGTGGCAAAAGCTGCAGCGCCAGGCAGGCGAAGGCGGCGAGGTGTGGGCCTGGGCCAACCCCTCCAGCACCTGGAAGAAGCAGGGCAAGCTCAGCGGCTTTGCCCTGGTGCGCGACGGCGCCATCATCGAGAGCGTCACGCTGTCGCAGGAATAGCGTCCGCGCCTTCCCCTCCGCCCCATGTCCCCTCCGCATTCCCAGGGCCCGGATCCCCCGCCGGGCTTTGGCGACAACGTACGCACCCACGCCGCACGAGCCCGCGCCTGAGCGGCTGAAGCCGCCGCAACAACGGCGGAAAGCCTCACAAACTGCGTGAGGCTTCAACGGCTTCGAACGAAACCTCTGCCGATGGCGTGGCACCAGCCCGTGACGGACAGTCCGCGCAGGCGGACTTCGTGTGTTCGTTGCGGCGAATTCATTCGCTCTGCTCCCTTTCGAACCGACTGAACGGATGAGGATGACGGATCGCGAGCCCTTGATCCTGAGCTGGAGCGGCGGCAAGGACAGCGCGCTGGCCCTGGCCCGCCTCCGCGAATCGGACGCCGTGGAGGTCGTGGGGCTGATGACGACGGTGACGGCGGGCTACGACCGCGTGAGCATCCACGGGGTGCGGCGCGCGCTCCTGCACGCCCAGGCCGCGTCGCTGGGGCTGCCCCTGCACGAGGTGACGCTGCAGCCGCAGTCCTCCAACGAGGCGTACGAGCGCGCCACGGCGGACGCCTTGGCCGTGGTGCGCGAACGCGCGCCCCAGGTCCGGCGGCTGGCCTTCGGCGACATCTTCCTGGAGGACGTGCGGCAGTACCGCGAAAACCTCGTGGGCGGATTGGGATACGGCGCCGTGTTCCCGCTCTGGGGCGAGGCGCCGGCGGAGCTGGCGGAGGAGGTGATCGGGCGCGGGATCGCGGCGCGGCTGGTGTGCGTGGATACGCAGCAGCTCTCCGCGTCCTTCGCCGGCCGCACGTACGACGCCGCGCTGCTGGCGGACCTGCCCGCGGGCGTGGACGTCTGCGGCGAGCGCGGCGAGTTCCACACCTTCGTCTCGGACGGCCCGGGCTTTCGCGAGCCGGTTGGATACGAGACTGGCGAGGTGGTGCTCCGCGACGAGCGCTTCGCCTACTGCGACCTGCTTCCCCCCGAATCGCGGATGACGACGGAGGCCGTGTCATGACCCATCCCCTCCGGCCAAAGCGGACGATGCGCATCCTCCCCCTCCTCGGCGCCGCGCTGGCGCTGCTCGCGTCCGCCGCGGCGATGGCGCAGACGCCCGCCGCGCCTCCGCGTCCATCCACCGTCGAGGCGGATGCGCATGGGCGGCGGCACACGGTGATGGTGGACGGGCACGGGCTGGCGGTGTGGGAAAAGCGGCCGGTGCAGGCGCGCGGGGCCATCCTGCTCATCCACGGGCGCACGTGGAGCTCGCTTCCCAACTGGGACCTGCAGGTGCCGGGGGAGGACCGCTCGGTGATGGATGCGCTGGTGCGTGCGGGATACGCGGCGTACGCGCTGGACCAGCGGGGCTACGGCGCCACGCCGCGCGATTCCACGGGGTGGCTCACCCCCGGCCGGGCCGTGGCGGACGCGGGCGCCGTGCTGGAGTGGATCCGTGCGCGGGAAGGCGGCGCGCGCCCGGCCGTGGTGGGATACTCGATGGGCGCGGCCGTGGCGCTGCTGACGGCGCAGCGGCACCCGGAATCGCTCTCCGCCGCCGTGCTCTACGCCTTTACGCTGGACCCGGACCGCCCCCTGGCCAGCACCGTGGCGGCGGCGCCCGCGCGGCGCCCGACGACGGCGGAGGCGGCGGCATCGGACTTCATCACGCCGGGCGCGGCGTCGCGCGCGGTGGTGGATGCGTACGTGCGGCAGGCGCTCGCGAGCGATCCCGTGCGGGCGGACTGGCGGCAGGAGGCGGAGTTCGCGCCGGACCCGGCCGCCGTGCGCGTGCCCATCCTGCTGCTGCACGGCGTGGGCGATCCGCTGGCCACGGTGGAGAAGCAGTCGCGGCTGTTTGCGCGCCTGGGCACGCCCGACCGCGCGTGGGTCATCCTCCCCGACGCCGACCACGCCGCGCACGTGGAGAACGCCCAGGCGGCGTGGGTGCACGCCATCGTCCGCTTCCTAGAGCAGCCGCGCGCGTCGCGTTGACACCGGGGCGGCTCGGATCAAGCGGAACCGCCCCGGCACCTCGTCGCGTGCACCCGATTGCGAATCCGCGAAGGCGGCCCCGGAGCAGTCGCCAGGGCCACTTCGCGTATCTCTTGGGCGATCAGAAGAAGTAGAGGTCACCCAGATCCCACTCCAGCGCCGAGACGGTCACGAATGTGCCCCCGGAGCCCCGGAAGATCCCGCGGAACGTGACATATCCCGGCTGCGCTGGGTTCAGCGAAAACACCGGTCCACCGCTGTCACCTTCCGTTCCGTTGAACGTGCCGTCGTCTTCGCAGTAATACTGCCGGCCACCGTCAGCGTAGCCACGAACACAGGTGTACTCGATCTTCCCACGCCTCCACCCGGAGGTGGCGCCGACCGCTTCCACATCCTCTCCCCATTCGGAGAAGCCTTTTTCGGCGTTGATCCGCCAAGGTGAGTTGTTGGGATCGACGGTCAGCGGGCTCGTGGAGCCCGGGGGCACCGGACGGGCGATCAAGCCGAACCCCCAACGCGTCTGGCTCCACAACCCCAGCAGCGAGTCACCCTCGCGGCAACTGGCGTTCGAGGGGCAGCAGAAGTTGTTTGTGTACTCGCACCCAACCGGCTCGGTTCCTGGAACGAACGGCGGGTCGAGGTGCTCCACGCCGATCAGGTAAGTGGACGTGGTCCCTCCCTGGTAGTAGTTCTGGTTGGTGTCGGAGCCTTTCGCATTGCTGCAATGCGTGTTGGTCCCGAACACCCGGTCATAGGCGCCGCGGGTGGCGTTCCATCTTTCGGCGTTGAACCCGAGCGTGCACCAACGCCATCCACCCGAGTACCAGTTGATGCGGTACCCGGCCGCCACGGTGGTGGCGTTTCCGGCCAACGTGCCGGTCTGCGTGGCCCACGGCGCGACGCCGCGCCCCACCAGTTCACGGTCACGCGGACGCTGTACGATCTGCACTGCCTCGATTGGGATGTTCAGGCGCGCGAGTGCCTCACGCACTTGGACACCGGCCGCCTCCGATTCCACGCCTACCACCACGCGGTTGGTGCGCTCCTGCACGTCGGTCATGGTGATGCCGGGAATGCGCGGTGCCTCGCCGTCGATCTGCCCCCGCCAGTTCAGCAGCGTGGCAAAGTCGTACTGACCCTGCAAGATCACGATGTTCGCCACGTCTGGTCGGTTCCGCTGTCCGCCGGCCACGCTCACCTGCCTGTCGCGCAGTACCGGAAGGAGCGCCGTCACCGCCCCGGCGCGCTTGGTGGTGTCGACCAAGTACACATTTGGGCGCCCCTCCTGGTCGTAAAACCATCCACCGAACCCGCCGGGAACGCGTGTGGTGAGATCGGCGAACTCGTGGTCGAGCGAGCGGGCGCGCGGCGGTTCGCGTCCCGCCCGCGGATCGGGACTCCCCGGCTGCGCCAAGGCCGGGGCTACCGCGACCAGAGTCGCGGCAGTTGAGAGCACAAACTGCACGCATCGCTTTCTCAGATCGTATCGCATGGATTTTCCTTCCCTCTGCTGTGATTGATCAGGGCGCAAGCTACCCTGCCGCATCACGTCGCTTCCGCAAAGGGCAGACCACTTAGGGACAATAGGTCAAGCGTGGACGAAATTGATCCCCTTGGCCGGGCTGCGACCCCGCCTACGGCCGCACGACGAGCCGAATCGGATTCCCTTCTTGTTCATCAGCTCCACGCCGCGGGCCACGTCCTCCAGCGGCAGGATGTCGCTGATGGACCGCGACACGTCCAGCCGGCCGCGCGCCACGATGTCCACGAACTGGTCTAGGTGCCGCTTGTGGTATCCCAGGTGCCCTCCGCACGGGCACGTCCTGCACGGTGAGCCTGCGCGTCGCGCTGTCGAAGCGGGCTGCCCGCATGAAAGCGTAAGTGCGTAAGTGCGTAAGTGCGTAAGCAGGGACCCTGCGGGGCTGAATCGTATCACCTGCGCCACCGCACGCACCATCCGGGCGGGAGGGGGGACGAGACGGAAGCGGGTGTGCGGATTTCGATTCCTGGCGCGTTGGGTGGATGAAAGGTGCTCGCTGCGTTCCGGATGCGGATTGATCCATGAAAGCTCGCTTCGTCGGTCTGCTGGTGGCGGTGCTCGCGTGTACGGCGTGGGAAGTCCAGGCCCAGGAGCGCGATCTCAAATTCCATCTGCTCCCGATCAAGCCCTCTCCCCCGCCTGCCCCGCTTGCGCCGGTGGTGGATCCCGAGGAGCAGCCGGTCATCATCACGGGCGTCACGAACGAGCGGGGGCAGCCCGAGGCGGTGGTGTTCGTGCGCATCAAGTCGACGGGCGTGGGCGACTTCACCGGCGCGGACGGCGCTTACCGGCTGGTGGTCCCCCGCGCTCGCATCATCCCGGAGCAGCCCATGGTCATCGTCGCGACATGCGCGGGGCTGTACCCGGTGGCCCGCACGATCACACTGGCCCCGGGGGTGCGGCTTACGCGCGACATCCAGATGGAGGTGGTGAAGCTGTACATGACGGGCACGGGCGGGGCCTGGACGGAAGACGCGGGTTTCACGAGGAGCAAGGCGGGGGCGGAGAGAGGAGTCTCCGCGTCTTCCGGGTTGGTCCGGCGCAAGGCACGGTGCAACCGCGCGCGGCGAAGGTGATCCACCGTCCCGGGTGAAAGCCCGGGGCAGAACGGACTCCCCGGCAGACGCTCTTCAAGGCTCGCTTTGATACATTCCTTGTGTTGATGACCGGCCGTCGTTCGTTGGCTGTGATGGAGGGTTCTCGCAGGTTCCCCTGACGCGGAGTGTGCCCATGAAACCTCGCTTCGTCGGTCTGCTGGTGGCGGTGCTCGCGTGTACGGCGTCGGAGGCGCGCGCCCAGGATCCGACCCTTACGGCGTTCCGGTCGGAACGCGAACTCACGCGCTTCCTGCGCTCGCTGGAGCCGCCTCCCCCACCCCCGCCGCCCGCACCGGCACCCGTCCCGCCGCCAGTTCCCGTCCTCATCGAGCCCCTGACGTGGGACGGGCCCGTGGACCAGTGGCCCGCCGTCGTCACGGGACGCGTGACCAGCGCGCAGGGGCAGCCCGAGGCGGCCGTCCTCGTCCGCATCGAGGCGTTGAACGTGGGCGCCGCCACCGGTGCGGACGGCACGTACCGGCTGGGGGTTCCCCGCGGCCGCTTTCAGCCGGGCCAGTCCGCGACCGTGACCGCCTCGCGCACCGGGCTCTCCCCCGTGAGCCGCACCGTCACGCTGTCGCCGGGGGCGCAGCTGACGCAGAACTTCCAAATGGCGACCTCCGTCCTGCTCATGGAGGACGTGGTGGCCTACGCCTCGACCGGCTGGACGGGATCCATCACCAACAACCAGCACGAAGGGGTGGACGAGGGCGGCATCGTCAAGGTGCACGGCGACTACCTGGTGATCCTGCGGCGCGGCCGGCTGTTCACCGTGGACGTCGGCCGGGGCAGGCTGCAGCCCGTGGACGCGGTGGACGCGTTCGGGCCCGACGTGGACCCGGACGACTCCTGGTACGACGAGTTGCTGGTGAGCGGGAGCAACGTCGTGGTCACCGGATTCAACCACGAACGCGGAGGTACGGAAATCCACCTGTTCAGCATCGACCGTGCGGGGCGGCTGCGGCATCGGTCCACGTACCACATGCGGTCCAGCGACTACTACTCCAACCGCAACTACGCCACCCGGATGGCCGGGGGCAAGCTCATCCTGTACTCGCCCGGCGAGGTGGGCGACCCCGCGGACGTCGCCCGGTGGATGCCTTCCCTGCGCCGCTGGCACCCCGGCGCCACGGCCGGGGAATTCCAGCCCACGCTGCGCCCCACGCGCATCTACCGGCCGGGGCGCCCGCTGGACTACGGCGACGACCTGCACCTGCACGCCGTGACCACCTGCGGCCTGGAGCGCGGCGAGCTGGACTGTGAGTCCACGGCCGTGCTGGGTCCGGAGGGGCGCGTGTTCTACGTCTCGTCCACGGCCGTGTACCTGTGGGTGAGCGGCTGGTCGGTCACGGAGCGGCGTCCCGAAGCCATGGTGTACCGCATGCCGCTGGACGGCTCGGCGATCACGGCGCTGGGCGTGGAAGGATCGCCCGTGGACCATTTCTCGTTCCTGGAGAGCGACGACGGGCACCTGAACGTGCTCGTCCGCTCCGAGGGGATGGGCGAGGGGATGTGGGCCTCGGAGTGGGCGGAAGGCGACGTGCGGCTGCTGCGCGTGCCCCTCGCCCGGTTCGGCAACGGGCGGCGGCCGGCCCCGCGCACCGCCTACCGCGTCCTCCCCCGTCCAGGGGAGGAGAACTACGACGAAGACGCGTTCCACAACCGCTTCGTGGGCCGCCACCTGCTGTACGGCGCCGGGAGCGGATGGGGGCGGCCGGAGAGCGGCGGATCAACGCTGTACGCCGTCCGCTACCGCGACGGCGCGCTGGCGCGGGTGCGGCTGCCGCACCGCGTGGACCGCCTCGAGGCCATGGGCGGAGACGCCGTCGTCGTGGGCGCGGACACGGCGGACCTGCACTTCACGGGCATCCGGCTGGACCGCCAGCCGCGCATCGCGCAGCGGTACGTGCAGCGGCAGGCCTCGCAGGGGGAGACGCGCAGCCACGGCTTCTTCTACCGCGCCGACCGGCCGGACGAGGGGGTGCTGGGCCTGCCCATCCGCGGCCCCGGCCGCCCTGGGTACGAGCACCTGTTCGACGAATCCGCGTCCATCCTGTTCCTGCGCAACGCGGACGCGCGGTTCCGCCCGCTGGGCGAGCTGGAGGCGCGCGCGGAGAACGCCAGCGACGACGGGTGCGTGGCCAGCTGCGTGGACTGGTACGGCAACGCGCGGCCCATCTTTCTGCGCGGGCGCACGTTCGCGCTGCTGGGCTACGAGATCGTGGAGGGCGCGCTGGACGGCGGCCGCCTGCGCGAGGTGCGCCGCGTGAGCTTTGCCCCGCCCGCGGCCCAGGCGAGGCGCTGAGGGGACGCCGCGGTGGTGGCGCCGGGAGCGGATTCCCGGCGCCCTCCGCGGCTGGTGGGTGCGCTTACGGATCACGCCGATGCCCCGCAGCTTCGCGCGAGGGAGGCAGATCGGCCGGGTGGAGGGAGATGCCGGCGCCCGCATGGGTTCTGCCCCGGGACGGCCGTCGGGCACGGGCGAGCAGATCCTTCGGTCGGCGCCTGGGTGTGCGTCGCGATCGAGATCCGCCGGCGCCTCCCTCAGGAAATCAACGGGATTGCGCCGATCTGCACGGGGCTGCCAGTCCGCGCAGGCGGACTTCGTGTGTTCGTTGCGGCGAATTCATTCGCTCTGTCCCGCCCGGAGATCAATCCAACACCCACGACCGCAATGAGATACAGGCTGGCCATCTTCGACTTCGATGGCACGCTGGCGGATTCGCTCGGCTGGTTCATGGGGGCCATGAACGCGTGCGCGGACCGCTTCGGGTTCCGGCGCGTGGAGCCGCACGAGATGGAGACGCTGCGCGGATACGACACGCGGCAGATCATCGCCCACCTGCGCGCGCCAACGTGGAAGATGCCGCTCATCGCGCGGCACATGCGGGCGCGGATGAACGCGGACATCGGCGCCATCACGCTCTTTGCCGGCGTGGACCGGCTGCTGGAAGAGCTGACGGCCGCCGGCATCCGCACCGCCATCGTCACCTCCAACGGGGAGGCGAACGTGCGCCGCGTACTGGGGCCGCACAACGCGGCGCGCATCCACCACTGGGAGTGCGGCGCCGGCCTCCTGGGCAAGCAGCCCCGAATGCGGAAGGTGCTGCGCGCCAGCGGCATCCCCGCCGGGCAGGCCATCAGCATCGGCGACGAGATCCGCGACCTGCACGCATCCCGCGCGGCCGGCATCCCGTTCGGCGCCGTGGGCTGGGGCTTCACCACGCTGGACGCCCTCCGCGCCCACGCCCCCGACGCCGTGTTCGAGACCATCGACGAGATGATCGGCGCGCTCACCCGCCCCGCATCCCACCCCAATCCGGGCGCGTAATCCCGAATCGCGGAGTTCTGCGCGCATTCGGATCAGGATGCATCACGCGGAGGACGCGGAGACAACCGGAGAGGACGCGGAGAAAAGAAGGATTTTCTCCGCGTCCTCTCTTTACGTCTCCGCGTCCTCCGCGTGACTTTTCGTTTCGCAGTGGATCGACCGCATCCCATGAAAAAGAGCGGAGGCGGGGACGAATCCCCTCCTCCGCTCTTCCGCTTCACCGAGCGCCGTCAGGCCATCAGAACGACGGCAGGTACGGCAGCACGTACGGGGTGGTGCGCCAGGGGCTGGCCACCAGGGGGCCGGCCATCCCCGCCCCGCCCACGCCGGCAGGTCCGCCCGTGGAGTTCCACCAGTTGCCGGTCACGCTGACGCTCGTGGTGGTTGTGTTCCGGATGCCGAGGCCCACGTTGTTGACGAAGTTGCAGTTGTGCACCTGCACAGCGGCGTACTCCATGGCGATCGCGTCGGTGTCGCCGTCGCGGATGTCGCACGAGGCGACCACCGCGGTATTGGAGGCGATGTACAGCCCGTACCCCGCGGCCGCCTGGATGCGCGTGCTCTCGATGCGGGCATTGGAACCCAGCTCCACGGCGGGCAGGTTGCTGTTCGTCGTGGTGTCCACGCGGGTGCGGCTCAGGCGCGAGTTGAGCGAGTGCAGGCTGGCCCCGGCCCCGCTCATGCGGATGACGGAGCTGTCCACGATCACCCGGTGGCCGTCGTACGCGGTCACCGCCGCGCTGTGCCTCCCCACGTGCTCGATGCGGGTGTTGGTCACGTAGTTGAGGCTCGTGCGGGTGCCCTGGAAGAGCAGCCCTCCCCAGCCGTACGCCGGGTCGCTGGCCGTGAGGAGCACGGGGCTGGCCGGCGTGCCGCGCGAGCTCAGCCGCCCGCCGTTGCGCATCTCCACCCGCGTGTCGTCGTCGAACACGATCCGGGTGCCCGGCAGCAGCGTAAGGACGCCCGCCGAGTCCACCACGATGGGGTCGTTCACCGCCCGCACGGGCATGCTGGGGCCCAGCGTAACGGTCCCGCGAAACGGCTCGCCGAAGATGACCAGCGTATCGACGGCGTTGCCCCGCACGCTGTCCTGCAGGGCGGGCGTGGGGTACAGCCGGGCCAGCGCGGCGGCGCCCAGCGCCACCCCGTAGGTGCGGCCGCCGACCACCCGGACCGCCTTGCTGTAGGCGCTCAGCGGCGACTCGGAGCTCACCTGCAGGCCCAGGCCGCCGCTCCCCTCGATGCGCCCGCCGCTCAGCAGCACGCCGTTGCCGCCCACGACCACGCCATTGCCCGCGGCGCCGCGCACCACCATGGACTCGAAGCGGGCGTTCGCGCTCAGCTGCACCGCGGGCATCCACCGGTTGGTGGTGGTGTCCACGCGGCTGCGCGACAGGCGGGAGTTGAGCGAGTACAGGGCCACGGCCTGTCCGCTCTGCCGGATGACGGCGCTGTCCACGTACACGGGGTGGCCGTCCGAGGCATAGATGGCCGTGCTCTCCAGGCCCACGTGCTCCACCCGCGCGTTGGTCACGTAGCTGGGCCCCGCCGGCGTGCCAAAGAGCCAGATGCCCCCCCACCCGCGGATGGGGTCGCGGGCGGTGAGCACCACCTGCGCCGTGTCGCGGCCGCGGATGGAGAGCCGGCCGCCTTCCTGCGCGGTGAGGTCGGCCCACGGCTCGAAGCAGACCACGGCGCCGGGGGCGATGGTGATGCGGCCGGCGCCCGTGACGTACACCTGGCCCGTGACGCGGTGGGGGCTGGCGGCCCGGGTCCACGTCTGCGCCGTGGTGACCGTCCCGCCGATGTGCGTGGTGCCGCCGGTGCCGGCGCACGCGGGGGTGATGAGCAGCGACGGCCCGCCGGCCGTCGCGCGGTCCTGCACGTGCGTGGGGGCGTCGCAGGCGGCCAGCGCGGCGACGAGAAGCGCACCGGCCGCGGTGCGCAGGAGCGGCGTGTTGCGGGATTGCATGCGGATGGCTGGGCGATTGTGGTGGCCGTCCGGAGGATGGCTCCGGCGCGGCAGGGGAAAGAAGTGGATCGGATGAGAAGAGCGCCGCCTGGCGGGAGGGGCGGCGCAGGGCTGCGGCCTGCGGATCCGGAAGGAGGACTTCGCGGATCCCGGGCGGTGTCGGTACACCACCATGCGCGGACCAGCCGTTCGCGCGCGACGGGATGATAATCCGAATTTCCTGATTTCGCAACAGCGTTCCGTCCGCGCCATCCGGTCAAAAACGCGGAATACAGCCGGTCAAAATCCATCCGTTCATCCACCGGGATGGGGAGTCCGCCGCTAATCCGCGATCCCACAATGTGTTACGCATTCTCGTATCACCCGAGATCAAGGATGAAAAAAAGCGGAGGAGGGGAAAATCCCCTCCTCCGCTCCATTCACCTCCGGGTGCGCCCGTCCGTCAGAACGACGGCAGGTACGGCAGCACGTACGGGGTGGTGCGCCAGGGGCTGTGGTCCAGGGGGCCGAACATGTTGGCCCCGCCCGCGCCGAACGGCCCGCCGGTGGAGTTCCACCAGTTGCCCGTGACGCTGACGCGGGTGAAGGAGTTGTTGCGGATGCCCATCCCCCGGTTGTTCACGAAGTTGCAGTTGTGCACGGGCGCCGCGGCGTAGTCCATGAGGATCGCGTCCCGCTCGCCGTCCCGGATGTCGCACGAGGCGACCACCACCGTGCCCGACGTGATGTTCAGGCCGTGCCCGGCGGCCGCGAGAATGCGCGTGCTCTCCAGGCGCGCGTTGGCGCCCAGGTCCACGGCCGGAAAGTCTGCGTTCAGCGTGGTGTCCACGCGGGTGCGGCTCAGGCGCGAGTTGGTGGAGTGCAGCGAGGCCGCGCGCCCGCTCATCCGGATGACGGAGCTGTCCACGATCACGCGGTGGCTTCCCAGCGCCAGCACGCCCGTGCCCTCCAGCCCCACGTGCTCGATTCGCGTGTTGGTCACGTAGTTGGTGCTCGTCCCGTCCCCCATGAAGCTGATCCCGCCCCAGCCGTACGCCGGGTCGTCCGCCGTAAGGACCACGGGGCTGGCCGGCGTGCCGCGCGACCACAGCCGCCCGCCGTTCCGAAAGCCCATCCCCACGTGCGCGCCAAAGCTCAGCCGGGTGCCGGGCGCCACGGTAAGGACGCCGCCCGCGCCCACGGTAAAGCCCTCCGTCAGCCGCAGGGGAAGGCGGGGGCTGACGGTCAGCGCGTTGCGCACCTCGCCGCCGCGCACCACCACCGTGTCCAGGGCGTTGCCCCGCAGGCTGTCCTGCAGCGCAACGGTGGGATACAGCCGCGCCAGCGCCGAGGCGGAGATCTCCGCCCCGTAGCTGCGCCCGCCGACCACCCGCACCGCCTTGCTGTACGCGCTCAGGGGCATGGCGCTGCCCAGTGCCTGCAGGCCCACGCCGCCGGCGTCCTCGATGCGCCCGCCCGCGAGGGTCACGTTGGGCTCGAAGACCCGCACGCCGATCCCCGCGGCCCGGCGCACCACCGTGTTCTCGAAGCGCGCGCCGTTCCACTGGTCCACCGCCGGCACGGTGCGGTTGGTGGTCGTGTCCACGCGGCTGCGCGCGATGCGGGAGCTGGGCGCGGCCAGCAGCGCGGCCTGCCCGCTCTGCCGGATGACGGCGCTGTCCACGTACACGATGTGCGAGTTGGCGGAGTACACGGCCACCGCGTCCACGTTTACGTGCTCGATCCGCACGTTGGTCAGGTAGCTGGCGCCGGCGGGCGATCCCCACAGCTTCAGGCCGCCCCACCCCTTGGCCGGGTCGCGCGCGGTGAGCACGATCACGGCCGTGTCCCGCCCGCGGGCGGAGATCCGTCCCCCGTTCTCCGTGGTGATGTCGGCGCCCGGCTCAAAGCAGACCACCGCACCCGGGGCGACGGTAATGCGTCCCGCGCCGTACACCACCAGGTCCCCCATCACGCGGTGGGGGCTGGCGGCACGGCTCCACGTCTGCGCGGTGGTGATCCATTCGGCCGGGTGCGTCTGCCCGCCGGTGCCGTCGCAGGCGGGAGTCAGGAGCATGGACGGGGCGCCGGGGAGGGCGGATGCGCGGTCCCCCGCGTCCGTGGGCACGTCGCACGCGCCCAGGACGCCCGCGAAGAGCGCGAACGCGGCGGCGCGGAAAGGGACGGATTTCCGTGAGTGCATGGGGATCTTCCTGGATGGATCGGCGGACCGCGGCGGGCGAGGCCCTGGGCCGGGATGGCGGACGAACGGAAACGCGGCCCCGGCGGATGGAGATGCGCGCGGAGACGCCAGCGGACAGCGGATGCGGATTTCGAGAATTCTGCGGCGGATGGGAAGGGATCGTTCCGGCGGCAGGCGCGTGCGGACGACGCATGCAACGGCGGCTCGCGCGCGGGATGAGAAGAATCAACATCTGCTTGCGATGCAACGGCTTGGAGGCGCGTTTCGGCCGCAATCCGCCATCCTGCGCCGCGCCGCGGACCGCGTGTGCGGGGTGGACGGGCCGCGCCTCTCCTTTGATGCCGATTCCATCCGTTTTCATCCATCCCCCCGGACCGGGACCGGCGCTTGCAGCCAGCCGGCGCGTCTCCGCATCCCGTCATCTCCCATCCGCCGCACACCGACCATGCGCCTGCGCACGCTCGCCCTGTCCGCCGTCGCCGTGACCCTGGCCGCCTGCGCCGCGCCCGCCTCCGGACCCGCGCCGGGGACGGCCCCCCGCGCGCTCCCGGGGGACGCGCCGCCGCCCGCGCTGGAGGCCATTACCGAGGCGGAGCTGCGGCGCGACGTGTTCGCCATGGCGGCGGATTCGTTCCGCGGGCGCGAGGCGGGCGAGCTGGACGAGATGCGCGCGTCCGTCTGGGTGGCGGAGCGGGCGCGCGAGGCCGGCCTGCGCCCCGCGGGCGACGACGGCACCTACTTCCAGTTCTTTCCCCTGCGCCGCGTGCGCGTCGCCGGCAACAGCCGCGTGACGGTGGGCGGCGCGCAGCTGGCCCTGGCCCGCGACGTGGTGGTGGCCGCGCCCGTGGACGCGCGGGTGGACCTGCCCGTGGTCTGGGTGGGCGCGGGACGCGAGGCGGACGTGGCGGGGATGGACCTGCGCGGCAAGGCCGTGGCGGCGTTCACCGGGGCCCCCAACACCGTCCCCGTGCGGGAGATCAGCCTGTGGTCGCGGCGCTACACGCAGGCCGCCGTCCGCGACCGGGCCGCGTTCCTGGCGGAGCGCGGGGCCGCCGCCGTCATCCTGGTCTCGGATTCCGTGGCGGAGACGCAGTTCGACGTCACGGGCGCGGCCATGCTCCGCGGCCGCTACGCCCTGGCGGACGCCGGCGAGCAGCGCCCCGCCGGCGCGCCGCCCGTGCTCTGGGTCCGCGCGGCCCTGCGCGATGCCCTGCAGCGGCCGGGCGCGCGGCTGGTGGCGGAGCTGGCCAGCGAGAGCTTCGTCTATCCCTCCGTGAACGTCGTGGCCGTGGCGCCGGGGACGGACGCCGGGCTCCGCGGCGAGTACGTGCTGTTCAGCGGGCACCAGGACCACGACGGCATGCGCGTCCCCGTGGCGGGGGACAGCATCTGGAACGGCGCGGACGACAACGCCACGGTGAGCGTGGCCATGCTGGCCATCGGCCGGGCGTTCGCGCGGCAGCCGGGGCGGCGCAGCGCGCTCTTCGTGTGGCACGGGGCGGAGGAGCGCGGGCTGCTGGGCTCGCGCTGGTTCGTGCGCCATCCCACCGTGCCGCGCGCGTCCATCGCCGCCGTGCTGAACGGGGACATGATCGGCCGCAACCACCCGGACAGCGCGGCGCTGCTGGGGGTGCTCCCCCCGCACCGCAGCTCCGGCGACCTGGTGGAGATGGGGCTGCGGGCCAACGCGCAGGTGTCGCGCTTCGCCCTGGACAGCACGTGGGACGCGACGACGCACCCGGAGGGATGGTTCTTTCGCAGCGACCACCTGCCCTACGCCTGCGCCAACATCCCGTCGCTCTTCTTCACCACGCTGCTGCACCCGGACTACCACACGCCGGAGGACGAGGCGGAGCGCATCGACACGGCCAAGCTCACCCGGGCCACCCGGTGGATGTACGCCACCGGCTGGTTCGCCGCCCAGGCCGACCAGCGCCCGCGCCTGGAGCCCGGCTTTCGCCTGGAGCGGCCCTGCGTCCCCTGAGCGGCGGCGGCCGAGGTCTGTCCATCCGCCTCCCCCGCAGGGTCTCGGCGCGGGCACGCTTTACGGATCGCGATCAGGTGGATGATGTGCCATGGCCGTCATCCACCTCCACCGCCGCCCTTGTGCCTCCCCGAAATAACGCGGATCCCGTCTCCTCGCCGGCAGCGGCCTCGCCACCAGGGGCCTGATGCACCCGCCGGTCGCCTCCGGTCCGCGATCGGCCATCGCGGCGCATGGATCCCGCACGTACTCGTTCGCGGAGGCCGCGGAACCGGACGGGTGCGATCGTGATGACCGGACGCGGAGCCGACGGCTGCCGGGAGGATCCGCGGATCCTTGGTAGACCGGCAGCTGCCGGCGAGGGGACGGCATCCGCGTTTTTTCGAGGGAGGCGGATTGTGGCGGCGGAGGTGGATGCCTGGCCTGGCACACAATCCACACGATCGCGATCCGTTGAAGCGTGCCCGTGACGGAAACCCGGATGGCGACGGGATGGCCGCGCGGTTCGCGGTCCCCTTGGACGGAAGCCCGCGGCCCCGGACGGGCGTGGAGGACGGCACGGGCGAGAACCGCCAAGCCGTGGAAACCGCTGCAAAAACAGAGGACGCGGAGGAAATCCATCCCCCGCGTCCTCGTCCTTCTCATCCTCCGCGTGATTCCCTTCGCGATCGCCTGGCGACGGCGGATCAGGGCACGTACGGCAGCACGTACGGCGTCGTCCGCCAGGGCGAGTGAAGAACGTCCCTCCAGAGCCCGTCACCACCGGGGGCATTGGGACCGCCGGCACTTCCCCACCAGTTGCCGCGCAGGTCGGTGCGCGCGTCGATGGTGGAGACACCCACGCCCAGGTTGTTCACCAGATTGCAGTTGCGCACGGCGACGGGCACCACCATGTAGATGCCGTCGCGCTCGCCGTCGCGCACCTCGCACGAGGCCACCACTACGGCGGCCGAGCGGATGTACAGCCCGTAGCCGGCCGATGCCCGCACCAGCGTGCTCTCGATCCGCGCGTTCGCGGCCAGGTCCACGGCGGGGTAGCCGCCGCTGAGCGTGCTGTCCACGCGGCTGCGGCTCAGCCGCGAGTTGGGCGAGTGCAGGATCACCCCGCGCCCGCTCACGCGGACGACCGAGCTGTCCATGATCATCCGGGCGCTGTCCCGCGCCTCCACGGCCGCGTCGTCGTAGGCGACGTTCTCGATCCGGGCGTTGACGAGATAGCTGGTCCGCGGCACCGTGCCGACGAACTGCAGCCCGTACCACCCGAGCTCGGGGTCGTCGGCCATGAACACCACGGGGCTGGCGGCACTCCCCCGCGCGATCAGGCGCCCGCCATTGCTGAAATGCCCGTACGCCCGCGGCCGGAACACGATCCTGGCCCCGGGCTGCGCGTAAAAGATCCCCGCGGAGTCCACTTGAAGCCCCTGGGTGATCACGATCGGGAGGCGCGGGCCCGCCGTGACCTGCTCCTTCAGCGTGCCCCACACGGCGAGGATGGTGTCGCGCGCGTTGCCCAGGAGGCTGTCCTGCAGGGCGGGCGTGGGGTATATGCGGGCCAGGGCCGGCAGCGGCATCTCCACCCCGTAGCTGCGCCCGCCGGTGACGCGGACGGCCCTGGAATAGGGGCTCACGGCGTTGACGCTCTGCACCTGCAGGCCCGTCCCGCCGCTCCCCTCGATGCGCCCGCCCAGCAGCAGGGCGTTGGTCCCGATCACCCGCACGCCCGTGCCCGCCGCCCCGCGCACCGTGGTCTGCTCGAAGCGGGTACCGCTCGCCAGCAGCACCGCCGGCTGGCTGCGGTCGGTGGTGGTGTCCACGCGGCTGCGGCTCAGCCGGGAGTTGGGGGAATACAGGTGCACCCCCCGCCCGGCCCGGCGGATGACGACGCTGTCGATGTAGACCGCGTGCTGATGACCGGCCTCCACCCCGGGGTACTGCAGGCCCACGTGCTCAATGCGCACGTTCGTCAGGTAGCTGGCACCCGCGGGCGTGCCGCTGAAGCTCAGTCCGCTCCATCCCACCGCGGGGTCGCGGGCCGTAAGGACGATCTGCGCCGTGTCGCGCCCGCGGGCGTAGAGGCGCCCGCCGTTCCACGCCCCGATCGAGGCGTACCGGTCGAAGCAGACCACGGCGCCCGGCGCGATGGTCAGCCGCCCCGCCCCCTGCACCTCGATGAAGCCGCTCACCCGGTGCGGGCTGTTGGCGCGCGTCCACGTCGCCGCCGTGGTGATGACCTGTTTCCCGTGCGCCTGGCCGCCCGAACCCGCGCACGCCGGCGTGACGAGCATGGACGGCCCGGCGGCGGCGGCGCGCTCCGCCGGGTCCGTGGGCGCGTCGCACGCGCCCAGGAGGGCCGCGCCCGCGAGCCACACGCCCATCCACCGCAGCCGCACGATCTTGCCGTTTCGCATCGAGGGGTCTTTCCAGGAGTGGCGGTGAAAGGAACGCACCCGGCGCCTGGCCCGGAGGGGACAATGCCGATCGTGGCCGGTGGAGCGCTGGAGCCGGATGAACCGACATCGGCCCAGCGCCGCGTTTACCGCGGAGGAGAATCGGGGGAGGCCTTCGATCGCCGAACCGCACGAAATCGCACCGTTCAGGACACTATAACGATAACGGATGGCTCAATCTCCGCAACCGGGTTCGTCCGGCGGGGCCGCACCCGATCGCGCCGTCCCCGGGTGTCCGGGCGGCGGGCGCGGATGCGGGCGAACCGTCAGCCGTACAACGCAGTGGCAGCGACCCCGGAGGACGTGTAGCAAAACGCCAAGGACGCGGAGGAAATCCATCCCCCGCGTCCTCGTCGTTCATCCGCCTTCAGCGTGATCCCTTCCAATCGCGCCGTTTCGACGGTCGATCGGAATGGAAGCCGGTCAGGGCACGTACGGCAGCACGAACGGCGTGGTGCGCCAGGGCGTGTAGACCACCGCGCCGTCGACCCCGTCGCCGCCGGTGCCCAGGGGCCCGCCGGTGCTTCCCCACCAGTTGCCCGCCGCGTCGGCGGTCGCGCTGTAGGGGTTGCGGATCCCCACGCCCGCGTTGTTCACCAGGTTGCAGTTGCGCACGGTCGTGACACTGCCGTCCATGACGATCGCGTCCCCGTCGCCGTCCACGATCTCGCACGAGGCAACCACCACGTCGGAAGAGCCGAGAGCCAGCCCCGGCCCGGCGGACGCCCGGATGCGCGTGCTCTCGATGCGCGTGTTCGCCCGCAGCTCCACGGCCGGGAATTCGCGGTCCAGGATGGTGTCCACGCGCGTGCGCATCAGCCGCGAGTTGGGAGACGTGATCTGCACCGCGCGCCCGGACTGGCGGATGACCGAGCTGTCCACGATCACCCGGTGGTTGTCGTGCGCCCCCACCGCCACCGACCAGGTGTAGATCTCCACGTGCTCGATGCGGGTGTTGGTCACGTAGCTGGTGGTGGGCACCATGCCGCGGAGCTCGATCCCCGACCACCCCAGCGCGGGATCGTCCGCCGTGAGCAGCACCGGGCTCGCCGCGCTTCCGCGCAGCCACACGCGCCCGCCGTTCGTGGCCTGGATCCCGGTGTGGGCCCTGAAGATCATCCGCGCCCCCGGCTGGGCCACGAGCGCGCCCGCCGAGTCCACGTTGATCCTGGAATGGATCCGCATGCCAATCCGCGGACCCACCGTCAGGGACGAGCGAAGCGTTCCGGGCCCGACCACGACTTCGTCGCGCGCATTGCCCGCAAGGCTGTCCTGCAGGGCGGGCGTCGGATACAGCCTCATGAGGGCGGCAAGGGAAAGCTCAGCGGCGTGCGCCTTTCCACCCACCACGCGCACGGCCCGGCTGTACCGGGTCACGGAGTCGGCCATGACGTGCAGCCCCACCCCGCCGCTCCCCTCGATGCGCCCGCCGGCCAGCGTCACGTCGAGGCCGGTCACCATCACGCCGGTGCCCGCCGCCCCGCGCACCACCGTCTGCTCGAAGCTCCCCTCGCTCATGTACACGGCGAAGTTCGCCCGATTGGTCGTGGTGTCCACGCGGCTGCGGATCAGGCGCGAGCCGGCAGCACCAAAGTAGACGGCGCTTCCGCTCTGCCGGATGACGGCGCTGTCCACGTACGCGGCGTGCTGGTGGCCGGTGGTGATGGCGTACCCGTCGACGTACACGTACTCCACGCGGGCGTTCGTCAGGTAGCTGGGGCCGGCGGGCGCGTCGTAGAGCGAGATGCCGCCCCACCCGCGCGCGGGGTCCCGCGCGGTGAACACGACCTGGGCCGTGTCCAGCCCGCGGGCCCACAACCGGCCGCCGTAGCGCGCATACAGGGCGGTGCCCGGCTCGAAGCAGACCACGGCCCCCGGCGCGATGGTGAGCCGTGCGCCGCCCGTCACGAAGATGACCCCCGTGACCCGGTGCGGGCTGTTGGCGCGCGTCCAGGTCTGCGACGTGGTGACGTCCCCGGCGTGCGTCTGCCCGCCGGTCCCCGCGCAGGCCGGGGTGATGAGCATGGACGGCGCGCCGGCGGCGGCCGTGGCGCCGCCGGACGCCGTGGGCGCTTCGCAGGCGGCCAGCAGGGCCGTCCCCGCGAGCACGGCGGCGGCAAGGCCGGGGAGCGAAGTCCTGCGGGTGTGCGTCATGAATCGTCTCCAGCGAGAAGCAGTGCAGGACCGCGCCAGGCCTGTCGTTCCGGATATATCACCGGGCGCGGGGCAGATGAAAGACGGGATTCGCGGAGCGGACGCCGGACGCGCGCGGAAGGTGAGCGCGTCCGCATCCGCCATCCATCACCGCGTCAGGGCACGTAGGGGAGCGCGTACGGCGTGGTGCGCCAGGGGCTGTAGACCACTAGGCCCTCCACCCCGGCGCCGCCGGCGCCCAGGGGCCCGCCGGTGCTGCCCCACCAGTTGCCGGCCGCGTCCGAGGTCCCCCCGCTGATGTTGCGGATCCCCACGCCCGCGTTGTTCACCAGGTTGCAGTTGCGCACGACGATCCCCCCGGTGTTCATGACGATCCCATCCTGGTCACCGTCGCGGATCTCGCACCCGGCCACCTGCACCGTGCTGGACATGATCTCCACGCCGGGGCCGGCGGGCGCGCGGATGAGCGTGCTCTCCAGCCGCGCGTTTACGCCCAGCCGCACCGCGGGGGCGCTGCTGTCCAGCGTGGTGTCCACCCGCGTGCGGCTCATGCGCGAGTTCGCGGTGCCCAGGTCCGCGGCGCGCCCGGCCTGCCGGATGACGGAGCTGTCGACGATCACCCGGTTGCCGCCGTTGGCCACGATGGCCGCGCGGTCCAGGGAAACGTGCTCCAGGCGGGTGTTGGTCAGGTAGTTGTTGCTCACCCCCCCCTCGATCATCATGATCCCTCCCCATCCCCGCGCGGGGTCGTCGGCCGTGAACAGCACGGGGCTGGCGGCGCTGCCCCGCGCCGCGATCCGGCCGCCGTTGCGGACCTGGATCCCGTTCCGGGCCTCGAACGTGAAGCTCGCCCCGGGCCCCGCGATCAGCGCGCCCCCGGAATCCACGACCATGCCGTACGCCCACAGCGGCAGCTGCGGTCCCACCGTGAGCGAGCGGCGCAGGATGCCACCCATCACGCGGACGGAATCCACCGCGTTCCCCAGCAGGCTGTCCTGCAGGGCGGGCGTGGGATACAGCGTGGCCAGGGCCTCCACGCCCAGCTCGGCCCCGTAGCTCCCGTTCCCCACCACGCGGATGGCGGTGCTCCACGGATTGGGAGCCCCACCCCACGCCTGCAGGCCGGTGCCGCGGCTTCCCTCGATGCGTCCACCCATCAGGAGCACGTCGCCGTAGGCCTGGACGCCCACCTGCGCCGAGCCGCGCACGACCGTCTGCTCCAACCGCGTGCCGGCCTCCAGCGACACGGCGGGGAACATGCGGTCCGTCGTGCTGTCCACCACGCTGCGGGACAGGCGCGAGCCGGGCGACTGGAGCACCACCGCCCGCGCGTTCTGCCGGATGACGGCGCTGTCCACGTACACCGGGTGCTGGCCGCTGGCCAGGATGGCCGTGCCGGGGCGGACGTGCTCCACGCGGACGTTGGTCAGGTAGCTGGGCCCGGCGGGCGTCCCGGAGAACGCCATGCCGCCCCATCCGAGCGCGGGGTCGCGCGCCGTCAGGACGACCAGGGCCGTGTCGCGGCCGCGGGCGTTCAGCCGCCCGCCGCTCTGCACGATGAAGCGTCCCGCCGGCTCGGCGCACACCACCGCCCCCGGCGCGATGGTCAGCCGTCCCGCCCCCTGGATGGTGATGGAGCCGCTCACCCGGTGCGGGCTGCTGGCGCGCGTCCACGTCACGGCCGTGATGATGGTCTCGGTCCCGTGCGCCTGGCCGCCCGTGCCCGCGCACGCCGGCGTGATGAGCAGGGACGGCCCGCCCGCAACGGCGGATGCGGCCGGGTCCATGGGCGCGTCGCACGCGGCGAGGGCGCCCGCCGCCAGCACGGCGGACGCGGCCGCGCGAAGGAGCCTGGTGTTGCCACGGTCCATGACCATGATCCTGGAGAAAGGCATCGGGATACCCGCAGGGCGAGCGCAGCCGTGCCCGCGGGAGGAAGAAAGCCGGAACATCGGGAGGAGAGGCGTACCCGCGGTGAGGGACCACACCGGGCGCAAACGGATGGCGCCCGCAACCGCCAACAATAAGCGCCGCAAGCGATTTCCGCAACGGATTCCTGCCAAAACCGGACAACCATGCCGCGGCCGCCGGCCGCATCCGCACCGTCCCCGCCATCCCGTTCTGCGGATGGACCTGCATCCCGGGAGAGTGCTGCCACACCTGCCCTGCACACGCCCCGGAATCCTCCTCCCGAGGGAGCGCCCGCACCAAACCTGAACGCATACGGATGGCCGGACGCGACCGAGGGATCTGCTCCGCGTCATGGAGACGGCTCCCGTGCACGGAACCGTTTCGCCTCCGTCGCGGTCCAGATCCCCCGGATGCGCCGTAGATCGTTTACCCGCAAAGACCTCTACGGCGACTCGCTCCCCGAACACTCACGCACTTTCGCACTTTCGCACTTTCGCACTTCCGCACTTTCCCTACGGCAGGTACGGCAGCACGAACGGCGTCGTACGCCAGGGGCTCACGACCAGCTGGCCCTGGGCCCCGTCGCCGCCGGGGCTGTTGGGGCCATTGGGGCTGCCCCACCAGTTGCCCGTCACGTTGGCCGTCGGGCTGGTGGTCGAGGTCAGGATCCCCGAACCGGCGTTGTTCACCAGGTTGCAGTTGCGGACCGGGGTGCCGGCCAGGATCAGTATCCCGTAGCTCTCGCCGTCGCGGATCTCGCACGAGGCCACCTGCACCGTGGAATCCCGGATGACCAGCCCGGGCCCGGCCGCGGTGTGGATGCGCGTGCTCTCCAGGCGGGCGTTGGCCCCGAGCCGCACCGCGGCGGCCTCGGCGTTGAGCGTGGTGTCGACGCGGGAACGCATCAGCCGCGAGTTGGGGCTCAGCAGCACCACGGCGCTCCCCGACATCCGGATGACCGAGCTGTCCACCAGCACACGGTGATTGCCGGACGCGTACACCGCCGTGCCATCGACCCGCACGTGCTCGATGCGGGTGTTCGTCACGTAGCTGGTACTCGCAACCAGTCCCCCGAACTCCAGGCCGTCCCACCCCCGGACGGGATTCGCGGCGGCAAGCAGCACCGGGCTGGCCGCCGTTCCCCGGGACCACAGCCGGCCCCCGTTGGTGAGCCGCAGCCCGCCGTTGGGCCCGAACCGGATGCTGGCGCCGGGCTGCGCCACGATGCTCGCGGCCGAATCCACGAAGACCGCCTGGTCCACGTGCAGGGGCACCCGCGGCCCCACCGTGAGCGAGGCCCGCCGCAGCACGCCGCCCATCACCAGCAGGGTGTCGCGCGCGTTCCCCAGCAGGCTGTCCTGCAGGGCCGGCGTGCCGTACAGGCGGGCGAGCACCGACACCGGCACCTGCAGGGGCCTGTCGCGGCCGCCCACGATGCGGAGGGGCCGGGCGTAGGCGCCCAGGGGGGCATCGCTGGTGTACCACAGCCCTATGCTTGCACTCCCCTCGATGCGCCCGCCCAGCAGCAGCACTCCCCCGCCGCTCACCTGCAGCCCCATGCCTCCCGCGCCGCGGATGACCGTCTCCTCGAAGCGGGTGCGCTCGCCCATCTCGACCGCCGCGAAGGACCGGTCGGTGGTCGTGTCCACGCGGCTGCGGCTGAGCCTGGACCCGGGCGCGGTGAGCCATGCCGCCCGCCCGGACTGCCGGATGACCGCGCTGTCCACGTAGACCGGGTGGGCCCCCTGGGAGCTGACCGCCGTGCTCCAGTAGTGGACGTGCTCGATCCGCACGTTGGTCAGGTAGCTGGGCGCGGCGGGTGCCCCCTCGAAGCGCAGCCCGTGCCATCCGCGTGCCAGGTCCCGCGCGGTGAACACGATGCGGGCCGTGTCCAGCCCGCGGGCGATCACCCGGCCGCCCCGCATCGACAGGCTGCCTTCCGGGCCAAAGCAGACGACCGCGCCCGGCGCGATGGTAATCCGCCCGCTCGCGGTGACGATGATGTCGAGCGAAACGCGGTGGGGGCTGTTGGCCCGTGTCCAGGTCTCCGGGGCGACGACCATCTCCACCGTGTGCGTCTGTCCCCCCGTTCCCGCACAAGCGGGGGAGATCAGCAGGGACGGATCGTCCGCCGCGGCGGCCGGTGCACGTTCCACGGCCGTGGGCGCGTCGCACGCGGCCAAGAGGGCCGCGCCCGCGAGCCAGGCGCCCGCGCGCCGCACGATGGTTCCGCTTCGCATCAAGGGTTGCTCCAGGAAATGACGGTGGACGAACGCGCCCGGAGAGCTGCCCCGGGGCGGACGCGCTGGATGGAAAAGGACGGGGTGACGGAGCCGGAACGGGACCGGACGCCGGCCCGCGGCCGGCGGAGAGGAATGACGGCGCTACAGGATAAACGGATGATCCATCCCGCGCAACGAAACCGTCGCGAAAGAACGCGCGAAGGGGCCGTATCCTGACGACGGTCCCGTCCCGGCGGACGCGGCGCGGGCGGTCCTCCGGCGGACGCTTGACGGCTACGTGACTCCGGGACGCCGCGGAAACGTGAAGATCATCCGCAAGCCCGTCACGCCCGCGGGTGTTCCAAGCCGTCAGGACCCTCCCGCGAGCGCATCGCGCGGAGTTCCATGCGGGCTTCCGTCGCGGGCACAGGTTTACTGATCGCGATCATGTGGATGATGTGCCAAGCCGTAGATCCACCTCCGCCTCCGCCATCCTGCCTCTCCGAAAAAACGCGGATGGCCGTCCCCTCGCCGGCAGCGGCCGCGCTACCAAGGGCCTGATGCACCCTGCCGATCGCCGTCCGGTCGTCACGATCGCAGCCATCCGCCAGGGCGGTCTCCCAACGACCGTATGCGATGCGCCGCGACGGCCGATCGCAGACCGGATGGATGCCACACGTCGTCGTTTCGGATGGCCAGGGTCCAGCGCAGGAGCAGGGTGCCGCGGGAAGACCGTCTCAACCGCGTCTCCAGGACGTCTCCAGGACGTCTCCGGGCGGATCGGGGCCGGAGACAGAAAGTCCGGGAAGCGATCGTTGACCTTTTGAAGGGGGGGCACGCACGCCCGCCCGTCACCGGACCACGAATCGATCGCGACCATGCGGATGAATCCCATCCCCGAAATCGCCGGCGCGGGCCCACGGCATCCGTCGCCCGTCATCCAATCCCTTCGAATTGCCCGTCCGCTTCCCGCCGTCCGCCGCTCCGCCCTTCTCCTTCCCCTCGCGCTGGCCGCGTGCGAGGACGCCACGGGCGGCGGCCCTCCGGAGGTCGCGCAGACGTGTGCCGCGCCCGTGCGCCTGGCCGTGGGCGAGAGCGCGGACCTGGCGGCGGACGCGGAGGGGCGGGTGCGCTGCAGCATCCAGTCCGGCGGCCAGGGGGAGTACGTAGTCGCGTTCGTGGACACGCGCGCGACGGAGAAGAGCCGGACGCAGAACGAGGGGTACGGCGACGCGTTCCCCCCGTACACGGTAACGACGGCGCTGGCGGAGGACGTGGAGCCCATCCCCGCGCCCCCGGCGAGCCTGTCCCGCGGCGCGCCGCACCTGGACGTGCAGCACGTGGAGCCGCCGCCCTCGCACGGCGTGGTGCGCGGGACGCCGTGGACGGAGGGCGAGCGATTCCCCCTGTACGACGGCGTGCCGCAGGGGCCGCGGACGGCGCGGGTGCTGCGCGTGTACGACGAGCGCTTCGTCTTTGCCTGGTTCGAGGGGGACAACGAGGCGCAGGTCGGGCGCTTCGTGGCGCAGCTGGACTCGGCGTGGGCCAGCGTGCGCGGCCATGCCCTCCCCTTGCTGCGCGCGGCCTACTCCGGCGAGGACCCGCTCACGAGCCCCGGCTCTGGGCAGTACCTGGTGGTGCTGCGCGACGTGGGACGGGGAACCGCGCTGGGGTGGACGGTGGCCATCGACAACTTTGGCGTGCCCCGCTTCTGGACGGAGGTCAAGGTGCGCCCGCAGGCCTCGCACCTGCGCCTGGCGGAGCTGGTGGCGCACGAGCTGACGCACGCCTTCCAGGGGATGTACATGTACCGCACGCGCCTCACGGCCGGGGGCATCGCGGCGGGGGCGTCGTTCTGGGGGGTGGAGGGGAGCGCGTCCCTGGTGGAGTTCGAGACCACGCGCCGGGCGGCGGGGGTGGCGCTCACGGCCAACCTGGACCGCGCGGCGGCCAGCGGCGGGGGCCCGGCCCTGCAGCGGACGGCGCACTGGTCCCGGACATCCACGGGGCGACTGACCGACGGATACGACGAATCCGGCGCCTTTTTGCGGGTCCAGGCCGCGCGCCTGGTGCAGGCCGGCGCGTCCGAGGACGAAGCCGTCGCCGAGGTGGTGCGGGGGGCGTCGGACGGGTGGCACGGCTACGACCACCTGAACGCGCGCCGCACGGGGCTCACGGCGCGGATGCGCGCGCGGCTGGGGGATGGGTGGAGCCCGGAGGACGCGCTGCTGGACTGGGCGCTGGGCACCGCCGCGGACGACCGCACGCCGGCCGCGCGCTTCCAGGACCCCACCTTCCTGCGCGTGTGGGACGTGGCCGGGGGCGGCCCCCGCTGGCCGCCGTCCGCCACGCTGTACGACGGCGCGCCGTCGTCCGTCACGCGTCCCTACGGCAGTCCGGACTTCATGGTGCTGCGGGTCGGCGGGACGCAGCCGTTCGCCGCCGTTTCCAGCGTCCCCGGCGTGCGCTGGCGCATCCTCCGCGTCAGCTGAAGAACGGAAGGGCCTCACGCGGAGACGCGGAGAGATAAAGAGAAAGAGAAAGAGAGAAAGAGAGAGAGAGAGAGAGAGAGAGAGAGAGAGAACGGATCGATGTCACGCAGGGCAGCAGAGTCAGCAGAGACGGCTCCTCGTTCTCTGCTGATTCTGCTGCTCTGCGCACCCGGTCCGATGGCGGCCGTCCAGCCACGGCCGGCTTTTACGGATCGCGATCAGGTGGCTCCGTGCTTGGCGGGCGAATTCGTCCGTGCTGCGGACATCCTGCTTCGAAAAACGCGGATTCCGTCCTCGCGCCGGCAGCCACCTGGCCTACCAGGGGAGGCGGGCTTCCCGCGGTGGCCATCCGATGCGCGATCGATCATCGCGGCGCATCGCTCCGGCACGGACGGGCCCTGGCGAGGCGGCCTCATGGGATGCTTGCCATCGTGACGGCCGGACGCGGATCGGACGGCGAGCGGCAGGATGCGTCAGGCCCTTGGTAGCGCGGCTGCTGCCGGCGAGGGGACGGCCATCCGCGTTTTTGAGGGGAGGCAGATAGCAGGATCGTCGCGGCGGAGATGCCTGCCCTGGCACATCCTCCACATGATCGCGATCCGTAAAAGCGTGCCCGCGGCGGTGACTCGGAGGGAAGGCGGATGGCCGCATCCGGTCTTCGGAAGAGGCAGGATCATCGCGGCGGAGGCGGCTGCCTGTCCTGGCACATCATCCACCCGATCGCGATCCCTAAAAGCGTGCCCACGCCGGACCTGCGGAAACCCGTGCAGCCGCGGATCGTGCGAATCGGATGAGGGCGGGGGGGCTTCAGAAAACCGGCGGATGGGCCGATATTGATGCCCTGGACGAACACCCGACTCCTATCCCGCACGATTCCATGCTTCTCGTCCCGGACCCGTCCGCGGCCGCGGGCACCTCGGCCGCGTCCCTGGCTGAGGCCCTGAACGACCCCGAGCGGCTGGCCCTGATGGCGGCCACCGGGCTGCTCGACACGCCGCCCGAAGAGGCGTTCGACCGGCTTACGCGCCTGGCGTCCGAGTTCCTGGACGCACCGCTGGCGCAGGTGAACCTGGTGGACGACCACCGCCAGTTCTCCAAGAGCAGCGTGGTGCCGGAGGGGTGGCCGGAAGACCGCAACACGCCCCTGGCGGACTGCTACTGCAAGTGGGCGGTGGCGGCGCGCGAGCCCATGGTCGTCGCCGACGCCCGCACGGACCCGCGCACCTGCGACACCGCCGCGCTGCGCGAGCACAACCTGCAGAGCTACCTGGGCATTCCGCTCATCATGTCCACGGGGCACGCGCTGGGCACCCTGTGCGTGGCGGGCTTCGAGCCGCGCGCGTGGTCGGACCGCGAGGTGCGCGTGCTCACGGACCTGAGCGCGTCCGCCGCCAACGAGGTGGAGATGCGGCTGAACGCGGCCGCCCGCCGCGAGCTGGCGCGGATGAAGGACGAGTTCGTCTCCATCGTCGCGCACGAGTTGCGCACGCCCCTCACCTCCATCCGCGGCAGCCTGGGCCTGCTGGCCAGCGGCAAGCTGGACGGCACCCCGCAGGCCCAGCGCATGATGCAGATCGCCGCGCAGAACAGCGACCGGCTGGTGCGGCTCATCAACGACATGCTGGACCTGGACCGCATGCACTCCGGCCGGCTGGAGATGGAGCCCAGCCGGCTGACCGTGCAGCCGCTGGTGCAGCAGGCCATGGACGCCGTGCAGGGCTCCGCCGCCGCCCTGGGGGTGCGCATGGAGGCCCGCGTGGATCCCGGCCTGGACGTGTGGGGCGACGGCGACCGCGTGGTGCAGGTGCTGGTGAACCTGCTTTCCAACGCGGCCAAGTTCTCGCCCCCGGACGCGCTGGTGGAGGTGATCGTGGAGGATCGCGGGCCCAACGCGCTGTTCCAGGTGCGTGACCGCGGCCGCGGCATTCCCGCGGACCGGCTGGACGACATCTTCGAGCGCTTTCGCCAGGTGGACTCGTCCGACGCGCGCGACAAGGGGGGCACGGGGCTGGGGCTGGCCATCTGCCGGACCATCGTGCAGCAGCACGGCGGCCGCATCTGGGTCGCCAGCGAGTGGGGCAAGGGCAGCACCTTCTTCTTCACCCTCCCGCGCGAGCCGTGGGCGGACCCGTCCTGAACGGCGCCGGCGAGCGGAACGCACCGGGCGCGGCGGGAGATTCGTCTCCCCCGCGCCCTCGTGTTCCGCGGGGACGAGATGCGACACCAGGGATGAGCATGCAGGGGCAGCTGGATGGCGGAGGCGTGCGGCTGCGAGATGCGCGCGCGGAAGATCGCCCGGCGCTGGCCGCGGTGACGATGCAGGCGTACGGCGAGTATGCGGATGCGATGGACCCGGCTGCGTGGGCCGGGCTGGAGGGCGCCGTGCGCGCCGCCCTGGCTCGGGACGATGCGGGCGTGCAGCGCATCGTGGCCGAGCGGGACGGGGAGATCGTGGGGAGCGTGATGCTGTATCCGCCCCGGGCGGACGCGTACGGCGGGCTGGCAGACGCGGCGAGCTGGCCGGAGCTGCGGCTGCTGGCCGTGGCGCCCGCCGCGCGCGGGCACGGCGTGGGCAAGGCGCTGGTGATGGAGTGCGTGCGGCGCGCGCGGGCGGCCGGCGCGGCGGAACTGGGGCTGCACACCTCGCGCAGCATGCGGGTGGCGCTGGGGATGTACGAGCGGATGGGCTTCGTGCGCGCCCCCGAGCACGATTTTCAGCCCCCCGGCGGCGAGCACGTCACGGGGTACCGGCTGCCGCTGGGGTGAGCGGATTCGGCTTCACCACGACGGGGCGAATCTCCGTGCTGAGCGATCAAACGTGGAGATCCGGTCCGGCGAAGTCGGGCATCCGTCCTGAGCGGGTAAACGCGCAGATCCGGTCCGGAGCAGTGCAGCGCAGTCCCGTCCTGAGCGGGTAAACCCGCCGCTGGGAAAGCGGTAAGCCCTGTCTCGGCTCGCTGCGCTCGCCGAACAGGGCTTCAACCGATTGACGAGACCGTCATTCCGAGGGAGGCGCCGCTGATCCCGTCCCGCGCACGCTCCCACGGCGCCGACCGAGGAATCTTCTCCGCCGCCGCACGGGCTCCGCACCCGCGACGGGATCCCGCCCGTGCCCCAACCCTCCCCAGGGTTTTTTGGGGGAGGGTGGGCGAGGTTTACGAGCCCGGGTGGGGGCGCCCCGGGCTCCGCTCCGCGGCGAGCCCCTGCCCTACCCCTCCACCTGTCGCGCCGTGGGCGGCAGGGCGGCGGCGAACTCGTCGGCGCGGGCGGCGGAGGGAAAGCGCGCCTCCACGTATCCCTCGTGCGAGAACAGCAGCACGCACGAGCAATCGTCCGGGATCACGTACAGGTCCTCCGCCACGCTCCACCCGAACACGAAGAACGCGTTCACGATCAGCCACACGTCCGGCAGCTCCTTGATGCCCAGCCGCAGGGCGCCGCTCCCCCCGCCGTAGCCCAGCGCACCCAGCAGCCGGTCCAGCGACGCGTTGCGCAGGCCGCCCTCCTCGCCGAACTCGTCCATCCACGGTCCCCCGCCCCGCCGCCACACCCACCACGGGCCGCCCTGCATGGCCGCGTTCAGCAGCGCCCACGCAAAGTCCGGCACGTCCGAGACGATGCCGCCGGGGCGCCACCGCCGCTCGTGGGTGCCGCCCTCCAGGAACGTCAGCCGGTCGCCCGTGCCGCGCTCCGGATCCGCGATGATGCCGCGCTGCTGCAGCCAGCCGAAAAACCGCACGTCCTCCAGGATCTGCATCTTCGTCCCTGTCTGTGGGTGGTCGATTGCCAGGATGCTAACACGCCGGCTCCCGCGCCGCGACGGGGAATCCATCCAGTCCCAGACGGATCGGCCGTGTTCCGGCAGTACGGCCCCAACACCATCCCCGAGCTCTGATCCCCGATTCGAAGCTCTATGTGCATTCGGATCAGGATGCATCACGCGGAGGACGCGGAGACAAACGGAGAGGACGCGGAGGAGGATCGAGTTTCTCCGCGTCCTCTCTCCGCTCCTCCGCGTCCTCCGCGTGATTTCTCTTTGTACGGTGCGCATGGAATCGAGATACATGGCGGGACGCTCCGAACGGCACACGGAAACGGCCGGCGACCCCCTCGCGAGGCCGCCGGCCGTTCGTCATCCATCCACTGAAGTCCCTTGCGTCAAACGGCTTACTGCGCCGCGGCCGTGGGAACGGGGAAGCCGCGCTTGCGCATCAGGGCGTCGATCTTGGGATCGCGGCCCCGGAAGCGGCGGTAGCCCTCCGCCGGGTCCACCGTGTTGCCGATGGAGAAGATGTTCTCGCGGAGCCGCCGCGCCACCTCGGCGTCGTACAGCCCGCCCGGCGCCTCGGTGAACGCCTCGGCCGCGTCGGCCGTGATGACGTCGGACCACAGGTAGCTGTAGTAGCCCGCCGAGTACCCGTCGCCGGAGAACACGTGGCCGAACTGCGGCGTGCGGTGGCGCATCACGATCTCCTCCGGCATCCCCAGCTCCGCCAACGTCTCGCGCTCGAAGGCGTCGGGGTCGATGGGGCGCGTGCCGGCCAGGTGCAGCTTCATGTCCATCAGGGCGCTGGCCAGGTACTCCACCGTGGCGAAGCCCTGGTTGAAGGTGGACGCGCTCTTGATGCGGTCCACCAGTGCCTGCGGAATGGGCTGGCCCGTCTGGTAGTGCGTGGCGAAGCGCTGCAGCACCTGCGGCGTGCTGAGCCAGTGCTCCAGCAGCTGCGACGGGAACTCCACGTAGTCGCGCGCCACGGCCGTACCGGCCAGCGTGGGATACGTGACGTTGCTGCTGAGCCCGTGCAGCGCGTGGCCGAACTCGTGGAAGAGCGTGGTGGCGTCGTCCCAGGAGATGAGGACGGGCTCGCCCTCGCCCGGCTTGACGAAGTTGGCGTTGTTGCTGACCAGGGTGGTGACCTCGCCGTTGAACCGCTCCTGCGTGCGGTACGCGTTCATCCACGCGCCCGAGCGCTTGCCGGGGCGGGCGTACGGATCGAAGTACCACAGCCCCACGTGGCGCCCCGTGGCGCGGTCCTTCACCTCCCACACGCGGATGTCGGGGTGGTACACGGGCACCCCCGTCACGGGCGAGAAGTCGAAGCCGAACAGCTCGCCGGCCACCCAGAACATCCCCTCGCGCAGCCGGTCCAGCTGCAGGTACGGCTTGACCTCGTTCTGGTCCAGATCGTAGCGCGCCTTGCGCACCTTTTCCTGGTAGAAGCGGTAGTCCCACGGCCGGATGTCGATGGGCGTGCCCTCGGCGCGGGCGATCTGCTCCATGTCCGCCACTTCCTGCCGCACGCGGGCCACGGCGGGGGTCCACACGGCCTCCAGCAGCTCCATGGCGCGCTCGGGCGTGCCGGCCATGGCGTTCTCCAGCCGCCAGTGGGCGTGCGTGGGGTAGCCCAGCAGGTTGGCCCGCTCCGCCCGCAGCTTGAGGATCTCGGCGATGATGGGGTTGTTGTCGTGCTCGCCCGGCGTGTCGCCGCGGTTCACGAACATGGTCCACGCGCGCTCGCGCACGTCGCGCCGGGTGCTGTAGGTGAGCACCGGGTCGATGGACGACCGCGTGTTGGTGATGACCCACGCGCCCGGCATGTTGCGGCTGGCGGCGGCGGCCGCCGCGGCGTCGCGCAGGGGCTGGGGAAGGCCCGCCAGCTCCGCCGTGTCGCGCAGCACCAGCACCTGGCTGGACTCGTCGGCCAGGACGTTCTGGCCAAAGGACGTGTACAGCTGGGCCAGGCGCTGGTTGATCTCCGACATGCGCGCCTTGGCGGGCGCGTCCAGCCGGGCGCCGGCGCGCACGTAGTTGGTGAAGTAGCGCCAGGCCAGGCGGCGCTGCTCCGGCGTGAGGTTCACCGTGTCGGGCGACTCGTACACGGCGGCGATGCGCCGGAAGAGGGCCTCGTTCTGCGTGATCTGGTCGCCGAACGCGGCCAGCCGGGGCGCCATCTCGCGCTCCACGGCGCCGAACTCCGGCCCGTTCATGTTGCTGCTCCAGATACCGTACGAGGTGGCCACCCGGGACAGCGTGCGGCCGTTCTTTTCCAGGGCCTCGATGGTGTTCTGGAAGGTGGGCGCGGCCGGATTGCCGGCGATCCGCTCGATCTCGGCCAGGCTCTCGGCCATGGCGGCCTCCAGCGCGGGCTTGAAGTGCTCCACCCGCACCTGGTCAAAGGGCGGCACCCCGCCGTAGGGGCCGGTCCACGGTGCCAGCAGCGGGTTCTGCTGCGCCGCGGCGGGACCGGCGGCGGCAGCCAGCACCATCGCCGCGCCGGGAATGATGTCGCGCATTCGCATCTCGTCATGACAGTTCGGGACATTACCGCCGCGCGCTCGTGCGGGCGCGCGGGAGGACCGAATATGTACCAACACCGTTCGGCCAACAAGCCGGGGGAGGCGGATACGCCCGAGCCCGTCCGCGGGTTCCGTCCGGAGCGGGTGGATGGGACGGATGCGGCGAGTGCGGAGGAATCGGCGGATGGGGCGGATGGGACGGATGCGGAGGAGGCGGAGGATCGGCGGGTGCAGAGGAATCGGCGGATGGGGCGGAATCACGGAATCACGGAATCACGGAATCACGGAATCACGGAATCACGGAATCACGGAATCGGCGGATGGGGCGGATGGGGCGGGTGCGGCGGTGTAGAGAAATCGGCGGGTGCGGCGGGTACGGTCCCGGTCCGATCGCCGGCATCCGTCCTGAGCGGGTAAACCCGCCGCTGGGAAAGCGGTAAGCCCTGTCTCGGCTCGCTGCGCTCGCCGAACAGGGCTTCAAACGATTGAAGAGATCGTCATTCCGACGGAGGCGCCCTCGCGGATGCACGGCGTCACGGTCAATCCGAACGGGGAACGAGCACGCGGCCGAACGCCTGCAGCCGCGCGCGGTCCGCCGCGAACGCCAGCCACACGCTGCCGCCGCGCGGGCCGGAGACGTCCGCGATCCCCGCCTCTGCCAGCCACGCGAGGAACGCGGCGTCGTCCATCATCCGCATCCGCCGGTCCCTTCCGTTCAGCCCGCGGCGCCGCAGTGGTCGTCCACCTCGTAGCCGATGGCGCGGGGATAGTCCTCGCGCGGGATGCGCACCTGCACGAGGACGGGGCCGCGGTTCACGGGATCGCCCGCATCCGCCAGCACGGCAAGCACGCGGTCCAGCTCGGCGTGGGTGCGCACGTCGTAGCCCGTCATGGGCGTGTCCGGGCCGCCGAACACCTCCGCCAGCCGGTGGTAGCGCCACGGGTGCAGCTCGTTGTAGAAGCTGGGCCCCTCGCCGCTGCCTGGCTCGTAGTAGCACGGGTGGACGAGCATCTGCTCGATGCCGTAGAAGTCGCCGTTGTTCATCACGAAGACGACGTTGTCGTGCCGGTGCCGGGTCTGCGTGGAAAGCTCCTGGCACGTCTCCTGGAACGAGCCGTCGCCCACGAACACGAGCGGGCGCTTGTCCGGCCGTGCCGCCTTGACGCCCGTCACCGCGCCCACCGAGTAGCCGATGGCCAGCCAAGAGCCCTGGCAAAAGTAGCTGCGCGGCTGCGGCATCTTGAGGTTCTGCGAGCCCAGCAGCGAGAACCCCGCGTCGGAGACCACGACGTACGGCGACGTGGCATCCACCCCGCCGCCAGACGCGGACTCATCCAAAAACCGGCTGATCCGCTGGAAGAACGAGTCGTACGTCAGCCCCTGCTCGCCCGGCGACGGCGCATCCAGGTTCGCGATGAAGTCCGCCCGGCTGTCGATCTCCGGCACGTCCGCGCCACGGCCGGCATCCACCGGATCCGCATCCACCGAATCCGCCTCCACCGAAGCCGCATCCACCGAATCCACAGCCGCGGAGACGACGCCCCGGGCCTGGTAGTAGTCCGCCGTCCATCCGCCCGTCCCCGTGCGCTCGGCCTGGCCGCGGCACTCCACCAGGGCGTCGCGCAGGGAGGTGATGAACTCGCCCAGCTTGACGTCGGGAAAGTACTGCGAGCCCACGCTCACGCCCTGGTGCGCGGCCACGATCCAGTCCTCGCCCACGGCGCGGGTGCCGCCCAGGTTCTTGGACGTGGTCCACGATCCCAGCCCGATGCGGCACTTCGCCACGTTCTTGAAGATGTCGCGCACCTCCGGCAGGCTGGCCTTGCCGTTGTACACGCCGTGAAAGAGCGGATGGTTCTCGCTGACGATGCTCTTGCCGCCGATGGTGGTGCAGAACGGGATTCCCGTCGCGTCCACGAGGGAGGTGAACTCCGCGCGCAGGTCGTAGCGGTCGATCTCTTCCCCGCCCCACAGGATGGGCGAGCCCAGCGCGCAGACCAGGTCCACGGCCGCCTTTACCGCCTTGCCCCGCATCACATCGTTCGCCTTCGACGTCGGGCGCGGGAGGGGGACGATGCGGCCGCGGGGGGCCTCGCACTCGCCGGCCCACACGTTCTCCCACACCTCCAGGTACACGGGCCGCCGCTCCGTGAGGCAGGTGGTGAGCAGCGCGTCGATCTGCACGGGGGCCATGCGGCTGCCGGTGACCACCTGCGCGTCCGCCGTCACCTGGCGAAAGGCGTCCACGTTGCTGCGCGTGTTGGGGCTCATGTGGCTGGTCAGCAGCCCGATCGCACGCAGGTTCTGCCACTGCTCGTACGTGGGCGCGCCCGTGATGACGATGACGGGAATCTCCTCCACGTACGATCCGCCCACGGGCTGCAGCACGCTCAGCGCGCCCACGCCGTACGTCACCGCCACGGCGCCCAGGCCCCGGGCGCGGGCGTAGCCGTCCGCCGCGTATCCCGCGTTGATCTCGTTGCAGTTGCCCACCCACTGGATTCCGGCATTGACCAGCGGGGGGAGAAAGGGGCCCAGGTGGTTGCCCGGTACGCCGAACAGGTGCTCCACGCCCAGCTCCGCCAGCCGCGCGGCCAGGTAGCGCGCCACGGTCCAGGTCTCCCCCGGCGCGCCGGCCACCGCGTCCGCGCCGCTCACGAGCCCGCCTCCCCGCCGCCGTTCACTTCCAGCGCCACGCGGACGGCGGATTCCACCGCGCCCTCGATCCACGCGTGCTTGAGCGACGTGTGCTCGCCCGCGAAGTGGACGGGCCCTTCCGCCGCGGGAATGTCCAGGTGGAATTGCGTGAGCTGCCCCGGCGTGAAGACCGCCGCCTCGCCGAACGCGTAGCGGTTGCGCAGCCAGCTCTGCGTTTGCCCGTGGCCCGTGTAAAAGACCTCGATGCGCCGCCCGTGGATGCTCTGCAGCCCGCGGAGGGCAAAGGCGTAGCGCTCGTCGTCGCTCATGGAGTCCCAGCGCGACGCGTCGTCCGCCCAGCTGTAGCTGGCCAGCACCACGCCGCCGTCGCTGCCGGGGACCGGGTGCGACGGGTAGTACAGGAAGCGGTTGGGGTTGTCCGTCAGCGACCCGCCGCCGAAGACGTTCGTCGCCTCGCGGTCGGGCGCGTGCTGGTGGCGCAGCTCCGCGTAGAACGCCTTTTCGCGCCCGGCGATGCGGGTCTCGTCCACGTCCGGGTCCGCGCCCAGCAGCGCCGTCCGCCCGCTGTCGGACTCCGCGTCGCTCTCCTCCTGGAACTCGCGGTACAGGCCGGGGCGCACCGCCTCCATCTCCCGCATCCACTCTTCTTCCGTGAACTCCCACCAGCGCTTGCTGAACTCCAGCAGCACCTTGGTGGCGCTGTCGTAGTGCAGCTCGATGATGGCCCGCCGCTTCTTGTAGCTCAGCAGCGGATCGATGATCACGTGCCGCAGGCTGCTGAAGGGGATGGTGACGATGGCCGCGTCGGCCGTGAACTCCTGGAATTCCGGCTTACGGGGGCCGGCGCCGCCGCGGTCCTCGTCCGCCTCCTCCCCCACCGTCTTGATCCACACCCGCGGCCCGTCCGGCCCCACGTGCGTGCACTGCCGGCAGTTGCGGTCCGGGTGCCAGTACTCCATCTGCACAAGCCGCCGCCCCATCACGATCTCGTCGCGCAGAAAGGCGAGGAACGCGTACGGCAGGCGCCAGGTGCCGCCCTCGATCTCCCAGTACGTGGCATTGGGGTTGATGTCGCTGCGCCCCAGGAAGCTGTGGAAGAACGAGAGGGGCAGCCGCGACGTGAGGTTCTCGATGGTCCCCACGGCCTCGATGGTGGCGTCGCTGAAGCCGCCGTGCTCCTTGAGAAAGCCCCACATGGAGTACGCGTCGAAGTCGTAGATGACCCGCGCCCATCCATCCACCCATTCCTGGAACGGCTTGTTGACGCGCCGGCCGGACGCGTCCAGGTACGAGTAGTAGTCGCGCACCTTGTCCACGACGTCGTTCACCAGCTGGTTGGTGTTGATGCCCAGCTGCGGCTGCGGCACCCCGAAGCTGGCGTTGACCTCCGCCGGCCCCGCCGCGTACTCGCTCTTGCGCACCTGCAGCCCGTTGACGCGGATCCACGTGCGGTTCCGCTTGACCGGCGGCTCAAAGGGCACGTCCGGGCCGTTGCGCCACTCGCCGCTGCCGTCGAAGGGCGTGTAGGTCACGGGCGGCACGGTGCCGGTTCCCGTCCCCGGCTCCACGTCCACGTTGTAGAACAGCCGCCGCGGCAGCCCCAGCTGGTCTACCAGGGAGAGCGTGAGCGGATGGAAGTTGGGGAGCCGCATGGCGCCCGCCTCCGCGTACTGGCGCCGGTCGCGAAAGGGCGATCCCAGGTCCGGCCGCCACTGGTCGTAGCGGAACGTCTTGAGCCGCCCGCCGATGCGGTTGCCGTTGGCCTCGATGATGGTAACGTGGTGCCCCGCCCGCTTGAGCAGCCATCCCGCCACGAGCCCGGCGATCCCGGCGCCCACGATCAGCACCTTCTTGGGCGTGCTCGTTTTTCCCAGCCCCTGGGGGGAGTTGAGGATCTCCAGGTACTGCTTTACCAGGTCGCGGTCGCCGTCGCCCACCATGAGCAGGGTGCGGGCAAGGCGCTGGCAGGTGGCCCAGCGCTCGGGGTCGCTCGGGCGGAATTCCGTGGTGTCGGTCATCGTGCGGGCGTGGAGATAAGGGGGCGGATGAACTGCGGCGGATCAGGAAGAACGTGCCGGGGCCGATCGATTGTGAGGCGCGGAGGGGCGGATGAAGATGGGCGGAAGACGGGCCGGCAAAGCAAACCTATGTGCTCGACGCCAGAACGCCAGACTGGTGTGCTACGCTGGATGGGAACAGTGCGGCCACGCGGAGTGAAATGCGGTTCGTGTGCGGCGGGCGGGGGTGTAGACTTCGACGAGCTGATCGGCGCGTCGCCGAGCTGGGTGCGCGGGCGGGGCGCCCCCCTCCCCGACCCTCCCCCACAAACTGCGTGGGGGAGGGAGATTGGACCAGGACCGTGCCCGTCGCGGCGCGCAGTTCTCCCCCCTCTCAGCGAGGAACGAGCGGGGAGGGGGCCGGGGGGAGGGGCGCCCCGCCCGTGCCGGCCCCCTGCCTCGCGCGATGAAGTTCTCCCCCTCTCCCGCGCAGTTTGCGGGAGAGGGGGCCGGGGGGTGAGGGGCCCCGCGGAGCGGGCGCCGTAAAGCCCTGCCCTTCTGCATCGCCTGCGGGCAAGCACCAGAGCCGAACGCCGTAGATCCCGATCCCACGACGCAAAAACGAGGACGCGGAGAAGTCCATCCTCCGCGTCCTCTCTTCTGTACCTCCGCGTCCTCCGCGTGATTCCTTCTCTCGCCGTCGAAGCCGATCGTGGGCTCAGCGGCGGGCGAGGAAGGCGCGGGCCGTCTGCACCTCGCGGCGGCCGGCGTCGGCGGCGCGCATCACCTGCAGCAGGTGCTCATAGTGCCGCCGCGCGGACGCCGCATCGCCCGCCCGCTCCGCCGCCCCCGCCGCGCCGAACAGGGCCCGCGCGCGGTTGGGCTCGCGCACCAGCGTGGCCTCGTAGGCGCGCTGGGCGTCCGCCGGCCGGCCCAGCTCCATCAGCAGGTCCCCCAGCAGCTCGCGCGCGGGAAGCAGCGGGCCCGGCGTAACGGGATGCTTCTCCACCGTCTCCTCCAGCGCGGCCGCCTCTTCCGCCAGCCGCAGCGCCCGCGCGTCGTCGCCCTCCGCGCGCGCCAGCCACGCCTCGGCCGCCAGCCGCTGCGCGTCCACGATGGTCGCCCAGTACGACTCGCGCCGGCCCGCCAGCGAGTCGCGCAACGCCGCGAGCGCCGCCACGTCCTCGCGCGCGGCGGCCGGCTGCCCGCCCCGCGCCGCACCGACGGCCCGCGCGAAGCGGGTGATGGCCTGCACGTGCGGCGGGGCGCCGGGGAGCGCGCGGAGCCCCGCGGCGTCGCTCCACGCGCCCCGCTCCAGCGTGAGCCGGGCGTGCATGGCGGCGAAGTTGTATCCCAGGATGGCGTTGTAGAAGCGGTCGGGGTTCAGCGTCGACCGCCGCACCACCGCCGCCGCCTCGCGGTCGCGCCCCTGCTGCAGGTACGCGTAGACCAGGTAGTCCATGGGATGCACGGCGGCGTTGGTGTCCGGCTCGGCCGCGGCGGAGCGCCGGTTGGTCTCGATGGACTCGTCCCAGTAGCCCAGCCGCGTAAAGATGTGCGACGGCATGTGCAGCGCGTGGGGCGCCGCCGGGGCGATCCCCGCGTACCGCCGCGCGGCCTCCAGCCCCTGCTGGGCGATGGGGGGCGCGTCGTAGGCGTGGATGGTGTAGTGCGCCAGCCCCGGGTGCTCCGGCTGCGCGCGAAAGAGCGGGTCCAGCACCTGCGCCGCGTGCAGCTGCCGCGCGAACGTCAGGTCCGTGGGCGGCGCGTTGGCGATCACGGCGCGGGCGTAGAAGATGGCCGCCTCCGCATCGTCCGGGTGCGCCGCGCGGAGCCGGTCCATGGCGGCCTCGTGCGCCCGCAGCCGCGTGCGGTGGTCCACGGTCTCGTACCCCTCGTACAGGGCCAGCACGGCGGCGGCGTACCCCTGCTCGCGGGGCGTCGCGCCGGCGGCCAGCTCCACGGCGCGCCGGGCGGACGCCAGGGCCTCGCGCAGCTGCGGCTCCGTGGGCGACACGCCCGTGAACGGGTTGCCCAGCAGCGTCATGGCCGCGCCCCAGTGCGCCATGGCGCACGCTGGATCCGCCGCCGCGGCCTCGCCAAAGGTGCGGATGGCCTCCTCGAACCAGAACGAGTGCAGCATGGCCACGCCCCGCTCGAACACCGGCTGCGCCGCCGCGTTGCACGAGGTGGGGAACCGCAGGGTGCCCAGGGCGCCGTCGTGCGCGTGGTCGTGCTGCGCGCCCAGCGGGGCGGCCAGCGCGGCGAGGGCGAGGGTGGCGGCGAAGGTGGAGCGAAGACGCGGGCGGGATGGATGGTCCATCGCGAGCTCCCGGGGGTCATGGTAGCAGTCGAACGTCGACGAACCCCCCATGATACATCCCCCCGCCTCAGCACGAAAGCGAACGTTCGTTTCCCTGCGGACGATGCGCGCAGGCAGGTGGCCAGCATCATCCAAACATCGATGCGGTGCGGGTGGGGCAACAGAAAACGGCCGGCAACCGCGAGGATTGCAGGCCTGAGATGCGGACGAAGGCGGGAGATGCGGATCGCGGGGAGGCGGGAGCGAATAAATTCGCGGCTACAACTTCACACTGTCGGCCTCCGCCGACACCAGCGGCGACGGCTCAGCGCCCGGTCGGGGAAGGCGCGGGCCGTCTGCACATCGGGGCGGCCGCGCCGGCGGCGCGCATCGATTCAGGCTTCATCCAACGGCGTGATCTGCAACGCCCCATCCGCGATGGCCGCGAGACGTAGCTCGTGCCCTTCCAGGAGCCCCATCCCGAGCAGGGGAACGCTGTCCACGACATCGATCACCAGGGGGCGCAGTTCGCCATCCCATACCACAAAGCCCTGGTAGGTGTCGAAATCCGTCTCGGAACCGTCCGCGAGTACCGCGCGACCGACCGCGAACTTTTGCAGGCTGAGCTCCGCGACGATGGAGGAATGGAGGCTCAGCAGCCCGTCGTAGCCGGTATCTACGATGAACTCGAAGCGCTCACGATTCCCCGTTGGCCCCTGGACTTCCAGATCGACCGTGGGAACGCGGTACGCGTTCACCGAGCCGGTGATCATCGGGGATGCCCCCGGTCCGGACGCACACGCGGGCTGAAACGGTGCAGGTACGGTTCACCCACGCGCCGCAGCCAAATCTGCGCGTCCGGATGGCGCGCGAGCACGGCGCGTCCCGCCGAAAGCTCGTCGGCGGCAATCTCGAATGCGCCGCTGTCGACATCGATCGCAACGAACAGCCGGTCCTGGTCCGGCGTCGTCGCTGGGGCAACCACCCGGTCGAAGAGCTCATCGCCCAGACGGGCGATCTCGGATCGCGTGTGTGTCATCTTGTTCACGAGGATTGAACATTCTCTGAATGGTGATCAACCCGTGACTCCCCGCCTGCCACGACAGCACGTGCCCCGGCGGCGGCGGCACCGCGCGGTCGAACCGCTCATCAAGGAAGTCGAGCAATCCCGACCTGTCCAGAACGTGTGCGGGCTCATCCCGTACCGCAGCCCCGTCTCTTCAGCCATTGGACTCTCCGCCTGGGGCCGCGGGCTGGAGCACCGCGTTGAAACGGCTCCGGACAACCTGGGCGAGTTTACGCCGTGAGCGCAGAGATCAGCACACGTCCGTTGGGAACGGCGGCAATGCGCAGCTCGTGCCCTTCCAGCACCTGCATCCCCACGTGTGACACGGTGTCTGCCACACCAACATTCACCCGCCGAAGGCTCCCGCCCCAGTGGAGAAGGGCCCTGCTGACCGGGAACCAGATCAAGCTGCCGTCAGCCAGCATTGCGCGTTCCACCCCGACCATGCGCAGATCCAGGGCTGCGGCGACGGATGAATGGAGGGTCAGATCGCCGTTGAACCCGGTGTCGACCACGAAGTCGAGCCGTACCTCCTGACCCGTGGGTCCACGGACTGTGAGGTCTACGACGGCTTCCTTGTGGTTGTAGGTGCCCTCGATCATGCGGACCGCTGGAGCGACGGCAGGGATCGCCCTCCCAGGCGGTGCACGTAATCGAATCCTATGCGCCGGAACCAGAGGACCGCCTCGGGATAGCGCGCCAGAACCAGGTCCCCGGCGATAAGCTGGTCTGCGTGGATCGCGTAGGCGCCAGTTCCTACGTCAATGGCGACGATGCAGCCCTCGTCCGCGGCGGTTACTCGCGGCAGGACATCGCGATCGTACACCTCGTCACCCAGGCGGGCGACCTCGTTCGGATCGAAGGGTAGGTTGAGCATGTCCAGAACGTAACAAAGCCCTGATTTTCGGGCAAGACTTTGAACGAAGTGAACAGCCGGGAAATGGGTTACGTGGAAGGAAACAGCACCGCACTCACGGGCCGGGCACGGGTGCGCAGCTCGCGGTCGGCGCGGGGGGTGAGCAGGCGCAGGTCGCGGGGGCGCGGCGCGGCGGCGGACACGCTGGGGATGGGCACGATGGCGCCCGCGTCCAGCCCCGCGCGCACGGCCAGCAGCACCCCGAGCGCGTAGCGGCTCACGGCCTCCGGCCCCGCCAGGTGCCACACGCCCCCGCGCCCCTCCGCCGGCAATCCCGCGATCTCCCACAGCTGCGCGGCCAGGTCCTCCACGGCGATGGGGCAGCGGAGCTCGTCCGTGAACAGGCGCACGGGCTCGCCGCGGCGCAGCGCATCCACCACCCACGCGCTGTTGCGGTCCGGCGGCTCCGCCCGGACGATGAGCGACGTGCGGACGACGGCCGCCCCCGGCATCTCCGCGCGCACGTGCAGCTCCGCGTCCGCCTTCCAGCGCCCGTACTCGTGCACGGGCGCGGGCTCGGCGGACTCCGTGTAGGGCGATGACTCGCCGTCCAGCAGCGCGTCCGTGCTCATGTACACCAGCCCCGCCCCCGCCGCCCGGCACCAGCGCACCACGCTCTCCGTCGCGCGGCGGATGTCGCGCTCGCCCTCCGCGGCCGAGTACGCCGTGTGGATGACGAGCGCCGGCCGCACGCGGCCGAAGAGCGCGCCCACCGCCGCAGCGTCCGACAGCTCCACGGCGTGCGATTCTGCGCCGTGCACGGGCGAGGCGCGGCGGGTGGCGTGCACCTCCACGCCGGCGGGCGCCTGGCGGATGAGCTCGCCGCCCAGCAGCCCGCCTCCGCCGGTGATCAGTACGCGCACGATGATTCCGTCATGCCAGGAAAAAGGAGCGCCGCGGCCAGACGCGCGAAAGGGTAGAGGGGGCAGGCATCCGCCGGGCAGAGCGAATGAATTCGCCGCAACGACGACACGAAGTCCGCCTGCGCGGACTGCCGCCGGGCGCTCCGGCGGGAGACTTGTCTTTGGAACGCGGTTGAAGCCCTGTTCCGTGCCGCGCCCCGGCGCGGAGACAGGGCTTATGGCTGTTCCAGCCGCGGCTTCAGCCGCCCCGGGACGGGACGCCGCGCCCGCTACAGGCGATACGCCGTCTGCACCAGGCGCTTTTCCTCTTCGCCCTCGATGAGCGCCTCCACCTCCACGTACGACTCCAGCCCGCTCCCCGAGAGCTTTTCGCGGAACAGCTGGTCCAGCTGGAAGATGCCGGCGGAGTTGGTCATCTCCACGCGGATGCGCACGGGCTTGGTCTCGCCGCTCTCGATGTGCACGGCCTCGATGGCCGCCGCGGAGATGGAGTGGATGCTCATGGTCCCCTCCATCCCCATGCTGATGCGCGAGCGGCCCTTGGCCATGTCCAGCGCGTCCGCCACCCGCACGACGCCCGCCTCCAGCGTGAGGGGCTTGCCGCCGCTGCGGTGGCCGATGATGGCGTGCAGCACCTCGCTGCGCAGGATGGTGGCCTGCCCGCGCGGGTAGATGCCCTCCAGCAGCTCGCGGACGATGGGCTGCGCCACGAACAGCGAGAACTCCTCGTGGTCCTTGCGGTGAATGCTCATCCCCACGTCGTGCAGCAGCGCGGCCAGCACCACCACCACCTCGGCGTCGTCGATGCCCATCCCGTAGTTGGCCACCACCCCCGGCTCCACGCCGTGCTCCGTGAGAACGCGCAGCAGCTTGCTGGCAATGTTCATCACGATCTTTACGTGCACGGGGCCGTGGTCCGTCATCCCCAGCCGCTCCACCGCGTTCACGTTGGCGGCCAGCCACAGCGCGTACAGCTCCTCGTCCGCGTTGATGCGCGCGATGATCTGCTCCACCTTGGCGTTGCCGCGCGTGGGCACGTTGAGCGCCAGGCGGTGGCTGAACCGCTCCTCTACCGTCCGTCCAAAGGTGGCGCGTACGTCCACCTCTCCGATCACGTCCGTCATGTCTTCCTGGTTCGTTGGTGTATCCCGTTGATACCCCGGTGTTTTACGCAGGGTCGGTGCCCGTGGGCGTGGCACGTCGCGCGGGGATCCGTTCGTCAGTGGCCCAGCAGGAACGCCAGGACGATCTCCAGCACGATCAGCGCGACGATGGAGGCCTCCAGGAACTCCGCGCGGGTGGCCACGGCCTCGTCGTACAGCGCCGTGTAAGTCTCGCGGATGAGCGAAAGCTTGCGGTCGATGGAGGCCGCCAGCACCGGCACGCGGAAGAGGTCCAGCGCGGAGGTGTAGATGCGCGCCAGGTACACGTCCTCGGTGACCTTGAGGGCGTTGTCCACCTTTTCCGTGATCTCCGTGACCTCCGCCACCAGGGCGCGCATGTCGTTGGCGGCGCGCGAGTAGCGGTTGCGGAAGAGCGCGCCGCGGCCGCCCTGCACGCTGGCCGCGCGGTCGTACACGCGCGGCACCTCCTTGTCCAGCAGCGCATCGTACACGCGCAGGGCCAGCAGCTGCGCGTTGGCCACCTCCAGCACGTCCGCCACGTCGTCGTCCTCCGACGGCTCCAGCACGAAGGCGCGCTCCCAGGTGAGGACGACGAGGTCGTCCGTGTAGTAGGCATGCGAGTAGCGCAGCACCTCCGCGCGCGCCGCGGGCGACAGGGCGCGCGACTCGCCCGTCAGCAGGGGCACCAGGTCCACCGCGTCGGCGAAGGGGCCGGCCGGGGCATCCACCTGGCGGACGGTGACGACGGCGTAGTCCTCTTCCGTGCGGACGGGCGCGGGGTCCTCCATGGCGGGGGCCAAGCCGGCCAGCAGCGCCTCCAGCCGCTCGCGCCAGAACGGGAGCGCCGCGGCTTCGCGCTCGGCCTCGCGGGCAAAGGTCTCGAACTCCGGCCAGGGCATGGGGCGCGGCATCTCCACGTCCAGCGAGAGCGACAGCACCCCGAAGCCGTGGATGCGCGCGGACGCCCGCACGGAGCACCGCGCGCCCAGCAGGTCCATGGCCGGCGCCAGCAGGTCCGTGACCACGGGCGGATCGGCGAAGGCGATGGCCTTGGGGAGCACCCGCGACAGGCGGATGCGCGCCACGGGGCCCGTGCCCGCCAGCAGCTTCTCCACCTTGGCCAGGTCGATGGATTCCGCCACGTCGTAGATGCGCAGTACCTCCACGGTCGCGCGCCGCACGACGGGCGTGCCCGGCTGCTGATCCGTCGTCTCCGTCATCCGCCCCTCCCTTCCGTGCGTGCGCCCGTTTGCATTGCCAGGAACCGCGCCCCCTCGCGCTCCGCCCAGAAGGACGGGCGGCGCGGCGGCCCGGCGATGAAGCCCACGTGCCCGCCGTGCGGCACGAAGGCTTTCGTGAGATGGGGATTGCCGTCGATGGCCGCGTGCGGGAGCGCGGACGCGTCCACGAACGGGTCGTCGAGCGCCTGGATGAGCAGCGTGGGGACGCGGATGGCGTGCAGGAACCGCGCGGAGCTGGAGGTGGTGTAGTAGTCCTCCGCGTCGCGAAAGCCGTGCAGCCGGGCCGTGAGCGCGTCGTCGAACTCGCGGAAGGACCGCGCCTTCGTGATGCGCGCGGCGTCCAGCTCCGGCCCCGGGAGCGCGCCGCCCGTCAACTCCTGCTTCCGCCGGTACTTGCCCACGAGGCGGCCGACGAAGTGGCGCGTGTAGGCGCGGCCCATGAACGAGCTCCACAGCTTGTCCGCGCCGCGCCCCAGGTCGAACGGGACGGAGACGGCCACGGCCGCGCGGATGAGGGACCGCTCTCCGCGCTCGCCCAGGTACTTGAGCAGCTGGTTGGCGCCCAGGGAAAAGCCGATGCCCAGCAGCGGGGCGGACGGATGCCGGTCCGCCAGCAAGCCGAGCAGGAAGGCGAGGTCGTCCGTGTCGCCGGCGTGGTAAAAGCGCGCCGTGCGGTTCATCTCGCCGCTGCACGCGCGAAAGTTCATGGCCACGCCGCGGATGCCGTAGCCCGCCAGCGCGCGGCAGGTCTCCAGCACGTACGACGACTGCGCGCTCCCCTCCAGCCCGTGCACGACGATGCACAGCGGCGCACCGTCACCGGCAGGCGGGGCGCCGTCCACCGTGGCGAAGTCCAGGTCCAGGAAGTCGCCGTCGGGGGTCTCGATGCGCTCGCGGCGGTAGTGCACGCCGTGGGGCGGACGCACGTAGCGCCCGGCGATGGTCTGCGCGTGCGCGCCGGGAAGCCACCACGCGGGGCGAAAGGGCCGCGCCGTGAAGGGGATGCGATCGGTCATGCGCCCAATCTAGCGCCGCGCCCCTTCCCCGTTCCACCCGTCCGGGCGATAATTCGGGGCGGTGATACAGATGATTTCCGGAACATCCGCAGGTCCGTGACGTACGCCCTCAGCAGGGGGACGGGCGGTGATCCGGATCATCGTGGGATACGGATCATCGTGGGATACGGATCATCGTGCGATTCGGATCATGGTACGATTCGGATCACCGTTCGATTCGGATCATCGTGGGATTCGGATCAATCATGCGATTCGGATCATCGTTCGATTCGGATCATCGTGCGCGGGCGAGCAGCGGCGGTGGCGCCAGGATTCGTCCCGGCGGTTGAAACCGCGGCTCGAACATCACGAAGTCCGCCTGCGCGGACTGCGGATCGCCGTCCTCTTCCTCGCGTCTCCAATCCTCCTTCGCGCTCTACGCTCCGTTGTCCGTGCAGACCGCTCCCGTCGTCCAACCCGTTGCCGCGCCTGCCGTGAGCGCCCCCGTCGCCATGACGCTCGCGGGGCTGTGCTACGCGCCGCGCCGCCGCATCGCCGAGCACCTGGCGAATCCCGCGCTGGCGACGGGGGGCGCGTGGCGCATCGTGTGGGGGCCGGTGGAGACGCTGGCGAACCTGGTGTACGTGGCGTATTCGCCGGAATCCAACGTGTTCGCCGTGGCGATTCGCGGCACGGCGCCCACGCCGGGGCCCGCGCAGCTGCTGAACATCTACCAGGACCTGCACGTGGCGCAGGCGGTGCCGTGGCCGCACCCGGACGCGCCGGACGCCCGCATCGCGCGGGGCACGTCGGACGGGCTGCGGGCGCTGCTGTCGCGGGCCAGCGGCGGGGTGAAGCTGGATGCGTTCCTGGAGCACGCGGCGGTGGCCTTTCCGGCTTCGTCCGTGGTGGTGACGGGGCACAGCCTGGGCGGATGCCTGGCCTCCGTGCTCGCGCTGCACCTGCGGCACCGGCTGCCGGGCGTGGCCGTTTCTCCGGTGACCTTCGCGGCGCCCACGGCGGGCAACGCGGCGTTCGCGGCGTTCTTCGACGACCTGTTTCCCGGCGCGCCGCGGTACTACAACCGGCTGGACATCGTGCCCATGGCGTGGGCGGGGCTGGACGGTGTCGCGGGGCTGTTTCCCGCTCCCGGCGTCCGCTGTCCCCCGGCGTTCCGTGAGACGGTGCGGCTGGTGACCCGATGGCTGCAGCGCGCGGGCGTCAGCTACGCGCATCCGGGGCTGGGCATCGAGCTGGCGGGAGTGCCGGAGCGGCTGTTCGTGAGGATGGACCCGGTGGCGGCCTTCACGCGGGAGCTGCTGCGGCAGCATCACCCGGACTCGTACCTGGCGCTGCTGGGCGCGCCGTGCCTGCCGTTCGAGCTGGTGCAGTTCCCCGTCCCCATCCGCATCCCCCGGATCACGCCGCGCCCCGCGCCTGACCCGGCCGCCGCCGCGACTCTGCCCTTCCCTCGCTCGATTGCATGAGGGAGGCGCCGCCGGAACCGTCCCGTGCACGCACTCCGGCGCCGACCGAAGGATCTCCTATCCCGTGATCGACGGCCGCCGCCCTGCACGGGCTTTCACGGTCGTCCGGACGCGGAGCCGGGTGCACGGGAGCGGCGGTCATGCACGGGCGAGTAGATCCTTCGGCCGCGCGCAAAGGCTCGTGCGCGCTGACGTTATCGTGGTGCGCTCCCTCAGAGTGTGTTTAAGAATTTCGGGATCACTCGATTCTGCGGACCATGACCTGGATCATCGCGAGGTGGATCATCGCTTCGCTGGAGGAGGTCAGCTCCTCGTAATCCTTGCTGAGCCGGCGGTATTGGTTGAGCCAGGCGAAGGTCCGCTCGACGACCCAGCGGCGCGGCAACACCTGAAATCCTTTGGCCTTGTCGCATCGGCGGATGATGTCGAGCAGCCAATGGCCGAAGTACGCGCACCAGTAGATCAGCTCACCCGTGTAACCCCCATCCGCCCAGATGACCTGCAAGCGGGGGAAGCGCCCCCACAGCTTGGAGAGCACCAGCGGTGCCCCAAGACGATCCTGGATCGAGGCCGCATGGACCACCACCGCCAGGAGCAGTCCCATCGTGTCGACTACGATGTGGCGCTTGCGTCCCTTGATCTTCTTCCCTGCGTCGAAGCCACGGACCCCCCTTTTTCCGTCGTCTTCACGGACTGGCTGTCCATGATGGCGGCGCTGGGGGTAGGGTCTCGGCCTGCTTCGATCCGGGTTCGTTCTCGCAAGGAGTCGTGGACGCACTCCAGCGTGCCATTCTTGCTCCACCTGTTGAAGAACCCGTAGGCCGATTCCCACGGTGGAAAATCATGCGGCAGCAGGCGCCACGCACCGCCCGCACGGGTGTGGTAGAAGAGCGCGTTCATGATCTCGCGCAGACTGTGCTTACGCTTGCGCTCGGCGTTGGGCAGCAGGGGTTTAACCACCTCCCACTGCGCGTCCGTCAGATCGGTTTGGTAGGCTTGTCTGTTCATGAGCCCCAATATAGGTGGAGCTAGTTCACTTTGTGCAATTCTTAAACACACTCTCAGGAAATAGACCGGCTGGGGGTTGTCTTTGGTGTCGGCGAAGGCCGACAGTGTGATGTTGTAGCCGCGATTTTAATCGCTCGTCGCGGTCTCGATCGTTCGCCCCGCGATTCGGTCGCTCTCCGTCTCCCCGGAATCGTCGTCCCGTGTGGCTTCTTCCCGTGTTCTCGCAGGTGTCGTCGCTGGCGGTGCGCACGTTCTACCGGCTCACCGTGTCGGGAGAGCGGGTGCCGCGCACGGGGCCCGTGCTCATCGTGGCGAACCACCCCAACTCGCTGATGGACCCGGCGCTCGTGGCGGCCGTCGCGGGCAGGCCCGTGCGGTTCCTGGCCAAGGCGCCGCTCTTCACCGATCCCATGGTGGGCTTCCTGGTGCGCGGCTCGGGCTCGCTCCCCGTCTACCGGCAGAGCGACGGCATCGCGGGGAGCAACGACGACACCTTCCGCGCCGTGCACGCCGCCCTGGCGCAGGGCTCCGCCGTCTCCCTCTTTCCCGAAGGCACGAGCCACAGCAACCCGTCGCTCGTTCCACTCAAGACCGGGGCGGCGCGCATCGCGCTGGGCGGCGCGGCGCTGCTGGGCCACGCGTTCCCCATCGTCCCCGTGGGGCTGGTGTTCCGGCGCAAGGACACGTTCCGCTCCGAGGCGCTGGCCGTCGTGGGGCAGCCGGTGGAGTGGGCGGATCTGGCCGGTCGCGGCGAGCACGACCACGCCGCCGTCCGCGAGCTCACGGACCGCATCGAAGATTCGCTCCAGGCCGTGACGCTGAACCTGGAGCGCTGGGAAGACGCGCCGCTGGTGGATACGGCGGAGGCGGTGTATTCCGCGGAGATGCCCACGGACCCGTCGCCCGCCGCGCGCGTCGTCCGGCTCAAGCGCACGACGGACGCGCTGGCCCGCCTGCGCCACGAGCGCCCGGGCGAGTGGGAGCAGCTGGCGCGCGCCGTCCACGCGCACGCACGGACGCTGCGGGTGCTGCGGATGACGCCCGTGGAGGTAAAGGCCTCCGCCAGCGCGGCCGAGGCGGCCAGGTGGACGTTCCGCCAGCTGACGGTGCTCCGCTCGCTCCTTCCCATCGCCCTCGCGGGGATGATCCTGTACTACGTCCCCTACCGGCTCACGGGCTTCCTGGCCGACCGCTCCAAATCCCCGAAGGACATCCGCGCGACGTTCAAGGCGCTCGTCGGCGCGGCGCTGCACATCGCGTGGACCGTCGTCCTGGCGATCGCCATCGGGTGGATTTTCGGGTGGCCGTTCGGGCTGGCGGCGCTGGTGGTGCTGCCGGGGCTGGCGTTCCTCACCGTCGTGGTGATCGACATGTGGCGCCGGGCCAGCGGCGAGGCGCAACGCTTCTTCGTCCGCGCGCGGCGGGGCGAGGCGCTGCTGGAGCTGCGGGAACGCCAGCGGGCACTGGCCGCGCGGCTGGCGGAGACGTGGGAGACGGTGCGCGCGTGAGATCGGACCGTGAGGGCAGGAACTTCATCCGCCCCAAAAGCCACCGCTGGAAGGTGATCGGCGGCGGCCTGCTGGCGCTGATACTGCTGGCCGGCGCGCGGGACTGCTACCGCTTCGATGACCGCGCGTACGCGGATGCGTACCTGCCGGCCGCCGGCGGCGAGATCAAGGTCTCGCTCCGCGGCGCCTACTCCGGCAAGGGAGAGGAGCGCGGGAGCCCCTACGACTTTCTGGTGAGCTACCTCTCACCCGATTCGACGTTCGAGCGCGCCGAGCTGGTGTCGCTTTCCGTGCGTGACGCGGCCGGCGGAAAGCCGGTTCCGGTACGGGCTGACTCCGCGGAGCACCTGCGCCGCACCGGGTCGAGCTACTACTGGAAGTCCATGAACACGCCGGTGGCGGACGGCAATTTCGCCTTCGGATTCCGGATTCCGGAGATCCCGCTGGAGTACCGCGACCAGGTCGTCTCCGGGCGGCTGCGGCTGATTGGAGCGGAAGGGGTGCGCGAGATCCCGTTCACGGCTACCCTGCGGACCGAGCCCCGGCAGGAGATGCGCAGCTACTTCTGGGACGTCGTGTCGGGCGTCTGATACCAGATCCTGAAAAAGAATTGGCGTATTCCCAAGTGTTGTTCTTTCGGATTTGGTATGATACCAGGTCTCCGGGTCCGGTGTGCATTCGGATCAGGATGGATCACGCGGAGACAAACGAAGAGGACGCGGAGAAACGAGGGGGTTTCTCCGCGTCCTCATCTTTATCCCTCCGCGTCCTCCGCGTGATTTCTTCTGGCAGTGCGCATGGAACCGGATACGTGGCCTGACGCGGATCAGGCGCGAAAGACGAGGCTGCAACAGGTGACGGCGCCCTCTGCCTTGGCCAGCTCGTCCGCCGGGACGGTGACGACCTCGATCCCCGCCGCTTCCAGCCGCTCGCGCGTCCGCGGAAAGTCCGTCGGATACACCACGCGGTCGCCGATAAGCAGCGCATTGGCGGCGAACGGCTCGTCCGGGTCCACGTCGATCAATTCGTACCCGGCGAACGCGTCCGCCGGCACCCAGTCGCGATTGATGAGCAGGCGGCCGCCCCCCACCGAGGTGACGGCCGTCTTCATATGCAGGCATCCCTGCACGGGCACCGCCTGCACCGTGTAGCCGTACCGCCGCAGGGCATCCCGCAGCTGGCGGATTCCCGTCATGTTGGTCCGCTCCGAGCGGCCCACGAAGAGCGCGCGGTCCACCACCATCACGTCGCCGCCGTCCAGCCGGGCGGGCGCCTCCAGCCGCACCAGCTTGCGATGGGCCGCGAGCGCATCCGCCACGGCCGCGGTCTCCCCGCGCCGGGACGAGGCGCCGGGACGGGTGATGACGGCCACCTCGTCCAGCACCACCGCCGTGTCCTCGATGAAGACCGAGTCCGGCATGTCGTCCCCGGCGGGGAGCCGGTGGACGTCGCAGCCGAGCTCGGCCAGCGCCCGCTCGTACGCCTCGTGCTGGCTGCGCGCGCGGGCGAGGTCGATGGGCGCGCGCTCCAGGTGCGTGAGCTCGCACTGCTCCAGCGCGGGGCTGATGTCGCGCGTGAGGGCGATCCAGGTCTTGTCCGTCATCCGCCGAAGAGCTTTTTGAGAAGGTTGAAGCGGGGATACGCCGGGTTGGACCGGGCCGCCTCCCCGACGCTGTACTCGGAATCCTTGCCCAGGCGCTTGAGCGTCTCCGGCGAGACGTCCGGACGCCTGGCCACCGCCTCGCGCACCTCCCACGCCGGGTCCGCCGCGAGCGATTCCAGCACCTCCGCGGGCGTGCGGCGGTGCGCGGCCACGGCCTGGCGCGTGGAATCGTCCTCGCTGCGGGCCAGCTCGGCCAGCAGCGAGGCTGGCGCGTCGGGATGCTGGGCCAACGCCTCGCCCAGGTCCGCGCGCTCGTCGGAGGGACGCGCCGCGTTCAACCGCGCGACCTCCGCCAGGGTCTCGGCGGGCGTGTTCGGGTTCTGCGCCAGCGCCTCCAGCACGTCGTCCACGTCGGACGCATCGAACGTGTCCTCGCTCCCCTCCCAATCCGCGGAGAGGCGATGGGCGACCTGCCCGGCCACGGCGCGGAGGACGTCCGGCGGCGCGTTCTTGCTGGCCGCGATCCGCTCCAATATCCAGCCGCTGCCGATCTCCACCATCGACGGCCAGATGGACGCGGAGAGCGCCGGGTTCTCCAGCACGGCCCAGGCGACGGACTCGTCCGCCTTCACCATCCGGCGCAGCGTCGCTTCCGGCGTGCGCGGGTGCCGGGCGACGGCCTCGCGCACCTCGCTGTCCGCGTGCGCCGCCAGCTCGTCCAGCCGCGCGGGCTCCGTGGCGGGATCTTTCGCCTGGTGGCGGGCCCGGTCGCGCGCGCCGGGGTCCGTCATCACGTACCACACCCGCGTCACGGGCACGGGGTGAAAGACGTGCCACAGCCCGTCCGGCAGGTACGCCGCGCCCTGGCAGTACACGCACTTGACCACGCGCGCGCTGCCGTCCACCTGCAACACGCCACCGCAGCTGGGGCAGTTGAACGCCACGGGCTGCGCCACCGCGCGCTGCACCGCCAGCGTGGAGCCGGCCGCGGGGATCTGCATCTCGTCCTCGCCCACGAGCAGCGCGATTCCCGAGAGCACGAACGCCGGCGGCGGCACGCGCACGAACGTCCCCGCCCCGCACGATCCGCACGCCACGGAGCCCGCGTCCGCCGCCGCCAGCGCGTCGTCCTTGGCGATGCCCGCGCCGCACTTTCCGCACGCCGGGCCCCGCTTCTCCGCGTCCAGCGAGATCTCGCGGCCGCTGGTGAGGATGGTGCAGGCGCCCAGGTCCCCGTCGGCCAGGATGGAGAGCCAGAACTCGTCGTCCAGGTCGTTCTGCGCGCTGCACGCGGGGCACGCCAGGCGCGGCACCATGGCGTTGAGCGGCAGCGGGCTTCCGCACCGGCTGCACGACGTGCGAAGCTGGACGGCGAAGGAGCGCATCGGCGGGCGGGCGTGGGTGCGCGGGTGGGCACGGGCGGGCGCGGGGCACTCCGCGGGATGAGCGTACGCCGCGGCGGGCGCGGGGGCAAGGCGGCCTGTTGGGATGGGGACGGGCGTGGTAACGTGTGGGACCTGATCCGCATCTGCCCACCAACACACTGACGGGACCGCTCCGCGCCGATGATCATCTCGCTGGAAGGGCTGGACGCCTCGGGCAAGAACACGCAGCTGCACCTGCTCAAGGCCCGGCTGGCGGAGGCGGGGCGCTCCGTCGCCAGCCTGTCGTTTCCGCGCTACGGTGACACCGTGTTCTCGCGCTTCGTGGCGGAATACCTGAACGGAAAGCTGGGCGAGCTGGACACGGTGCCCGCACAGGTGGCCGCGCTGCTCTTCGCCGGCGACCGGATGGAGTCGCGGGGATTGATCGAGGAGCTGCGCGCGGCCAACGACGTGCTGGTGCTGGACCGATACGTGGCCAGCAACCTGGCGTACCAGGGTGCGCGGGTGCCGCCGGAGGAGATGGACGGATTTCTGCGGTGGCTCTCGGCGCTGGAGCACGACCTGAACGGGCTGCCGGCCGTGGACCTGACGGTGCTGCTGGAGGTGCCGCCGGCCACCTCGGCGCGGATGGTGCTGCGCAAGGGCGCGCGGGACTACACGGAGCACGCGGCGGACCTGCACGAGCGCAACGAGGCGTACCTGGCCCGCTGCCACGGCGTGTACCAGCACCTGCACCGGTCGCAGTTCCGCAGCCGGTGGACGGCGGTGGACTGCGTGCACCCCGGCGGCGAGATGCGCCCCGCGGACGACATCGCCGCCGACATCTGGGCGGCCGTGGAGGCGGTGCTTCCGGCGCGGTAACAGCGGACCGGCTACGGGCGGGAGTGCGGACGCGCGGGCATTGAACCTGAGCGGCTGAAGCCGCCGCAACAACTGCGGAAAGCCTCACAAACTGCGTGAGGCTTCAACCGCGGAACCGCGAGAGGCGAGGGTACGGCGCGACGGCGGGGCACCCGCGAGGGCGGAGAAGATTCCTCGGTCGGCGCCATGGGATCCGGCACGGGACGGGGCCGGGCGGGCGCCTCCCTCGGAATGACAGTGTGGTAGCCGATCACAGGAGCGTCGGGGTGCGGGCGCATCCCATCACCGAATCACGGACGACGAATGCCGCAGAAGAGCGAGGACCTGCACGGAAACGCGCCCGACCAGTGCCCGGTGGCGCTGCTGCTGATCGACATGATCAACGACCTGGAGTTCGAGGGAGGCGAGAACGTCGCGAAGGCCGCGACCGTGGCGGCGGAGCGGATCGCGGCGCTCAAGGCCAAGGCCAAGGAGCGCGGCATCCCCGTCATCTACGCCAACGACAACTTCGGCAAGTGGCGATCGGACTTTCGCGAGGTGGTCAAGCACTGCCTGGAAGACGGCGTGCGCGGCCAGCGCCTGGCGGAGCTGCTGCGCCCCGACCGCGAAGACTACTTCGTGCTCAAGCCCAAGCACTCGGCGTTCTTTGAGACCACCCTGGCCACGCTGCTGGAGCACCTGGGCGCCCGGCACCTGATCCTCACGGGCATCACGGCGGACATCTGCGTGCTGTTCACGGCCAGCGACGCGTACATGCGCGACTACGACGTGCACGTGCCGGCGGACTGCGTGGCCTCGCTGGAGGACGTGGATACGCGGCAGGCCCTGCGCTACATGCAGCGCGTGCTCCACGCCGACGTGACCGCATCCACCGAGCTGGACCTGGACGCGATGATGGCGGAGGCGAGCGAGGCGGCGGCGTAGGGGTGCCCTCCCCCCGCCTCGCTCAGGCTCGTACACCCCCTCCCGCAAACTGCGCGGGAGGGGGTGTATACTTCTACGGGATGTCTGCTGGCGTGGCGGAGGGCTGGCGCGGGGGCGTAAAGACCCCTCCCTGGGTGCGACCAGGCGTCGCAGCCGGCCGGTATCCGTGGGCGCCGAGCACGTGCTCGGCGCCTTTCTGCAGCTTTGCACGAGGCCGAACGGAAGGGGAGCCGTGAATCTTCACGGGCACCCCGCGTTCAACGTGCGGTCTTTTTCAGCCGTAGATTGACACGACCCCTCCCGCTACGTTGTTCCTCGAACGTGAGTCGCACCGGCACCCATCATCACGCACCCACATCCCGGACGAACGATGGCACGAGGAGGCAGGTTCCCATACGTGCCGCTCGAAATGAGCGACCGGGTGTCGCTGCCGCCGGGGGAAGTTCCCGCCGAATGCGTTCTGGCCGAGCTTCCCGCCTCCTCCGCCCTCCTGGTGTTCGACGTGCTGCGCACCGTCTTTCTGGTGATGCAGAAAAGCAGAATGGCGAAGCTCTACGAAACGCCGCTGCTGGAGACCTGGGAAGAACAGCTGCTTACCAGCGACCACCCCGAAGCGCTTCGATTCCCCCTGGCGCTGCTGATTGGTGGCATTCGAGAGCGTGAAGATGCCGATCGCCCATTGATGGCGAAGGCTTGTCTGGCACTCGCGGACTGGGCGTCCGAGCAGAAAGCCTCGGAGACGATGCTGCTTTGCTTCGAGGCGGCCGCGATCTGCTTTCCGGAAAACGGGCGCTACGCCCTGGTCGCCGGACGGGCGTACCGCCAGGCCGGCCGCCTGGCGGATGCCGAACGGTGGCTCAAGCGTGCCGCACGCCTGACCTCCTGGCGAAAGGATCGGGGCGCGTACGCATTTGCCCTCTGCACGCTGGGGATGGTGTCGTGGACGCAGGGCTCGGTCGAAAAGGCCCTCCGCTACCTGCACCGCTCACGCCGGCTCGCGCACCGCTACGGCGAACGGGTGCTGGAGGGAGAGATCTTTCACAACCTGCTGGCGATCTCGATCAGCTCGGACGATACCGCGCACGTGGAGGAATACGCACAGGCAGCGTTCGAGCGGTACGTGCCGGACCATCACCGCCTGCCGGCACTGGCCTATGACCTCGCGTACTTCTGGCTGCTGCGCGGCTACACGCAGCGGGCACTGCCGGTCCTCCAGCAGCCTTTTCCCCACTTTCCACACCCCGATCAGCGGATCCAGGTGCTCGCCGCTGTGGCGCGCGGCGCCGGGAAAGCACGGAACGAGGTCCTGTTTGCGAGTGCCTGGGGCGAAGCGGCCCTGCTGACGAGGGAGCTGCGCACGGCCATGACCCTCCCGCACGCGCTGCTCGACCTGGGTTTGGGGGCGGCACACTTCGGGATGTACGACCAGGCCGCGGAGGTCTTCCGGGACGCCCTGCGGCTGGGGGAGGCGCGAGGCCAGGGCAGCGTCGTCATCCTGGCGGACAAGTACATCGCCGCGGTATCCGCCGCCCACAACCCGGATGCAGCCGGCAAGCCACAGCGCGTCTCCGCCGGGTAGCGCGGCCCCGAGCAGCTTGCCACGCGCATGGCGGAGCTGCTCGGGAGCACCGGCGCTTTTACGAGCGAGTGACGGCCTGCACGGAGTGCTGGCAGATCAGTTCCCGCCCATCAGGTTTCCCCCGTTCCGGCTCGCGGCTGCGGTCGTGTCGGGCGCGGAGCCGTCGGCGTGATGCGCTTGCTCCGAGGCCCTCACCGTAGGCTCGGCCGGTGCGGCGGACGAGGAGCAGGCGGCTGCGGCAAGAACGGCGGCGAGCAGCATCAGGCGGCGGAACGTGTTCATGACACCTCCAAGGGACGGGTTCAAAGTGGCGGGCAAAGAGAAGATGCCGCGATCCGAAGTGGACGGGCAACAGGTTGACCGCCAAAAAGGACCGGTCAAGCGGCAACTGCGATCCATGCGCCTGCGGCCCGTCTTGCTGCTGCAGTCCCCAACCCTTCCATTCGTACAGGATCTCCGCGGGCTCTTCCGCGTACGCGAAGTGGATAGCTGGGAAGGGCTTGCGCGCGCGCTTCCGCTCGAGCACCCGACCACCGTCGTCGTTCTCGACCCCTACGATACCGCAGACGAGCCGAGCCGGGAGTTCTGGGAGCTGCTTGGGCGATTCCCATCGACGGCCGTCGTATCCGCCTTTGAATCGCGTCCGGAGCGGGTGGGGCACATGCGTGGAATGGTGCGCGCAGGCGTGAGCGAGTTCCTGAACCTTGAACGTGAGCACACGCCGGCGCTTGCGGCTACACGCATCCGGAGCGCATGCGCCCGGCCGTTCAAGCGGCGGATCGAGTCAGGGATCTCTCCCCGCACGGGAGTCGAAGCGCGTACGATGCTGACGGCGGCGGCTGAAGTTGCGGTGCGGGGCGAGGGGCCACCGGAGATGGCCCGGATGTTCGGCGTCACGCCCAAAACGCTGACCGCCTGGTGCACGGCGCACGGACTTCCGCTCCCCCGCCGGCTGCTTGCCTGGACCCGAATCCTTCTCGCGGCTCACCTGCTGGAAGATGCTGGCCGCACGCGGGCGGCGGTGGCGGCCGCCTGTGGATACCGCACCGATCGATCGCTGCGCCGGATCATCCAACGCTTCGTCGCCCCCGAAGGCCGCGATCCGCTGTTCGATGCCGCCCTGAGAGCGTTCAACGCCGAGCTAAGGCAGTGCCGTGAGGACGTGCGCAGCGCCGGCCCAAACGTCGGCCGTGTCGCCAACCCCATGCAGGACGGGACGTACAATCCTACCCTGTGCAGACGGATCCCGGATGACCACTAGCCGCCGTCCCTCGACCCGGGGCGGTGACCTGCCCCCTCGGACAGCGAACGCAGTGAAAACCGCGGGCGGCGGGGGCTCAGCTCAATCCCCCGGCCGCGCATCGCCTTCGACGACGCGCTGGAGGAAGGCGGCGGTGCGGGCTTCGTGGCCCGGAAAGGCGTGGGCGCGGTGGCCGGCGCCGGGATAGGGATGGTACTCCCACACGGCGCCCCGCGCGCGATGGAACGCATCCACCAGCCGCTCGCTGTGGGCGATGGCCACCTCCGGGTCGTCCGTGCCGTGGTGGATCTGCGTGGGCGGCAGGCGGTCCACGAAGTACGCGGGCGAACGGCGCAGCAGGGCCAGCCGCGCCTCGCCCACCGTCGTCCGGCCGTCGCGCAGGGCGAAGAGCACGCTGTCCGCCAGGAAGTTGGCCCCCGGCAGGCCGGGCACCCGCGACCGCAGCGCCCGCTCCCCCAGCCGCCGCACTGCGGGGAGAAAGAAGTCCGTCGGCCCAAAGTAGTCCACGACGGCATCCACGCGCGGGTCCCGCACGGCCATCAGCAGGGCCACGCCGCCGCCCCGGCTGCGCCCCAGCACGGCGACGCGGCCGCTGTCCGCCTCCGGCACCTCCCGCAGTGCCGCGTCCAGAAGCGCCATGGCGTCGTCCACGTCGCGGTCCCAGGGGCTCGCGGTGCCTTCCGCGCGAAACCAGCGCAGGGGGCGGATGTACAGCCGCTCCGACCGGAACACGGGCAGCACCTGGATCCACCCCTCCGACACCGGACCCTCGCGCAGGAACTGGTATCCGCTCGTCCCCTTCTCTCCCCCGTGCGCGATCACCAGCACGGGGAGCCGCCGGCCGGCCGCCCCCGCGGGCACGCGCACGGCGCCGTAGTGCCGGAAGCCATCCACCACGTGCGACAGGACGAGCGTCCGCGAGCCCCCCCGCCCGTGGTCGCGCCACTCCACGCGCACGTCCGCTGCGGCGGGGGCGCGCGCGGCCCACTCCGCCTCCACGGCGCGCAGCTCCGCCTCCGTGGGCGGGGCGAAGAGCGCATCCGCCAGCCGGTCCGCCTCGGGCGCGGGAAGGCGCGCGACGCAGCCGGCCGTCGAAAGCAGGGCCGCGGCGGCCCAGGCGCGGAGTCGCATCGGAGAGCGCATGCCCGCCTCGTGCCTCAACTTCCGGGCCCGGCGGCGCGAACGCTCCGTCCGCTCACCACGGGGATCTGCACCGTGGCGCGGAACGAGCCCTCGAAGCGACCCTGGTTGCCGGTGGGCCGCGTGCCGTGATCGGAATCGGCCTCGAAGCGCACGCTGCCGGAGATACGCCCCTCCGTCACCCGGTCCACCACCAGCGTCCCCGCGCCGGCCGCCGCCGTGGCGTACCGGGCGGTGATGGCGTCTCCACCCAGCACGTACACGACCTCCGCTTCGCCCGCGTCCAGCGAGTAGCTGCCCACGCCCGCGAAGTCGGTGATGTGGATGCGGACGCCGATTCCCTGCTCGCCCTCATTCTTCTCCCAGCCGAGCAGGTCCAGCTGCGTCTCCTGCACGTACGCCGACGCGGATCCCTCGAACCGGTCGCCGTCCCACGTGGCCCGGAAGGCATCCGACGATGGTTCCGTGGCGGATTCGCAGCCGGCGGCGGCGGTGGCGAGAAGGACGAGGGCAAGGGCGCGGAGCGTAGGCGAGCGCATTGGGAAAGTCTCCGTACGGGTGTGGGACGATGGGCACAGCGGCCAGCCACAGAACGCCCGCGCCCCCGCGATCCGGACAACAGATGGATTCAGCCGCGCGGAGTCGGTCATCCGCGACGCGGCGAAGGACGAGCCCGGCGGATGCCGACGGGCGAGATCCGGGCGTCCGGTGGGGCACCTGTCGCGGGTGGGTAGATTCCTCACTCGTTCCTCGCTCGGAATGACAGATCGCGTGGCGCGTTGGAGAGGAGCGGGTCCGGCAGCCGGTTCGGCATCGCTGCGGCGGTCCCCGGCGGATCGGGACGGCCGCCCTCGCGAACGCGCGGCGGAAGCGCGAGATTGGTGCGAACCGGATCCAAGCGTCCGCTCAACGAGCCCCGTTCCGCCTCCACGCCGAACCGACCGCGCTCCGTCCGGCCGCCGCACGCCGGACCGGGCGCCGCCCTCCATCCGCAGAACCGGAATCCGAATGCCACACCAGGACCTCGCGCCGCCGCCCGCGTCCACGCCGCGCCCGCCGCACGTCGTAACCCGGCGGGCGATGTGGAGCTGGGTGCTGTACGACCTGGCGAACACCATCTTCTCCATGGGCGTGGTGTCGCTGTACTTCTCGCTCTGGGTGCGCGACCAGGTGGGCCCGCAGCGCGCGGACAGCACGTACAGCCTGCTGACGGCCTTGAGCATGGCCATCACCTTCATCATCGCGCCGCTGCTGGGGGCCATGACGGACCGGGCGAGGCGGCGGATGCCGTTCCTCATCACCAGCACGCTCATCTGCGTGGCGTTCACGGCGGTGCTGGCGCGGATGGGGCTCTACGGCACGGCGTTGTGCTTCATCATCGCCAACGCCACCTACCAGGCGGGGCTGCAGTTCTACGACGCGCTGCTGCCGGAGGTGAGCACGGAAGAGAACCGCGGCCGGGTGGGGGGCATCGGCGTGGGGGTGGGCTACCTGGGGTCGTACGTGGCGGTGGGGCTGGGCATTGTCGTGGGGACGGAAAACAAGCCCCTGATCTTCACCTGCATCGCGGCGGCGTTCCTGGCGTTCTCCATCCCCTGCTTCCTGTTCGTCAAGGAGCGCGGCAACCCGCGGCCGCGGCCCATCAACTGGCAGATGGTGCGCGAATCCACGGGCGAGACCATCCGCACCCTGCGCGCGGGCGACCGCTATCCGGGGCTGATCCGGTTCCTGGTGGGGCGCGTGTTCTACACGGACGCCATCAACACGGTGATCGCGATCATGTCCCTTTACACGGTGAACGTGGCCGTGTCCAGTGGGATGACGGAGGACCAGGGACAGAACCAGGCACAGTTCATCATGCTGTCCGCCATCACCTTTGCCGTGATCGGCGGGTTCGTGTGGGGGCGGATGGCGGACCGGTTGGGGCCCAAGCGCACGCTGAACCTGGTGCTGTTCGCGTGGATGGCCATCTTCACGGGCGCGGGGCTGGTGGGGATCGTGGGGCTGCCGCTGTGGTGCCTGTTCGTGGTGGCGTCGGCGGCGGGATTTTCCCTGGGTGGCATCTGGGCCGCGGACCGGCCGTACATGCTGCGCCTGACGCCGCCGGCGCGCATCGGCGAGTTCTACGGACTGTACGGGATGGTGGGCCGGTTCTCGGCCATCACGGGTCCGATCATCTGGGCCGGCGTGACGGCACTCACCATCCAGCGCTGGCAGATGGAGCCGCGCGTGGGCCAGGGGATCGGCGTGCTGGTGCTGCTGAGCATGGTGATCATCAGCTGGATCATTCTTCGCCCCATCACGGACGAGCCCCGCGTGTGGTCGGCGGAGGACCGGGGGGAGTGAAGAGCAGTGCGAAAGTGCGAAAGTGCGAAAGTGCGAAAGTGGCTTGGTGGATCGGCGGAGATCGCCAGGAGGGACGGTCATCCGGCCTGAGCGGCTAAAGCCGCCGCAACAACTGCGGAAAGCCTCGCAAACTGCGCGAGGCTTCAACTGCGGAAGGACGCGGGAGCACGAGAGCGGAGACCGATCCAGGCCGGGCAACCGGCATTGTCCGCGGAGGCCGAGTTCCGTCCTGAGCGGGTAAACCCGCCGCTGGGAAAGCGGTAAGCCCTGTCTCGCGCCGACGCGCTCTGCGAACAGGGCTTCAACTGCGCATCGGCAGCCCGTGCACGAGCCCCGGTGGCACGAACCCCGCCGCGGTGCACAGAATCTCAGCGCGGACGGGCTGTCGGCGAAGGCCGACATTGCGGTTTCATTGCCGCGAATTCATTCGCCGGGGGACGGAGGCCGGCCGCCCGGTACACACCCCGCCCGTGCACGAGCCCCGGCGGCGCAAACCCCGCCACGGTGCACAGGATATCAGCGCGGAGGGGCCGTCGGCGAAGGCCGACATCACGTTTTCGGTGCCGCGAATTCATTCGCCGGGGACGGAGGCCGGCCTCGGAGATCAGGCTCGGGGTCGGGGTCGGGATTCAGGGACGAATGCCGGCTTTGGGGTTTTGGGCTCGGGCACGGTTGCTGGCCTCGCGGTTTGGGGCTCGGGGGCGGAGGCCGGCCTCGGAGATCAGGCTCGGGCTCGGGGCTCCGGGGACAGATGCCGGCCGCGCCGCCACCATCCAAACCGCGACGGCACGCGTTTGTCATCTCCCCCCGACCGGCAGCTGGACCGGATGCCGGGGGCTTGGATCTTCGCCGGGGAGCGGGGTGGGCGCGCCCCTGGCATCTTCAACCGCAACGCTGGACGGACGAGACTCGAGGATGGCGGACTGGAAGCGCTCCATCGGCAAGTTCGTGCACCGGGTGGAGCAAAAGCTCGACGAAAAGCGCGAGAAGCTCGGACTGATGGGCGACGGATCGGCGCGCATCGAGCCGTACCGCGGCTTCGGCTGCCCCGACCGCGCCTACCTCAGGGGCCGCGTGCTCCGCGGGGCGCCCATCCCCCAGGCGTCGGAGAACGCGGGGGTGGTGATGAACATGGCGGCCATGATCCAGCGCTTCGAAAGCGACGAGGTGGCCGGCGCGCGCGTCCGCATCCACCATCCCGGCGGTCCCCTGACCGTCACCACCAACGAGGAAGGCTTCTTCGAGGCGTGGATCCACCCCCGCCCGGAGCTCGCCCCCGGCTCGCTGTGGCACACGCTGGAGCTGGAGCTGGAGCACCCCGCGCCCGCCGCGCCCGTCACCTGCCAGGCGCAGCTGCTCATCCCGCCGCCGGAGAGCGCGTTCGGCGTCATCAGCGACCTGGACGACACGGTGGTCAAGACGGGCGCCACGTCGCTGCTGCGGATGGCCCGCACGACGTTCCTCTCCAACGCCCGCACCCGTGTCCCCTTTCCCGGCGTGGCGGCCTTCTACCGCGCGCTGCAAAAGGGCGCGGGCGAGTCGCCGTTCAACCCGGTGTTCTACGTCAGCAGCAGCCCCTGGAACCTGCACGACCTGCTGACGGAGTTCCTGATGATCCAGAAGATCCCCATCGGCCCGCTGATGCTGCGGGACTGGGGGGTCAGCGCGCAGGAGGCCGCGCCCAGCGGGCACGCGGGGCACAAGCTGGGGGCCATCCGCCGCATCATGGACCTGTTCCCCGCCCTGCCGTTCATCCTCATCGGCGACAGCGGGCAGGAGGACCCGGAGATCTACCACCGCGTGGTGCACGACTACCCGGACCGCATCCTGGCCGTGTACATCCGCAACGTCACGCCGCACCCGGAGCGCGTGGGCGCCATCCGCCGGCTGGCCGACGAGGTGGAAAAGGCCGGCAGCTCGCTGCTGCTCACGGACGACACGCACGCCGCAGCCGTCCACGCCGCGCAAAAGGGGTGGATCACGCACGCGGCGCTGGAGGAGGTCGCCGTGGACGTCGCGCACCAGCAGCCCACCAAGGCCACGGAGGCCGGCACTGCGTCCGTGAACCGCTCGCTCAGCACGGAGGGGGAGAAGAACGTCCCCTGAGCCGCGCCCGGCCCCCATTCGCGTCCTCCCGCCCGCCTCCCGCTCGTCCGGGGGCGGGCGGTGTGTTTCCGTCTCGCCGCAAAACTTTGGGCATACCTTATGCAACTACCCTGCGCCCTCGCCGGGCAGGGGGCCCCGCGGGCAAACTCAAAGAAGGGAATGTGGTCATGCACGAAGGAAAAGACTTTCTCCGGGCGCAGGTGAGCAACTGTGTGATGCAGCACAAGACGCTGCTGGAGAGCCTGGAAGACCACGAGAAGCAGGCCGAGGACGCGCAGTTCCGGGCCCTGTGCACGCGCTACCTGCCGGGCGCGCGCCAGCACCAGGCGGCGCTGGAGGCGTACCGCGCCACGCTGGGCGAGCCGTCCGGCCAGGGGCTCAAGGCCGCGCTGGGATTCGTGCTGGGCAAGGCCAAGGACGCCGCCGACGCCCTGCGCACGGACGACTTCCTGCGGGTGGTGGAGGACATCGTGATGATCCGCCAGGCGCAGGACACGTTCGCCACGTTCGCCGCGGCGGGCGATCGCATCGGCGAGCCCAAGCTGGCGGAGCTGGGGCGTGCGGGCCAGGAGGCGGCCGACACCATGCAGCGCGACTTCAACGCGCTGGTGGCCGAGATGTTCGTGCGGCAGGCCTCCGCGAAGTAAGGCAGGCGGATGGATGAAGTGCCCCGCTCCCGGCCACGCGCCGGGAGCGGGGCATTTCGCGTATGCATCCGGGGGGAGCGAGGAAGAGCGGAATGCGGGAAGATGGATGGCGGATGTGGGGAGGCGGATGCGGGGGGAGGCGGATGCGGGGGAGGCGGATGCGGGGGAGGCGGATGCGGGGGAGGCGGATGCGGGGGAGGCGGATGCGGGGGAGGCGGATGCGGGGGAGGCGGATGCGGAGGCGGATGCGCAGCGACGGATGCGGGGAGGTGGATGCGGAGCGGCGATGTGCAGCGTGGAGCGGGCACGGGCCAAGAGAGCGATTGAAATCGCGGCTACAACTTCACACTGTCGGCCTGCGCCGACACCACGGATGCACCCGTGCGCGAAGCCTGGCTTCTCTCTTGGCACTTGGCACTGGGGACTTGGCACTCGTCCACCACTTGGCACTGCCCCGCCCGCCGCTACATTGTCCGCGAGCCGCACCGGCCCGCGCCATCATCATCTCCAGCCGACCATGCCCGAGCCCACCGAACCGGCGGAGCGTCCGCGCCGCTCGCCCGCGGCACAGCGCATTCTTCGCGAGGCCATGCGCCTGTTCGCGGAGCGCGGCTACGAGCGCACCAGCATCGCCGACATCCAGTCCGCGGTGGGGCTCGCGCCGGGGTCCGGCGCGCTGTACAAGCACTTTCCATCCAAGGAAGCCGTCCTGGCCGCGGGGATGGACGAGTTCGTGGCGGGGGCGGAGCGGGCGCGCGAGCTCATCCGCACCGTCCCCGGGCCCGCGGACCAGGCGCTGGAGACGCTCGGACGCGCCGCCATGCAGATGCTGGATGCGGACCGCGACGTGCTGCGCATCCTGTATCGCGAGCTGGACGCCTTTCCCGCCCTGCGCGACGAGGTACGCGAGCGGCGGATGCAAAGCACCTACGCCGCCGTCGCCGGGTGGCTGCGGGAGCGCGACGCCCGCGGCGAGCTGCGCGTGGAGGACCCCGAGGCCACGGCGGCGGTGGTGCTGGGCGCCGTCACGTCGTTCCGGATCTTCCACGCGCTGCTCGGCGAGCCCCCCGCGCGCCTGGACGACGACCGCTTCGTGCGCGCCTGGATGCGGGTGATGATGCACGGGATCGGGGTGGATGATGCGGAATCCACACCCCCCCTGAGCGGATGAATCCGCCGCTGGGAAAGCCATAAGCCCCGTCCCGGCTCGCTGCACTCGCCGAACGGGGCCTCAACTGCTCTCATGGCGAATCCCACCGCCAGGACGGCCCGCCTCGCATCACCCCGCGCGCGCCGCCATCCCGCCCGGCGCCGTCGACGCCCGCCCGCGCGCCGCATCCGCCCCATTCCCCGCACCACCGCGCATCTCCGCGAGCGTCGCGGGCCAGCCTTCGCGCACGCTGGGGTAGCGCGGGGCCCATCCGCTCGCCTCGCGGAACTTGCGGTTGGACATGCGCACGGAGCGCGACAGCAGCTTGCCCAGCGACCCCATCATCCGCCCCATCCACGCCGGCTGCGGCCTGGGCGCGGGCACGCCCTCCGCGGCCGCGACGACGGCCATGAACTCCGCGCGGCGCAAGGGCTCGTCGTCGCCCACGTTGTAGATGCCGGCCTCCACCCCCAGCGCCGCCACCGCCGCCGTCGCCGCGTCGTCGTGCGACACGGACGAGAAGTACGCGTCCGGCGAGCCCGGCAGCGCCGACATCCCGCGCCGGGTGAAGCGGACCAGGTCGGGGACGTGCGTGGCATCGGGCCCGTAGAAGCCGGCGTAGCGCAGCACCACGCCCGTGCGGCCCCCGGCCGTGAAGCGCGCGGCGGAGCGCTCGGCATCCAGCGTGGACAGGTTGTAGCGCGCGGGATGCGGCGGCACGGCCTCGTCGATCCACTCGCCGCCGCAGTCGGGGTACATGGGCGCGAACGATTCCTGGACGAAGCGCGACACGCCCGCCGCCAGCGCCGCGTCCACCAGGATGGCCGACGCCTCGCGGCGGATGCGGTCGTTCTCGCGCCACGACCACGGCAGCATCATCCGCATCGTGGAATGCGGGATGTGCGTCGCCAGGTTGATGACGGCGTCGTGGCCGGCCACCGCGCGCCGCACGCCGTCCGCATTGAACAGGTCCACCCGCGCGGGCTGCGCGCCGGCCCGCTCCATGGCCGCGGTCTTTTCCGGCGTCCGCGCGACGGCCGTGACTTCGTGCCCGGCCTGCACCAGTAGCGGCACCGCCCGCCGGCCCACCACCCCCGTCGCGCCCGTGACGAATATCTTCATGACCACGCCTCCACCGTGTCAGGGGAATCAGTCCCGTACCACGAGTGAGAGATTAATCACTTACCTGGACGGAAGCAATGGGGCGGTGACGAGAGGTGCCGATACCGAGTTGCGACCGAGCCGGGCGAATGAATTCGCTGCAACAAAGACACGAAGTCCGCCTGCGCGGACTGCCGCTTCCGGCTCGTCCGCAGCCTACTCGGCGGAAAGCCAGGCGATGGCCTGCTCGCGCGTGGGGAAGAAGCGGAACCACGGATTCTTGCCGGCTTCGCGGGCGAAATCCTGAAAGGGCTTGGAATGGATGGACGGATCGGGAACCACGCCCGCCATGCGGATCTCGTACTGCGTGAGCCGCTGGACGAGCGCGCCCGTGACACCCATGCTCAGGTCGAAGAACTCGGGCGGCAGCGCGGCCGTATCCAGCAGCAGGCGATCCATTCCGCTCTCGATGCAGTGCGCGACGACGGCGACGGGATCGAATGTGCCGGCCGGCTGCGGCGGAAGCTCGTAGTATGCGCTCACGGATCGTCGGATGGGTAACGGGCGGATGGTGGTCGATCGGATCGGCCGGAGGATAACATCCCGCCGCCGCACCGGCCAAGGACAGGCTGGTCACATCGCGGATGGCGGGATCGTCTACATCGAGGACCCGCTCCGGTACATCGACCGGGCCGCATCCAGGGACGGAGACGACAGGGCGGAGTCAGCCGGTTCGCACTTTCGCACTTTCGCACTTTCGCACTTTCGCACTTTCGCACTTTCGCACTTTCGCACTTTGTAGTTTCGCACTTTCGCCGTGCTCGCCCTAGATTGTCCCGGCCCGGCCGACCCGGCCCGCATCAACCCAGAACCCGTTACGGAACCCGCATGGAGAACGTGCTTTTCTACGCCCACTCCGGGCTGCGCTTTCTGGTGCTGCTCGCCGGCGCGATCGCCGCGGCGGTGCTGCTGTGGGGCTGGCGCGCGGGCCGGCCCTTCGCAGGGCAGTCGCGCGCGTCCGTGGCCGTGTTCAACGGTTCGCTGGACCTGCAGCTCCTGCTGGGCATCGGTACCGTGCTCACGCGGCCGTGGTACGGCGCGCTCATGGGGCACCTGATCATGATGATCGCCGCCGTCATGGCCGCGCACGGCATCAGCGTCTACGGCCGCAAACAGGAGGACGCCCGCCGCGCGCACCTGATCTCGCTGGTGGGCGTGGTGCTGGCGCTGCTGCTGATCGTGGGCGGCATCATGGCCATCCGCAGCAGCCCCTTCCAGATGACGCCGGGCGCCGGCGCCACCGCCACCTCCACCGGCTGATCCCACGCGTGTCATCGACTGAATCGTCCCGCCCGGCCGATGCGCCGGGCGCGGTGGAAGGAGACGGCGGCATCCTGGTCATCCGGGGCAGCGGCACGAACCGGGGATGGAACGGCATCCGCTACAAGACGGGGATGTCGGCCGCCAACGTGGGCGCGCGCAAGCTGTCCATGAACGTGGCCACCATTCCGCCGGGCGCGGTGGCGCACGCGCACGTGCACGTGGATTTCGAGGTGATGCTGTACATCCTGGAGGGCCGCGTGCGCCACGAGTACGGGCCGCACCTGCGCCAGAGCGTGGAGAACGGCCCCGGCGACTTCATCTTCATCGAGCCGGGGGTGCCGCACGAGGTGTTCAACCTGAGCGACACGGAGCCCGTGGTGGCCGTCGTCGCCCGCTCCGACGCGAGCGAGTGGGAGAACATCCGCGTGTACGACCGCGAGACGGGCGAGCTGGGCGCCGGCAACGAGCCGCCGAGGGCCTGATCGGCATGGGCGGATGGTGGCTGTCACCATCCGCCCATGCGTCTCTGCAAACGAGGTCAGGGAATGAATCGCAGTGTTTGCAACGCCGTCTTCAGTTCGATGCGGAGGGCCTGGAACGCGGGAACCTGTGCGAGCACGTCCAGCCGGACACTCTCCGCGATCAGTTGCAGCACGCCGGCAGCGGGTGTGCTGGTGCCGCGTTTGGACCCAGGGAGCGTGAGCGCGTAGGCGCGATCCAGCGCCGCCTTGGGGTCCGGGATCTTCTCGCAGTCCCGGGGCCGCTGGACCACGCCGAGCGTCTTGTCGTCGAGAGTTGTTCGAAAGGCGGTGCGGAGCGCGTCTCCATCCACCATCGTCCACGCCTCCATCTCGCGCACGGGCACCAGCCCCACTCCCTCGTACCCTGGCCCCAGCGCGGCCAGCGCACGCGTCAGACCCGGCGTAACCTGCTGCTGACGCGCGCGAACCGCGTTGCCGCTGCCATCCGCGTGGACGCAAAGGACGTGGAACGCACCCGCGTTCTGCAGGGCGGTCTCGGCAATCTGCTGATCGCGGGGCAGCAGACGCTGCTGCGGGTCGCTGGCGAGCGCGAGCACGTCGCCCACGTCCAGCGAGCCCCGCCCGAACTCGAAGTAGATGTCGGCGACCAGTCTCGTCAGCAACGGCGCAAGAAAGCGGTGGTCCGTGGGGCCCTCCGCGAACAAGGCCAGTCCGAGGTAAGCCATCTCACCCCGCCTGCTGCACGACCGTGCTGAGATAACGTGCAACGTCGGAGCGCGTGATGTATTCGCCACGTTCCGAAGGTGGCGCTCCCGGCCGTTTCCGACCCTCCGGCGCCACCAGGCGCATCCGCGTCTTGCGCTGCCTGGCCCGTTTTCCGGCGTCCACCTTCGTCACCGTGTCCGCGAACACGAACTCGCTATCGACGAGGTGGGACAGCACGACGGGGGAGTGGCTGTTCAGGAGGATCTGGCTCAGGGGATCGTCCAGATCATAGTCAGAACCATCGGCGCGAGTCACCGTACGGCGCAGTACCTCGATGAGCGGGCCCAGCCGCGCGGGATGGATTCCGTTTTCCGGCTCCTCGAAGCATACCAAACCCCGACGCCGCGGGTCGTGCAGCATGGTCAGCAGAGCGAGCACGCGAAGTGTTCCATCAGACACCATCTCCGAGCTGAACGGGTAGTCCCCGCCGACCGTGATCTGGATTCGATACTTCTGATTGGGCAGATCATCCTCGACTTCGATGCTTACGACCCCCGAGATCAGTTCGGAGAGATCCGCACCGATGTCCGCCAAAGCTCCTCCGGGGCGAATCTCGGTCCCGGTTTCGGCCGCGATGCGGGCGAGAACCGTGGGGAGGTTGGACCCATTGGATTCCAGAAGCTCGGGAGCATTCTTTGAGCTCGGCGTACGAAGAGACGCTGGATCCAGCGCAAGAAAGCGCCACGACCGGAGTTCTTCCCGCAACGCGAAAAGGTGCGGAAATTCAACCCCCGTCATGGTGGACAACATGGTGGTCTCCGCAGCGGTCGCTGTGCGGCGGCGCCCTGCCGATCGGTCCTGGTGGATGTGAAACGTGAGGGTGCCGCCCTCGTCGCTGGTGGAAAGGAACGGCGTGCTGCGCCCATAGTGTATGAAGCGGCGGCGAAATGCCTGGGACGGGCTCGTCCCATGGGGCTTCCAGCGATCGGCGCTTCCCATGATGGGCTCCGCGGTTTCGCGAACGACGATCAGCTTCTCGAAGCCTCGAACGTCCGTACGCCGTTCGATCTCTACTTCATACCGCAGCCGGGTAAACCGTACCGCGGCCGTGCCACCCCATGGATCGCGTACGGTTCGGTCGAGCAGAACTTCCGCGGCAAGGTGCATGTGTCTTCCGTACTCGCCATCCGGCCCCAGCCGGAACTGCTCGTGCGGCTCACCCCGCAATGCGTTGAATGCGGTTCGGAGGTCGTCCACGGCGAGCCGGCCGAGAAGCTGTATCGCATCGAACAGGTTCGACTTGCCCGTTGCATTCTGCCCCACGACAACGAGCAATGGGCTCAGATCGAGCGAAAAGTTCTCGAACGACTTGAAGCCATCGATCTCGATCCGGGTCAGCATCGTAGCCAGGGGTTGAACGGAGCCGTTGGTGCGGAAGGTCCGGTCAAGATATACTGGGTGTTCGTAGATAGACACCCCTCGAACCGGACGCACGACGCATGCTTCTACGCAACGCGGCACCCCCGGCATCGCTCCCCAAATGCTGAAGTACGAGCAGGTGGTGCCGGCGGGGGCCAAGGACGGGGCGCCGCTCGTGGTGCTGCTGCACGGGCGCGGCGCGGACCGCTTCGACCTGCTGGGGCTGGCGCCGCACATCGCCCCGCACGCGGTAGTCGTCACGGCGGAGGCGCCCAACTCCGGCCTGCAGTGGGGATACGGCCCCGGCTGGGCCTGGTACCAGTTCCTGGGCGGCAGCGCGCCGGAGCCGGAAAGCTTCGAGGCCTCGCAGCAGGCCCTCGCGGCGTTCCTGGCGGAGCTGCCAGCGGCGCTCCCCGTGCGCACGGGGCCGCTCGTGCTGGGCGGCTTTTCGCAGGGCGGGACGATGTCGCTGGGCTACGCCCTGCGGAACCCCGGCGCGGCGCCGCTCGTGATGTGCCTGAGCGGCTTCCTGCCACAGCACCCCAGCGTGCGCGTTGCGCCGGAGACCGTCCGCGGCACCCGTTTCTTCTGGGGCCACGGGACGATGGACGCCGCCATCTCCTTCGCCATGGGCCAGGAGGGCCGCGCCGCCCTGCGCGCCGCGGGGGCGGAGCTGGAGACGCGCGACTACGAGATGGGCCACGCCATCGGGGGGGACGAGGCGCGCGACATCCGCGCGTGGATCGCGCGCCACACGGCATCCGGGGACGCCGCGTGAGCTGGGACACGGCGGCGCTCAGCCCCAGGGAGCGGTACCAGCTGCTCACGTCGCTGGTGGTTCCCCGCCCCATCGCGTGGGTCTCCACCCGCTCGGCGGAGGGCGCGTGCAACCTGGCGCCGTTCAGCTACTTCGCGGCCGTCTCCAACACGCCGTTCCTGGTCTCCGTCTCCATCGGCAGCCGCGGGGACGTGGAAAAGGACACGCTGCGCAACATCCGCCAGACGGGCGCGTTCTGCATCAACCTGGCGACGGAGCCGCAGCTGGCGCAGATGAACGAGACCGCCGGCGAGTGGGGGCCGGAGGTGGACGAGTTCGAGCGCGCCGGGCTGCAGGCCGCGGAAGCGGAGTCCGTGAACGCGCCGTACGTGGCGAACTGCCCCGCGGTGATGGAGTGCCGCCCGTTCAAGCTCGTGGAGCTGGAGGGCTCGCCCAACACGCTGGTCATCGGCGAGGTGCTGCGCGTGCGCCTGGCGGACGACGTGCCGCTCGTGCCCGGCACCTTCTTCGCCGACACGACGGCACTCCGCCCCCTGGGCCGCCTGTGGGGCGACCTCTACGCCACCCTCGGCGAAACCCCGTCCCTTCCCCGTCCGGTGGTGTGAACGGACGGCGCGGGACGCACCCTCATCCGCATCGCCCCCCCAAGCAGGGACTCCCGCACCCGCGTCCCAAGAGGCAAATCCGTCTTCGGGTGCGCAGGCCGTTCGGTTCCATTCACGTCTGAACTTGACGATAGTGGGTTGAGGGTGTATCGATCCAGTAACGCGGATGACAGCAGGCGTCACGATCACCAGCCCCCTGGAGTGACAAGATGAAGAAGCTCAGGCTTGGCCTCGACCAGTTGGAGGTGCAGTCGTTCGCCACCTCGCCGCTTCTCCGCCACCGCGAAGGCACGGTCCACGGGCAGGCGGAGGGCGAGGCCACGTGGACGAACTGTCCGCCCGGCTGCGTGACGGACATCAAGACCGACAACGAGAGCGAGTGCTTCCCGGCCAACTGCGCGTAGCAACGCACTCCCGGCTGAACGGAACGCACGCACCAGCAAAGATCGCCCGGCCGGGAGCTTTCCCGGCCGGGGGATCCGCATTCCGGCATCCGCCGTGAGACGTCCGGGAGACACGTGGGGGACGCCGCCAGCAGCGCGCATCCGGCCTGGGAGGCGTCTGCCACACGTGCGGCCGGCGCGGCCCATCCGCTGTGACCGACGCGGTGGATGGATGACGGACGCGGGCCCGGCCGGAGCTTTCCGGCCGGGCCCGCGCGTTCCAGGCGGGCGGATGCGCACCGGCGGGTTGCCATTCTTTTCCAGTCTTATTAGATACATATACGAGTCGGCACCCGCTGCGGGATCGGGGCATGATCCCCGGAAGCGCGGGCCCTCGACTCGCACCGTTGCGCCATCCCGTTCAATCTTGAGGAGAACGCCATGCATAAGATTCGCCTGGAGCTGGACGCGTTGGCCGTGGAGTCGTTCGAGACGGATGCCGTGCGGACGGGCGGGGGCACCGTGCGTGGCAACGACCAGATCACCACGATCCCGGAGACGGAGCGCTTTACCTGCAAGTGGGGCCGGACGGACTACGACACCTGCATCGTGCAGTGCGAGTGCACCAACCGGCAGATCCGCTGTAAGGGGATCTGACGTCCACGGCGCGCCGGAGCGAATGCTTCGGCGCGCTTTCGTTTCCGCCCGCGGCCCGAGGGAATCCCATGCGCAAGATCAACCTGAAGCTCGACGCGCTGTCCGTGGAATCGTTCGCAACGGCGGACGCGACGGCGGGCACCGGCACCGTGGAGGGACACCAGCTCAGCGGCCGGCCTGGGTGCTTCCCCTCCAGGCAGTGCCCCACGGAATACATCAGCTGCGAGGCGGACGCCACGTATCCCGCCAGCTGCCAGTACGGATGCGGCTGCACCGGCGGCACCATCGTCTGCTGAGCCATCACACGCCGCACACACCCAAGGGAGACACCATGCGCAAAATCAGCCTCAAGCTCGACGCGCTCGCCGTGGAATCGTTCGAGACGGCCGAAGCACTCCTCGACGCTGGGACGGTGCAGGGGCGGCAGGATGGAGACGGACTCCAGGCGATCACTGACCAGACCGGTGACGGCATGACCTGTCCCCGCGCCCGCTCGGACTACCTGAGCTGCATCGCGTACTGCCGGTGCACCGACGCCAACCGCAAGTGCTACGACCCGCTTTGGGGCTGAGCCGCACACGGTTTTCCTGCACTGAAAACGGGACGGGCGCCCCTCGCGGAGCGCCCGTCCCGTCGTTTATCGGCTTGCCCGATCTGCCGCCGGTCAGCAGGCGGCTGGCCGCTTGAACACGGCCACGAGGTCGCAGGTACGGCCTTCGCCGGCGTTTACGTCGATCATGGACACCAGCTCCCATCCGTCGCCGCCGAACTGGTTCAGGTGATGGGTCACCTGCTTCGGTTCGATCTGGGGTCCCAGGACGAAGCTGTCGACGTCCAGCTTGAGCGTGATGTACTCCCAGCGCGTGGCCTGCAGCGTGTGCATGGTTCGTGGTCGGGTTCCGCAGCCGCCGATCCGCCTCCGGCTTTCATCGCCGGACATGCGCGGTCGGCGCTGATGGAATTGACGAAATCCTCCCGCCAGAAGTTTCACGATTCCGCATCCCGGGCCAGCGGGCGCTTGCGCGGAGTGGCGAAACTCTTTCTTCTGAAACCAGGCATCTGCCACATCTTCGCCGCGACCACACGCGCGCAGCCGGCGCTCCTCCGCGCACACCCGCTCCGGCTCCCCATCCGCCCGTCCGCAGCCGCTATGGACCGCAGTTCCCGCTCGACTCGCCGCTGGACCGGTGTTCGCCATGGAGGGCGACACCGTGCGCGTGGACCTGCTGATCATCCACCCGCTGCTGGGGCGGATCTTCGGATACGTCGGCACCTTCCGCACGGTCCGTACGCAGAAGGACGGGCTGTAGGCGTGAGACAGGAGTCCGCGCGGCGGCGGAGCGCCCCCCTCCCCGACCCTCCCCCACAAACTGCGTGGGGGAGGGAGATTGACCGGCGGAGATTCGTTGCGGGGCCGCTGTCATGTACGGGCGGGTAGATCCTTCGGTCGGCGCCAGAGGGATCGGCACGGGATGGGACCGGCGGCGCCTCCCTCAGGAAATCGATGCGGAGGATGGGGTTACACCGGGCGGCGCGGGCGATGCAGGGCGCGGGGTGACGGCCATCGAAGAATCATCGCCAGCGAAGGATGCGGATCGTGACGGAGCAGAGGGCGGAGATCCGGGTGGGGCTGATCGGCTACGGGCTGGCGGGGGCCGCGTTCCACGCGCCGCTCATCGCCACCACGCCGGGGATGCGGCTGGCGATGATCGTCACCTCCAACCCCGAGCGCGTCCGGCAGGCCCGCGCCGATCATCCATCCGCCAAAGTCGTCGAGTCCGCCGGGCAGCTGTGGGAGCGCGCGGGGGAGCTGGACCTGGTGGTGGTCGCGTCGCCCAACCGCACGCACGTTCCGCTGGCGCGCGAGGCGCTGTCCGCCGGGCTGCCCGTCGTCATCGACAAGCCGCTGGCCGCCACGGCGGATGAAGGACGCGCGCTGGTGGAGGAGGCGCGGCGCGCGGGGCTGCTGCTGACCGTCTTTCACAACCGGCGCTGGGACGGCGACTTCCTGACCCTGCGCCGCCTGGTGGCCGAGGGCGCGCTGGGCGACGTGCACCGCTTCGAATCGCGCTTCGAGCGCTGGCGCCCGGCGCCCAAGCCCGGCTGGCGCGAGCAGGGCGACCCCGCGGAGGCCGGCGGCATCCTGTACGACCTGGGAAGCCACCTCATCGACCAGGCGCTCGTCCTCTTTGGCCCCGCCACGCACGTCTACGCCGAGGTGGACCGCCGGCGGCCGGGCGTGCAGGTGGATGACGACGCGTTCGTGGCGCTGACCCACGCGTCCGGCGTGCGCTCGCACCTGTGGATGAGCGCGGTCGCGGGCGACCACGCGCTGCGGATGCGCGTGCTGGGCAGCCGCGGCGCGTACGTAAAGCACGGGATGGACGTGCAGGAAGAGGCCCTGCGCACCGGCGTCCAGCCCGCGGCCGGCTGGGGCGAGGAGCGCGAGGAGGCGTGGGGCCGGCTGGTGACGGGCGATGCGTCGGAGCCCGTGCGGACGGACCCCGGCGCCTACCCCGCGTTCTACGCCCGCGTCGCCACGGCCCTCCGCGACGGCGGCCATCCTCCCGTGGATCCGATGGACGCCGTCGCGGGGCTGGAGATCATCCAGGCCGCGCGGCGGTCCGCGGAGGAGGGCGCGGTCGTGCGGCCCTCCCCCGGCCTCGCTTAGGCTCGTACACCCCAGTTCGTGCCGGGAGGCGGGCTGTCGGCGGAACTGAAGTTCTCCCCCTCTCCCGCGCAGTTTGCGGGAGAGGGGGCCGGGGGGAGGGGCGCCCCGCCCGTGCCGGACCGCCTGTCTCGCGCGATGAAGGTCCTCCCGCCCCCTTACCCCACGTTCGGCGCGGCGAACAGGGGGGCGATGACGAGGGCGGCGGCGCCGCGCAGGCGGGTCTGCGGGTCGTGGGGCTCGGGGATCACGGGGGTGGCGGCCGTTCCCTGCGTGAGCGTGCGCTCCGCCAGCCCCTGCAGCACCATGGGGCGGATCAAATCCCACGCGCCAGCGATCTCTCCGCCGACGACCAGCCGCGCCGGGTTCATCCCGTTCACGATCACGGACAATCCCAGGCCGATGTAGCGCCCCGTGAGCTCCAGCGCGGCGCGGGCGGCGGCGTCGCCGGCGCGGGCGCGGGCGATGACGTCCGTGACCGTGAGCCGCGTCTCACGCACCTGCGCGTAGCTCTCGCGGGTGGCCAACTCGCGGCCCAGGTAGCGCGCCACGACGGCCGGGTTGCTGGTGTACGCCTCCCAGCACCCGCGCGACCCGCACAGGCACGCCGGCCCGTCCAGCGACAGCGGCACGTGCCCGAACTCCCCCGCGGAGTCGCGGTGCCCGCGCACCACGTGGCCCCCCATCACCAGCCCCGCACCCACGCCGTCGCTGAAGGTGACGTAGGCAAAGCTGTCCGTCCCCTGCACCACCCCCTGCCCCATCCACATCTGCGCCAGCGCGCAGGCCACGGCGTCGCGCTCGATGTGCACGGGAAGCCCCACGGCCGTCTCCAGCGCCTGGCGCAGGTCCACGTCGCGCCAGCCGAGGGTGGGCGCGTGCACCAGCCGCCCCGTGGCGCGGTCCACCATGCCCGGCACGACGAGGCCGATCCCCTCGCAGTCGCCCGCGGCGGAGTGCGCCTCCAGCAGCCGGCGGATGCGCAGGGTGAGCGCCAGCACCAGCTCGTCCGGGTCCTCCGGCGTGGGGAGGAACTCCGTGGCCAGCGACCGCCCGCTGAAGTCGCTGAGCATGAGCTGCGTCTCGCTGAGCCGCACGTCCACGGCCACGGCCAGCCGGTCGTGCGCGCGCACGTGCAGCAGCGTGGGCTTGCGGCCGCGGGCGGACGCACCCATGGCGCCCTCCACCAGCATCCCCTGCTCGATGAGCTCGTTCACCAGGGGCGTGACGATGCCGCGCGCCACCTCCATCCGCCGCGCCAGGTCCGCCCGGGAGATGGGCTGGTACTCGCGCACCAGGTTCAGGACGATCTGGCGGTTGATGTCTTTCGTCGTCGTGCGCGTGGCACGCTGAAAGTTGCGGGGGTCGATCTTTCGCACGAAAAGCCCGGTGAGCGAGGGACACCCGGCAGGCGCCGGCGCCAGGCTGCAGCGGCCTGGACAGGGGATGAGACGGCGGCGGGGGCGGATTTGTTCGGCCGGCTTCCAAAACCGAAGCCGCAAGATGCCGCGCGCCCTCCGCTCCCCGCAAGACGCGCGCGCCCATCTCGGCATCGCGCGTGGTGGTAACGTTACCCGCGAGCAACGCGGGGGTTGCGTACCCGACACAACACGATTATCCTGCGCACCGCGTTTGTCAACAAACCTGACAAAATCCCGGCCGCACCGCGCGCTCCTCCACGGGGCGCTGCCGGCCGGTACCCGTCCACGCCCAGCGGCCCTCCGCCTTGCGTCCTTCCGGCCCGTCCCCCCTCTCCCTTCAGCCCGGCACCTCCGGCGCGACCCCGTCCGGATTTGGCCCGGTGCCCGGCGGCGCGCTGCTGCTGGCGGGCGACATCGGCGGCACCAAGACGGTGCTGGCGCTCGTGGCGGAGCGCGCGGGCACGGCGCAGGTCGTGGCGGAGGCCGTCTTTCCCAGCCGCGAGTACGCCACTTTGGAGACGGTGGTGGCCGCGTTCCGCGCCGCGCATCCCGCGCCCGTGGCGCGCGCGGCGTTCAGCGTGGCGGGGCCGGTGATCGAGGGGCACGCGCACATCACCAACCTGCCGTGGCGCCTGGACGAGCGCTGCCTGGGCGACGCGCTGTCCGTCCCCCGCGTGCTGCTCGTCAACGACCTGCAGGCCACCGCGTTCGCCATCCCGCACCTGCACGCGGACCAGGTGACGCAGCTCCTTCCCGGCGAGGCGGATCCCGCCGGGGTGCGCGCCGTGGTGGCCGTGGGGACGGGGCTGGGCGAGGCGCTGCTGGTCCCCGGACCGGACGGGTTCCTCGCGCTCCCCACGGAGGGCGGGCACACGGACTTCGCGCCCCGGAACGGCGTGCAGCGCCGGCTGCTGGCGCACCTGCAGCGGATGCACGCGCACGTGAGCTACGAGCGCGTGTGCTCGGGGATGGGCATCGCCAACCTGTACCATTTCCTGGCCGAGCGCGCCCCCGAGCCGCCGCCGCCCTGGCTGGCCGCGCGCCTGGCCGCGGGCGGCGACGTGACGCCGGCGCTGGTGGAGGGCGGATTGAGCCGCGAGCGCCGCTGCCCCGTCTGCCGGCGGGCGCTGCGGCTGCTGGCGTCCATCCTGGGCGCGGAGGCGGGGAACGCGGCCCTGCGCGGCCTGGCCACGGGAGGCGTGTACCTGGGCGGCGGCATTCCGCCCCGCATCCTCCCCATCCTGCGCGGCCGTGCCTTTCGCGAGGGTTTCCTGCAGAAGGGCCCCATGTCGCGGCTGATGGCCCGCATTCCCGTGCACGTGATCCTGGAGCCCCGCGCGGCGCTGCTGGGCGCGGCGCGGTACGGGATGGCGATGGCTTGAACTGCCAGGGAATAGGGAATAGGGAATAGGGAATAGGGAATAGGGAATAGGGAATAGGGAATAGGGAATAGGGAATAGGGAATAGGGAATAGGGAATAGGGAATAGGGAATAGGGAATAGGGACTAGGGAATAGGGAATAGGGAATAGGGAATAGGGAATAGGGAATAGGGAATAGGGAATAGGGAATAGGGAATAGGGAATAGGGAATAGGGAATAGGGAATAGGGAATAGCGGGCGAACGGCAACGGCGGGTTACAGGGGACAGGTTACAGGGGACAGCCGGCAACTGCGTGCGAGTGGCCGCGGTGCAGTCCGCGCAGGCGGACTTCGTGTCGTCGTTGCGGCGAATTCATTCGCTCGGGCGGCAGGCCGGACCGTCGCCGGGACCCCTCACTTTCGCACTTTCGCACTTTCGCACTTTCGCACTTTCGCACTTCCGCACTTTCGCACTTTCGCACTTTCGCACTTCCGCACTTTCCATCCTTTCCGGCGCTGTGCCGGCTCCCACGGAGAACCACCTTGACGCACCTGACGACCATCGACTGGCTGGTGATCGCGCTGTACTTCGGCATCACGGCCGTCGGCGCGGTGTGGGCCACGCGCAGCGAGCGCAAGGACGGCCAGGAAACCTCCGAAGACTACTTCCTGGCCGGGCGAAACACGGGGTGGTTCATCGTCGGCGCCTCGCTGTTCTCGTCCAACATCGGCTCGGAGCACCTGGTGGGGCTGGCGGGAACGGGCGCGGCCAGCGGCGTGGCCGTGGCGCAGTTCGAGATCCTGGCGGCCTTCATCCTCCTGCTGCTGGGCTGGCTGTTTACACCGTTCTACTTGCGCAGCGGCGTGTACACCATGCCGGAGTTCCTGGAGCGCCGCTATTCGCCCGCGGCGCGCTGGTACCTGGCCGGCATCTCCATCGTGGGCTACGTGATCACCAAGATCTCGGTGACCATCTTTGCCGGCGGGGTGGTGTTCGAGACCGTGATGGGCATCAACTTCTGGACGGGCGCGCTGGTGGTGGTGATCGCCACGGGCATCTACACCCTGTTCGGCGGGCTCAAGGCCGTGCTGATCACCGACACCATCCAGATGGTGGTGCTCATCCTGGGCTCCGTGGTCGTCACGCTGGTGGGGCTGAACGCCGTGGGCGGGTGGGGCGAGCTCACGCGCGCGGCGGGCCCCGAGTTCATGGACATGTGGAAGCCCGCGAACGACCCCGCGTTCCCCTGGACGGGCATCCTCTTCGGCGCGCCCATCCTGGGGGTATGGTACTGGTGCACGGACCAGTTCATCGTCCAGCGGGTGCTGGCGGCGCGAAACCTCAAGGAAGCGCGCCGGGGAACGGTGTTCGCCGGGTTCCTGAAGATCCTGCCGCTCTTCATCTTCGTCATCCCGGGCGTGATCGCCTCGGTGCTCGCGCGTCAGGGCAAGCTGGAGCTGGGCGCGCCGGACCAGGCGCTGCCGGCGCTGGTGTCCACGCTGCTTCCCGTGGGGCTGCGGGGCCTGGTGGTGGCGGGGCTGCTGGCGGCGCTCATGAGCTCGCTCTCGTCCGTCTTCAACTCCACCTCCACGCTCATCACCTGGGACGTCTACAAGAAGCTTCGCCCCGAGGCGTCGGAAAAGCAGCTCGTGCTGGTGGGGCGCATTTCCACCAGCGTGCTGGTGGTGCTGGGGCTGGCGTGGATCCCCCTGATGAAGCTCATCTCCGGGCAGCTGTACCAGTACATCCAGAGCGTGCAGGCGTACATCGCGCCGCCCATCACGGCCGTGTTCCTGCTGGGGCTGTTCTGGGCGCGGCTGAACGCGCGCGGGGCCATGACGTCGCTGCTGGTGGGCTTTGTCCTGGGGATGGGCCGGCTGGTGGCGGAGCTCAACAAGGGGAGCCTGGACGGGTGGCTGCTCGCCTACGCGGAGATCAACTTCCTGCACTTTGCCGCGTTCCTGTTCGTGGTCTGCTCCGCGGTCCTCGTGGTGGCCTCGTACACGGCCCCCGCCCCGTCGCGCGAGCAGCTGGCCGGGCTCACGTTCCAGACCACGCCCAAGGGCGAGGAGATGGACGATGCCGCCTCCCGCCGCGAAGGCGTGATCCTGAGCGGAGTGCTGGTGCTCACGGTCGTGGCCATCTGGCTGTACTTCTCCTGATGGGTGTCGGCTGAGGGGGACGAGAGGAGAGTTCACGGCGCCGTGGCGAAGTCCCAGGCGCCCCCACCCGGGCTCGCATTACTCGCCCACCCTCCCCCAAAAACCCCTGGGGGAGGGTTGGACATGGCGAGTCTCCGCTGGTGAGCAGACGGCGGTCGCGACCGAAGTTCTCCTCCTCCCTCCGCGAAGCGGCGGAGGGGGCCGGGGGGAGGGGGCCCTCCGCGCCCGCCGGGAGCGCCGCTCCCCCGCCCCGCCCTCAACGCCCGCATGCAGTTCAACCTCCCCCAGGTTTTTTTGGGGGAGGTGCGAGCCTAAGCGAGCGGTGGGGGCGCCGCCCGAGCCCGCCTCCGCGCACGATCTCTCATCCCGCTCATCCCATGAACCACGTTTTTCGCGCGGCTCGCACGCTCCGTCTCGGCATCGCGACCGCAGCATCCGCCGCGCTCATCTTTGCCGCGGGCCGGGCAGACGCGCAGGCGACGCTGTACCGGTCGGAGGCGTTCACCGTCACGGATACGTCGGTGGTGCAGGGACGATTCTCCGCCGTGGCGCTGTCGCGGGACAGCATCGTGAGCACGTATCCGCGGGCGGGGCGGGAGATGCACTTCCGGTTCAGCATCAACGGCGTGGACAACGAGTTCAAGTCCGGCACGGAGCACACGCTGTACATCCGCCCCACCGGAGGCCGCATCGTCTGGCCCGTGTACGTGTTCGGCCGGGAGCAGCCGCCGTACATCCCCACGCCGGAAGACCATCCCACGAGCGAGGAAGGCGTCGCGCAGGTCACCATCCGCCTGGACCTGCGCCCCGTGCTGCGCGAGCTCGCCCGCACGGGCGCGTACGACCCGCCGCAGGGGCCGCCCATCCGACGCCAGGACTTCCGCGCCGTCTACGCCATTGGCGACGTGGAGCCGCTCACGTGGGACATCGCTTCCCTGCGCCCCGGCTCCGCCTCGGAGCTGAGCGATCCTGACGGCGACAGCATCTACACGCTCGTGCTGCCCGTCGAGGCGCAGTACACGCGGCCGCTGGCGGGGCCCGGACGCGCGGTGTGGACGCGGCGGGCGGACGTGTCGGCGTTCCCCCGAGTCCAGTCCCCAGAGCGGCTGCTGGATGCGCTCTACACGATGTCGCTGGAAGAGCTTACGCAGCTGGTGCGCGACGACGGCGCGCTCTCCGCGGGCGCCAAGTGGCCCGGCGTGTGGACGCGCGACGTGGCGTTCAGCTCCGTGCTGGCCCTGGCCATCGTGGCGCCGGACGCCGTCGGCCGGAGCTTGATGGCCAAGGTGGATTCGCTCGGGCGCATCATCCAGGACACGGGGACGGGCGGATCGTGGCCCATCTCCACCGACCGGATGACGTGGGCGCTGGCGGCGTGGGAGCTGTACGCCGTCACGGGAGATCGAGCTTGGCTGCGGCAGGCGTACGACATCATCCGCCGCAGCTCACAGGCGGACCGGCACGCCATCTGGGACCTGGAGACGGGGCTGGTGCTGGGCGAGACGTCGTTCATGGACTGGCGGGAGCAGAGCTATCCGCGGTGGATGGAGCCCCGTGACATCGCCCGCTCCTCCGCCGCGGGGACCAACGTGGTGCACTACGCCACGTATCGCATCCTGTCCGACATGGCGGATGCGCTCGGCGAGCCGGCGGCGGAGTGGACGGAGGTGGCGGAGGGGCTGCGGACGGCCATCAACCGGCACCTGTGGATGGAGGACGCGGGCTTCTACGCCAGCTTCCGCTACGGCCGCGCGTTCCCCTCCCTCGCGCCGCGCTCGGATGCGCTGGCGGAGGCGCTGGCCCTGATCTACGGCGTGCCGGACGCGGCGCGGCGGGCATCCATCTCGTCGCGGATGCCCGTGGTGGCGTTCGGCGCGCCCAGCTTCTGGCCGTACATCCCGGAGATCCCGTTCTATCACAACGGGGCCATCTGGCCGTTCGTCACGGCGTTCTGGATGTGGGGCGCGGCGGAGGCGGAGAACACGGCGGCCGTGGAGCACGCGATGGCGTCCATCCACCGCCCCGCCGCGCTGTTCCTGACCAACAAGGAGAACATGGTGGCCAGCACGGGCCACTTCGACGGCACGGAGCTCAACAGCGACCGGCAGCTGTGGAGCGTGGCGGGCAACCTGGCCACGCACTACCGCGTGCTGTTCGGGATGCGCTTCCGCCCGGACCGCCTGGAGCTGCGCCCCATGGTGCCGCCCGCGTACGCCGGCGAGCGCACGCTATCGAATCTCCGCTACCGCGGCGCGACGCTGGCGATCACCGTCCGCGGGTACGGGGACGGCGTGGCATCCGTGCGGCTGGACGGCCGGCCCGTGGAGCGCGCGGAGATCCCGGCGTCGCTCACGGGCGCGCACACGATCGAGATCCAGATGAACGGCCGCTGGCCCGCCGCCGCCGTGAACATCGCCCCCAACCGCTGGTCGCCGGAAACGCCCTCCGTCACGCGCGCAGGCGATGCGCTGACCTGGTCCGCCGTGCCCGGCGCCGTGCGCTACGCCGTTCATCGCAACGGCCGCGAGGCGATGATGACGACGGAGCCGCGGGCCACGATCGACCCTTCGGCGCGCGTGGCGGAGTACCAGGTGCTGGCGGTGGATTCCGCCGGGCTGCCGTCCTTCCTGAGCGAGCCGATTCTCGTCGCCGCGGACGAGGCCGTGACGATCGCCCGGCCGCGCGGCGCGCCGCTGGAGCGCGAGCACGAGGGCTTCACGGGCGACGGATACGTCCGCCTGACGCGGGAGATGAACACGACGGTGGAGGTGCCCGTGACGATCACGTGCGGCGGCGTGTATCGGGTGGAGCCGCGCTACGCCAACGGGAGCGGGCCCATCAACACGGACGCCAGGGCCGCCATCCGCACGCTGGCCGTCGGCAGCGACGACATCGGCGTGCTGGTGATGCCGCAGCGCGGATCCGACCGCTGGACGGACTGGGGATACGGCACGGCGCTGCGCCTGGACCTGCCTGCCGGCGAGCACACGCTGGTCCTGGCGTTCACGGAGCTGGACGAGAACATGGACGGCCGCGTGAACACCGCCCTGCTGGACCACCTGCGGCTCACGCACGTCGCCGCGGAGGACGGAGCGCCTGCGACGTGCCGGTGACCTGACGAGCGGATTGCACCTGCCGGCGCCGAAATTCATGGCTTTTCTTGTCGCTTCCCAACGCCTCGATTTCCTGAGGGAGCGCGCGCCGGCAGTCGAATGCACACGACCCTCCGCGCGCGACCGAAGGATCTGCTCCGCGGTGCACGACGCCCGCGCTCCCGGCCGGCCGTTGCCATAGGACGGCCCGTGCGCGTGAACGGGCGTCGAGCACGGGACGGTAGATCCTTCGGTCGGCGCCGGAGGATGCGGCACGGAACAGGATCGGCGGCGCCCCCCTCAGGAAATCGATGGGGCGTGGGGCTGCCGGACGGGAGGCGGCGGTGCAGTCCGCGAAGGCGGACTTCGCGAATTTCCAGCGGCGAATTCATTCGCTCCGGACGGGGCTCCGCGATCCGCCACTCGATTCGCCCCTCCAATCCGCCGTCGGTCCGTGTCCGGCGGATGCGCGTTCACCCGATCCGCCCCCCTCCGATCCGTCGTAGATCCGTCATCACCCGATCCGCGCCCTGCCGGGGCTGCGGCTCCCGCCGATGCGATCACCCGCGCCTGACCGATCCGCACGTGGGCCATCGCCATCCCTCCATCCGGGGTTGAGCGGCGGGGCGCGGAGCGGTATCTTCAGCGCCTTCGGAAGACATCCTGACAAATCCGGCCTGATCGTCCCGGCCCCCACCCTGCCCTTCCCCAGGTTCGATGGAGTATTCGCCCAACATCCGCCGCATCGCCATCAACACGGGCGGAGGCGACGCGCCGGGGCTCAACGCGGTGATCCGCGCCGCCACCCTGGCCGCGCTGGACAACGGCTGGGAGGTGTTCGGCATCCGGCGCGGCTACATGGGGCTGCTGCACGACGACGTGGACGGCGAGCAGGGGATGGTCCCGCTCTGCGCCGACCAGGTGCGCGGCATCACGCACCTGGGCGGCACCATCCTGGGCACCACGGCGCGCGGCAACCTGTTCGGGCTGGAGCCGCGCCAGCCGGACGGCACCTGGGGCCCCACGGACCCCTCCGACGACATCATGGCGCGCGTCAAGGAGCTGGGGATCGACGCGCTCATCGCCATCGGCGGCGACGGCTCGCTCAAGATCGCCCACCGCCTGTTCCTCAAGGGGCTGCGCGTGGTGGGGGTGCCCAAGACCATCGACAACGACCTGGGCGCCACGGACATGACCTTCGGCTTCCAGACCGCGGTCGACGTGGCCACGGAGGCCATCGGCCGGCTGCACAGCACGGCCGAGGCGCACCAGCGGGTGATGGTGGTGCAGGTGATGGGGCGGCACACGGGGTGGATCGCCCTGGAGAGCGGGCTGGCGGGGGGCGCGGACGTGATCCTCATCCCCGAGATCCCGTTCTCCGTGGAGCGCATCGCCGAGAAGATCGCCGCGCGCGAGGCCAACCGGCGCCGGTTCAGCATCATCGTCATCGCCGAAGGGGCCCGCGAGGCCGGGGGCGCGCCCAGCTACGTGGAGGGCACGGGGCGCTACGGCGGCATCGCGGAGCGGCTGGCGGCGGGCATCGAGGCGGCCACGGGCAAGGAGACGCGCACGCTCACGCTGGGGCACATCCAGCGCGGCGGGTCGCCCGTGCCCTACGACCGCAACCTGGCCCTGCGCTTTGGCGCGGCGGCGGTGCACGCGGTGGAGCGCGGCAACTTCGGCAGCATGGTGGCGCTGCAGGGCAAGTCCGTGCGCAGCGTGCCCCTGGGCGATGCCGTGCGCGACATCAAGCGCGTGCCCGAGGACCACGAGGTCGTCCGCACGGCCCGCCGCCTGGGCGTGTCGTTCGGCGACTGATCCAGGGGCGGTCTCGCGCAGAGATCCGGAGGGCGCGGAGGCACGGGTTGGTGCCCCGCGCCCTCGTTGCTCATGCACCGCGGTCCGGCGGGTTCAGTACTGGCGCACCAGGTTCATGTCCACGAAGCCGGAGCGCGCGAGAAGCCACTCTCCCAGCCTGCGGTATCCGCCGTCCCGGTACTCCCGGTCGGGAGACCAGCGGTCCACCACGTGGTAGCGCCCGCCGACGAGCCCTTCCACGACCCACTGAGACCCGTCCATCCCCAACGGGGCATGCGGATCCAGGGTCGGCAGACTCCAAAACCGGGCCGCGGCGAGCTGATTCACGAAGTCGTGGGCCTCGGCGTCGCTGAGCAGCAGCACGGTATCCCCGCTCGCCTCGTTGGATTGCTTCGCCTGGAGACGATATACGGTCCCCACCCGCTCCACGCGTACGACGATGACCGGATGCCAGGCGGGCAGCCACGTGAGCCGGTACACCTCCCGCGGCCAGCCCGGACGCGTGCACAGCGGCCGCTCGCCGAATCGCTCGAGCACGAATCCGTACTGGTCCTCCCGATCCGCAATCGCGGTTCCCCCAAAGTAGTCCGCGGCCGCCTCGCACGCGCGGGCCGGCACTTCCGGCGCGGACGCGCCGTGGTTGAGGGCTGAATGGCCCGGGGCGCACACCGGCAGGAGGAAAGCCGCGAAGAAAATGATGAGCCGTCGCATGATTTTTCGCTCCGTGACCAGGGATCAAACAGGGCGTGTGCCTGTCCAGACGACGATCACGGCAGCGAGTTTCGGACACCGGGCAGACAACCGGAGGCAAAAGAAAGGACGCAGAGAACAGGTCGATGTTCGCTGCGTCCTCGTCTTTTGTCCCTGCGCCCTCTGCGTGAAACCGTCTCTTTCCTACGCCCGGTCCACGAGCCCCGTGCTGGGGACGGGCTGGACGGACTGCTGGATGCCCAGCGCCTCGTGCTCGTCTGCGTCGATCACGGCGCCCACGTCCGCATCACCCGCGTCGTGCACGCGGATCACCGCCAGCGCGGCCACCAGCAGCGAGACGCCGCCGATCATCACCATGTACAGCGACGCGTCGGGGTTGTTTGCCCCGAACGCCGCGCGGATGAACCGCCCGAACAGCAGCGCCGCCAGGATCTCGGGGATGACGATGAAGAAGTTGAAGATCCCCATGTACACGCCCATCCGGTGCGCCGGCAGGGCGCCCGCCAGGATGGCGAACGGCATGGACAGGATGGAGGCCCACGCGATGCCCACGCCCACCATCGTCAGGATGAGCAGGTACTTGTCGTGGATGAAGTACACGCTCAGCAGCCCCGCCGCGCCGCACACCAGCGCGGCCGCGTGCGTCATCTTGCGGCTGGTGGCGTCGGCCACCCTGGGAAGCAGGAACGCCACGGCAAAGCAGACGATGGAGTAGACGGAGAACATCAGCCCGCCCCACTCGGTGCCCCGCGCGTAAAGGTCCGACTGCGTGTCCGTCGCGCCGAACACGTGCGTGGCCACCGTCAGGCCAAAGAACATCCACATGCAGAACAGGCCCAGCCAGGTAAAGAACTGGACGACGGCCAGCTGCTTCATGGTCCGGGGCATGTCGCGCATGGCGCTGCCGATCTCGCCGAACAGCGCGCCCACGCCGCGGCGCTCCCGCCGCTCGCGCTCGAACGCGGCCATGTCCTCGGGCGGGTGCTCGGTGGTGGTGAACACCGTCCACAGCACGGCCAGCAGGAACACGACGGCGCCCGCCTGGAAGCTGTACTTGACCGTGAGGGGAATGCCGCTGGCCGTGTTGCCCGTGACGCCCATCTCGCGGAACAGGAACGGCAGCGCGTTGGCCAGCGAGGCGCCCACCCCGATGAAGAACGACTGCATCACGAAGCCGGCCGTCCGCTGGCCGGCGTCCAGCTTGTCGGCCACGAAGGCGCGGAACGGCTCCATGCTGATGTTGATGGAGGCGTCCAGGATCCACAGCAGGCTCGCCGCCATCCACAGGGCGCTGGACGTCGGCATGAAGAACAGGGCGATGCTGGCCAGGACGGCGCCCACCAGGAAGTACGGGCGGCGGCGCCCCAGGCGGCCCCAGGTGCGGTCGCTGAGCGCGCCCACGATGGGCTGCACCAGCAGGCCCGTCATGGGCGCCGCCAGCCAGAGGATGGGCACCTCGTCCGGGCTGGCCCCCAGCCGCTGGTAGATGGCCGACATGTTGGCGAGCTGCAGCCCCCAGCCGAACTGGATGCCGAGAAAGCCGAAGTTCATGTTGAACAGCTCGCGGAAGCTCAGCCGCGGTCTTCTGTGGGTCACGGGGTCCTCGAGGCGTGGGTCAGGGGCGGAGGTACAGTCGTACAAAAAACGCGTCGGCCGGCACTTGCAGTCCGATGTCATCCTGAGGGAGCGCGGCGCGGAGCCGTCCCGCTCACGACACTCCGGCGCGACCGAAGGATCTGGTCGCAGCCGGGCAGGATCTCCGCCCGCGACGGTCCGTCCGGCGGGTCCGTGCCGGGCGGGCTTCCGTCGCGGTGGCAACCAGATTCTTCGGCCGGCGCCTTTCCGTCACGGGACGGATCCAGCCGGCGCCGACCTCAGAATGACATCACGGGCGGACTTTTCTTTCAAAACCGCGTCGGCGCGCACTTCCATTCCGATGTCATCCTGAGGGAGCGCGGCCCGGAGCCGTCCCGCTCACGGCACTCCGGCGCGACCGAAGGATCTGGTCGCAGCCGGGCAGGATCTCCGCCCGCGACGATCCGTCCGGCGGGTCCGTGCCGGGCCGGGTGCCGTCGCGGTGGCAACCAGATTCTTCGGCCGGCGCCTTTCCGTCACGGGACGGATCCAGCCGGCGCCGACCTCAGAATGACATCGCGGGCGGGCAAAAACCGAAACCGCTTCGCTCACCCAGTCCGCGAAGGCGGACTTCGCGAATTTCCAGCGGCGAATTCATTCGCTCCGGACGGGGCTCCGCTGCGGTGTGCCGATCAGCGCGTGCCATCAACGCGCGGCGATCAGCGCGCCGCGCCGAAGTCCAGGATCTGGATCTCCATGGGCGCCAGCGTGGGATACGGGATGTAGCGGGAGAGGCTGCCGTCCGCGCCCACCGTGTACTGCGTGGCCCTGCGCGCGCCGAAGATGTTGACGGGCGCGGCGCCCGCCGGGAGAGCGCCTGCCTCCGACGAGAGCGTGACACCGTGCGCGCGCGCGGCGCCCAGGTTCGCCACCACGAGCACGGCGCGGTCGCCCTCGCGGCGCACGAAGGCGGCGACGGCGGGGTTGCTCGTCGTGAGCGGCACCAGGCGGCCCGTGGCCAGCGCGGGATGCGCGGCGCGCAGGTGGATGAGCCGGCGGTGCAGGTTCAGCATCGAGTTGGGATCGGCGTCCTGCGCCTGCACGTTGCGCGTGGCCCAGTCCGCCTGCGGCGCGCGCCACGGCGTGCCCGTGGTAAAGCCCGCGCCCGCGCCGCTCGTCCAGTGCATGGGCGTGCGCAGGTTCTCGTCCGGCTTGTCGCCGGCGATGCCGATCTCCTCGCCGTAGTACAGGAACGGCGTGCCGGGAAGCGTAAGCAGCAGCGCGGACGCCATCCGCGCCTTGGCCGCATCCCCCTCCAGCACGGTCATGGTGCGCGACTGGTCGTGGTTGCGCAGGAACGGCGCGTAGCGGTGCGGGGGGAGCGTGTCCTGCAGCCGCAGGTATCCGCCGTACAGCCGCGACGTGTTCCCCGCCTTGACGGACTCCAGGATGTCGTCCGAGAGCTGGAACATGAAGTGGGATGTGAGCTGGTCCGGGTAGTACGGCAGGATGGCGCCGATGCTGTCCCACACCTCGCCCACGGTGTACACGTCCGGCTTTTCGCTCCGCAGGTGCGCGGCGTAGTCGCGGAGGAACACGTGCGTCCCCGGCAGGTGCTCCACCCGCGCGCCGCGGTCCGCCTCCACCAGGTGCTTGATGGCATCCAGGCGGAACCCATCCACCCCCAGCGAATCCAGCCAGAAGCTGGCGATGCGCTTGGTCTCCGCGACCACTTCCGGGTTCTCCACGTTCAGGTCCGGCATCCCGCTCCAGAACAGCCCGAAGTAGAACTCGTCCGCGTGCGGCGACTTGTGCCAGTTGTCGCTTCCCCAGGGGTTCTTTACGCCGGGATGCTGGGCGGAGAACACGTACCAGTCGCGGTAGCGGGACTGGGGATTCCGCGCGGCGTCCAGGAACCACGGGTGCTCGCTGGAGCTGTGGTTGATCACCATGTCCACCAGGACGTGGATGCCGCGGCGGTGCGCCTCCGTCATCAGCCGCCGGAAGTCGTCCTTCGTGCCGTACTCGCGGTCGATGGCGTAGTAGTCCACGACGTCGTAGCCGTGATAGCTGGGCGACTCGGCCACGGGCATGAGCCAGATGCACTGCGCGCCCAGGTCGCGCTGCGAGTCCGGGTTGCCGTCGTTGATGTAGTCCAGCTTCTGGATGAGGCCGTTGATGTCGCCCACGCCGTCCCCGTTGCTGTCCTGGAACGAGCGGACGAAGACCTCGTAGCAGGTGGCCCCGCGCGTCCACGCCGCGGGCGGGTCGGCCGAGGCGGGCTGCGCGGCGGCGGGGACGGCCCCGGCGAGAAAGGCGGCGCCCAGCGAGGCGAGGGCGGTGGTGCGGATGCGCACGGGTGATGTCATGGCGTGATGCCCTGGATTTCGGTGGATGCGGATCAGTCGAGGACGTCCGGCTTTTGCGGCTGCGGCGCGGGATCGCCGAAGAGCCAGCGGTACGCGGCGGGGAACTCGCGCCGCCAGAACCACTCGCTGTGCTCCCCGTCCTCCGGCCCGGCGGCGAGCACGTCCGTGCCCACCCTCCACCCGGCGGCGGCGAGCGTGTCGATCATCCGCTGCTGCGACACGACGACGATGCGCGGGTCCGTGCGCGGCCCTTCGCCGCCGCCGCTCACGAAGTACATCCGCGGGCGCGGCCCGGACGCGACGCCCGCCCGCGCGGCCACGAACACCGAGTCGCTGAACCAGAGCGAGGGCGAAAACACGCCCACCCGCCCGAACACGCCGGGATGCCGCAGCGCCGCGTACAGCGAGATGAGCCCGCCCATGCTGCTGCCCATGATCCCCGTGCTCTCCGGCCCGGGGCGCGTGCGGTAGCGGCGGTCGATGTACGGCTTGAGCGTGTTCGCCATCCAGTCCGCGTACGCGCCACCCTGGCCGCCGCCGTGCTGGGGATGCGTCCACGGCGAGTACTCGTGCATCCGCTGCTGCTGGCCGTTGTCGACCGCGACGACGATGACGCCGGGGTCGCCGGCCGCGTGCAGGCTGTCCAGCGCCTCGTCCACGCCCCACTCGCCGGCGTAGCTCGTGGCGGCGTCGAACACGTTCTGCCCGTCGTGCATGTACAGCACGGGATACGTCTTGCCCGACGACGCGTAGTCCGGCGGCAGGTAGATCCACACCCGCCGCGTGCGCCCCAGCTCGGGCATGGCGAACGCCGTGTCCATCACGCTGACGGACGCCGTCGCGCTGTGCGGCCGCGGCGCGCTCTCCGCCCCGCCCTGCCCCGCGGCCGGCGCGGCCACGGCGAGCATCGACAAGATGCCCGCGCCTGCGAGGATCGAACGCCGAAGATCAGTCATGGAATCAGCCACTCGTTTCGAATCACCGTCAGAATCGTGAGAAACCGCGTCGGCGCGCACCCTGGCTCCGATGTCATCCTGAGGGAGCGCGGCGCGGAGCCGTTCCGCTCCCGGCACTCCGGCGCGACCGAAGGATCTGGTCGCAGCCCGGTACATTCTCCGCCCGCGACGATCCGTCCGGCGGGTCCGTGCCATGCCGGGTGCCGTCGCGGTGGCAACCAGATTCTTCGGTCGGCGCCCTACGTGTGTGCCGCGGGACGGAATCCGCCGGGCGCCTCCCTCAGAATGACGTCACGGGCGGGCACTTCTTCAAAACCGCGTCGGCCGGCACTTCGGCTTCGATGTCATCCTGAGGGAGCGCGGCGCGGAGCCGTCCCGCTCCCGGCACTCCGGCGCGACCGAAGGATCTGGTCGCAGCCGGGTACATTCTCCGCCCGCGACGATCCGTCCGGCGGGTCCGTGCCGGGCCGGGTGCCGTCGCGGTGGCAACCAGATTCTTCGGTCGGCGCCCGGCGTGTGTGCCATGGGATGGAATCCGCCGGGCGCCTTCCTCAGAATGACACCACGGGCGGGCAACGACGAACGGATCGCGGCGATGCAGTCCGCGCAGGCGGACGTCGCGAATTTCCAGCGGCGAATTCATTCGCTCCGGACGAACCCGCGCCTCCGCGACGCCGATCCGCCCGTGCGTGACGACGTCATCCGCCGTGAACCCGTCGTTCACTCCGCCGGGCGGATGCGGATGGCCTGCCCGCCGCCGGGGGCCATCTCGATGCGCAGCGTCGTCCCCGCGTCCACCGCCTGCTGGCGGATGGACACCGGAAGGGGATTGTCGCGCCAGTCGGCGCCGGGGCCGTCGGCGTAGATCTCCGCCACGTACCGCCGGCCGGCCGGAAGGAAGCCCAGCGGCACGTCGAACGTCCGCGCCTCCTCGTCCGTGATGGCGCCCAGGAACCACGCATCCGCACCCTTCTGCTTGCGCGCGACGATCACGTGGTCGCCGATCCGCCCGTCGATCACCACCGTCGTGTCCCAGTCCACGGCCACGTCGCGGATGAACTGGAACGCGGGCTGCCCCTCGTAGTTCTCCGGCAGGTCCGCCGCCATCTGCAGGGGCGAGTAGAGGACCACGTACAGGGCCAGCTGCTTGGCGAGCGTCGTGCGCGGCCGCGCCTCTTCCGGCCGGCGCGGCGTGCCCGTGGGGCGCTGGATGAGGATGTCGAAGATGCCGGGCGTGAAGTCCATGGGCCCGGCCAGCATCCGCGTGAAGAAGAGGATGGTCTCGTGCTCCGGCGGATTGCCCCCTTCGCCGCCCCACGCGTTGTACTCCATCCCCCGCGCCCCCTCGCGCGACAGGATGTTGGGCCAGGTGCGCCGCTCGCCCGTGTCCTTGATGGGCTCGTGCACGTTGACCACGATGCCGCGCCGCGCAGCCGTCTCGATGACCCGCCGGTGGTGCCGCACCATGAACTGCGACTGGTGCGCGTGCCCGTGCTCCGTCTTGTCGCCCACGTACCCCGTCTTCACGGCGGTCACGCCCACCCGCTCGTACAGCGCCATGGCCGAGTCCAGCTGCCGCTCGTAGGGGTCGATCATCGTGGCCGTCTCGTGGTGGCCGATGAGCGTCAGCCCCTTCGACCGCGCGTACGCCGCCACGGCGGGGAGGTCGAAGTCCGGGTAGGATTCCGTGAAGGAGAAGTTCGCCTTCATGGTGTTGAACCAGTCCTGGTCCCACCCCGTGTTCCATCCCTCCACCAGCGTGCCGCCCAGCCCGTTGGCCGCGGCGAAGTCCAGGTACCGCTTGGCGTTCGCCGTCGTGGCGCCGTGCTTGGGGCCCTGCCCCCACGTCTCCACGTTGATGTGCATCCCCCACCACACGCCGTTGTACTTCATGGGGCGGATCCACCCCGTGTCCTGGATGCGGCTGGGCGGGTTCAGCTTGAGCGTGAGCAGCGACGGCGCCAGGTCCTCCACGCGGTCCGCCAGCTGGATGGTGCGCCACGGGGTCACGAACGGCGCCGTGCCGCGCACCGCCACGCCGTCCGACCAGCGGGCCAGCGTCGAGCGGAGCGTGCGGTCCCTGGTGCGCGCCAGGTACATCCCCGCGTAGTCCACGAGGTTGGCCTCGTGGATGACGACCTGCGTGCCGTTGGACATCTGCAGCGTCAGCGGCGTGTGGACGGTGTCCAGCCGGCTGACGGGCGATTGGGAGTACAGGATCTCCTGCCGGTCCGGCTCCGGCCTGTTGCCGGGGATCCACCAGGCGCGGGCGTTGTCCGCTAGGGCGAACTCGGTGAGCTCCTCGTCCATCACGAACGCGCCGAAGCCGTCGCCCAGCTCGTAGCGGAAGCCCACGCCGTCGTCGAAGGCGCGGAACACGACGGCGAAGCGGCGGCCCGGCGCGCGGTCCTCGGCCACGTCCACGCGCAGCTCGTTGTGGTGGTCGCGCACACGGGCCACCTCGCCCCACGGCTGCGTCCACGTCTCGTCCTTGGATCCCCGCGCGGAGCCGGTGATGCGCAGGCCGGCGAGCAGCGAGTCGGCGCCGCGAAAGGCGAAGCCCAGGCGCGAGGGGAGCAGCACGTGCTGGCCGTCGCGCTGCACGGCGTAGTACAGCCCGCCCTGGTGCACGGTGACGGCCACCGTGTTGCGCCCGTCCGGCGAGGCCAGGCGCAGCGTGTCCTGCGCGGCCGCGGGGGCCGCCGCGAGGGCAAGGCCAAGGGCGACGCCGAGCGCCAGGGGACGAACCAGGCTGCGCACCCGTACCTGCATCTCCGATTTCCTCATTCGCTGTCGTGGCCTTCGGTGTGGCGTGGTGACGGCCGATGTCGTGGCGTTCGGTCGATGCGGCGATGTCGTCGCGTTCGGCCGATGACGGGCGATGACGACAGGTTCGGCTCATGCACGGGGCGGGCGTCCGGACGGCGCCCCCACCCGCTCGTTCCTCGCGACCTCCCCCAAAAACGCCTGGGGGAGGTGAGATTGGTTCTCGGTGCGGTCGGCCCTCCGAATGGGAGCGGCCCCCGCGACGGGAGCGATTGAAATCGCGGCTACAACTTCACACTGTCGGCCTTCGCCGACACCAGACCCGGCGGAATCGGAGATCCCGCATCTTCTCATGGCCCCGTCCGCCTTTCACGGCGGACGGGGCGGCACTGCATCCCATCATCCTGCATCCATCCCGTTGGCGCGACGCCCCGCAGCACCGCCACGAGGGCCGGGCTGCAGGGCATCGCATCCATCAAACGGGCGGCCGCATCAGTTCTGCGGGTAGCCCGGGTTCTGGCTCAGGTTGGGGTTGGACTGCATCTCCGTCGCGGGGATGGGATACAGGTCCAGGTGCGAGGCGGTGGTGCTCCCCGCCGGCAGCCCGCCCTTGAACGTCCACACGCCGTTGTCCGTGAACCGGTCGAAGCGCACCAGGTCCGTGCGGCGGTGGCCCTCCCACAGCAGCTCGCGGCCGCGCTCGTCCAGGATGAACGGCAGCGTGAGCTGCGCGTCGGCGATGTTGCCGCTGGCATCACCGTAGGCACGCGTGCGGATGGCGTTCACGTAGCCCAGCGCCTGCGGACGGCTGCCGCCCCCGCCCCGCAGCACGGCCTCGGCGTACATCAGGTACGCGTCCGCCAGGCGGAACATGGGAAAGTCCGTGTCCGGGAAATACGAGCTGGAGCCCGGCGTGCCGCCCGACGTCACGTTGCGGAACTTGGGCGCCGGCACCCCGTCGAAGAAGTCCGACAGGTTGTCGATGGCCACCGAGTGCCCGCTCGTGTAGAAGAACGACGTGCGGTCGTCGTTGGCCAGGTCGTAGCGCTGGAACGCCTCGGGGCGCATGCGCAGCCCCCACCAGCCGCCGTCCAGCCCGTAGTCCGCCGCCGTCATGTTGCCGCCCACGGCCGCGTGCTGCAGGAACGTCATCCCGCCGTGGGTCTGCGTGCGCACCCCGTCAAAGGGCACGGCGAAGATGATCTCCGGCGACGTGTGGTTGTCGGCCAGGAACACGTGGTCGTAGTCGTCGTCCAGCGTGTACGCGCCGGAGTTCAGGATGGGCTCCAGCGCGGCCCGGGCCTCGGACCAGCGGGGCGTGCCCGTGTACACGGCCGCGTTCAGGTAGACCTTGGCCAGCAGCATGTTCACGGCGCCCTGGTCCGCGCGGCCGTACTGCCCCGCGCCCACCGACGGCAACTCCGGGCGGATGGCCGTGAGCTCGCTCACCACGAAGTCGTACACCTGCTGCCGGGTGGACTGCTGCGGCGGCGTCTTGCCCAGCGGCGTCTCTTCGGTCACCAGCGGGATGTTGCCGAACAGGTCGATGCCGTGCCAGTAGCTCAGGGCGCGCAGGTAGCGCGCCTCGGCCCGGTACTGCCGGATCTCGTTGCGCAGCGACGGGCTCACGTTGCGCCCCGCCAGCTTGGCGTCCGTGGTCTCGCGCAGGAACTCGTTGGCCATCATCACCTGGAAGAACACCCGGTAGTACATGGCCGACAGGAACTGGTTGTCCGAGCCCCAGCGCTGGGTCACGATCTCCGGGAGGCCCAGGTCGCCCCAGCCGATCACGGCCTCGTCCGTGGGCAGCTCCTGCAGCTGCCAGAACTGGCGCAGGTAGTGGCTGAAGCCCTCGTCGATCCCCTGGATGTCGGGAAGGCCGGCGGGGCCCTGCTGCCCCGTGATCTGCAGCCCGCCGTACACGCGGGCGATGAAGGACTTGTACGAGCTGGGATCGTCGAAGACGGTGGCCGGGGTGGCCGTGCTCTGGGGCTCCGTCGTGACGTCCGTGCAGCCGGGCAGGCCCGCGAGCAGGCCGGCGGCTACGAAGAGCGTGGTGCACGCCTTGATGTTCATGGCTGTTTTCCGTTCTGGCCGTTGGTCCGTGAGCGTGCTAGAAGCCCAGGCTGATGCCGGCCGTAAAGGTCCGGGAGCGCGGGTAGATGTTGTTGTCGATGCCGCTGATGCCCGCCTCGGGGTCCACGCCGCTGTAGCCCGTGAGCGTGAACACGTTCTGCACGGTGCCGAACAGGCGCGCATTGTCTACGCCCCGCACCCCGCTGAAGGTGTAGCCCAGCGTGAGGTTGTCCATGCGCAGGAACGAGGCGTCCTCCACGTACACGTCGCTGAAGAACTGCTCGCCCTGGAAGCCGTACTCCAGCACGGACGAGTGCAGGTTCAGCAGGCCGGCGGAGCCGCGCAGGGCGCCGTAGTAGCCCTGGTTGCTGGCCACGTTGTTGTACACGTGGTTGCCCAGGTGCGCGCGCAGGGCAAAGCTCAGGTCGAAGCTGCCGTAGCCGAACTGCGACGTGTGCGCCAGGATCCAGTCCGGGGCCGGGTTCTCGAACGGGGCGCGGTCGTCCACGTTCACCAGCGTGTCGCCGTTCACGTTCTCGTACAGCTCCTTGAGCTCGATCGTCCCGTTGCCGTTGGTGTCGCTGTTCACCGGCTTGCCGTCGGCGCCGCGCTTGTGGCGGTACACGGAGAAGGTGTACACGGACTGGCCGGGCTGCAGCACCTGGATGGTGTTGCCCACGCCGCCGGAGATGGCGCCCCAGGGCACCCGCTCGCCGCCGCCGAACTCGTTCAGGCTCAGCAGCCGGTTGCGGTTGTAGGCGGCGTTGAAGTTGGCGTCCCAGGTGAGCCCGCCCCGCGCGCCGTCGAGCACCCGCGAGTTGATGCTGAGCTCCACGCCCTGGTTGCGCATGCTGCCGATGTTGGTGGTGACGAAGTTGGACAGGTTCGTCCCCGCGGACACCGGCACGGTGAAGATCAGGTCGTCCGTGTTCTTGACGTAGTACTCCACGGCGCCGGAGACCCGGTTGTCCCACAGGCCGTAGTCCAGGCCAAAGTTCCACGACGTGGTCTCTTCCCACTTGATGTCGGGGTCCACGGCGCTGGGACGGATGGTGGTCACGAACTCGTCGCCGAACTGCACCTGCGTAAGGTCGTCGCCGTACCGGTACGAGCTGATCCACCGGTAGTCGTCGAAGAACTGGTTGCCGCTCACGCCCCACGACGCGCGCACCTTGAGGTCGCTCAGCCAGTCGTAGCGGTCCAGCGCCGCCTCGTCGCTCAGGCGCCAGGCCAGCGCGGCCGAGGGGAAGGTGCCCCACTGGTTGTTGGGGCCAAAGCGCGACGACGCGTCGCGGCGCACGCTCAGGGTGAGCAGGTAGCGGTCGGCCAGGGTGTAGTTCAGGCGGCCGAAGAACGAGGCCAGCTTGCTGTCGCGCACGTCCACCACCGACTGCGTGAGGGCGGCCGAGGGAATGCCGTTGGGGCCCAGGATGTCGGAGCTCAGGCCGCGCGCCTGGAACCAGGTGCTGTCGCGGTCCGTGGTCTCGTACGAGTAGCCGGCCGTGGCCTCCAGGTCGCTGTCCAGCCCGTCCAGGCGGTGGTTGTAGGTCAGGAACGCGTCCAGCAGCGACGTGACCTGGCTGGGGTTCTGGCGGTTGAGCGTGCCCGTGGGGCACAGGGGGTCCGAGGCCTCGCGCTCGCACGCCACTCGGCTCTCCAGCTGGGAGCGCTGGGTGGTGGGGTAGAAGTTGCGCCGCTCGGCCTGCGCCACGTCAAAGCCCAGGCGCCCCGTGGCCGACAGTCCCTCCACGAAGGGCAGCCGGTAGCGCGCCTCCAGGCTGCCGATGCTGCGGTAGGTGGTGCCCGTCTCCTGCGCCAGCCCCAGCTCCGCCACGGGGTTGTTGGGGGCCAGGTTGTTGTTGGTCCACTCGAAGAACCCGTCGTCCGTCTGGATGGGCTGCGTGGGGTCCAGCGCGTTGGCCGCGCCCAGGACGCCGCCGGGGACGAACTGGTCGTCCGTGCGGGCGCCGCGCAGGCTGGCGCGCACGTTGAGCGCGTCGCTGAACAGGCGGTGGTTGTAGCTCAGGGCGGCCGACACGCGCTCCGTCTCCGAGCCCCGGATCACGCCTTCCTGCCCCAGCCATCCCAGCGACAGGCGGTAGTTCATGTCGTCGCCGGAGCCGGCCACGGCCAGCTCGTGCTCCTGCCCGCTGCCGTTGCGCTGCACGGCGCTGCGCCAGTCGGTGCTGGCCGTGCCCAGCAGGTTGGCGCGCTCCGGCGCGTACTGCTGCACGGCCGCGCGGTACTGGTCGGCGCTCAGCAGCTCCGGCTCGCGGATGATGCGGCTGGTGGAGAACGAGGTGCCGTAGGTGAACTGGGGCCCCGTGCTCCCCGTGCGCGTCTCGATGATGATGACGCCGTTGGCGCCCCGCGAGCCGTAGATGGCCGTGGACGAGGCGTCCTTGAGCACCGTGACGCGCTCGATGTCGTCGGGATTGAGGAAGTTGAGCGGGTTGCGCCCGGCCGACAGGCCGCCGCCGGCCGCGATGGGCACGCCGTCGATGACGAACAGCGGCTCGCTGCTGGCCGTGAGCGAGGTGCCGCCGCGGATGCGGATGTTGTTGGTGCCGCCCGGCTCGCCGTTGTCGGAGATCTGCACGCCGGCCACCTTGCCCTGGATGAGCTGCTCGGCGCTCACCACCCGCCCGGTGTTGAAGTCCTCGGCGGCCACGCCCTGCACGGACCCGGTCACGTCGCGCACCTGGCGCTCGCCGTAGCCGATGGCCACCACGCCCTCCAGCAGCAGGGCCTGCGAGCCCAGCGCCAGCGTCACGGTGGCCGTCTGCCCGGCCTGCACGGTCACCTGCTGCGTGGCCTGGCCGTAGCCGATGCGGGTGGCCTGCACGGTCTGGGTGCCGGCGGGAACGCCCGTGATGGTGAAGCGGCCGTCCTGGCCGCTCACGGCGTTGCGGGCCGCCACGCTGACCGCGGCGCCGGGCACGGGCTCCTGCGTCGCGCTTTCCACGACGCGGCCCGACACGGTGCCGGTTGGGTCCTGCGCGCTCAGGCTCGCCGTGCCCAGCAGGGCGGCGGCGAGCGTGAGAAAGATCGTACGACCGAGTGACATGGGCGTGTCCTCCAGTGGGGTGGGGTGGTGGTGCTGCGCGACGCGGCCGGCCGATTCCATCCAGTCCGGCGGGGGTCCGCGTTTGTCAAGAGTCCCAACAAATCCAGCGCGACGATCCGATCCCTGGTCCCGGCGGGGGTGCCGCGGGCCGGTTTTATCGGTCCCCGGCGCGTGCCCGGCGGCTTTCGTCAACAACTCCGACAAATTCGGCCGTACGCGGCCAGGTCCTGATGACTGCTGGGTTTCCTGCGGGTAGAGCGGCTACGGGGTGGTGCGTTGTGCGGAAAGGCTCGGTTGGGTCACGGTTGAGTAATTAGTATCGTAATCTTCCAAAGTGCCTGTGTCAACATCGTTAAACGTTGCGACGGCGCAGAATGGAAAACCGGCCTCGCGACACTCCTTTAGGGCCTATGATCGCTGCTCCCGCCCGTGAACATCCGCGATCGGCGTGACGTGATTCGCGAGCATGCGTGCGGTATCATCTTTCCTTGCCCAGGTCCTCGCCATATATCGCCCATCGTATGCAGCCTGATATCGAGTTCCTTGCGCTGCCGGGCAGATCAGGTGATGCGATCCGATACACGGGCCCTGAACTGCCCGAGAGCTGCGCGACGGCGATATTGGAAGCAAGGCTTACAATATGTAAAAACGCTTCCACTCCGCGGAAACCCACGGATTTGCTGGATGACGAACGGCCTCCCCTGCCGCGCGCAGGGAAGGCCGATGTGGATTGTAACGGTTTCACGCTCGCCCGATGCACGACCTTCCACCCCAGGCGTGCTGTTACCGACCGTGATCAGGGGGGGTGGTGTGCTCGGGCGGGCTCCGTGCCAGGATGCCGTCCTCCCACCATGAACGCCTGCCGAACTGGAGGGTCGCACCCGTGACGACCGGATGCGGATCGGACGGCGGGCGGCAGGGTGCATCAGGCCCTTGGTAGCAAGGCCGCTGCCGGCGAGGGACGGCCATCCGTGTTTTTTCAGAGGAGCACGATGGCGGCTGCGGAGGTGGACGACCGCCGTGGCACACCCCAGTCCCTGATGCGTTCTAAGTCTAAGGTATTGGCCCGAGAGGGTTGACGGCCTTCCCGAAGCGATTTACCTATCTTGCCAGAAGATCCCTTGTTGGCAGGACGCAAGAGTAGATGAATCGCCCAGCGGGGGCCGTCTTCAGAGACAGGTGATCTCGCGCGCAGAGTGGCTTGCAGGTTCTCGGCTTGTCTCACCCAGCTGGCGAGACGTGGGTGGGTTCTCAGGACTATTACACGGACGTCCCTTCAACCTCCTGAGCCCAGGACCGAACTCATGCATCGTATACTGACGCGCGGGGCACGGCTTTGCCTTCTTGGCCTCGCCACGATGGCGGCGGATGCTGCGTGCCAGTCCGGTAGTCCGGAAGTCGCGGCCGTGAACACGGTACTCGATTTTCGCTTGAACTGGGTGGGCGACGATACGCCGTTCAACGCGTGCAGCGTCCACAAGGCGACCGGCAAGGCGGCGAGTTTCCCAGACGGGCTACTGCCGCCGCTCATCCGGGGGCTCGATCGAACGGCCGACCCTTGTGGAAGCCGCACCGGTGGTGTGCCAGGTGCGTGGAGCTCCCAGGTACTGGTGGACTCCATCGCCGTCCGGGGCGAGACTGCCACGGTGTATCTGACGGTGCGGAAGGGGGAGATGACGTATCGCGAGGAGTACGCCCTCGTGAATCCCAGCGCGAACAGGTGGGGGATGCGCGAGGTTCGTACGTACGGAGCAGTGCGTGAGTATCGCTCGCGGCCGCCCGCCGCTTCGCCAGAATAGCACCACGCGGGAGGCCGTTGTCGGGACGTGCGTCAGAGACTCCCCAGAAAGGCGGCGGCTTTCTCGGGGGGAGTCGCGCGGGAGGTCCGGACCTTAGGAGCCTCTATTTGACGCCTGTGAAAGTGCGCCTACCATTTCGCTCCATTGGAGAAATTACGTTTTGATCTTGGGAGCGGAGAAAGGAGAGAAAATTCCGTTCGTAGTCTTGCAACTTCCCGCAGTTCTAGGTGTTCAACCGTAGAAATGGGAACGTAAGATGCGGAAATTTGTGTTATTCGCCGGGCTCGCGGGGGCGCTTCTCACGCTGGGAGCCTGCGGCGACAACCCCACGTCCGTGGATCAGCAGCAGCGTGCGCCGAATCTCGCCGCAGCAGGTCCGGTGCTGGACCAGCAGGTGCAGGGCTGCGTAAGCGATGACCTCTGCTACCTCCCTCCGGTCATTGTCGATCCTGGGTCTGGCGGCTGCGATCCGTGGATGAGTCTGAATTGGTGCGCCGGGGATTGCATGACTTCGCTCGGCGTTCCGATGGACCCCGAGGGGGGCCAGACGGTGCAGGAATGCCCCCCCGGCGGCGGAGGGGCGCCGGGCGATCCCGGCGGCGGGGGAACGCCTCCTCCTCCGGGCGGTGATCTGGGCGCGATCTGTCCTACGGCCGCAACCAGCACGTGCCCCAGCGAGCCGCCTCCAGCGGACACGTGCAAGACGGGCGATGCAGTGCTAGACGACGCGGACGTGTGGGGTGAGTTCCATGACCTGTGGCTGGAATCGCTTTCCAAGCAGACCGAGCGGGGCGGGTGGGTTGTTCGCGACGGGACGAATTCGTATCGCCTGATCCCGTTTCAGAATGCCGTGTACGGCCCGTGCGGCATCGACGTCTACGAGCCCGCTCCGGCTGGCACGGTATCTCTCGTTCACACGCACCCGTGGCCCCTGTTCCAGGCAAACGCGTGCGGGTACATCAATACCGGAACGCCGAGCCTTCAAGACCAGCAGGCGCTCCAGCGAACAGGTCTAACGACGGGGTACTTTCTCGACGCGAACGGGATCGGGAAGTTCACCGCCACGGGCGGGCAGGTGGCGACGCGCATCGGTCGGTGTGGGTACTAACCGCAAACCCCGGAGGGAGACACCATGAGCATTCTCGTTGCTCTGCTGATGACGTCGTTCGGAGCCGCGACGCCATCCATGACGGTTCCGAACGGCGGCAACGTTGCCGGAGGCGATTGCCCTGTCGCGCACGCCGAGGCAAAACCGCGCATCCTGAACCTGCTGAACACTCCATTCCTGTCGGAACTGCGCGCCCGATTCGACCTGGGGACCGCCGATGCTGGCGACGTCGAACCTCTCACCAATGATCGCGACACCGCGACCTGCCGGGCGTTGTGGCAGGCGGTCCGCACCAGCGGGACACGCTTGTCGTCCGGCGACAGCGTTTCATTCTACCGCTCCGGCAACCGGTTCTTCGTGCCGATCAAGCGCGATCTGCCCAGCGCGCCGGGAGTAGTGATCCGGCTTGACGGGAACAGCTCGGTGGACGTGTACGATGCCGAGTACCGGCTCGTGGGTCGCTTCGCGGCCTGAAGCTTTGAGGGCGGGATACATGGCGCGGTGACGCGCCGGGAGGTATCTCGGCGGTAGCCCGAGAGCGAAAAACGGCCTCTCCCATGCAAGCTGCTGCGGGGGAGAGGCCGTTCGCATTTGGACTGACCGCTTTACGGGGGGGCGAGCGGGGAGGATTGTCCCCCCGAGCCGCCGTTCCTGAGTTTTTTCGGACCTACGGTTTTGCTGCTGGCGTCGCAGCCCCAGCCGCCGCACCACTCCTGCGGCGCCGCACTTATACACGTGAGGCACACCACGCGGTGGTCGTGCGGCGAGTTCCCCACCCTGCCCCTGCCCATGCCGATCATCCCCCCGGCTTGTCGGAGTCGGAGAGGCGCACGCGGTAGGCGCTGCGGTCCATGGCGCCCAGGCTGCGGGTGGGACGCGGCGGGGCCGCGGCCGCCGAAGCAGCGGCCTCGTCCACGCGCGCGGCCAAGGCGGCCAGCGTGGTGGCCTCGAACACCACGCGCAGCGGCAGCTCCACGCGCAGGTCCCGGCGGATGCGCGCCATCACCCGCGTGGCCAGCAGCGAGTGGCCGCCCAGGTCGAAGAAGTTGTCCTCCGCGCCCACGCGCTCCACCCCCAGGATCTCGCCCCAGATGCCGGCGATGGCCTGCTCCGTGGGCGTGCGCGGCGCCACGTACTCGCGCTCCAAGCCGGACGCGGCGGGCACGGGGAGCGCCTTGCGGTCCAGCTTGCCGTTGGGCGTCAGGGGAAGCGCATCCACCGAAACGAACGCGGCCGGCACCATGTACTCCGGCAGCCGCGTCCGCAGGTGCGCACGCAGCGTCTCCGCGTCCGCATCGCCCACGAGATAGGCGACGATGCGCGGATCGCCCGGCACGTCCTCGCGCACGATGACGGCGCACTCGCGGACGCCGGCGTGGTCCAGCAGGGCGGACTCGATCTCGCCCAGCTCGATGCGGAAGCCGCGGATCTTCACCTGCTCGTCCAGGCGGCCCAGGTACTCCAGCGTCCCGTCCGCCAGCCAGCGGACGCGGTCGCCCGTGCGGTACAGCGTCCCCTCGCCGAACGGATTCTCCACGAAGCGCTGCGCCGTCAGCTCGGCGCGATTCAGGTAGCCCCGCGCCACGCCGGCCCCGCCCACGTACAGCTCGCCCGGCACGCCGACGGGCAGCGGCCGCAGCGACGGATCGCAGACGTACAGCCGCAGGTCCGGGATGCGCACGCCGATGGGACTGCCCGTCCCCTCGAACACGTCCGCCCGGCCCAGCAGGCGGTACGTCACGTGGACGGTCGTTTCCGTGATGCCGTACATGTTCACCAGCCGCGGCTGGTCGACGCCCCGCCGCTCCACCCACTCGCGGAGGCTGGCCGGCTCCAGCGCCTCGCCGCCGAAGATGACGTTCCGCAGGGCCAGTTCCCCACCCCGCTCCGCGTCCGCGCGCACGAACTGCCGGAACGCGGAGGGCGTCTGGTTGAGCACCGTCACGCCCTCGCGCTGCACGAGCGCGTGGAAGGCGTCCGGGTCGCGGCTCGTGTCGTACGGCACGACGACGAGCCGGCCGCCGTACAGGAGCGCGCCCCAGATCTCCCACACGGAGAAGTCGAACGCGTACGAGTGGAAGAGCGTCCACACGTCCGTCTCGTCGAACCCGAACCACGCATCCGTCGCGCTGAAGAGACGCGCCACGTTGCGGTGCTCGATCAGCGCGCCCTTGGGCATGCCGGTGGATCCGGAGGTGTAGATGACGTACGCCAGGCTCGAAGGCGTCGCGCCGCTCCGCGGATTCTCCGCGCTCTCGGCCGCGATGGCATCCGCCGAACCGTCCAGCGTGATGATCTCGATGCCGTCCTGCGCCGGGAGCGTGGCGCGCAGCGACTCCGCCGTCAGCAGCACGGGCACGCCCGCATCCGACAGCGTGAACGCCACGCGGTCCGCCGGATAGCCGGGATCCAGCGGAACGTAGGCGCCGCCCGCCTTGAGGGTTCCGAGAATCGCCGCGACCATCTCCACGCCGCGCTCCAGGAACAGCCCCACGCGGGTCTCCGGCCCCACGCCACGGCGCCGGAGGTGATGGGCGATGCGGTTGGCCCGCGCGTTCAGCTCCGCGTACGTGAGCGACTGGTCCTTGAAGGAGACGGCGACGGCATCCGGCGTCCGCGCGGCCTGCGCCTCGAAGATCGCGTGGATGCAGCGGTCCGCCGGATACTCCGTGTCGATCCGGTTCCACTCATCCACCACCACGGCACGCTCGGCATCGTCCAGGAGCGCGAGGGCGGAGACGCGCCGGTCCGCATCCTCCGCCACCTGCTCCAGCAGCCGCCCGAAGTGCCGCATGATCCGCTCGACCGTGGCGGCGTCGAAGAGGTCGGTGCTGTACGTCATCTCGCCACGGAGACCGTCCGCGGACGCCAGCAGGCCCAGGCCCAGGTCGCCCTTGACCGTGCCGAGTTCCGCATCCACCGCCCGCACGCGCAGCCCGCCGAGGTCGGACGCGGCCTGCGCGCCGTCCGTGAGCGTGAACAGCACCTGGACGATGGGCGAGTGGCTCATGCTGCGCTCCGGCGCCAGCTCCGCCACCAGCTTTTCGAACGGCACGTCCTGGTGCTCGTACGCGCCCAGCGTGGTCGTGCGGACGCGCCGCAGGAGCTCGCGGAAGGTGGGGTCGCCGCCCAGGTCCGTCCGCAGCACCAGCGTGTTGACGAAAAAGCCGATCAGCGGCTCGATCTCCGCCCGGGTGCGCCCCGCGATGGGGCTGCCGACCACGACGTCGTCGCTGCCGGCGTAGCGGGCGAGCAGCGCCTGGAACGCACCCAGCACCACCATGTACAGCGTGGCGCCGTCGTGCCGGGCCACGGCCTGCAGCCGGTCCACGAGCGCGGGGGGGAACGACAGGGGGATGAAGGCGCCGCGGTACGTCTGCACGGCGGGGCGCGGGTGGTCGGCGGGGAGCTCCAGCAGCGCGGGGGCACCGGCCAGCTGGTCCTTCCACCAGGCGAGCTGCCGGTCCAGCGCCTCGCCCTGCAGGTGCGTGCGCTCCCACGCGGCGTAGTCGGCGTACTGCACGGGGAGCGCGGGGAGCGGCGCGTCCGTGCCGGCCACGTACCCCTCGTACAGCGTCTTGAGCTCGTAGAAGAGCACGGACATGCTCCACCCGTCGCTGACGATGTGGTGCATGCACGCCAGCAGCACGTGCTCGTCGTCCGCCAGCCGCAGCAGCGCGGCGCGGAAGAGCGGGCCGGCGGCCAGGTCGAACGGGCGCGCGGCATCCTCCGTGGCGCGATGGCGCACTTCCGCCTCGCGCTCCGCCTCCGGGAGCGCGGACAGGTCATGCACGGGGAGCACGAAGCCGGCGAAGGGCGCGATGGTCTGCACGGGGACGTCGTCGCGCTCGGCGAACGTCGTCCGCAGCGACTCGTGGCGGCGGACGACCTCGCCCAGGGCGCGCTCCAGCGCGGAGGCATCCAGCGCCCCGCCCAGCCGCAGCGCCCAGGGGATGTTGTAGAACGCGCTGCCCGGCTCCAGGCGGTCCAGGAACCACAGCCGCTCCTGCGCGAACGAAAGCGGCAGCCCGTCCGTCCGTTCCACGGGGACGATGGCGGGCAGCCGCGGCAGGTCCGCGCGGCGCAGCTCCTCCACCGCCTCCGCCAGCTGCGCGATCGTCGGACCCTCGAACAGCGCGCGCAGGGGCAGCTCCACGCCGAACACGTCGCGGATCTGCGACACCACGCGCGTGGCGAGCAGCGAGTGGCCGCCCAGCTCGAAGAAGCTGTCGTGGATGCCGGCCCGCTCCACGCGCAGCACCTCGGCCCACACGGCCGCCAGCACCTGCTCCGTGGGCGTGCGCGGCGCCGTGTACGTCTCCTCCGCGGAGGCGAAGTCCGGCGCGGGGAGCGCCTTGCGGTCCAGCTTGCCGTTGGGCGTCAGTGGAAGCACATCCACCGAAACGAACGCGCTGGGCACCATGTACTCGGGCAGGTTCTGCCGCAGGTGCGCGCGCAATGCCTCCGCGTCCGCATCGCCCACGAGGTAGGCGACGATGCGCTTGTCCCCCGGTTCGTCCTCGCGCACGATGACGGCGGCCTCGCGGACGCCGGCGTGGTCCAGCAGGGCGGATTCGATCTCGCCCAGCTCGATGCGGAAGCCGCGGATCTTCACCTGCTCGTCCAGCCGGCCCAGGTACTCCAGGGTGCCGTCCGCCAGCCAGCGCACCCGGTCCCCCGTGCGGTACAGTGTCCCCGCGCCGAACGGGCTGCGGACGAAGCGCTGCGCCGTCAGCTCGGGGCGATTGAGGTAGCCCCGCGCCACGCCCGCGCCCCCCACGTACAGCTCGCCCGGCACGCCCACGGGCAGCGGGCGCAGGTGCGCGTCGCAGACGTACAGCCGCAGGTCCGGGATGCGGACGCCGATGGGACTCCCCCCGCCCCCGAACACGTCTTCGCGCGACAGGAGCCGATACGTCACGTGGACGGTCGTTTCCGTGATGCCGTACATGTTCACCAGCCGCGGCTGGTTGGCCCCGCGGCGCTCCACCCACTCGCGCAGCGACGCCGGCTCCAGCGCCTCGCCGCCGAAGATCACGTTCCGCAGCGCCAGTTCCCCGCCCCGCTCCGCGTCCGCGCGCATGAACTGCCGGAAGGCGGACGGCGTCTGGTTGAGCACCGTCACGCCCTCAGCCTGGACGAGCGCGTGGAAGGCATCCGGATCGCGGCTCGTAAGATACGGGACGACGACGAGGCGCCCGCCGTAGAGTAGCGCGCCCCAGATCTCCCACACGGAGAAGTCGAAGGCGGACGAGTGGAAGAGCGTCCACACGTTCGTCTCATCGAACCCGAACCAGGGGTCCGTCGCCGTGAAGAGGCGCGCCACGTTGCGGTGCTCGATGAGCGCGCCCTTGGGCGTTCCCGTCGATCCGGACGTGTAGATGACGTACGCCAGGCTCTCCGGCGTGGCGCCGCTTTGCGGATTCTCGTCGCTCTCCGCCGCGATGGCATCCGCCGATCCGTCCAGGCTGACGATCTCGATCCCGTCCTGTGCGGGAAGCACATCCCGCAACGCATCCTGCGTGAGGAGCACGGGCACGCCCGCATCCGACAGGACGAACGCCACGCGGTCCGCGGGATAGCTGGGATCCAGCGGGACGTACGCGCCGCCCGCCTTGAGCACGCCCAGGATCGCCGCGACGAGGTCCATCCCCCGCTCCAGGAAGAGGCCCACGCGGACCTCCGACTCCACGCCGCGGCGGAGGAGGTGGTGGGCGATGCGGTTGGCCCGCGCGTTCAGCTCCCCGTAGGTGAGCGACTGGTCCTGGAAGGTGACGGCGGCGGCATCGGGCGTCCGCGCGGCCTGGGCCTCGAAGACGGCGTGGACGCAGCGGTCCGCGGGATACTCGGCATCGATGCGATTCCACTCATCCACCACCCGCGCGCGCTCGTCGTCGCTGAGCAGCGCCAGGTCGGAGATGCGCAGGGCCGCATCGTCCGCGACCTGCTCCAGCAGCTGCTCCAGGTGCTGCAGCATCCGCTCGGCCGTCGCGCGGTCGAAGAGGTCGGTGCTGTACGTCATCTCGCCGCCCACGCCCTGCTCCGTGGCGGACAGGCTGAGCGCCAGGTCGGACTTGACCAGCTCGCGCTCGGCGGGCACCAGGCGCACGGCCAGGTCCGCCAGGCGGGTGATGGCGTGGGCGCCGTCGTTGAGCGTGAACGTCACCTGGAAGAAGGGCGCGTGGCTCATGCTGCGCTCGGGCGCCAGCTCCGCCACCAGCTTTTCGAACGGCACGTCCTGGTGCTCGTACGCGCCCAGCGTCGTCGTCCGCACGCGGCGCAGCACCTCGCGGAAGGTGGGGTTGCCGGCCAGGTCCGTCCGCAGCACGAGCGTGTTGACGAAGAACCCGATGAGCGGCTCCGTCTCGGCGCGGTTGCGGCCGGCCACGGGCGTGCCCACCACCACGTCGTCCGTGCCGGCGTAGCGGGCGAGCAGCGCCTGGAACGCGCCGAGCATCACCATGAAGAGCGTGGCGCCCTCGCGGCGGCCCAGGGCCTGGAGCCGGTCCACCAGCTCGGGGGGAAAGTTCACCAGCAGGTTGGTGCCGCGGTAGCTCTGCACGCGCGGGCGCGGGCGGTCCGTGGGCAGCTCCAGCAGCGCCGGCGCGCCCGCGAGCTGGCCGCGCCACCACGCCAGCTGCCCGTCCAGCACGGGGCCCTGCAGCTGCTCGCGCTGCCACGCCGCGTAGGCACCGAACTGGATGGGCAGCTCCTGCAGCGGCGAATCCGCGCCCGCGGCAAAGGCGGCGTAGAGCACGGACAGCTCGTTGTACAGCACGCTCATGCTCCACCCATCGCTGATGATGTGGTGCATGCTCAGCAGCAGCACGTGCTCCTCCGCCCCCAGCCGCAGCAGCCCGGCCACGAAGAGCGGGCCCCGCGCCAGGTCGAACGCCCGCGTGGCCTCTTCCGTGGCCCGGCGGCGGGCGGCCGCCTCGCGCGCGGCGTCGTCCAGCGCGGACAGGTCCTCCACCTCCAGGCGGAACCCGTCGAACGGCGCCACCACCTGCACGGGCGCGCTCCCCTGCTCCGCGAAGGTGGTACGCAGCGACTCGTGGCGGCGGACGACCTCGCCCACGGCGCGCTCCAGGGCCGCGACGTCCAGCGATCCTTGCAGCCGCAGGGCCCAGGAGATGGTGTACGCGGCCGTGCCGGGGTCCAGCCGGTCCAGGAACCACAGCCGCTCCTGCGCAAACGAGAGCGGCGGCGCGTCCGGGCGGTCCGTGGCCAGCACGGGCGGCAGCTGCGGCAGGTCCGCGCGGCGCAGCTCGTCCACCTTTTCCGCCAGCGGGGCGATGCTGGGCCCCTCGAACAGCGCGCGCAGGGGCAGCTCCACGCCGAACGCCTCGCGGACGCGCGTCACCACGCGCGTGGCCAGCAGCGAGTGGCCGCCGAGTTCGAAGAAGCTGTCGTGGACGCCCACGCGCTCCACCCGCAGCACCTCCGCCCAGATCTCCGCCAGCGTCTCCTCCGTCGGCGTGCGGGGCGCCACGTACGCGTCCTCCGCCCCGGCGAAGTCGGGCGCGGGGAGCGCCTTGCGGTCCAGCTTGCCGTTGGGCGTCAGGGGAAGGACGTCCACGGCGACGAACGCGCTGGGCACCATGTACTCCGGCAGCCGCGTCCGCAGGTGGGCGCGCAGGCTCTCCGCGTCCGCGTCGCCCACCAGGTACGCGACGATGCGGCGGTCGCCGGGCTGGTCCTCGCGCACGATGACGGCGGTCTCGCGCACGTCCGCGTGGTCCAGCAGGGCACTTTCGATCTCGCCCAGCTCGATGCGGAAGCCGCGGATCTTCACCTGCTCGTCCAGGCGGCCCATGTAGTCCAGCGTGCCGTCCGCCAGCCACCGCACGCGATCGCCCGTGCGGTACAGCGTCCCCTCGCCGAACGGGCTCTCCACGAAGCGCTGCGCCGTCAGCTCCGGGCGATTCAGGTAGCCGCGCGCCACGCCCGCGCCGCCCACGTACAGCTCGCCCGGCACGCCCACCGGCAGCGGCCGCAGCCCCGCGTCGCAGACGTACAGCCGCAGGTCCGGGATGCGCACGCCGATGGGGCTGCCCCCGCCGCCGAACACGTCCTCGCGCGACAGGAGACGATACGTCACGTGGACGGTCGTCTCCGTGATGCCGTACATGTTGATGAGCCGCGGCTGATCCACCCCGCGGCGCTCCACCCACTCGCGCAGCGACGCCGGCTCCAGCGCCTCCCCGCCGAAGATGACGTTGCGCAGCGCCAGTTCCCCGCCCCGCTCCGCGTCCGTCCGCATGAACTGCCGGAACGCGGACGGCGTCTGGTTCAGCACCGTCACGCCCTCGGCCTGGACGAGCGCGTGGAAGGCATCCGGGTCGCGGCTCGTGAGATAGGGAACGACGACCAGGCGGCCGCCGTACAGCAGCGCGCCCCAGATCTCCCACACGGAAAAGTCGAAGGCGGCGGAGTGGAAGAGCGTCCACACGTCCGTCCCGTCGAACCCGAACCAGTGCTCCGTCGCGCTGAAGAGGCGCGCCACGTTGCGGTGCTCGATGAGCGCGCCCTTGGGCGTCCCCGTCGAGCCGGAGGTGTAGATGACGTACGCCAGGCTCGCCGGCGTGGCGCCGCTCTCCGGGTTCTCCGCGCTCTCGGCCGCGATGGCATCCGCCGCCGCGTCCAGGCTGATGATCTCGATCCCCTCCTGCACGGCCAGCTGGTCGCGCAGCGCGTCCTGCGTCAGCAGCACGGGCACACCCGCATCCGACAGCGCGAAGGCGACGCGGTCCGCCGGATAGCTGGGATCCAGCGGGACGTACGCGCCGCCCGCCTTGAGCACGCCCAGGATGGCCGCGACGAGGCCGATGCCGCGCTCCAGGAACAGCCCCACGCGCACCTCCGGCCCCACGCCACGGCGCTGGAGGTGATGGGCGATGCGGTTCGCCCGCGCGTTCAGCTCGGCGTACGTGAGCGACTGGTCCTCGAACGAGACGGCGGCGGCATCCGGCGTCCGCGCCGCCTGCGCCTCGAAGACGGTGTGGATGCAGCGGTCCGCCGGGTACTCCGTGTCGATGCGATTCCATTCATCCACCACCACGGCGCGCTCGGACGCGTCCAACAGCGAGAGGGCGGCGATGGGCTGATCCGCATCCGCCACCACCTGCTCCAGCAGCCGGCCCAGGTGCCGGAGCATGCGCTGGATGGTCGCGGGATCGAACAGGTCCGTGCTGTACTCCGCCGTGGCGCGCAGCCCGTCCGCCAGCTCCGTCATGCTGAGCGTCAGGTCGAACTGCGCGGACGTGCGCTCCGCCGCCACGCCCACCAGCGGCAGCGCGGAGGCGCCGGCAGTGGCCTGGGGGGCGTTGGCCGTGAACATCACCTGGAAGAGCGGCGCGTGGCTCAGGCTGCGCTCGGGCTGCAGCTCGGCCACCAGCCGTTCGAACGGCATCTCCTGGTGCTCGTACGCGCCCAGCGTGGCCTCGCGCACGCGGCGCAGCACCTCGCGGAATGGGGGGTCGCCCCCCAGCTCGGCGCGGAGCACGAGCGTGTTGACGAAGAAGCCGATCAATCCCTCCGTCTCGCCCCGCGACCGGCCGGCCACGGGCGTGCCGACCACGACGTCGTCGCTGCCGGCGTACTTGCCCAGCAGCACCTGGAACGCCGCCAGCAGCACGATGAACATCGTGGCGTTCTCGTCGCGGGCCAGGGCCTGCAGGCGCTCCATGAGCTCCGGCGGGAGCAGGACCACCTCGCGCGCGCCGCGGTACGTCTGCACGGCGGGGCGCGGGCGGTCCGTGGGCAGCTCCAGCACGGCCGGCGCGCCCGTCAGCCTGCCGCGCCAGTACGCCAGCTGCCGCTCCAGCGAGTCGCCCTGCAGCTGCGCGCGCTGCCACACGGCGTAGTCCGGGTACTGCACCTCCAGCGGCGGCAGGGTCGGCGGATTTCCGTCGCGGAACGCGGCGTACAGCACGCCCAGCTCGCGGAACAGCACGCCGATGCTCCACCCGTCGCTGACGATGTGGTGCATGTCCAGCAGCAGCACGTCCTGCTCGCCCAGCCGCAGCAGCGCCGCGCGGAACAGCGGCCCCGCCGCCAGGTCGAACGGCGTGGACTCCGCCTCGCGCGCGCGGCGCCGCACCTCCACCTCCCGCGCATCATCATCCGCCAGCCCCGACAGGTCGTCGACCGGCAGCACGAAGCCGGCGAACGGGAGCACCACCTGCACCGCGCCGTCGTCCCCCTGGCGAAACACCGTGCGCAGGGCGTCGTGCCGGCGGACGATCTCGCTCAGGGCGCGCTCCAGCGCCGGCGCGTCCAGCCGCTCGAAGCGGTAGGCCGCGCTCACGTTGTACGCCGCGACGGAATCGTCCAGCTGGTTCAGCAGCCACAGCCGCTCCTGGCCAAACGACAGCGGCGCCGGTCCGTCCGACCCGCGGGGGCGGATGCGGTCCGCGTCTCCGCCGGTGGCCTGCCGCACCAGGCGCGCGAGCCGGTCCAGCTTCTTCTTGGCCTGCGGAGGGGCGCTCGTCGGTTCCATCAGGGGGCCTTTATCCGGATTCACGTTGGGCGATCTCGGGTCGTGCACGGTCACAGCGCGGGCTCGGGAGCAAACTCCTCGTCCGCCTCGTCCTCCTCGTCCATCTCCATCAGCAGGGCCAGCACGCGCCGGGTGTGCTCGGCGTAGCGCGGGTCGTCCGTCAGCAGCGTGGCCAGGGCGGCGATGGTCCCCTGGTCGAAGAAGGTGCGCAGGGGCAGCTCCACGCCAAAGATCTCGCGGATGCGCGACACCGTGCGCATCACCAGCAGCGAGTGGCCGCCCAGCTCGAAGAAGCTTTCCTCCACGCCCACCCGCTCCAGGTTCAGCACCTCGGCCCAGATGTCCGCCAGCACCTCTTCCACGGGCGTGCGGGGCGCCACGTAGCGGTCCGCCACGGCCAGCTCCGGCGCGGGGAGCGCCTTTACGTTCAGCTTGCCGTTGGGCGTGAGCGGCAGCGACTCCATCACCACGAAGGCGCTGGGCACCATGTACTCCGGCATGCTCTGCCGCAGCCAGGCCCGCAGCCCGTCCCCCGTGACGTCGCCGACGACGTAGGCGGCCAGGCGCTTCTCCCCCGGCTCGTCCTCGCGGACGATGACGCGGGCCTCGCGCACGTCGGGGTGGGCGTTGACGACGGCCTCCACCTCGCCCGGCTCGATGCGGAAGCCGCGGATCTTCACCTGCTCGTCCAGGCGGCTGATGAACTCCAGCACGCCCGTGGTCTTCCACCGCATGCGGTCGCCCGTGCGGTACATGCGCGCGCCCGGCTCCGTGGCGAACGGGTCGGGGACGAAGCGCTCCGCCGTCAGCCCCGGCCGGTCCAGGTAGCCGCGGACGACGCCCCCGCCGCCCACCCACGCCTCGCCCGGCACGCCGGCGGGGACGGGGCGCAGCGCGCGGTCCAGGATGTAGATGCGCGCGTTGCCGATGGGCCCGCCCACGGTCACCGTCAGCGCGTCGTCCGCCACGTGGTCCACCTGCTCGTACGAGCACCACCCCGTCGTTTCCGTGGGCCCGTACACGTGCAGCAGCCGCTGCGGCTTGCCGCCCGTGCGGATGAGGCGGCGGATGGCATCGGCGTCCACCTGCTGGCCGCCGTGCAGCACCTCGCGCAGGGTGGAGAAGATGTCCGGCTGCTCGCGGGACAGCTGGTTCAGCAGCGCCGTCGTCTGGTAGAGCGTGGTGATGCGCTCCGCCCGCAGGATGTCGCGCATGGCCTGCGGCGACAGCAGCACCTCGCGGGGGATGCCCACGAGGGTGGCGCCGTTCATCAGCGCACCCCACGCCTCGAAGGTGAGCGCGTCGAAGCTGGCGTTGGAGGCCTGCGCCACGCGGTCGCCGGGGCGCAGCCGCACGTAGTCCGTCTCCACGACGAACTGCACGACCTCGCGGTGGCCCACCATCACCCCCTTGGGCCGCCCCGTGCTGCCGCTGGTATAGCAGATGTACGCCAGGCAGTCCGCCGTGGCGCCGCTCTCGGGTGAATCCGTCCGCTGCGACGCGAGCACATCCGCCGATTCATCGAGATTCACGACGCGGACGCCCGGCGGGTTGAGCGCGGACGAGAGGTCCGTGTGGCTGACGAGGACGCGGACGTCGCTGTCCGCCATCATCAATTCCAGCCGCTCGGCGGGATACGTGGGATCCAGCGGCACGTACGCGCCCCCCGCCTTGAGGATGGCCAGGATGGAGACGATGAGCTCCAGGCTGCGCTCCAGCAGCACGCCCACGCGCGACTCCGGCCCCACGCCGAGGCCCGCGAGGTGGTGCGCCATCTGGTTCGCGCGGGCATCCAGCTGCGCGTAGGTCAGCGTCACGTCCTGCCACACGAGCGCCACGTCGTCCGGCCGCTCGGCCACCTGCCGCGCGAACATCTCGTGGATGGTGACGCTGCGCGGATACGGGCGATCCGTGCGGTTCCAGTCCTCCACCACCGTCCGCCGCTCCTCGTCGCCGATCAGCTCCAGCTCGGAAAGGCGCAGCTCCGCGTCGTCCGCCACCTGCTCCAGGACGCGGCCCAGGTGCTCCAGCATCCGCGCGATGGTGGCGGGCTGGAACAGGCTGGTGGCGTACTCCAGCGAGCCGCGCAGGCCGCCGTCGTACTGCACCAGGGCCAGCGTCAGGTCGAAGCGCGTCGTCGTGGCCTCGGCCCCCAGCGGACTGGCCGTGAGCCCGCGCAGCTCCCCGCCGCCGTCACCGTCCACCGTGCGCAGGGTGAACATCACCTGCGCCAGCGGCGAATGGCTCAGCGAGCGCTCCGGCGACAGCTCCGCGACGAGCTTTTCGAACGGCACCTCCTCGTGCTCGTACGCGCCCAGGGTGGACGTGCGGACGCGGCGCAGCACCTCGCGGAACGTCGGGTCGCCGCCCAGGTCCGTCCGCAGCACCAGCGTGTTGACGAAGAAGCCGATGAGCCGCTCCACCTCGCCGCGGGTGCGGCCGGCGATGGGGCTGCCCACGACGACGTCGTCCGTGCCGGCGTACTTGCCCAGCAGCACCTGGAAGGCAGACAGCAGCACCATGTACAGCGTGGCACCCTCGCGCCGCCCCAGCGCCTGGAGCCGCGCCACGAGCGCGTCGGGAATCCGCACGGCTTCCCGCGCGCCGCCGTACGACTGCACGGCGGGACGGGGGTGGTCCGTGGGCAGCTCCAGCAGCGCCGGGGCGCCGGCCAGGTACTCCGTCCACCACGCCACCTGCCGCCCCAGCGCCTCGCCCTGCAGGTGCGCCCGCTGCCACACGGCGTAGTCCGCGTACTGCACGGGAAGCTCCGGCAGCGGCGACGGCAGCCCGTCCACGAACGCGCCGTACAGCGTGGTGAGCTCCCCGAAGAGGATCTCCATGCTCACGCCGTCGCTGACGATGTGGTGCAGGCACAGCAGCAGCACGTGCTCGTCGTCCGCCAGCCGCAGCAGCCGCGCGCGGAAGAGCGGGCCCTCCGTCAGGTCGAACGGCCGCTCCGCCTCGTTGGCCGCGCGGGCGCGGACGGCGTGCTCGCGCGATTCCTCGTCCAGCGCCGACAGGTCCTCGGTCGGCAGGGTGAAGCCGGCGAAGGGCGCGATCCGCTGCGCCACCACGCCGTCCGTCTCGCGGAAGCTCGTGCGCAGCGACTCGTGCCGGCGGACGATCTCCCCCAGGGCGCGCTCCATGGCGCCCGCGTCCATCGTCCCCGCCAGGCGGACGGCGGAGGGGATGTGGTAAAAGGCGCTGCCGCCCTCCAGCCGGTCCACGAACCACAGCCGCTCCTGCCCGAACGACAGGGGCAGCGTCTCGGCCCGGCTCACCGGCACCACGGGGGGCAGCAGGGTCACGGCGTCGCGGCGGATCGCCTCCACGCGCTCCGCCACCTGCCCCACGGTGGGGCCTTCGAACAGGGCGCGCAGGGGCAGCTCCACGCCCAGCGCCTCGCGGACGCGGGACACGACGCGCGTGGCCAGCAGCGAGTGGCCGCCCAGCGCGAAGAAGCTCTCGTGGACGCCCACGCGCTCCACGCGCAGCACCTCCGCCCACACCGTCGCCAGCACCTCCTCCACCGGCGTGCGGGGCGCCACGTACGCGTCCGCTCCCGCCGTCCAATCCGGCGCGGGGAGCGCCCGGCGGTCCAGCTTGCCGTTCGGGGTGAGCGGAAGCATCTCGAGCATGACGAACGCGGCCGGCACCATGTACTCCGGCACGCTGCCGTGCACGTGCGCCCGCAGCGACTCCGCGTCCGCGCGGCCGACGACGTACGCCACCAGCCGCGTGTCGCCCTCGCCGGCCATGCGGGCCACGACGGCGCAGTCCGAGACGGACGGATGCGCGCGCAGCACCGCCTCGATCTCGCCCGGCTCGATGCGGAAGCCGCGCACCTTTACCTGCGCGTCCAGGCGGCCCAGGTAGGCCAGGGTGCCGTCCGGCCGCCAGCGCGCGCGGTCGCCCGTGCGGTACAGCCGCGCGCCGCGCTCGCCGGAGAACGGGTCGGGGACGAAGCTGGATGCCGTAAGCCCCGGCCGGCCCAGGTAGCCGCGCGTGACCCCCGCCCCGCCGATCAGCAGCTCGCCGGGGATGCCGGCCGGCTGCGGGCGGAGCGCGCCGTCCACCACGTAGACGCGCGTGTTGGCGATGGGAGTGCCGATGGGCACGGCGCCGTCCCCATCCACCCCGTGCGTCGTGGACCAGACGGTCGTTTCCGTCGGCCCGTACATGTTGACGACGCCGTCCGGGAGCACCGCCCGGATGCGCGCCGCCAGGTCCAGGGGCAGCGCCTCGCCGCCCAGGAAGATGCGATGGAGCCCGGCCAGCGCCTCCACCCCGCTCTCCGCGATGAGCATCGTGGCGAGCGTGGGCGTGCACTGCAGGTGCGTGACGTGATGGCGGCGGATCTGCTCGGCGATCGTCTCGCCGTCGCGCACGCGGTCCGTCTCCGGCTGCACGACCACGCGGAAGCCGCGGGCCAGCGTCCACAGCAGCTCCAGGACGTGGATGTCGAAGCTGATGCGCGTCACGGCCAGCCACGTGCCCGGCATGGCGCCACCCACGCGCTCGTCCATGGCCGTGAAGAAGCTCGTGGCGTTGGCGTGCGTCACCTGCACGCCCTTGGGCCGCCCCGTGGATCCGGACGTGTAGATGACGTACGCCGCGTTGTCCGCATCCGCCCCGTCATCCATCGCCTCGGCCGATTCCGCCGCGATGGCCGAAGCGTCCGCATCCTCATCCACCGAGACGACGCGGATGCCGCCCGCGGGAAGGAGGCTGCGCAGCGACTGCTGGGTGATGAGCAGCGGCGCGCCGGAATCCTCCAGCATGTACGCCAGGCGATCCGCAGGATAGGACGGGTCCAGCGGGAGATACGCCGCGCCGCTCTTGAGGACGGCGAGCATGGCGACGACCATCTCCGCCGACCGCTCCAGGCAGATGCCCACGCGCGCCTCCGGCCCGGCGCCCAGCCCGGCGATGTGCCGTGCCAGGCGGTTGGCCCGCGCGTCCAGCTCCGCGTACGTCACGGCCCGCCCGCCGAAGAGCACGGCCGTGGCGTCCGGCGTGCGCGCGGCCTGCTCCGCGATCTGCCGGTGGACGCGGCGCTCGGCGGGGAGCGCGCGGCCCGTGCGGTTCCACACGTCCACCACCAGCGCGCGTTCCGTCTCGTCCAGCAGGTCCAGGGCGGAGAGGCGCGTGCCGGCATCGTTCGCCACCTGCTCCAGCAGCCGCCCCAGGTGGGTGGCCATGCGCTGGATGGTGGCGCGGTCGAACAGGTCCGTGGCGTAGGTGATGCCGCCGTGCAGCGTGCCGCCCGCCGTCGTGAGCGCCAGGGCCAGGTCGAACATGGCGGCGCGCGTTCCGGGGACGACCGGCTCCCCCTCCAGCCCGGGGAGGGCGACGGCCAGCCCCTCCGCGTCCTGCAGCGTGAGCATCACCTGGAAGAGGGGCGCGTGGCTCAGGCTGCGCTCCGGCTGCAGCTCGGCCACCAGCTTTTCGAACGGCAGGTCCTGGTGCTCGTACGCGCCCAGGGTGACGTCCCGCACGCGGCGCAGCACCTCGCGGAAGGTGGGATCGCCGTCCAGCTCCGTCCGCAGCACCAGCGTGTTGACGAACAGGCCGATGAGCGCCTCCGTCTCACGCCGCGTGCGTCCCGCGATGGGGCTGCCCACGACGACGTCTTCCGTGCCTGCGTACCGGCCCAGCAGCACGGAGAACGCACCCAGCAGCACCATGTACAGCGTGGCGCCCTCGCCGCGGCCCAGCGCCTGGACGCGCTCCAGCAGCGCCGGCGGGAACTCCACCGTCTCGCGCGCGCCGTGGTACGACTGCGCGGCGGGACGGGGGCGGTCCGTGGGCAGCTCCAGCAGCCCGGGCGCGCCGGCCAGGCGTTCGCGCCAGTACGCCATCTGCCGGTCCAGCTCGTCGCCGGCCAGCCAGCCGCGCTGCCAGGCAGCGAAGTCGGCGTACTGCAGCGGCAGGTCCGGCAGGGACGACGACCCGCCGTCCCGGTAGGCGCCGTACAGCGTCCCCAGCTCGCCGAAGAACAGGCCCATGCTCCACCCGTCGCTCACGGCGTGGTGCACGCAGACGAGCAGCACGTGCTCCTCCGCGCCCAGCCGCAGCAGCGCGGCGCGGAAGAGCGGTCCCGCGGCCAGGTCAAACGGCCGCGACGCGTCCTCCACGGCGCGCTGCATCACCGCCGCGCCGCGCTCCGCCTCGCCCAGCGCGGACAGGTCGTCCACGGGGAGGTGGAAGCCGGTGAAGGGGGCGGCCACCTGCACCGCCGCGCCGTCCGCCGTTTCGGCGAACGTGGTGCGCAGGGAGGCGTGGCGGCGGACGATCTCGCCGATGGCCCGCTCCAGGGCCGGCACGTCCATGGCGCCGGCCAGCCGGAGCGCCACGGGAAGGTTGTAGACGTCGGAGCCGGGCTCCAGCCGGTCCAGCACCCACAGCCGCTCCTGCGCGAAGGAGAGCGGCGCCGCCCCTCCCTCGCCCAGGGCGACCACGGGGCGCACGGCGGGCGCGGCCGCGCGGCGGATCTCCTCCACCCGCTGCGCCAGCGCCGCCACCGTGGGCCCCTCGAACAGGGCGCGCAGGGGCAGCTCCACGCCGAACGCCTCGCGGACGCGCGACACCATCCGCGTGGCCAGCAGCGAGTGCCCGCCCAGCGCGAAGAAGTCGTCCCGCGCGCCGATGCGCTCCACGTGCAGCACGTCCGCCCAGATCCCCGCCAGCACCTCTTCCGCCGGGGTGCGGGGCGCCACGTACGCGTCCGCCGCCGCGCTGAAGTCCGGCGCGGGGAGCGCCTTGCGGTCCAGCTTGCCGTTGGGGGTCAGCGGCAGCGCATCCAGGGAGACGAACGCCGCCGGCACCATGTAATCCGGCAGGCTGGCGCCCACGTGCGCCCGCAGCTCATCCGCGTCCGCCGTTCCCACGACGTACGCCACCAGCCGCGTGTCGCCGGCCAATGCGGCGCGGGCCACGACGGCGCAGTCCGCCACGGCGGGATGCCGGCGGAGGACCGCCTCGATCTCGCCCGGCTCGATGCGGAAGCCGCGCACCTTGACCTGCGCGTCCAGGCGGCCCAGGTACTCCAGCACGCCTTCCGCACGCCAGCGCGCGCGGTCGCCCGTGCGGTACATCCGCGCGCCCGGCACGGCCGAGAACGCGTCCGGGACGAAGCGGTCCGCCGTCAGGTCCGGCCGCCCCAGGTAGCCGCGCGTGACGCCCGCGCCGCCGATCAGCAGCTCGCCGGGCACGCCCACGGGCACCGGCACGCCCGCCGCGTCCAGCACGTACACACGCGTGTTGGCGATGGGGCGGCCGATGGGCACGGCGCCATCGGAATCCACCGCGTGCGTGGCGGACCAGACGGTCGTTTCCGTCGGGCCGTACATGTTCACGACGCCGCCGGGGAGGACGGAGCGGATCTGCGCGGCGAGGTCCGCCGGCAGCGCCTCGCCGCCCAGGAGGATGCGCTCCAGCCCGGCCAGCGCCTCCACGCCGCTCTCCGCGATCAGCATCGCCGCGAGCGAGGGCGTGCACTGGAGATGGGTAACGGCGTGGCGGCGGATCTGCTCCGCGATGGTCTCGCCGTCGCGCGCGCGGTCCGGCTCCGGCTGCACGACGACGCGGAAGCCGCGCGCCAGCGTCCAGAGCAGCTCCAGCACGTGGATGTCGAAGCTGATGCGCGTCACGGCCAGCCACGTCCCCCGCGCCGAGCCGCCCACGCGCCCGTCCATCCCCGCGAAGAAGCTGACGGCGTTCCCGTGCGTCACCTGCACGCCCTTGGGCCGGCCGGTCGATCCGGAGGTGTAGATGACGTACGCCGCGTTCTGCGCCACGACGGTGGATTCCGGCGTATCCGCGGATTCCGCCGCGATCGCCGACGAATCCGCGTCCCCATCCACCGAGGCGACGCGCACGCCCTCCGCGGGGAGCAGGTTCCGCAACGACTGCTGGGTGATGAGCAGCGGCGCGCCGGAATCCTCCAGCATGTACGCCAGCCGGTCCGCCGGGTAGGACGGATCCAGGGGCAGATACGCCGCGCCGCTCTTCAGCACGGCGAGCATGGCGACGACCATCTCCGCCGACCGCTCCAGGCAGATGCCCACACGCGCCTCCGGCCCGGCGCCCAGCCCGGCGATGTGCCGCGCCAGGCGGTTGGCCCGCGCGTCCAGTTCCGCGTACGTCAGCGCCTGGTCCGCGAAGACGACGGCATCCGCATCCGGCGTCCGCGCGGCCTGCTCCGCGATCAGCTGGTGGATGCAGGCATCCGCCGGGTAGTCCGCCTCCGTGCGGTTCCATTCATCCACCACCCGCGCCTGCTCGTCTTCGCCCAGGAGCGCCAGGTCGGACAGGCGCCGATCCGCATCCTCCACCACCTGCTCCAGCACGCGCTCCAGGTGCCCGAGCATGCGGCGGATGGTGGCGGCATCGAACAGGTCCGTGGCGTACTCCAGCGACCCGCCCATCTCCCGGCCGTCCGTGATGACGGACAGCGCCAGGTCGAAGCGCGTGGTCTCCAGCCGCGCGGGGACGCCCTCCAGCCGCAGCGCCGGCAGGTCCGTGCCCGTGGCGTCGGCGTTCTGCAGGGTGAACATCACCTGGAAGAGGGGCGCGTGGCTCAGGCTGCGCTCCGGCTGCAGCTCGGCCACCAGCTTTTCGAACGGCACCTCCTGGTGCTCGTACGCGCCCAGCGTCACGTCGCGCACGCGGCGCAGCACCTCGCGGAAGCTGGGGTCGCCCGCCAGCTCCGTCCGCAGCACGAGCGTGTTGGCGAAGAAGCCGATCAGCTCCTCCGTCTCGCGCCGCGTGCGCCCCGCGATGGGGCTGCCGACCACGACGTCCTCCGTCCCCGCGTACTTGGCCAGCAGCACCTGGAAGGCACCCAGGAGCACCATGTACAGCGTGGCGCCCTCGCCCCGTCCCATCGCCTGCAGCCGGTCCAGCAGCGTCGCGGATCCGAACGCCAGCGGCTCCCGCGCGCCGCGGTACGACTGCACGGCCGGGCGCGGGCGGTCCGTGGGCAGCTCCAGCAGCGTGGGCGCGCCGGACAGGCGGCCCTTCCACCACGCCAGCTGACGGTCCAGCACCGCGCCCTGCAGCTGCTCGCGCTGCCACACGGCGAAGTCCGCGTACTGCACCGGCAGCGGCGGGAGGGGCGATTCCCCGCCCCGCAGGTAGGCCGTGTAGAGCGCGGACACCTCGCGCAGCAGCACGCCCAGGCTCCACCCGTCGCTGACCACGTGGTGCATGCAGACGAGCAGCACGTGCTCATCGGATGCGAGACGCAGCAGCGACGCGCGGAAGAGCGGCCCCGCGGCCAGGTCGAACGGCCGCGCGGCGGATTCGCGTGCGCGGCGCTCCGTCTCCGCCGCGCGCTCCGCATCGGCCAGCGACGAAAGGTCATCGACGGGCAGATGGAACCCGGCGAACGGCGCGATGACCTGCACGGCGCCGTCGCCGGACTCGTGGAGGGTGGTCCGCAGCGTCTCGTGGCGGCGGACGATCTCGCCGAGGGCGCGCTCCAGGGCGGCCGCGTCCAGCGTCCCCGCCAGGCGGATGGCCATGGGGATGTTGTAGAAGGCGCTGCCGCCCTCCAGCCGGTCCACGAACCACAGCCGCTCCTGCGCCGACGACAGCGGCAGGTCGCCCTCGCGCCCCACGGGGAGGATGGGCGGCAGCGCGGGCCCGTCCGCGCGGCGCAGCGCATCCACCCGCTCCGCCAGCTGGGCCACCGTCGGGCCCTCGAACAGCGCGCGCAGCGGCATCACCACCCCGAACGCGGCCTGCACGCGCGCCAGGACGCGCGTGGCCAGCAGCGAGTGCCCGCCCAGGGCGAAGAAGTCGTCGTGGATGCCCACGCGCTCCGTGCGCAGCACCTCCGCCCACAGCGCCGCCACCAGCTCCTCCGTGGGGTTGCGCGGCGCCACCATCGCGGCGTCCGACGCCTCCGCCGGCTCCGGCTCGGGGAGCGCGCGGCGGTCCAGCTTGCCGTTCTGCGTGAGGGGCAGCTTCTCCATCCGCACGTACGCGGAGGGGAGCATGAACTCGGGGAGCAGCGCCTTGAGGTGCGCCCGCAGCGCCGGCCCGTCCGCCTCGGCGGATTCCGACACGGGGACCCACCACGCCACCAGGCGCCGGTCGCCGCTCGGCCCATTACTGCCAGCCACGTCGCGGGCCAGGACGGCGGCCTCGCGCACGGCCGGGTGCGCGGCCAGGGCACTTTCCACCTCGCCCAGCTCCACGCGGAAGCCGCGCACCTTGACCTGCTGGTCGGCGCGGCCCAGCGACTCCACCTCGCCGTCGGGGCGGTAGCGGCCCAGGTCGCCCGTGCGGTACAGCCGGTCGCGCGGGTCCTCCGTCCAGGGATTCGCCAGGAAGCGCTCGGCCGCCAGCGCGGGGTCGTTCAGGTAGCCGGCGGCCAGGTGCGGCGAGCGCATCCAGATCTCGCCCACCTCGCCGATGCCCGCCAGGGCGCCGGACGCGTTGCGCACCAGCAGCTGCACCCCCGGCAGCCCCCGGCCCAGCGGGATGGTCTCCTTGGGCTCCGACTCCGGCTCCACCTCGTGATAGGAGACGGCGCGCTGCGTCTCCGTGGACCCGTAGTAGTTGACCACGCGCAGCGACGGGGCGAGCGCCGTGAGCCGCGCCACGTCCGCGCGGCGCAGCACGTCGCCCACGAAGAACGCGCGGTGCAGCGAGGGGATGCGCTCGCCCTCCGCCGCGTCCGCCAGCAGCTGGCCCATGGCGGGCGTCAGGTGCGTGACGGTGATCCCCGCCTCGCGCATCCACCGCGCCAGGTAGCCGGGCGTGCCGACTTCATCCGGAAGCGGCGCCACGACGGCGGCTCCCGTCTGCAGGGGGGTGAAGACGTCGCGGTGCAGCGGGTCGTGCGCCAGGCCGCTGAGCAGGCTGTAGCGGTCCGTCGCCGTCAGCCCGAAGCTGCGCGCCAGGAACGGGGTGAAGTGCGTGAGCGACGCGTGCCGCCCCATCACCGCCTTGGGCGTGCCCGTCGTGCCGGAGGTGAAGGAGAGGTACGCCAGCGTGTCCGGCCCCACCTCCACGGATACGGGAGATGCGGTGGATGCGATGCCGTCGATCCCATCCACCGAGCCGTTTTCACCCACCGTGTCACGGGGATGGAGGACGGCGGACGCGCGCACGCTCTCCCCCAGCAGCGCCTGGATCTCGCCGGGCAGGTCCGCCGCCGCGGCCAGGTGCAGGTGCGCGGCGGGGCGCGCGATGCGGACGTAATCCGCCAAACGCGCGGCCGGATACGCCGGATCGAGCACGAGGAACGCCGCGCCGCTCTTCATGGTGCCGATGAGCGCGCGGACGAGCGCGGCGCTGCGATGGCCCGTGATGGCCACCACGTCGCCCACGCCCACGCCGCCGTCCGCCAGGTGCCGGGCGATGCGGTCCGTGGCGGCGTCCAGCTCGGCGTACGTCCAGCGCTCGCGCGCGTCCTCCACGGCCAGCGCGTCCGGCGTCTCGGCCGCGCGCCGGGCGAAGACCTCGTGCACGGCGCCGCGCCAGGTGTCGTCCAGGGGCGCGGCGGGGTCCGGCAGCACGGCGCGCGCGGCCTCCGTCCCCAGCGCCAGCGCGCCAATGCGGGTCTCCGGCGCGTCCGCGGCCTGCCGCAGCACGCCCTGGATCTGCGCCAGCAGCTCGCGCATCCGCGGGGCGTCGAACAGGTCCGCCGCGTAGACGAGGTTGATGATGATCCCCTCGTCCGATTCGCGGACGTACAGCGTCAGGTCGAACTTGCTGGTGATCTCGGGCGTGGAATCCGCCGCCGCCACCTCCAGCCCGGGGATGGCCAGGTCGCCGCCCTGGAAGTTGAGCAGGTTGAGCAGCACCTGGAACACGGGGGCGTGCGCCAGGCTGCGCTCGGGGCGCAGCTCCTCCAGCAGCCGCTCGAACGGCAGGTCCTGGTGCGCGTAGGCGGCCAGCGTGGCCTCACGCACCCGGCCCAGCAGCTCGCGGAAGGTGGGATCGCCGGACAGGTCCGTGCGCAGGGCCAGCGAGTTCAGGAACAGGCCGATCATCCGGTCCGTCTCCGCCCGCGTGCGCCCGGCGATGGGCGTGCCCACGACCACGTCCTCCTGCCCCGCCAGCCGCCCCAGCACCAAGTCCAGCGCCGCCAGCAGCACCATGAACAGCGTGCCGCCCTCGCGCCGGGCCAGCGCCTGGACGTCCCGCGCCAGCTCCGCGGGGAGCAGGATGCTCTCCACGGCGCCGCGGTGCGTCTCCAGGGGCGGACGGGCCCGGTCGGTCGGCAATTCGAGGAGCGCGGGTGCGCCGTCCAGCGTGCGCCGCCAGAACTCGGTCTGCCGCTCCAGCGCCGCGCCGGCCAGCTGCGTGCGCTGCCACGCCGCGTAGTCCGCGTACTGCAGCCCCGGCGCCGGCAGCGGCGACGCCTCGCCGGCCGCGAAGGCGCCGTACAGGGCCGCCACCTCGTCCAGCAGCACGCCCAGGGACCACCCGTCGCCCACGACGTGGTGGATGTTCATCAGCAGCAGGTGCTCGCCGTCCGCCACGCGCACCAGCTCCGCGCGGAAGAGCGGCCCCCGCGCCACGTCGAAGCGGTAGGCAGCCGCGGCCGATACGAGACGGTCCGCCTCCGCCGCCCGCGCATCGTCCTCCATCTCCCGCAGATCCGCGATCGGCAGATCGAAGTCCGCTGGCGCGGCAGCGATGCGCTGCACGGGCACGCCGTCCACGGCCGGGACGCTCGTGCGCAGCGGCTCGTGGCGGCGCACCAGCTCCGCCAGGGCGCGGCGGAGCGCATCCGTATCCAGCGATCCCTTCAGGCGGAAGGCCATGGGGATGGCGTAGACCGGGCTTCCCGGGTCCAGCGCATCCACGAACCACAGCCGCTCCTGCGCGAACGACACGGGCAGGTCGCCCCCGCGCGCCACCGGGACGATGGGTGCCTCGTCCGCCCCGCCGCCCACGCCGCGCAGGCGGTCGATCTCCGCCGCCAGCTCGGCCAGGACCGGCCGCTCGAACAACGTGCGGAGGGGAAGCTCCACGCCCAGGTCGCGCCGGACGCGGGAGGCCACGCGCGTGGCCAGCAGCGAGTGCCCGCCCACGTCGAAGAACCCGTCGTGCGCGCCCACGCGCTCCAGGAGCAGCGTCTCGGCCCAGATGCCGGCCAGCACCTCTTCCGTGGGCGTGCGGGGCGCCACGTACGCCTCGGCGTCCGCGGCGAACTGGGGCGCCGGCAGCGACTTGCGGTCCAGCTTGCCGTTGGGAGTCAGGGGAAGCGCGTCCAGGAACATGAACGCGGCGGGCGCCATGTACTCCGGCAGGCTGCGGCGGACGGCCGCACGGAGCACGTCCTCCGCGCCGCCGACGACGTAGGCCACGAGCCGCTTTTCGCCCGCGTCCTCGCGCGCTACGACCACGCAGTCGGTGGCGCCGGCGCCGCGGAGCACGGACTCGATCTCGCCCAGCTCCACGCGGTGGCCGCGGATCTTCACCTGCTCGTCCAGGCGGCCCATGTACTGGAGCGTGCCGTCCGGATTCCAGAGGATCTTGTCGCCCGTGCGGTACAGCCGCGCGCCGGGGATGCCGCCGATGTGGTCCGGCACGTAGCGGTCGGCCGTGAGCGACGGACGGCCGAGATAGCCGCGCGTGACGCCCTTGCCGCCCAGGTACAGCTCGCCCCACACGCCGACCGGCACGGGCTTGAGCGCGCCGTCCAGCACGTACGCCTGCGAGTTCGACAGGATGCGCCCGATGGTCACGGGCCCGCCCGGCTGCCGCAGCGCAAAGGTGGAGAAGGTCGTGTCCTCCGACGGACCGTACATGTCGTACACGCGCTCCACGCCGGCCGCGTACAGCTCATCCACCAGCTCCGCCTTCAGCGGCTCGCCGCCCAGGTTCACCGTGCGGACGGACGCCGGGATGCCGCCCGTCTTCACCAGCGCGGCGGCGGCGGAGGGCACCGTGTCCAGCAGCACCACCTCGCTCGCGGCGGGCGCGGACGGCAGGGCGAGCGCGTTCTCGACGATGATGATCCGCCCGCCGCGCGCCAGCGGCGAGAACAGCTCGAACACCGACATGTCGAAGGAGATGGACGTGGATGCCAGCATCCCCGCCAGCTCCTCCGCCGAGTAGACGCTCCAGCTCCACGAGAGCATCACCACCGCGCTCTCGTGCTGGATGGCGACGCCCTTGGGCCGGCCGGTCGATCCCGACGTGTAGATGAGGTACGCGAGATTGCTCGCATCCACCCCGCTGTCGACGTTCTCCGCCGGCGCGGCATCGATCGTCCGCCGGTCGCGGTCCAGCACGACGACGCTCACGCCGGGCTGATCGGGAAGGACGCCGCGCAGCTTCTCCTCGGTGATGAGGATGGGCGCTTCGGCATCGGCCAGCGTGTTCTCCAGCCGCTCGCGCGGATACGCCGGGTCCAGCGGGACGTACGCGCCGCCGGCCTTGAGCACGGCCAGCATGCTGATCAGCAGGTCCAGCCCGCGGATCAGGCAGATGCCCACGCGGACCTCCGGCCCGGCACCCAGCCCGCGCAGGTGGTGCGCGAGGCGGTTGGCGCGTGCGTTCAGCTCCGCGTACGTCAGCGAATCGTGCTCGTGCGTGGCGGCGACGGCGTCCGGCGTCCGCTCCACCTGCGCCTCGAACAGCTGGTGGATGCAGGTATCCTGCGGATACGCGGCATCCGTGCGGTTCCACACCTCCACCACCTGCGCGCGCTCGTCCGCGGACAGCATCTCCAGCGCCGACAGGGGGCGATCCGCATCGTCCGCGATCCCCTCCAGCAGGCGGCCCAGGTGGCCGAGCATCCGCTGGATGGTCGCGGGCGCGAACAGGTCCGTGGCGAACTGCATGGTCGCGTGCAGCCGTCCGCCGACGGGCGCCAGGGCCAGCGCCAGGTCGAACTTGGTGCTGTCCATCTCCAGTTCCACGCCGCGCGTGCGCAGGCCGGGAAGCGCGCTGCCGGACGGGTCCGCCGACTGCAGCGCGAACAGCACCTGGAACAGCGGCGAATGGCTGAGCGTGCGCTCCGGCTCCAACTCCGCCACCAGCCGCTCGAACGGCACTTCCTGGTGCTCGTAGGCCGCCAGCGTGCTCGTCCGCACCCGCGCGAGGAGCCCGCGGAACGTGGGATCGCCCGACAGGTCCGTCCGCAGCACGAGCGTGTTGACGAAGAAGCCGATCAGCGCCTCCGTCTCGCGCCGGGTGCGCCCCGCGATGGGGCTGCCCACGACCGCGTCCTCCACCCCCGCGTACCTGCCCAGCAGCGCCTGGAAGGCGGCGAGCAGCACCATGTACAGCGTGGCGCCCTCGCGGCGGCCCAGCGCCTCCAGCCGCTCCAGCAGCCCGTCCGCCAGCACCACGGACACGGCCGCGCCGCGGTACGTCTGCACGGCGGGGCGCGGATGGTCCGCCGGGAGCTCCAGCAGCGCGGGGGCTCCGGCCAGCTGCGCCTTCCAGTATTCGATCTGCCGGTCCAGCGTCTCGCCCCGCAGGTGCGCGCGCTGCCACACGGCGAAGTCGGCGTACTGCACGGGGAGCGGCGCCAGCGCCGGCTCCTCGCCCGCCGTGTACGCGCCGTACAGCGCCCCCAGCTCGCTCCAGAACACGTCCAGGCTCCACCCGTCGCTGACGATGTGGTGCATGCAGATGAGCAGCACGTGATCGTCATCCGCCAGCCGCAGCAGCGACGCGCGGAAGAGCGGACCGCGTGCCAGGTCGAACGGACGCTCGGCGTCCTCCCGTGCGCGCCGCCGGACCTCCGCCTCGCGCGCATCCTCATCCAGCCCCGACAGGTCGTCCGCCGCCAGCGTGAAGCCGGCGAAGGGGAGGATGCGCTGCACGGGCGCGCCGTTCACCTCCGGGAAGACCGTCCGCAGCGCCTCGTGGCGGCGGATGATGTCGGCCAGCGCGCGCTCCACGGCCGCCGCGTCCAGCGCCCCGCCGATGCGCAGGGCCGCGGGGATGTTGTAGAACGCGCTCTCCGCCTCCAGCTGGTCCAGGAACCACAGCCGCTCCTGCGCGAACGAGAGCGGCATGGTACCCGCCCGTTCGACCGGCACCACCGAAGGCGCCTGGGGCTGATCCGCGCGGCGGATGAGCTCCACCCGCTCCGCCAGCTCCGCCACGGACGGCCCCTCGAACATCGCGCGCAGCGGCATCTCCACGCCGAACACCTCGCGGATGCGCGACACCACCCGCGTGGCCAGCAGCGAGTGGCCGCCCAGCTCGAAGAAGTCGTCGTGCACGCCCACGCGGTCCACGTGCAGCAGCTCGCCCATGACGGCCGCCAGCACCTCCTCCGCCGGGGTGCGGGGCGGCACGTACGCGTCGTCGTCCGCCGTCCACTGCGGCGCCGGCAGGGCCTTGCGGTCCAGCTTCCCGTTCGGGGTCAGGGGAAGCGCATCCAGCTCCACGAACGCCGCCGGCACCATGTACTCCGGCAGGCTGCGGCGCACGGCCAGGCGCAGCGTCTCGGAATCGACATCCCCCACGACGTAGGCCACGAGCCGCTTTTCGCCCGCGTCCTCGCGCGCCACCACCACGCAGTCCGCCACGCCCGCGCGGCGCAGGACGGACTCGATCTCGCCCAGCTCCACGCGGTGGCCGCGGATCTTCACCTGCTCGTCCAGGCGGCCCATGTACTCCAGGGTGCCGTCCGGATTCCAGCGGATCTTGTCGCCCGAGCGGTACAGCCGCGCGCCCGGCACCCCGCCGATGTGGTCGGGGACGTAGCGGTCGGCGGTCAGCGACGGGCGGCCCAGGTAGCCGCGCGTGACGCCCTTGCCGCCTAGGTACAGCTCGCCCCACACGCCGATGGGCACGGGCTTGAGCGCCGCGTCCAGCACGTACGCCTGCGAGTTGCTCAGGATGCGGCCGATGGTGACCGGGCCGCCCGCACGACGCAGCGCGAAGGTGGAGAAGGTCGTGTCTTCCGACGGGCCGTACATGTCGTACACGCGCTCCACGCCGGCCGCGTACAGGCCGTCCACCAGCTCCGCCTTGAGCGGCTCGCCGCCCAGGTTCACCGTGCGGACGCCGGCCGGGATCCCGCCCGTCTTCAGCAGCGCGGCGGCGGCGGAGGGCACCGTGTCCAGCAGCCGCACGTCCGCCGCGGCCGGGGCCGTGGGCAGGGCCAGCGCGTTCTCGACGATGATGATCCGCCCGCCGCGCGCCAGCGGCGTGAACAGCTCGAACACCGACATGTCGAACGAGATGGACGTGGACGCCAGCATCCCGTCCAGCTCATCCTGCGCGTAGTTGTTCCACCCCCACGAGAGCATGACGACGGCGCTCTCGTGCTGGATGGCCACGCCCTTGGGCCGCCCCGTCGATCCGGACGTGTAGATGAGGTAGGCGAGATTCCGCGCCTCCACGCCGCTGTCCACGTTCCCCGCCGGATGCGCGGCGATGATCCGCTGATCGCGGTCCAGCACCACGTCCGCGACGCCCGGCTGGTCGGGGAGGATGCCGCGCAGCTTCTCCTGGGTCACCAGGACGGGCGCCTCGGCATCCGCCAGCGTGTTCTCCAGCCGCTCGCGGGGATACGCCGGGTCCAGGGGCACGTACGCGCCGCCGGCCTTGAGCACGGCCAGCATGCTGATCAGCAGGTCCAGCCCGCGATGCAGGCAGATGCCCACGCGGACCTCCGGCCCGACGCCCAGCGCGCGCAGGTGGTGCGCGAGGCGGTTGGCGCGGGCGTTCAGCTCCGCGTACGTCAGCGAATCGTGCTCGTGCGTGGCGGCGACGGCATCCGGCGTCCGCGCCACCTGCGCCTCGAACAGCTGGTGGATGCAGGTGTCCAGCGGATAATCGGCGTCCGTGCGGTTCCACTCGTCCACCACCAGCGCGCGCTCATCCGCCGGCAGCAGGTCCAGCTGCGAGATGGGCAGGTCCGCATCGTCCGCGACCTGCTCCAGCACGCGGTGGAGGTGGCGGAGCATGCGCTGGATGGTGGCGGGCTCCCACAGGTCCGTGGCGTACTCCAGCGCGCCGTGCAGCCCGTGCGCGTCCGCCTGCAGCCCCAGCGACAGGTCGAACTTGGTGGTGTCCAGCTCCGGCTCGATCGCCTCCACGGCCAGGCCGGGGAGCGCGGCCTCGGCCCCGCTGGTGTTCTGCAGCGTGAACAGCACCTGGAAGAGCGGCGCGTGGCTCATGCTGCGCTCCGGCGCCAGCTCCGCCACCAGGCGCTCGAACGGCACTTCCTGGTGCTCGTACGCGCCCAGCGTGGCCGTGCGCACGCGCCCGAGCACGTCGCGGAAGCGCGGGTCGCCGCCCAGGTCCGTCCGCAGGACGAGCGTGTTGATGAAGAACCCGATCAGGGGCTCCGCCTCCGCGCGCGTGCGCCCCGCGATGGGGCTGCCCACGACGACGTCGGACGCGCCGGCGTACTTGGAAAGCAGGGTCTGGAAGGCGCCGAGCAGCACCATGTACAGCGTGGCGCCCTCGCGGCGGGCCAGCGCCTCCAGCCGGTCCAGCAGCGCGCGCGGCAGCTCGAAGGCCACGTGCGCGCCGCGGTACGACTGCACGGCGGGGCGCGGATGGTCCGTGGGCAGCTCCAGCAGCGCGGGCGCGCCCGACAGGTGCTGCTTCCAGTACGCCAGCTGCGCGTCCAGCACGTCGCCGCGCAGGCGCTCGCGCTGCCACACGGCAAAGTCCGCGTACTGCACGGGCAGCTTCGGCAGCGGCGAGGCGGCGCCTTCCGCGAAGGCGCCGTACAGCGCCGCCAGCTCGCCGAAGAGCACCCCCATGCTCCACCCGTCGCTCACCACGTGGTGCATGGCCAGCAGCAGCACGTGCTCGTCCGCCGCCAGCCGCAGCAGCGACGCGCGGAAGACGGGGCCTGCGGCCAGGTCGAACGGCCGGCGGGCATCCTCCATGGCGCGCCGCCGGGTCTCCGCCGCGCGCCCGTCCTCATCCAGCCCCGACAGGTCGTCGACCGACAACGCAAAGCCCGCGAACGGCGCGATCCGCTGCACGGGGGCGCCGTTCACCTCGGGGAACGACGTCCGCAGCGTCTCGTGCCGGCGGACGATCTCGCCGAGGGCACGCTCCAGCGCGTCCACGCGCAGCGCGCCGCGCAGGCGCAGGGCCGCGGGGATGTTGTAAAAGGCGCTGTCCGCCTCCAGCCGGTCCAGGAACCACAGCCGCTCCTGGGCGAACGAGAGCGGCAGCGCCTCCGTCCGCGCCACGGGGACGATGGCCGCCTGGCGCGACTGCCCCTCGCCGCGGATCTCGTCCACGCGCGCGGCCAGCGCGGCGACGGTCGGACCCTCGAAGAACGCGCGCAGGGGCAGCTCCACGCCCAGCACGGCGCGGACGCGGGAGACGACGCGCGTGGCCAGCAGCGAGTGCCCGCCCAGCTCGAAGAACCCGTCGTGGGCGCCCACTCGATCGACGCCCAGCATCTCGGCGAGGATGCCGGCCAGCACCTCCTCCACGGGCGTGCGAGGCGCCACGTACGCGCCCGCCGCGGCCGCGAAGTCCGGCGCCGGGAGGGCCCGGCGGTCCAGCTTGCCGTTGGGCGTCAGCGGAAGCGCATCCATCTCCACGAACGCCGCCGGCACCATGTAGTCCGGCAGGCTGCGGCGCACGACGGCCCGCAGCGCCTCCGCCTCCACGTCGCCCACGACGTAGGCCACGAGCCGCTTTTCGCCGCCGTGGTCGCGGGCGATGACGGCCACGTCCGCCGCGCCGGCCTGGCGGAGCACGGCCTCGATCTCGCCCAGCTCCACGCGGTAGCCGCGGATCTTTACCTGCTCGTCCAGGCGGCCCAGGTAGGCCAGGGCGCCGTCCGACGTCCAGCGCACCTTGTCGCCCGTGCGGTACAGCCGCGCGCCGGGGACCGATGCGAACGGGTCCGGGACGAAGCGCTCGGCCGTGAGGCCGGGGCGGTCCAGGTAGCCGCGGGCCAGCAGGGCGCCGCCCAGGTACAGCTCGCCGGGGACGCCCGCGGGCACGGGGTGGCCGGCGCGGTCCAGCACGTACGCCGCGCGCCCGCCCAGCGGCCCGCCGATGGGCACCACGGCCGCCGCGCCGGGGGCGGGATATCCGTCCGGCAGGGCGAACGCCGTCGCCGTGACGATGGCCTCCGTGGGACCGTAGCCGTTCATCAGCCGCGCGGGGGTGTCCACCGCCTCGCGCCAGCGCCGCACGGCCGCGGAGGGCATGGCGTCCGCGCCCACGATCATCAGCCGCAGCCCCGGCAGCACGCTTCCCCGCGCCGTGTCCGCGATCTCCTGCCAGTACGCCGGCGGCAGGTTGGCGATGGTGACACCCGCCGCCCGCACCCGCGCCGGCCACTCCTCCGCGGGCCACATCTCCGGCCCGCGCAGCACCACGGCCGCGCCCGCCAGCAGGGGCATCCACAGCTGCTCCACGGCCACGTCAAAGCCGAACGACGCGAAGTGCAGCACCCGGTCCCCCGCCCCGATCCCCAGTTCCCGGCCGAACGCCAGGAGGTGCGCCACGGCCGTCCCGTGCTCCACCGCCACGCCCTTGGGACGCCCCGTGGAGCCGGAGGTGTAGATGAGATACGCCAGGTTCCCCGGCTCCACGCGGACCTCCGGCGCATCCGCGCGTTCGGCGTCGATCTCCGCCCGCGCCGCGTCCACGTGCACGACGGGGATGCCGTCCGGCGCGGAGAGCACGCCATCCAGCGACGTCGACGTCACGAGCACGGCCGCGCCGGAGTCCGCCACCATGTACGACAGCCGCTCCGCGGGATACGCGGGATCCAGCGGCACGTACGCACCGCCCGCCTTGAGCACGGCCACGATGGCGGCGACCATCTCCGGCCCCCGCTCCAGGCAGATGCCCACGCGCGTCTCCGGGCGCACGCCGCGGCGCACCAGGTGGTGCGCCAGGCGATTGGCCCGCGCGTCCAGCTCCGCGAACGAGAGCGATGCGCCTTCGAACCAGAGCGCGAGGGCGTCCGGCGTCCGCGCCGCGACCGCCGCGAACGCCGCGTGGATGCAGCCGTCCACGGGGAGCGCCGTATCCGTCCGGTCGCCGTGCCGCACGACCGCCGCGCGCTCCGCGTCGCCCATCAGCCGCAGGCCGGACAGCCGCACGTCGCCGTCGCGCGCGACCTGCTCCAGCACGCGCTCCAGGTGCCCCAGCATCCGCTCCGCCGTGGCCCGCTCGAACAGGTCCGTGGCGTAGACCAGGAGGCCGCGGAACTCGCCCGCGCCGTGCTCCAGGGCCAGCGACAGGTCGAACTTGGCCGCGGCCAGCTCCACCTCCAGCGCCTGCGCCCGCACGTCGCCCAGCGTCACCTCCGCGGCGGTCTCGTTCACCGAGAACATCACCTGGAAGAGGGGCGCGTGGCTCATGCTGCGCTCCGGCTCCAGCTCCGCCACCAGCCGCTCGAACGGCACTTCCTGGTGCTCATACGCGCCCAGCGTGGACGCGCGCACCCGCCGCAGCAGGTCGCGGAAGCCCGGGTCGCCGCTCAGGTCCGCCCGCAGCACCAGCGTGTTGACGAAGAAGCCGATCAGCGGCTCCGTCTCGCCCCGCGTCCGGCCGGCGATGGGGCTGCCCACGACCACGTCGTCCGTCCCGGCGTGCTTGCCAAGGAGCGCCTGGAAGGCCGCCAGCAGCACCATGTACAGCGTGGCGCCCTCCTGCCGCCCCAGGGCCTCCAGCCGGTCCAGCAGCCCGTCGCGAAAGAGCACGGGGACGGCGGCGCCGCGGTACGACTGCACGGCCGGGCGCGGATGGTCCGCCGGCAGCTCCAGCAGGGCGGGCGCGCCGGCCAGCTGCGACGTCCAGTACGCCAGCTGGCGGTCCATCACCTCGCCGCGCAGGTGCTCGCGCTGCCACACGGCGAAGTCCGCGTACTGCACGGGCAGCGGGGACAGCGGCGACACGGTGCTTGCCGTGCCTTCGGGGCCCGCCGTGAAGGCTGCGTACAGCGCCGCCAGCTCGCCGAAGAGCACGCCCATGCTCCACCCGTCGCTGACGATGTGGTGCATGCACAGCAGCAGCACGTGCTCGTCCGCCGACAGGCGGAGCAGCGACGCGCGGAAGAGCGGGCCCGCGGCCAGGTCGAACGGCCGGCGCTCGTCCTCGTCCACCCGGCGGCGCACCTCGGCGTCGCGGGCGGCCTCGTCCAGCGCGGACAGGTCCGTCACGTCCAGCCGGAAGCCCGCGAACGGCGCGATGACCTGCACGGGCGCGTCGTCCACCTCGGCGAACGTCGTGCGCAGGACGTCGTGCCGGCGGACGACCTCGCCCAGGGCGCGCTCCAGCGCCTCCACGTCCAGGGCGCCGGCCAGCCGCACCCCCGCGGGGATGTTGTAGAAGGCGCTCTGCGATTCCAGCTTGTCCAGGAACCACAGCCGCTCCTGCGCGAACGAGAGCGGCAGCGCGGCCGACCGTTCCACCGGCACGATGCCGGACAGCTCCGGCTCGTCCGCGCGGCGGATAGCGGCTACCCGCTCCGCCAGTTCGGCCACCGTGGGGCCTTCGAACAGCGCGCGCAGGGGCAGCTCCACGCCCAGCACGCCGCGGACGCGCGACACCACGCGCGTCCCCAGCAGCGAGTGTCCGCCCAGCGCGAAGAAGTCGTCGTGCGCGCCCACGCGGGGCACGGACAGCAGCTCGGCCAGGATGCGGGCCAGCACCTCCTCCACGGGCGTGCGCGGCGCCACGTACGCCTCCGCCGCCGCCGCGAAGTCCGGCGCCGGGAGGGCCTTGCGGTCCAGCTTGCCGTTGGGCGTCAGGGGAAGCGAATCCATCGCCACGAACGCGGCCGGGACCATGTAGTCCGGCAGGGTGCGGCGCAGCGACGCGCGCAGCGTTTCCGCGTCCACGCCGCCCACGACGTACGCCACGAGGCGCTTGTCGCCCGCGTCCTCGCGCGCCACGACGACGCAGTCCGCCGCGCCGGCGCCGCGCAGGGCGGATTCGATCTCGCCCAGCTCGATGCGCAGCCCGCGCACCTTCACCTGCGCGTCCAGGCGGCCCAGGTACAGCAGCACGCCGTCCGCCGTCCAGCGCGCCTTGTCGCCCGTGCGGTACATGCGCGCGCCGCCGTGCGCCGCGAACGGATCGGGGACGAAGCGCTCCGCCGTGAGCGACGGGCGGCCCAGGTAGCCGCGCGCCACCTGCACGCCGGCGATGTAAAGCTCGCCCGGCACGCCGACGGGCATCGGCCGCAGCCCCGCGTCCAGCACGTACAGCCGCGTGTTCCATACCGGCCGGCCGATGGGCACCGTCTGGACCGGCCCGGTCCGATCGCACGGCCAGTAGCTCACGTCCACGGCCGCTTCCGTGGGCCCGTACAGGTTGTGCAGGCCGACCGAGACGGGGAACTGGGCGTGGAAACGCTCCACGAGCCCGGGCGCCAGCGCCTCGCCGCTCGCCATCACGCGGCGCAGCGACGCGCACCGCGCCGGGTCCGCCGTCTCCACGAACTGCTGCAGCATGGAGGGGACGAAGTGCAGCGTCGTCACCCCGTGCCGCTCGATCACATCCTGCAGGTACGCCGGATCGCGATGGCCCTCGGGCTTCGCCATCACCAGCCGCGCGCCCTGCTGCAAGGGCCAGAAGAACTCCCACACGGACACGTCGAACGAGAACGGCGTCTTCTGCAGCACCACGTCGTCCGCGCCGAGGCCGTACTCCGCCTGCATCCACACCAGGCGGTTGACGACGGAGCCGTGCGCGACGACCACGCCCTTGGGCCGGCCGGTCGATCCGGAGGTGTAGATGACATACGCCGCGTTCGCCGGGGACACGCCGCGCACGGGATCGTCCGACGGCTCGGCAGCGATCGCCGCCACGACAGCATCAGTGTCCAGCGCCAGGACGGGGACGCCGGCCGGGACGGGGAGGTCTGTACGCAGCGAATCCTGCGTCAGCAGCACGGCGATGCCGGAGTCCGCCAGCATGAACGCCAAGCGCTCGGCGGGATAGTCGGGATCGAGCGGAACGTACGCGCCGCCGGCCTTGAGCACGCCCAGGATAGCGACCACCATCTCCACGCCGCGCTCCAGGCTGATGCCCACGCGCGTCTCCGGGCCCACGCCCAAGCCGGCCAGGTGGTGCGCCAGCCGGTTGGCGCGCGCGTTCAGCGCCGCGTACGACAGCTCCGTGTACGTCGACTCCGTGTCGCCGGCGACGAGCGCGACGGCGTCCGGCGTGCGCGCCGCCTGCGCCTCGATCAGCCCGTGGATGGACTGGTCCGCGGGATACGGCGCGTCCGTGCGGTTCCATCCATCCACCACCTGCGCACGCTCCGCCGCGTCCAGCAGCTCCAGCCGCGACAGGGGCAGATCGGCATCGTCCGCGACCTGCTCCAGCACGCGCTCCAGGTGCCCGATCATCCGCTGGATGGTGGCGGGCACGAAGAGGTCCGTGCTGTACTCCAGCTGTCCGCGGATGCCCGGCTCGCCCGCCAGCAGCACCAGCGTCAGGTCGAACTTGGCCGTGCGCACCTCCACCTCCACGGGGTCCGCCCGCAGGCCGGGCAGCTCCAGGGCGGTGTCGAAGCCGTTCTGCAGGGCGAACAGCACCTGGAAGAGGGGCGCATGGCTCATGCTGCGCTCCGGCGCCAATTCCGCCACCAGCCGCTCGAACGGCACCTCCTGGTGCTCGTACGCGCCCAGCGTGGACGCGCGCACCTGCCGCAGCAGCGCGCGGAAGCCGGGGTCGCCGCCCAGGTCCGCCCGCAGGACGAGCGTGTTGACGAAGAAGCCGATGAGCGGCTCCGTCTCGTCGCGCGTGCGCCCCGCGATGGGGCTGCCCACGACGACGTCGTCCGTCCCCGCGTACGTGCCCAGCAGGGTCTGGAAGGCCGCCAGCAGCACCATGTACAGCGTGGCGCCCTCCGCCCGTGCCAGCGCCTCCAGCCGCTCCAGCAGCCCGCCGCCAAGCTGCAGCGGGAGCGCCGCGCCGCGGTACGACTGCACGGCGGGGCGCGGAAGGTCCGTGGGGAGCTCCAGCAGCGCGGGCGCGCCGGCCAGCTGCCCGGACCAGTACGCCAGCTGTTCGTCCAGCACCTCGCCGCGCAGGTGCTCGCGCTGCCACACGGCAAAGTCCCCGTACTGCACGGGCAGCGGGGGCAGCGCCGGCTCCGTGCCGTCCACGAACGCGCCGTACAGCGCCGCCAGCTCGCCGAAGAGCACGCCCATGCTCCACCCGTCGCTGACGATGTGGTGCATGGTCAGCAGCAGCACGTGCTCGTCGTCCGTCAGCCGCAGCAGCGACGCGCGGAAGAGCGGGCCCCGCGCCAGGTCGAACGGGGCCGCCGCGTCCATCTCGGCGCGCCGGCGCGTCTCCGCCTCGCGCTCCGCCGGGTCCAGCGCGGACAGGTGCTCCACGGGAAGCGAGAAGCCGCCGAAGGGCGCGATCACCTGCACGGGACCGTTGTCCGCCTCGGCGAACGTCGTGCGGAGCGCGTCGTGGCGGCGGACGATCTCGCCCAGGGCACGCTCCAGCGCGCGGGCATCCAGCGCGCCGCGCAGCCGCAGCCCGGCGGGAACGTTGTAGAACGTGCTCTGCGCCTGCAGCCGGTCCAGGAACCACAGCCGCTCCTGCGCGAACGAAAGCGGCAGCACGGCCCCGCGGCCCACGCGCCCGATGCCGGACGCCTCCGGCTCGTCCGCGCGGCGGACGGCGGCCACCCGCTCCGCCAGCTCCGCGACGGTGGGGCCCTCGAACAGCGCGCGCAGGGGCAGCTCCACGCCCAGCACGGCGCGGATGCGCGACACCACGCGCGTCCCCAGCAGCGAGTGGCCGCCCAGCTCGAAGAAGTCGTCGTACGCGCCCACGCGGGGCACGGACAGCAGCTCGGCCAGCAGGCGGGCCAGCACCTCCTCCACGGGCGTGCGCGGCGCCACGTACCCCTCCGCCGCCGCGGCCCACCGCGGCGCGGGGAGCGCACGGCGGTCCAGCTTTCCGTTCGGCGTCAGGGGAAGCGAATCCAGCGAGACGAACGCCGCCGGGACCATGTAGTCCGGCAGGCTGCGGCGCACGGCCATGCGCAGCGCGTCCGCGTCCGCCCCGCCCACCACGTACGCCACCAGGCGCCTGTCGCCCGTATCCTCGCGCACGACAACGACGCAGTCCGCCACGCCTGCGCGGCGCAGGACCATCTCGATCTCGCCCAGCTCCACGCGGTGGCCACGGATTTTCACCTGCTCGTCCAGGCGGCCCATGTACCGCAGCGTGCCGTCCGGATTCCAGCGGACCCGGTCCCCCGTGCGGTACAGGCGCGCACCGGGGATGCCGCTGATGGGGTCCGGCACGTAGCGCTCGGCCGTGAGCGACGGGCGGCCCAGGTAGCCGCGCGTGACGCCCTTGCCACCCAGGTACAGCTCGCCCGGGATGCCCACGGGCACGGGCTGGAGCGCGCCGTTCAGCACGTACGCCTGCGAATTCGACAGGATGCGCCCGATGGTCACGGGCCCGCCCGGCTGCCGCAGGGCGAAGGTGCTGAACGTCGTGTCCTCCGACGGGCCGTACATGTCGTAGACGCGCTCCACGCCTGCGGCGTACAGCTCGTCCACCAGCTCCGCCTTGAGCGGCTCGCCGCCCAGGTTCACCGTCCGCACGGAAGCCGGAATCCCGCCCGTCTTCAGGAGCGCCGCGGCGGCGGAGGGCACCGTGTCCAGCAGCACCACCTCGTTCGCCGCCGGCGCGGACGGCAGGGCCAGCGCGTTTTCGACGAGGATGATGCGCCCGCCGCGGGCCAGCGGCGCGAACAGCTCGAACACCGACATGTCGAAGCTGACCGACGTGGATGCCAGCATCCCGCCGAGCTCATCCTCCGAATACGTGTTCAACGCCCAGGAGAGCATGACGACGGCGCTCTCGTGCTGGATGGCCACGCCCTTGGGCCGGCCCGTGGATCCGGAGGTGTAGATGAGGTACGCGAGATTGCCCGCATCCACCCCGCTCTCGACGTTCTCCGCGGACGCGGCGCCGATCACCGGCTGATCGCGGTCGATGACGACGACGGCGACGCCTGGCTGGTCTGGAAGCACGTCGCGCAGTGCCTCCTGCGTGACGAGGACGGGCGCCTCGGCATCCGCCAGCGTGTTCTCCAGCCGCTCGCGGGGATAGGCCGGGTCCAGCGGCACGTACGCGCCGCCGGCCTTGAGCACGGCCAGCAGCGACACGAGCAGGTCCAGCCCGCGGTGCAAGCAGACGCCCACGCGGACCTCCGGCTCGACCCCCAGCCCGCGCAGGTGATTCGCCAGCCGGTTGGCGCGCGCGTTCAGCTCCGCGTACGTGAGCGAATCGTGCTCGTGCGTGGCGGCGACGACATCCGGCGTGCGGGCCGCCTGCGCCTGGAACAGCTGGTGGATGCAGGTGTCCCGCGGATACTCCGCCTCCGTGCGGTTCCACGCGTCCACCACCCGCGCGCGCTCCTCCGCCCCCAGCAGGTCCAGGGCGGACAGGCGGACGTCCGCGTCGTCCGCGACCTGCACCAGCATGCGCTCCAGGTGCACCAGCATGCGCTGGATGGTGTCCGCCTCGAAGAGGTCGGTGCTGTACTCCACCAGGCCGTGCAGGCCGCGCTCGCCGGTTTCCATCAGCAGCGTCAGGTCGAACTTGGAGGTGCGCACCTCCACGTCCACCGGGCCGGACGCAATCCCCGGCAGGTCCAGCGCCGTCAGCGAGCCGTTCTGCAGGGCGAACATCACCTGGAAAAGCGGCGCGTGGCTCATGCTGCGCTCCGGCTCCAGCTCCGCCACCAGCCGCTCGAACGGCACCTCCTGGTGCTCGTACGCGCCCAGCGTGACGCCCCGCACCTGCCGCAGCAGCGCGCGGAACGCCGGGTCGCCGCCCAGGTCCGCCCGCAGCACCAGCGTGTTGACGAAGAACCCGATCAGCGGCTCCGTCTCGCCCCGCGTGCGCCCCGCGATGGGGCTGCCCACGACGACGTCGTCCGTCCCCGCGTACTTGCCCAGGAGCGCCTGGAAGGCCGCCAGCAGCACCATGTACAGCGTGGCGCCCTCTGCCCGGGCCAGGGCGTCCAGCCGCTCCAGCAGCCCGTGGCGAAAGTCCATCGTCCGCACGGCGCCGCGGTACGACTGCACGGCGGGGCGCGGGTGGTCCGCGGGCAGCTCCAGCAGGGCGGGCGCGCCCGCCAGCCGCGACGTCCAGTACGCCAGCTGGCCGTCCATCGACTCGCCGCGCAGCTGCTCGCGCTGCCACACGGCGAAGTCCGCGTACTGCACCGGCAGCGGGGGCAGCGGCGAGGGCTCGCCGGCCATGAACGCCGCGTACAGCGCCTCCAGCTCGCCGAAGAGCACGGACATGCTCCACCCGTCGCTGACGATGTGGTGCATGCACAGCAGCAGCACGTGCTCGTCCGCCGCCAGCCGCAGCAGCTCCGTCCGGAAGAGGGGGCCCCGGGCCAGGTCGAAGGGTTGCGCCGCGTCCGCCTGGGCCCGGCGGCGGGCCTCCGCCTCGCGCGCCGCCTCATCCAGCGCGGACAGGTCCGTCACGGGGAGGCCAAAGCCGCGGAAGGGCGCGATCACCTGCACGGGCGCGTCGTCCACCTCGGCGAACGTCGTCCGCAGCGCGTCGTGGCGGCGGACGATCTCGGCCACGGCGCGCTCCAGCGCCCGTGCGTCCAGGGCGCCGCGCAGCCGCATGGCCACGGGGATGTTGTAGAACGAGCTCCGCGACTTGAGCCGGTCCAGGAACCACAGCCGCTCCTGGGCGAACGAGAGCGGCAGCACGGTGCTCGTGCCCGCCATCTCCAGCCCCGGCAGGTGCACCTGCCGGGCGCTGCGCACCCGCTCCACGCGCTCCGCCAAGCCGGCCACCGTGGGGCCCTCGAACAGCGCGCGCAGGGGCAGCTCCACGCCCAGCACGTCGCGGATGCGGGACACCACCCGCGTGCCCATGAGCGAGTGCCCGCCCAGCTCGAAGAAGTTGTCGTGGATGCCCACGCGGGGCACGGACAGCAGCTCGGCCAGGATGCCGGCCAGCACCCCCTCCGCCGCCGTGCGCGGCGCCACGTACGCGGCCTCCGCGGACGCGGCGTCGGGCGCGGGGAGCGCGCGGCGGTCCAGCTTGCCGTTGGCGGTCAGCGGAAGCGCGTCCAGGAACAGGAACGCGGACGGGACCATGTAGTCCGGCAGCGACTGGCGCAGCTGCGCGCGCAGGTCCCCCGCGGACACGCCGCCCCCCACCACGTACGCCGCCAAGCGCCGGTCGCCCGGCCGGTCCTCGCGGGCGATGACGACGCACTCGCGCACCGCCGGGTGCTGGCGCAGCGTCGCCTCGATCTCACCCAGCTCGATGCGGAAGCCGCGGACCTTCACCTGCTCGTCCAGGCGGCCCAGGTACTCGATCGTCCCGTCCGCCAGCCAGCGCACCTTGTCGCCGGAGCGGTACAGCCGCGCGCCCGACTCCGCGCCGAACGGATCGGGGACGAAGCTGGATGCCGTCAGCCCCGGCCGGCCCAGGTACCCGCGCGCCACCTGCGCCCCGCCGATGAACAGCTCGCCCGGGATGCCGGCCGGCAGCGGGCGCATCCCGCCGTCCAGCACGTAGACGCGCGTGTTGGCGATGGGCCCGCCGATGTCCGGTGCCCGCTCGCCCGCCACCGCGACGGTTCCCGACGTGGCGACGACCGTGCACTCCGTCGGGCCGTAGTTGTTGCTGAGGGCAAAGGGCAGCTCCACCCCCGGCCGCGACTGCAGCCGGTCGCCGCCCGTGAGCATCCACCGCAGCGCCGTCGTCCGCGGCCACTCCAGGGCCAGCAGCGGCTCCGCGATGGGGGTGGGGATGAAGGAGACGGTGACGCCGCGGCTCGCCAGCCAGTCGCGCAGGGCGGGCGGATCCGTCCGCACCTCCTCCGGCACGACGTCGATGGACGCGCCGCGGCTCAGGCAGGGCCACAGCTCCCACGCCGACGCGTCGAAGCCCGGGCTGGCCAGCTGCGTCGCGCGGTCCGCCTCCGTCACGCCGAACGCCGCCGCGTGCCAGGCGCAGAGGGCGGCCAGGCCTGCGTGCTCCACGGCCACGCCCTTGGGCGTCCCCGTCGAGCCCGAGGTGTAGACGACGTACGCCGCGTTGCGATGCGAGACGGCGATTGCCGGATCGTCCGCGGACTCGGCGGCGATGGCGTCCCAGTCCACGTCCACGCGGATCGTCCGCACGCCGTCCGCCACGGTGAGCGGGGCCAGGCGCGCCTGCGTCAGGAACAGGGGCGCGCCGGAATCGCGCAGCATGAACTCCAGCCGGTCCGCGGGATACGCGGGATCCATCGCCACGTACGCCGCGCCCGTCTTCATCACCCCGAGCAGGGCGACGACCAGGTCCGCGCCGCGCTCCAGGCACACGCCCACGCGGACCTCCGGCCCGGCACCCCGCGCGACCAGGTGATGCGCCAGGCGGTTGGCGCGCGCGTTCAGCTCGCCGTAGGTGAGGGATCCATTGGCGGATACGACGGCCGGGGCCATGGGCATCCGCGCCGCGTGCGCCTCCACCAGGCGATGGACGGGCACGTCGGGACGATACGGCGCGAGCGTGCGGTTCCATCCATCCACCACCTGCGCGCGCTCCTCCGCGGACAGCAGGTCCAGCTCCGCGACGGGGCGATCCGCATCCTCCGCCACCTGCTCCAGCACGCACCGCAGATGCCCGATCATCCGCTGGATGGTATCCCGGCCGAACAGGTCCGTGCCGTACTCCACCGTGCCGTGGATGCCGTCGCCGTCCGCGTGCAGCAGCAGCGCCAGGTCGAAGCGGGCCGTGCGCATCTCCGCGTCCGTCCACTCCGCGCGCAGCCCCGGCAGCACGTCCGCCGCGCGGTAGCCGCTCTGCAGGGCGAACATCGTCTGCACGAGGGGGGCGTGGCTCAGGCTGCGGTCCGGCGCCAGCTCCGCCACCAGCCGCTCGAACGGCGTGTCCTGGTGGTCGAACGCGCCCAGCGTCGTCGCCCGCACCCGCCGCAGCACCTCGCCAAAGCCGGGGTTCCCCGACAGGTCCGTCCGCAGGGCCAGCGTGTTGACGAAGAAGCCGATGAGCGGCTCCGTCTCGCCCCGCGTGCGCCCGGCCGTGGGGCTGCCCACCACCACGTCGTCCGTCCCCGCGTACTTCGACAGCAGCACCTGGAAGGCGCCCAGGAGCACCATGTACAGCGTGGCGCCTTCCCGGCGTCCCAGCGCCTGCAGCCGCTCCAGCAGCTCGGGGGGATACACGACCGGCTCGTCCGCGCCGCGGAACGTCTGCACGGCGGGGCGCGGATGGTCCGTGGGCAGCTCCAGCAGCGTGGGCGCGCCGTCCAGCCGCGCCTTCCACCACGCCACCTGCCCGTTCAGCACCTCGCCCCGCAGCTCCGCGCGCTGCCACACGGCGAACTCCGCGTAGCGCACGGGGAGGGGCGGCAGCGGCGACTCCTCGCCCGCCGTGAACGCCGCGTAGAGCGTGGACAATTCGCCGAAGAGCACAGACATGCTCCACCCGTCGCTGACGATGTGGTGCATGCACAGCAGCAGCATGTGCTCATCCGCGGCCAGGCGCAGCAGCGACGCGCGGAAGAGCGGCCCCGCGGCCAGGTCGAACGGCGCGGCCGCGTCCTCCTCGATGCGGCGGCGCGCGATGGCCTCGCGCGCGACCGCGTCCAGCGCCGACAGGTCCTCCGCCGGGAGCACGAAGCCGACCCAGGGCGCGATCACCTGCACGGGAACGCCGTCCGCCTCGGCGAAGGTCGTCCGCAGGGGCTCGTGGCGGCGGACGATCTCGCCCAGCGCGCGCTCCAGGGCCCCGGCGTCCAGCGGGCCGCGCAGCCGCAGCGCCTCGGGGAGGTTGTAGAAGCCGCTCTCCCCCTCCAGCCGCTGCAGGAACCACAGCCGCTCCTGCGCGAACGAGAGCGGCGGCCGGTCCCCGCTCCACACGGGGGCGATGGCGGAACGCGTGGCCCCCGCCGTGCGCCGCCGCGCCTCCACGGCCTCCGCCAGCTCCGCCACCGTGGGCCCGTCGAAGAGCGCGCGCAGGGGCAGCTCCACCCCGAACACCTCGCGGATGCGCGACACGACGCGCGTGGCCAGCAGCGAGTGCCCGCCGTGGTCGAAGAAGTCGTCCGCCACGCCGATCCGGTCCAGGCGCAGCACGTCCGCCCAGATCCCCGCCAGCGCCTCTTCCATGGCCGTCCGCGGCGCAACGTACCGCTCGCCCGCCGCGTAGTCCGGCGCGGGGAGGGCCCGGCGGTCCAGCTTGCCGTTGGGCGTCAGGGGCAGCGCATCGATGGAGACGAACGCGGCCGGCACCAGGTAGTCCGGGAGCGTCCCCCGCAGCCATGCGCGCAGGGCGTCCGTGTCCGCGTCGCCCACGACGTAGGCCACGAGCCGCTTGTCGCCCGGCACGTCCTCGCGGACGATGACGGCGCAGTCGCGCACGCCGTCCTGCCCGCGCAGCAGCGCCTCCACCTCGCCCGGCTCCACGCGGAAGCCGCGGATCTTCACCTGCGTGTCGATGCGGCCGCGGAAGTCGATCAATCCGTTCGCCCGCCACCGCGCCAGGTCGCCCGTGCGGTACATCCGCGCGCCGGCGACGAACGGGTCCGGGAGGAACTTCTCCGCCGTGAGCGCCGGCCGCCCCAGGTAGCCGCGCGCCAGCCCATCCCCCGCGGCGAACAGCTCGCCCGTGACGCCGATGGGCACCGTCCGCAGGGTGGGATCCAGCACGTAGACCCGCGTGTTGACGATGGGCCCGCCGATGGGGAGAGCCGCCCCGGTCCACCCCTCCGGGATGGTGTAGCAGGTGGTGAAGACGGTGTTCTCCGTGGGCCCGTATCCGTTGACGACGCGGATGTGGGGAAAGCGCTCCCGCACCTTCATCACGTGCCACGCCGGCAGCACGTCGCCGCCGGACATCACCTGCCGCATCCCGCCCAGGTCCTCCAGCCGCTCCTCCACCAGCGCCTGGAAGAGGCCGGACGTCAGCCACGCCAGCGTGACTCCGTGCCGGCGCAGCACGCCGCCCAGCTCCTCCAGCGACGGCGCGCCGGAGGGGAGGACGGCCAGCCGCCCGCCCGTGAGCAGGGCGCTCCACAGCTCCAGCGTGGACGAGTCGAACGAGATGGGGCCCGCCTGCAGCATCACCTCGTCCGGCGCCAGCCGCGCGTAGGCCGCGTGATGGACCAAGCGGATGACGCTCTGGTGCTCGATGGCCACGCCCTTGGGGAGGCCCGTGCTGCCGGACGTGTACATCACGTGCGCCAGGCTGCGCGGCACGGTGCCGGCGTCCAGGAGCTCCGTGCTCTCCGCGGCGATCTCCGCCGCCACGCCGTCCAGGCTCACGACCTCCAGCCCGTCCAGGGACGGCAGCGTATCGCGAAGCCCCTCGCGCGTCACGACGACGGGCGCGGCGCTGTCCGCCAGCATGAACGCCAGGCGCTCCGCGGGATAGGCCGGGTCCAGCCCCACGTACGCGCCGCCGGCCTTGAGGATGCCCAGCACGGCGGCCACCAGCTCCGGCCCGCGCTCCAGGCAGAGCGCCACGCGCACCTCCGGCCCCACGCCGCGCCGGCGCAGGTGGTGCGCGAGCTGGTTGGCCCGCGCGTCCATCTCGCCGTACGTCACCGACACGTCGCCGAACTCCAGCGCGACGGCGTCCGGCGTGCGCGCCGCCCACGACTCGAACAGGGTGTGGATGCGCTCGTGCGACGGGTACGGCCGCTCCGTCGCGTTCCACGCCGCGAACTGCGCCGCCTCGTCCGCGGAGACCAGCTCCAGGGCCGACAGGCGCACGTCCGCGTCCGCCGCCACCTGCTCCAGCACCGTCCCCAGGTGCGCCGCCATCCGCTCGACGGTGGCGCGCTCGAACAGGGCCGCGTCGTACGCCAGCACCCCGCGCAGCCCGCGCCCGTCCGCTTCCGCGCGGAAGGACAGGTCCAGCCCCGCCGTATCCGTCTCCCCGTCGATGGCGTGGACGCGCAGGCCGGGGAGCTCCGCGGCGGACCCGTCTCCCGCGCGCAGCTCGAAGCCTACCTGGAAGAGGGGCGCGTGGCCCAGGCTGCGCTCCGGCTCCAGCTCCGCCACCAGCCGCTCGAAGGGCACGTCCGCGTGGTCGTAGGCGGCCAGCGTCCCCGCCCGCACCCGGCCCAGGAGCGCGCGAAAGCCCGGATCGCCGGCCAGGTCCGTCCGCAGGGCCAGCATGCCGGCCAGGGGGCCGATCAATCCCTCCGTCCGCGCCCGCGTGCGTCCGGCGACCGGGGTGCCCACGACGACGTCCTCGCTCCCGGCGTACTTGCCCAGCAGGGCCTGGAACGCGGCCAGCACCACCATGGGCAGCGTGGCGCCGTCGCGGCGGCCCAGCGCCTCCAGCCGCTCCAGGAGCCCGTCAGCGAATTCGATCGGCACGGCCGCGCCGCGGTGCGCCTGCACGGCGGGGCGCGGATGGTCCGTGGGCAACTCCAGCAGCGTGGGGGCGCCGGCCAGCTGGGCCTTCCACCACGCCAGCTGCCCGTCCAGCGCCCCGCCGCGCAGCTGCTCGCGCTGCCACGCGGCGTACTCCGCGTACTGCATGGGCTCCGGCAGCGCCGGCGCGTCCCCGGCGGCAAACGCACCGTACAGGGTGGACAACTCGCGGAAGAGCACGTCCAGGCTCCCCGCGTCCGCGACGATGGGGTGGATGGAGATCAGTAGCACGTGCTCGCTGTCCGACAGGCTGAGGAGCGACGCACGGAAGAGCGGCCCCGCGGCCAGGTCGAACGGCCGGGCGGCGTCCTCCGCGATGCGGCGCCGCACCTCGGCGTCGCGCTCGAATGCATCCAGCGACGACAGGTCTTCCGTCCGCAGCACGAAGCCGGTCCAGGGCGCGACCCGCTGCACGGGGACGCCGCCGGACGCGGGGAACGTCGTCCGCAGGGCGTCATGGCGGCGTACGATCTCGCCCAGGGCGCGCTCCAGGGTCGCGGCGTCCAGCGCGCCGGAGATCCGCAGGGCGCGGGCGAGGGCGCGGGACGCGCCGGCGTCCAGCTGGTCCAGGAACCACAGCCGCTCCTGCGCCACGGACAGCGGCGGCGGCGCGTTGCGCGTCACGGGGACGATGCCGGGAAGCGGGGGCGCGTCCGTGCGCCGCAGCGCCTCCACGGCCCCCGCCAGCCCGGCCACCGTGCCGTCGTCGAACAGGGCGCGCAGGGGCAGCTCCACGCCCAGCGACTCGCGGACGCGCGACACGACGCGCGTGCCCAGCAGCGAGTGCCCGCCCACGGCAAAGAAGGGGTCGCGGATGCCCACGCGGTCCAGCCCCAGCACCTCCGCGAAGATCCCGGCCAGCACCTCCTCCGCCGGCGTCCGCGGCGCCTCGTACGCGTCCGCGGCGGCCGCGAAATCCGGCGCCGGCAGCGCCTTGCGGTCCAGCTTGCCGTTGGGCGTCAGGGGAAGCGCATCCATCGCCACGAACGCCGCCGGGACCATGTAGTCCGGCAGGGTGCGGCGCAGCGACGCGCGCAGCGTCTCCGCGTCCGCGCCGCCCACGACGTACGCCACGAGCCGCGTCTCACCCGCGTCCTGCCGGGCGACGACGACGCACTCCGCCGCGCCGGCGCCGCGCAGGGCGGATTCGATCTCGCCCAGCTCGATGCGCAGCCCGCGCACCTTCACCTGCTCGTCCAGGCGGCCCAGGTACAGCAGCACGCCGTCCGCCGTCCAGCGCGCCTTGTCGCCCGTGCGGTACATGCGCGCGCCGCCGTCCGCCGCGAACGGATCGGGGACGAAGCGCTGCGCCGTGAGCGCCGGGCGGCCCAGGTAGCCGCGCGCCACCTGCACACCCGCGATGTACAATTCGCCCGGCACGCCCGCCGGCAGGGGCCGCAGCGCCGCGTCCAGCACGTACAGCCGCGTGTTCCACACGGGGCGGCCGATGGGCACCGCCTGGACCGGCTCGCTCCGGGGGCACGGCCAGTAGCTCACGTCCACGGCCGCTTCCGTGGGCCCGTACAGGTTGTGCAGCCCGACGGGAGCCGGGAACCGCGCGTAGAAGCGCTCCACGAGCCCCGGCGCCAGCGCCTCGCCGCTGGCCATCACGCGACGGAGGGACGCGCAGCGCGCCGGGTCCGCCGTCTCCACGAACTGCTGCAGCATGGAGGGGACGAAGTGCAGCGTCGTCACCCCCGCACGCTCGATGATCTCCTCCAGGTACGCTGGGTCGCGGTGCCCCTCCGGCTTGGCCATCACCAGCCGCGCGCCCTGCTGCAGGGGCCAGAAGAACTCCCACACGGACACGTCGAACGAGAACGGCGTCTTCTGCAGCACCACGTCGTCCGCGCCGATCCCGTACTCCGCCTGCATCCACACGAGGCGGTTGACGACGGAGCCGTGCGCCACCACCACGCCCTTGGGACGGCCGGTCGATCCGGAGGTGTAGATGACGTACGCCGCGTTCGCCGGCGATACGCCGCGGATCGGGTTCTCCGACGGCTCGGCCGCGAGCGAGGCGGAGACGGCGTCGGTATCGAGCGCCAGGACGGGGACGCCGGCCGGGACGGGGAGGTCTGTACGCAGCGAATCCTGCGTCAGCAGCACGGCGATGCCGGAGTCCGCCAGCATGAACGCCAGCCGCTCGGCGGGATAGTCCGGATCCAGCGGGACGTAGGCGCCGCCGGCCTTGAGCACGCCCAGGATGGCGACGACCATCTCCACGCCGCGCTCCAGGCTGATGCCCACGCGCGTCTCCGGGCCCACGCCCAGCACGGCCAAGTGGTGCGCCAGCCAGTTGGCCCGCGCGTTCAGCTGCGCGTACGTCAGCTCCGTGTCACCGGAGACGAGCGCAACGGCGTCCGGCGTGCGCGCCGCCTGCGCTTCGATCAGCCCGTGGATGGACTGCTCCGCGGGATACGGGGCGTCCGTGCGATTCCATCCATCCACTACCTGCGCACGCTCCGCCGCGTCCAGCAGCTCCAGCCGCGACAGGGGCAGATCGGCATCGTCCGCGACCTGCTCCAGCACGCGGACGAGGTGTGCGATCATCCGCCGCATCGTCGCGCGGGCGAACAGGTCCGTGGCGTAGTCCAGCGTGCCGCGAACACCGTCCGCGTCCGCCTGCAGGGCCAGCGACAGGTCGAACTTGGTCGTCTGCAGCTCCGTGTCGACGGGCGCGGCGTCCAGGCCGGGGACGTCCAGCAGGGCGCGCCCGCCGGACTGCAGGGCGAACAGCACCTGGAAGAGGGGCGCGTGGGCCATGCTGCGCTCCGGCGCCAGATCGGCCACCAGCCGCTCGAAGGGGACGTCCTGGTGCTCGTAGGCGCCCAGCGTGGCCGTCCGCACGCGCCGCAGCACGTCGCGGAACGCCGGGTCGCCCGACAGGTCCGTCCGCAGGACGAGCGTGTTGATGAAAAAGCCGATCAGCGCCTCGGTCTCGCCGCGCGTGCGGCCGGCCGCCGGGCTGCCCACGACCACGTCGTCCGTGCCGGCGTACTTGCCCAGCAGCGCCTGGAAGGCCGCGAGGATGACCATGTACAGCGTGGCGCCCTCGCGCCGGCCCAGCGCCTCCAGCCGCTGCACGAGCGCGGGCGGCAGCGTCACGCCCTCCTGCGCGCCGCGGTACGACTGCACGGCGGGACGCGCATGGTCCGCCGGCAGCTCCAGCAGCGCGGGCGCGCCGGCCAGCTGGCCCTTCCACCACGCCAGCTGCCCCTCCAGCGCCCCGCCCCGCAGGTGCTCGCGCTGCCACGCCGCGAAGTCCGCGTACTGCACCGGAAGCTCCGGCAGCGGCGACTGGCGGCCCTCGGCGAAGGCGCCGTACAGGACGGACAACTCGCGGTGCAGCACAGACAGGCTCCACCCGTCCGCGACGATGTGGTGCACGGCCAGCAGCAGCACGTGCTCATCCGCCGCCAGCCGCAGCAGGCTCGCGCGGAAAAGCGGGCCCGTGGCCAAGTCGAACGATTGCGCGGCGTCCTCCATCGCGCGGCGGCGCACTTCCGCCTCACGCGCCGTATCCTCCAGCGCGGACAGGTCTTCCGTCCGCAGCGCGAACCCGGTGAAGGGCGCGATCGCCTGGACGGGGACGCCGCCGGAGGCCGTGATGGTAGTCCGCAGCGACTCGTGGCGGCGGACGACCTCGCCCAGCGCGCGCTCCAGGACGGCGGGGGCCAGCAGGCCCCTGATGCGCAGCGCCTCGGCGATGTTGTAGAACGCGCTCTCCGTCTCCAGCTGGTCCAGGAACCACAGCCGCTCCTGCGCGAACGAGAGCGGCATCGAATCCGCCCGCGCCACGGGGACGATGGGCGACAGGGGCGCCGCCTCCGTCCCCCGCAGCGATTCCACCCGCCGCGCCAGCCCGTCCACCGTGCCGCCGTCGAACAGCGCGCGCAGGGGCAGCTCCACGCCGAACGCGTCGCGCACGCGGGACACCACGCGCGTGCCCAGCAGCGAGTGCCCGCCCAGGGCGAAGAAGTCCTCCCGGACGCCCACGCGCTCCACGCCCAGCACGTCCGCGAAGATCCCGGCCAGCACCTGTTCCGCCTGCGTCCGCGGCGCCTCGTACGCGTCCCCCGCGAGGGTCCAGTCCGGCGCCGGCAGCGCCTTGCGGTCCAGCTTGCCGTTCGGCGTCAGCGGAAGCGCATCCATTGGGACGAACGCCGCCGGGACCATGTACTCGGGGAGGGTGCGGCGCAGGGACGCGCGCAGCGTCTCCGCATCCACATCCGCCACGACGTAGGCCACGAGCCGCTTTTCGCCGCCGTCTTCGCGCGCCACGACCACGCAGTCCGCCGCCCCCGCGCGCCGCAGCGCGGACTCGATCTCGCCCAGCTCGATGCGGAATCCGCGGACCTTCACCTGCTCGTCCAGCCGTCCCAGGTACTCGATCGTCCCGTCCCCCATCCACCGCACCCTGTCGCCCGTGAGATACAGCCGCGCCCCCGGCTCGCCGAACGGATCGGGGACGAAGCTGGCCGCCGTCAGTCCCGGCCTGCCGAGGTAGCCGCGCGCCACCTGCGCGCCGCCGATGACCAGCTCGCCCGCGATCCCCACGGGCAGCGGGCGCATTCCGCCATCCAGCACGTAGACGCGCGTGTTGGCGATGGGCCCGCCGATGTCCGGCGCCCGCTCCCCGTCGCTCGAGACCGGCCCCGACGTGGCGACGACGGTGCACTCCGTCGGGCCGTAGTTGTTGCTGAGGGCGAAGGGCAGATCCGCGCGCGGCCGCGCCTGCAGCCGGTCGCCGCCCGTGAGCATCCAGCGCAGCGGCGTGGATGCCGGCCACTCCAGCGCCAGCAGCGGCTCCGCGACGGGCGTGGGGATGAAGGATACGGTGATTCCGCGGCTCGCCAGCCAGTCGCGCAGGGCCGGCGGATCCGTCCGCACCTCCTCCGGCGCGACGTCGATGGATGCGCCGCGCGACAGGTACGGCCACAGCTCCCACGCGGACGCGTCGAATCCCGGGCTGGCCAGCAGCGTCGCGCGGTCCGCCTCCGTCACGCCGAACGCGTCCGCGTGCCAGGCGCAGAGCGCGGCCAGCCCCGCGTGCTCCACGGCGACACCCTTCGGCGTCCCCGTCGAGCCGGAGGTGTAGACGACGTACGCGACGCTGCGCGGGGAGACGTCGATGCGCGGATCGTCCGCGGACTCGGCGGCGATGGCGTCCCCGTCCGCATCGACCCGGATCACCTGGACGCCGTCCGCGACGGGCGAGGGTGTGAGACGGGTCTGGGTCAGCAGCACGGGCGCGGCGGAATCGCGCAGCATGAACGACAGCCGCTCGGCGGGATACGCGGGATCCAGCGCCACGTACGCCGCGCCCGCCTTCATCACCGCGAGACGGGAGATGATGAGATCGGCGCCGCGCTCCAGGCACACGCCCACGCGGACCTCCGGCCCCACGCCTTGGCGGATGAGACGATGCGCGAGGCGGTTGGCGCGCGCGTTCAGCTCGCCGTAGGTGAGGGACCGATCAGCGGATACGACGGCCACGGCGCCCGGCATCCGCGCCGCGTGCGCCTCGAACAGGCGGTGGACGGGCACGTCCGCGCGATACGCCGCATCGGTGCGATTCCATCCATCCACCACCTGCTCCCGCTCGTCCTCCGCCAGCAGCTCCAGCGCCGCGATGGGACGATCCGCATCCTCCGCGACCTGTTCCAGCACGCGCCCCAGGTGGCCGATCATCCGCTGGATGGTCGCGCGGCCGAACAGGTCCGTGGCGTACTCCAACGTGCCGTGCAGGCCGTCCGCGTCCGCCTGCACGGCCAGCGTCAGGTCGAACTTGGCCGTCGCCACGTCCGCGTCCACGCCGTCCACCCGCAGTCCCGGCAGACCGTCCGCCGTGCGGTAGGCGCTCTGCAGGGCGAACATCACCTGGATGAGCGGCGCATGGCTCAGGCTGCGCTCGGGCGCCAGCTCCGCCACGAGGCGCTCGAAGGGCACGTCCTGGTGCTCGTACGCGTCCAGCGTGGCCGTCCGAACCCGCCGCAGCACCTCGCTGAAGCCGGGATTGCCGCCCAGGTCCGTCCGCATCACCAGCGTGTTGACGAAGAAGCCGATGAGCGCCTCCGTCTCCGCGCGCGTGCGCCCGGCCGCCGGGCTCCCCACGACGACGTCCTCCGTCCCCGCGTACTTCGCCAGCAGCACCTGGAAGGCGGAGAGCAGCACCATGTACAGCGTGGCGCCCTCGCGGCGGGCCAGCGCCTCCAGCCGGCGCAGCAGCTCCGCTGGCAGCGCGACGGGCTCCGCCGCGCCGCGGTACGTCTGCACGGCGGGGCGCGGGCGGTCCGCGGGCAGCTCCAGCAGCGACGGAGCCCCGGCCAGCTGCGCCTTCCACCAGGCCAGCTGCCCGTCCAGCGCGTCGCCGGCCAGGTGCGCGCGCTGCCACACGGCAAAGTCCGCGTACTGCACCGGCAGCGGGGGCAGCGGCGAGTCTTCGCCGGCCGCAAAGGCGCCGTAGAGCGCGGACAGCTCGCGGAAGAGCACGCCCAGGCTCCAGCCATCCGCCACCACGTGGTGCATGCACATCAGCAGCACGTGCTCGTCGTCCGCCAGGCGCAGCAGCGATGCGCGGAAAAGCGGCCCCGCGGCCAGGTCGAAGGGGGCCGCGGCGTCTTCTGCGGCGCGGCGGCGGGTCTCCGCCTCGCGCGCCGCATCGTCCAGCGACGACAGGTCCTCGGTCGGCAGCGCGAACCCGGCGAAGGGGGCGACGACCTGCACGGGGACCCCGCCGGACGCGGCGAACGTCGTCCGCAGCGACTCGTGCCGGCGGACGATCTCGCCCAGGGCACGCTCCAGGGCCCCGGCGTCCAGCGCGCCGGTGAGGCGGAGCGCCTCGGGGATGTTGTAGAACGCGTGGGCGGATTCCAGCTGGTCCAGGAACCACAGCCGCTCCTGCGCGAACGACAGCGGCGCCCGGTCCCCCCGCTCCACGGGGACGATGCCCTGTGGCGCGGGCGGATTGGCGCCGCGCAGCACCTCCACCGTCCCCGCGACGTCCGCCACCGTGGCCCCGTCGAAGAGCGCGCGCAGGGGCAGCTCCACGCCGAACACCTCGCGCACGCGGGACACCACGCGGGTGGCCAGCAGCGAGTGCCCGCCCAGCTCCACGAAGCTTTCCCGCACGCCCACGCGATCCAGGCGCAGCACCTCGCCCAGGATGTCCGCCAGCATCTCCTCCGCCGGCGTGCGCGGCAGAACGAACGTGCTGGCCGCCGAGCCGAAGTCCGGCGCCGGCAGCGCCTTGCGGTCCAGCTTGCCGTTCGGCGTGAGGGGTAGCGCCTCCAGCAGCACGAACGCGGCGGGCACCATGTACTCGGGCAGGTGGTGCCGCAGGTGCGCGCGCAGGGGCTCCGCCGCGGGCGCGCCGGCCACGTACGCCACCAGCCGCGTATCGCCGCCGTCCTCGCGCGCCACCACCACGCAGTCCGCCACGCCGGGCGCGCGGCGCAGGACGGCGTCGATCTCGCCCAGCTCCACGCGGAACCCGCGCACCTTCACCTGGTGGTCCAGCCGTCCCAGGTACTCCAGCGTGCCGTCCGGATTCCACCGCACGCGGTCCCCCGTGCGGTACAGCCGCGCGCCGGCATCGCCGCCGATGGAATCGGGGACGTAGCGGTCCGCCGTGAGCGACGGGCGGCCCAGGTATCCACGCGTGACGCCCCGGCCGCCCAGGTACAGCTCGCCCGGCACGCCCACGGGGACGGGACGCATCCCCCCGTCCAGCACGTACGCCTGCGAGTTGCTCAGCACCCGGCCGATGGTCACGGGCCCGCCCGCCTGCCGCAGTGCGAAGGTGCTGAACGTCGTATCCTCCGACGGGCCGTACATGTCGTAGACCCGCTCCACGCCGGCCGCATAGAGCGCATCCACCAGCTCCGCCTTCAGCGGCTCGCCGCCCAGGTTCACCGTCCGCACGGAGGCCGGGATGCCGCCCGTCTTCAGCAGCGCGGCGGCGGCGGAGGGCACCGTGTCCAGCAGCCGCACGTCCCCCGCGGCGGCGGACGACGGGAGGGCAAGGGCGTTTTCGACGATGATGATCCGCCCGCCCACGGCCAGCGGCGTGAACAGCTCGAACACCGACATGTCGAAGGAGATCGACGTCGATGCCAGCATCCCGCCCAGGTCCTCCGCCGAGTACGTGCTCCACGCCCAGGCGAGCATGACGACGGCGCTCTCGTGCTGGATGGCCACGCCCTTGGGCCGGCCCGTGGATCCGGAGGTGTAGATGAGGTAGGCGAGGTTGCGCGGCTCCACTCCGCGCCGGGGATCGTCCGCGCGCTCCACGGCGATCTCGTGGCGCGTGCCTTCGATGCTGACGATCTGCATCCCGTCGCGCGCGGGGATGCGGTCGCGCAGGCGGGCCTGCGTAAGCAGCACGGCGCAGGCGCTGTCGTCGATCATGAACGCCAGGCGGCCGGCGGGATACGCGGGGTCCATTCCCACGTACGCGCCGCCCGCCTTGAGCACGGCCAGGATGCAGACGACCAGGTCCACGCCCCGCTCCATGCAGATGCCCACCCGCACCTCCGGCCCCACGCCGCGGCGGACCAGGTGGTGCGCCAGCCGGTTGGCCCGCTCGTTCAGCGCGCGGTAGGTGAGCGACGTCCGCTCGTGCACCAGGGCCACGGCGTCCGGCGTGCGCGCGGCCTGCGCCTCGAACAACTGGTGGATGCAGCGGTCCGCGGGATACGGGGCGTCCGTGCGGTTCCACTCCGCCACGACGAGCGCCCGCTCCGCCGCGCCCATGACGTCCAGCGAGCGGATGGAGGCATCCGGATCCATCGCCATCCGCTCCAGCAGCCGGGCGAAGTGGCCCAGCATCCGGTCCACGGCCGGCGCGTCGAACAGGTCCGCGTCGTAGTCGATGCGCATCCGCAGCGGCGCATCCCCCGTGACGACGAGCGTCAGGGGGTAGCCGGGGTGCTCGCGCAGGCGAAAGGTGCGGCCCGGCATCCCCCGCAGGGGCGCGTCGAAGGCCGCCGGCTGGTAGTTGACGATGGTGTCGAAGAGCGCGGCGCCCTGCGGAAGCCCGCTCCACCGCGTCACGTCCGGCAGGGCCGCGTGCTCGTGCGGCAGCACCGCCGCGTTCGCCGCGCCGATGCCGCGCAGGAGGTCGATCACCCGCGCGTCCGCGGGGAGCGGAACCCGGACGGGGACGGTGTTGATGAGCATCCCCACCATGCCGTCCGCGCCCTCCACGCCCGTCCCCCGCCCGCCGCGCACCATCCCGAAGACGGCCTCGTCCCGTCCCGTGTACGCCGCCAGCAGGCACGCCCACGCACCCTGCACCGCCGCGTTCACGTTCACGCCCCGGTCCCGCTTCAGGGCGCGCAGGGCTTCATCCGCCTCCGCGGAAAGCGTGATCTCGCGCTCGCCGTAGTGCAGCTCGGCGGACGGGTCGCGGGGCGCGGCGCGGATCCCCCGCACGGGCTCGGGCCCATCGATCCCCCGCAGCCGCTCCGTCCAGAACGCCTCGTCCCCCGCCCCGTCGCGGCCCTGCAGCCAGGACACGTGGTCGCGGAAGGGGCGCGGCGCCGTCCACTCCCCATCCGCCCCGTTCCCCGTTCCGTCGTACGCCGCCAGCGCCTCGTGCAGCACGCGGGTGATGGAGCGCACGTCCAGCAGCAGGTGGTGGAACGTCCACACCAGTACCTGCGCGTCCGCTGCCATCCGGAACAGCGCCACCCGCAGCAGGGGCGCCTGGGCCAGGTCGAACCCGCGGGCGCGGTCCTCCGCGATCCAACTCTCCAGCGCCGCCTCCCCCTCTTCCTCCGCCAGCGCCGCGTGGTCCATCTGGATCCACGGCACGCGCACCTCCGGCATCACCTCCTGCACGGGCTCCGGCACGTCGGCCCAGCGAAAGCGCGTGCGCAGGACGGCGTGGCGCGCGGCGACCGCCTGCCACGCGGCCTCCATCCGCTCCCCGTCCACCGCTTCGGCCAGGTGGCAGACGACCTGCTCCACGTTCACGCCGGACGCGGGCGCCAGCAGCCCCTGGAAGAGCATCCCGTGCTGCAGCGGGGTCAGCGGGTACGCCTCCGCGGGCGCGCGCGGGCCGGCCCCCCGGGCACCGTCGCCCGGGATGATCCGTCCCACCGGACGCCGGTGAAGGGACTCGTGCGTGTCGCTCTGCGAGAGCCCGGCTGCGGACTCGGAGGGCAGTGACATTCGGGACACCCGATGCTCCAAAGGTTTGCTGCGAGAAGGCGATGCCGCGTGCCTTCGGATCCCTGCCCGGCCCGTGGGCGCCCGCCGGGGCGCCCGGTCCCTGAAACGACGAGGCCAGCCCCCGGAAATGCTGCTCCGGCGGCTCGTGGTGTCAGGTGCGCCCCGAGTTCCCCGCGGCGCGCGGGGTGCGCGTACGGCTCTCCGTCCCGCTCATGCGGCGCGTACGGCCTCGCCGCCGGAGCGGAGTGCCGGGATGCGGGCCCCGGGGGGCGCCGCCGCGGGCGGGGGAGAGAATACGATCAGGAACGGCGTGAAAGACGGCGGTGGCAGGTACGGCGCGTCCCCGTCCGCGGAGCGTGGGGCGCAACGGGCGCGGCGCGGCCCCGTTCGCCCACCCCGGAGGGCAGCGTCAGGACCGGGCCTTTTCCGCCTCAACATTAGGCGGCGCCAAACGTTAGTTCTGGTCCGCCAGACTATAAACCCGCGGGCCGCCTGGGGCAAGGACTCGCGCCCCGATCCCGGACAAGTATGCGGAGGGTACGGAAAACGATGCGGCGAGCCCCTTTCGCGCATGCCGTCCACCTTATCCGCCGCCAACCGCGCCCCCGCCCCGCCCGTCCGCCCCGCCCGTCCGCCGGGCCTGCCCCGCCGTCCGCCCGTCCGCGAAGCGTGGACTCCGTTCGTTTGATTCATGGCATGTAATGAGCGAACACCGTTCGGCGTCCGGCGGTCTGCCCCCGGCGCGCCGAGCACCGCACTTTACGCGGGGTAAAACGGCGCCTATCGTGGACGGGTCCCCGACCAGGAAATCCGCATGAGCGACGACGACGAGAAGCCGCGCACCGGGCCCTTTCGCCTGCACGACACCGTGCGCCTGTCCGCGAGCGGGCTGGCCAAGGTACTGGGCGACCTGGAGGCGCGGGTGATGCGGGCCGTGTGGGAGCTGGGCCGCCCCGCCGCCGCGCGCCCCGTGCACGAGCGGGTGGCGCGGGAGCACGCCGTGGCCATCCACACCGTCATCACCGTGCTGAACAAGCTGGTGGACAAGGGGCTGCTGCGGCGCTGGAAGCGCGACGACCTGCTGCACTACGAGGCCACGCTCACGGAAGACGAGTTCCGCGCGCGGGCCTCGCGGCAGGTGGTGGAGGGGATCCTGTCGTTCGGGGCGGACGCCGTGACGGCGTCGTTCGTGGACGTGCTGGCGGAGCGGGATCCGGAGCAGCTGGCGGAGCTCGCCCGGCTGATCGAGCGGCGGATGCGGGAGCAGGAGGGACGATGACGCCGGGCAGTACGCTCGTCACGCGCGAGGACGCGCACCGCCGCACGCTGCTGCTGGCCATCGGCACGCTGCTGCTGTTCAGCGTGAGCCCCCTGTTCGGGCACCACTTCGCGGAGGGGCTGGAGAACGCCCTGCGGGGGCAGGACCACCTGGGCGCCCTGTGCGTCATCGCCCTGCACGCCCTGCTGCGCCCCGTGCACCTGCTCTTTCACGCGCTCGTCGTCATGGGCCTCGCGTACGCCGCGTACGACCGCGCGCGCGCCGTGCTGCGGATGCGCCGCGCCCTGGCGCCCCTGCACGCCGCCGTGCCGGTGGAGGGAGACGCGTTCTGGGCGGCCGCGATGGAAGTCGGCCTCGACCCGCGGCGGATTCGCGTCGTCCGCGGGCTGCCAAACCCGGCGTTCACGGCGGGGTGGCTGCGGCCGCGCGTCTACGTGGCCGCGGCCGTGGCGGAGCGCCTGCGCCCGGACGAGCTGCGCGCCCTGCTGGCGCACGAGGGCGCGCACGTGGCCCGGCGCGACCCGCTGCGCCTGTCCCTGCTCCGCTTCCTGGCCCTCACCCTGTTCTGGCTCCCCGCCCTGCGCCGCCTGGCGGACGACGTGGCGGACGAGGCCGAGATCCAGGCGGACGACCGTGCCGCGCGGGGGGAGCCGCTGGCGCTGGCCTCCGCCATCCTCGCCCTGGCGTCGTGGGGCGCGCCGTCCGCGGCGTGGGCCGAGGGCGTAGGCTTCGCGCACCGCGCCGACCTGCTGGACCGCCGCATCCGCCGCTTGGCCGGCGAGGCGCCCCCGCCCGCCAGCCGCCTGACGCGCGGCTCGGTGGTCGGCGCGCTGCTGGCCCTGGCGCTGGTGGGCGCGTCGGGGGCCATCATGGCGCATCCGCTGCCGGTGGATCACGTGGCGCACCCCTCCAACCACTGCGGCCACCCCGGCGAGTCGCCGCTGGGGCACCTGTTCTGCCGCTGGGGCGTGCCGCGCGAGGCCGGGCGCCTGTGCCCGCACGCGCCGGTGGTGTAGGGGTTCTCAGGCCGTGCCGATCACCGAATGCCCGGTTTCCGCGTCTACCGCCGCGAGCCTGGTCGGTCAGACATCCGGGCCGAGGAGCCGGCCCTGTCGCCGCATTTCCCGCGCGACGAAGGGAGCACGGCGCTCCATGTAAGGCAGGCTGATTTCCCCGGCGAGATAATTGTCGAAGTACGCTTGGCGTGCGATACAGCACTCCCGCATGTTGAGGCCGAGCGTCTCGACGGTTTCCGTCACGTCATCCGCCTGCGCACCGGCTGCCGGACCGGGGATTACCTGGAACTCCACGAACTCCAGCGCGAAAAGCCCCTCCGGGATCGTGAACGGGTCCAGAACGATCTCCAGATCGTTCTTCTTTGCGTTGATGCGCGAGGCCGCGAGCCGGTAGTTGGACCATTCGTAGACGCGATCCCACGCCTTCGATCTGGGGACCACGTGATCGACGGATGGATTCCCGGTCGCGGGCTCGATGTGCAATGCCAGGTAAGCGCACAGGCGGTCGTAAGCCGCCAGCATGTCGGGAAGCACCCCACGCCAGAACGGCGGGAACTTCTCGGATGGGATATCCTCTCGCCGGGGCGCGACCGCCTGGCGCTTTCGCCCGGGCCGCTTCACGACAGGTGCCTCGCCGACGAGTTCCGCGATGGCCTCGAGGCCCCGTTGCCGCACGCGTACCCCGAAGTCGGCCGGCTCGGGAGCGGGAGTGACGGGAATCATGCAGCGGCCGTGATCCCTTCGACGAAGCTCCCCCACCGGACCCAGAACGGGTCTATGTCCGACAGGGCGGCACGGTGCAGCGCAGCATCCACCCGCTCTACCTCCTCGATGGTCGGCGGCACGGGACGGCGGAGAAGTTCGCGCGCGGCCTCGAGCGCCGCCTCCGACTCCACGGAGCGGGCGGCCTTCAGGTCGAACGCCTCACTCGTGAGCCAGTTGGATACGTCCCCCCGCGAAAAGAACTCCCGGCGCCGCAGGACCACCCGGTCCATGCCCTCGGCCCGTTCGGCATCCAGATCGAACCACGCATCCTGACCGGGATCGAAGGCGGGCTCAGCCGAGGCAAGGATCAGCGGAGAGTGCGTGGCGGTAATCAGCTGCACCTTTGCATGGTTGTGAAGAACGTTCGCCACCTGGAGCACGGACCGCAGCACCGTGCGCTGCCACCGGGGATGCAGGTGGCTCTCGATCTCGTCCACGAGCAGGATCACCTGCCGGGTACTTTGCTCGCCCAATCGTTCGGCAGCGAGCACGTGCTCGTTCCATGACCAGAGGAGCATGTAGGCGAGTCCAACGATTCGGCGAATTCCCGACGATGCGTGAACCAGGGGTACCGCGTTGGAATACCCGGTGCGGATCGTAGGAATGTCGCGGGCGTCATCCACCGAGAGGCGCGTCAGGGGGCCGAGGGCAATGGCGTCACCCGGCGGCGAAAGCGTTTGGAGTACTTCCTCCAGGCGGCGCGCGGCATCACCCTGCTCCCGGATCCACGTGGACCAGTCGCGCAGCAGGCCGTTGCATACCACCGTGGGCCTGCCTTCCACATCCACTTCCAGACCGTCCCACACTTCCTTGGCCGAGAACACGTATCCGGGCAGCCGCTCCTGCACGTCGATGTTGCCCTTCTTCTTCCAGTAGTTCCGCGCCGGGTCCCACACCGAAAAACCGCCGTCTGCATGGGCATAGATCACCAGGCCCGGGTTCCACGGACGGCCGGCGCGGCCCAGCCACGACTGGTCCCGCGGCACGTACTCGCTCTCGTACTCCACCGCCGTCTGCTTGGACTGCAGCCGAAACCCGATCGCCGCCTTGCGCCGGGGGTCCGTAGGCTGCGCAGCATACCCCGACGTCAGGCGTGGATTCACATCATGGGGCCACTTTCGGGTGAGCGCCCACCACGCCACGTCGAGGAGAAAGCTCTTTCCCAGGCCGTTGTCGCCGGTAATCAGGTTGAGCCGGGGCGCAAGCTCCATCTCCATCTCGGGAGCGGGACCTACATTGCGCAGGTGCAGGTACTCAAGCATCGGCCGCCTTTCCGCTCCCGTTGGAGACTGCGCAGAGAACGCCCGCTCGCCGGGAGAGCTGGATCGCCCGTATCACGAAGTTGACGAGGCGGGGAGAGAGAGGCACCGGCTGTCTGGTCTGCACGTTACCTCCGCGCTGTAGAACCCCTCACACAGAGCTACGCCGAATGGGTCGCGGCCCAGCCTCGGCGAGTACGGAGCGAGGATGATGGGGATGGGGAGCACATTCAGCGGCAAGATAGCGACACGGTTTTGCATTCTCAACCAGGCTCAACCCCGCCCCCCGCGAATTCCGCCGCCCCCAGTCCCTCTTAAACTCTCTTGTGCTTTCGCCGCCCCCGTGCCCTTGACATAGGGTGTGGGGGTATCCATATTCCAGTCACGCCTGGTAGGGGCAGGGGGTATACAAAACCGACAGGAGACGGGACGATGGAGCAGACGACGATCGCGATCCAGGGGATGAGCTGCGGCCACTGCGTCGCCGCCGTAAAGGGGGCGCTGCACCGGCTGGACGGCGTGGAGGTGCGGGACGTGAAGATCGGCTCAGCGCAGGTCGCCTACGATCCGGCGGCCGTGACGCCCGAGCGCATTGCCGAAACGATCGCGGACGAGGGCTACGCCGCGACGGTAACCGGGAGCTGATCCCATGAACGCGACCGATTGGCTGGTGGTGATGGGCGGCCTGGCCGCCATCGCCTGGGTCAACTGGTACTTCTTTCTCGCCGGCCGCACCGTCGCCACGGCGGCCGTGTCGGCGGGGGGGACGCAGGAGGTGACCATCGGCGTGCACGGCGGCTACGAGCCGTCGCAGGTCCGCGTAAAGGCGGGCGCGCCGGTGCGGCTGGTGTTCGACCGGCAGGAGACCAGCAGCTGCTCCGAGGAGATCGTCATCCCGGAGTTCGGCATCCGCCGGTTCCTCCCCGCGTTCGAAAAGACGGCCGTGGAGATCACCCCGCGGCAGGCCGGAAACTACGAGTTCACCTGCGGGATGGGCATGCTGCACGGCAGGCTCATCGTCGAGGAAGCCTGAGGGATAGAACCATGGCTACGCACACGGTCCCCGCGGACCACGACCACGCGGCACACGGGCACGGCGGACACGACCACGGGCACACGCCCGCGGCGGCGGAGAAGGTGACCATCCCCGTGAGCGGGATGACGTGCGCGGCGTGCTCCGGCCGGGTGCAGCGCGCGCTGGAAAAGACGCCGGGCGTGTCGGACGCGGCCGTGAACCTGATGATGAAGAGCGCCACGGTCCACTACGACCCGGGCGTCACGAGCGCGGACCGGCTGGTGGAGACCATCCGCGGCACGGGCTACGGCGCCGACCTGGCCCCGCCCGAGCAGACGGCCTTCGCGGAGCAGGAAGCCCGCGACCGCGCCGGCGACGAGGAGTTCCGCGACCTGCGCTTCAAGGCCGCCGTGAGCTTTGCCGTCGCCATGGTGGCGATGATCGTCTCCATGCCGCTGATGGCCGCCGGCGCGCACCACGGGCCCGTCGCCGACCCGTTCATGCGCTGGACCATGGGATGGCTCAACCCCGTGCTGGAATCCGTCTTCCCCTGGCTGTACCGCGTCCCCGGCCCCGTGCTCTCGTACGGGCTGCTGGCGATCACCGCGGGGGTGATGGCGTGGGCGGGACGGCACTTCTACACCCGCGCGTGGGCCGCCTTCCGGCACCACTCCGCGGACATGAACACGCTCGTGGCGGTCGGCACGGGCGCGGCGTTCCTGTACTCCGTGCTGGCGACGGTGGCGCCCGGCTTCTTCCTGCGGCGCGGCGTGAACCCGGACGTGTACTACGAGGCCGTCGTCTTCATCATCTCCCTCATCCTCATGGGCAACGCCCTGGAGGCGCGGGCCAAGCGGCAGACGTCCAGCGCCCTCCGCTCCCTCGTGCAACTGCAGCCCAGGACGGCGCGGGTGCTCCGGGACGGCGCGGAGGTGGACGTGCCCGTGGAGGAGGTGCGGCACGGGGACGTGGTCGTCGTCCGCCCCGGGGAGCGGATTCCCGTGGACGGCGAGGTCGTCAGCGGCAGCAGCGCGGTGGATGAGTCCATGCTCACGGGCGAGTCGGCGCCGGTGGAAAAGGCGGCGGGCGACCGGGTGATCGGCGCCACCATCAACCGCACGGGCGCCTTCCGCTACCGCGCCACCACGCTGGGATCGGACAGCGTGCTGGCCCGCATCGTCAAGCTGATGCGCGACGCGCAGGGCTCGCGGGCGCCCATCCAGCGGCTGGCGGACCGCGTGAGCGCCATCTTCGTCCCCATCGTCCTCTCCATCGCCATCGCCACGTTCGTCGTGTGGTTCGTGGCGGCGGACGCGGCGCCGGGGGTGCGGGCGTTCTCCGCGGCCGTGGCGGTGCTCATCATCGCCTGCCCCTGCGCCATGGGCCTGGCCGTGCCCACGGCCGTGATGGTATCCACCGGCAAGGGCGCGGAGCTGGGCGTGCTGATCAAGGGCGGCGAGGCACTGCAGCGCGCGGGCGACATCCGCACCGTCGTCCTGGACAAGACCGGCACCATCACCGAGGGCCGGCCGACGGTGACGGACGTCGTCGCGACGGCGGGATGGATGGGGCGCGAGGACGAGCTGCTGCGCCTGGTCGCCTCGGTCGAGGCCTCGTCCGAGCACCCGCTGGCCGACGCCATCGTCCGCCGCGCGAAGGACGGGGGGATGGCGCTGGCGGAGGTGGAAAGCTTCCAGTCCGTCACGGGCCGCGGCGCCACGGGCGTGGTGGAGGGGCGCGCGCTGGTCATCGGCAACGAGGCGCTGATGGCGGACTACGGGCTCCGCGTGGACGCGCTGGCGGATGCGGCTGCGCGGCTCACGGGCGACGCGAAGACGCCGGTCTACGTGGACGTGGACGGCGAGCTGGCGGGGCTGCTGGCCGTGGCCGATCCCATCAAGCCCTCGTCGCGCGAGGCCATCGCCCGGCTGCGGAAGATGGGGCTCCAGGTGGTGATGCTCACGGGCGACAACCCGCGCACGGCGGACGCGGTGGCGCGGCAGGCGGGCGTGGACCGCGTTGTCGCCGGGGTGCTGCCGGAGGGCAAGGTGGCGGAGATCCGGCGGCTGCAGGAAGCGGGACAGGTGGTGGCGATGGTGGGAGACGGCATCAACGACGCGCCGGCGCTGGCCCAGGCGGACGTGGGGATCGCCATCGGCACGGGGACGGACATCGCCATCGAGGCGTCGGACGTGACGCTCATGCGGGGCGACCTGCGGGGCGTGGCCTCGGCCATCGCGCTGTCGCGGCGCACCATGCGGACGATGAAGCAGAACCTGTTCTGGGCCTTCGTCTACAACGTGGTGGGGATTCCCGTCGCGGCCGGGGTGCTGTACCCGGCGATGGGCCTGCTGCTGAGCCCCATCCTGGCCAGCGCGGCGATGGCGTTCAGCTCGGTGAGCGTGGTGTTCAACTCCCTGCGCCTGCGCCGCTTCCGCGCCGCGTGAGGGGATGCAGGCAGCGGGGAAATGAAGGTCTCCCCCTCCCTCCGCGGAGCGGGGGAGGGGGCCGGGGGGAGGGGCGCCCCGCCCGTGCCGGATCCCTGCTGGGCACGGTGAAGTTCAGGAAATCCGAGTGATTGCACGTTGCATATCAATCGAAGCGGAGACACGACGATGGATACGATCGCGGAGCAGGCGGAGGGACAGGCGCCGCACACGGCCTGCGGATGCGGGTGCGCGGTGCAGGACGGCGGGCGCACGGCGCACGCCGTGGACACGGACATCAAGGACCGCAACCTCAAGCGGCTGCGCCGCATCGAGGGCCAGGTGCGCGGCATCCAGAAGATGGTGGAGGAGGACCGCTACTGCGCCGACATCATGACCCAGATCGCCTCCGTGCACGAGGCCCTGCGGGGCGTGGGGCGCGAGCTCATGCGCAACCACCTCAAGCACTGCGCCACCTCCGCCATCCGCGGCGGCGGCGAATCCGCCGAGAGCATGTACGACGAACTGGTGGACATGATGTACCGGCACGCGCGGTAGGTTCGCGCCGTGGGCCCCCGCGGGCCCGCGCATTGCCTGCCTCTTTTACGCGGGGTAAAATCCCGCTTCCCCGGCCGGCCCCGCGCCGCCGGACGAAATCGCGAGACGCAGACGAGCAGATGACGAGCATCCGACTTCCCGGCATCGCGGCCGCCGCCGCGCTGGCCCTGATGGCATTCGCGCGGCCCGCAGCCGCGCAGACCGACTACTACAACACCGACGCCGGCCGCCCCGTGCGCGTCGAGGACGCGTATCCCGTGGAGCGCTACGCCTTTGAGCTGCAGCTGGCGCCCGTGCGGCTGGAGCGCGAGGGCGGCGGCGCCTACCACTGGGAGGTGGCGCCGGAGCTGGCGTACGGCATCCTCCCGAATACGCAGCTGGAGATCGGCTTTCCGCTCGCGTTCCGCGACGGCGGCGACGAGGGCGAGGCGGAGGGGCTGGCGGGAATCGAGGTCGCCGCGCTGCACAACCTGAACCTGGAGACGCGCACCCTCCCCGCGCTGGCCGTCGCCGCCGAGGTGCTGCTCCCCGTGGGCAGCCTTGCGCCGGACGAGACCTACACGTCGCTCAAGGGGATCGCCACGCGCACCTTTCCCTTCGCGCGCTTCCACCTGAACGGGCAGTACACGTTCGGCGGCGACGCGGGGCCGGACGACGAGGTGGGGGATGCGTCGCGGTGGATGGCCGGCATCGCCGTGGACCGCACCTTTCCCCTGCGCTCCGTGCTGCTTACGGCCGACGTCTTCGCCGAGCAGCCGCTCGTGGACGACGCGGAGCTGGCGTGGACGGCGGAGGCGGGCTTCCGGTATCAATCGAGTCCGCAGTTCAACATCGACTTCGGCATGGGACGCCGGTTCGCGGGCGGCGGGCAGGGGTGGTTCATGACCTTTGGCGCCGCGCACGCCTTCGCGGTGCGAAGCCTGCTTCCCATCCGCTGACGCACCGGCCCGACCTGATATTTTGGAGATGGACATGACGATGAAGATCCGCGCACGCGCCGTGACGGGCGCCGCCATGCTGGTGCTGGGGACCGGCCTGGCGGCGGAGCCCGCGCAGGCGCAGTGGGCCCGGCAGCACGAGCAGTTCTACATGCCCGCGAGCCACAACTGGGTGTTCCGCCGCAACTTTCCCGCGGCCGACCGCCTGTTCAACGCGTTCGACTACGGGCACGCCATCCTGTACGAAAAGCTCTACACCCGGCCGGGCGCGCCCGCGTCGGAGCTGGAGGAGCGCGAGTACGACTTCGTCACCCGCCACCTGCTGGTGAGCCCGCCGCGCATGCCGCTGGAGGAAGCGGCCATCGAGCAGGAGTACGTCAAGCTGGCGCCCGAGGCCAAGCTCATGTTCGAGTGGGCACACATCCTCCACCGGCAGATCTACGACGTGCTGGGCGACGACCGCCTGTCGCAGGCGCAAAAGGACGCCGAGATCGCCGACCTGCTCTCGTACTACAAGAGCCGGCCGGACCTGGCGTTCAGCTCCGTCCCCAAGAACATGGAGCTGATGGAGGGGCAGTACTACTCCACGGCGTTCCGCGAGGGATGGCCCAAGTTCAACGGCTTGATCTGGGGATACCACTGGCTGCAGGTGGGATTGTATGAGCCGCTGCTGACGGGCAAGACCCCCGAGGAGCGGCAGACAGGCGTGCTGGCCACCGTCGCGCGCTTTCGGCAGATGCTGGAGAACGCGCCCGAGAACATGCCGCGGATGATGCCCATGACCCCGGCCATCGCGCCCGTCTTTGCGGCGCGGTATCCCGAGGCGGCCATCATCTTCGACAACCTGCACGGGATGCACGACGTGATCTCCGACATCCTGGCGTCGCCCCAGGTGCCGCGGAACCGGAAGCGCGAGGAGATCCTGCGCGCGGCCGAGCGGTACCGCGACGCCACGTCGTTCGTGATGACGGAGGCGGAGTGGCGCGAGATGGCGGCGATGATGGGCGTGCAGAACATGGGTGGCCCCGTCAGCGGATTCCTGGCCGGCTTCCCCACCCCGACCGTGGAGCGCGGCGCCGTGATGGCGCACGGCGGCCCCGGCGGCACGGACCACGCGGGCCACGCCCAGCCCGCCACGCCGCAGCCCGGCGCGACGGCGGGCGCGCAGGACCACGCCGCCATGGGCCACGCCCAGCCGGCGCCCGCCGGGCAGACGGGCCACGCCGGGCACGGCGCCGCGCCCGCCGCGCCGACACCCGCCGCGGGGACGGACCACGGCGCGCACGGGCAGACCGGCGCTGATCGCGGCCTGCAGGCGGCGCCGACGGCGGCGGAGGCGGCGCGGGGCCGGGAGCTGCACGACCGGATGATGGCGGATCCGGTCATCCGCGCCCGCGTCCACGCCGACCCGGAGCTGCACCGGCTGATGGAGTCGCTGCACGGCGGCGCCTCCGCCGGCGAGCACGGAGAGCACGGCGCGGCGGATGCCACGGCGGCGGCGGACAGCGCGCAGGCGATGGACTTCGTCGTGCGGCTGCTCTCGGACCCGGAGGTGGAGGCGCGCATCCACACGGACCCGCGCCTGCACGAGCTGTGGAGCGACCCCGAGGTGCAGCGCCGCCTGAAGGAGCTTCGCGCCCGGCCGGCCGCCGCGCCTCACCAGCACTGATCGGGAGGAGATCGTGATCTACGCAAAGCAGGGTGCGAGCCTCGCCGCCGCGCTCCTCCTCGCCGCCTGCTCCGGCGGCGGCGACGGCGCGGACGCCGGGCGCGCCACTCAAACGCCCCCCGACAGCACCGCCGCCGTCGCAGCGCCGCAAGCAATGCAAGACACCACGTCCGGCGATTCCGCGGCGGCAGGAATGGCCGGCATGGACCACTCCGCGCACGGCGCTTCGGCGACTGGTGCAGCCGGGGCGGATCATTCCGCGCACAGCACGACGACGGCCGGCGGAACGGCGCCGAGCAGCGGAGCGGCCGGAATGGATCACTCCGCGCACACCGCAACTGGGACTGCTGCCGGCGCGGCGGATCACTCCGCCCACGGCGCGACGACGAGCGGCGGAGCGGCTGGGATGGATCACTCCGCCCACGGCGCGACGACGAGCGGCGGCGCGGGTGGGATGGATCACTCCGCCCACGGCGCCACGGCCGCGACTCGCGGCGCAGCGCGGACGGGTCACTCGGCCCACACGGCGACGGCTGGCAGGAGCGGCGCGGCGCGGACCGACCATTCCGCGCATACCGCGACGGCCGCGGCCGGACGCGCCGGGACAGCACACACCGGCCACGGCGCAGCATCCACCCGCTCGGCCGGGAGCCACGCCGGGCACACGGCAGTGAGCGGCGCCACGCGCTCCGCCGGGAACGCGCACGCGGGGCACACCGCCGCGGGCGGAACCACGCGCTCCGCCGGGAACGCGCACGCCGGCCACGCCGCCGCATCCGGAAGCGCCGCCCACACGGGCAGCCACGGCGCCGCGAGCGGATCGCGCACGGCCGCGTCCTCGAGCGGGCACGCGGGCCACGCGACCGCCTCGGGAACGGCAAGCACATCCCACGCGGGCCATGCCGCCGCGCCGGGCAGCCGCGCCGCGACGGGGCACGCGAACCACGCCGCGGCCGGTGCGCGGAATCACGCGGCAATCGGCCATGCATCCGCGGCGTCCGCCGGGCACGCGGGGCACGCGGGGCACGCGGGGCACGGCGCCGCGCCGGCGGGTAGCGCGCGGACGGGAGCCCACGCCGCGCACGGCTCCGCGACGCCTGCGGATGCGGGCACGCGCAAGCTGCTGGACCTCGCGGGCGAGCTGGTGCGCGACCCGGTCGTGCAGCGCGAGATCGAGCGTGATCCCGCGCTGCGCGAAGCCTGGTCCGATCCCGACGTCCGGCGCGTGGTCACGCAGCAACCCTGACGAGCGTAGGAAGCTTTCGCGCCTGCGGATCAATCCGCGGCGCGGGAGCGTTCCTCCGCCAGCAGGCGAATGTGTTTTTTGACATCATCGAGGTGGGCCGCCCTCTCGAACCGCACCTTCAAATGCGGCGACAGCAGATTGGCCACCTTGGGATTGCGTCTCGCTTGGAGCAGGAACCCGTGTGTACGCTTGTCGATAAAGGCCAGATCGGCATGCGCACCCCACAGGACGTGATCGACATCCATGTAGTCGCTCGCTTCGTAGTCTTTCTCGTGGAGCTTACGACCCCTCTCGACGGCAAGCGCAGCACTGATCCCAGGAGCCTCGTAAAGGACGAGTTGATCCAGCACGGCCTGAACCGCATCCAGAGCATGCCCGGCTCGCCGGCAGTACTGCAAAACCCACTTTTGGGCGAGCGCTCTGTAGAATCCAAGGCGTGAGAGATCCTGTTCGGGGGCACCGTTGGCGCAGGTGAATCCGTCCAGATCATAAATGCAGAGGAGAGCTTTCCGTTTATTCTTGGCTCGTCGGAAGCATTCACGCGTGCGAGAACGAACCTCTGCGTTCCATCGATCGCCAACAAGGTCGCCGCGGAGATCAGGGGCGATGCGATCAACAATGGGCATCATTCTCCACGCTTCCGGATCCCATTTCGGTTCTTTGCGGCTGGAGACGCTTCGATACTTATTTCGCAGGTCCATGCTGGTGTTGTCGAACCGAGCCATGTCACGACGGGTGCGCATTTCCTCCAGCAGCGCGGGACGGGCCGCGCGTATCCAACTCTCGATGGCAGAATGCTCTGTTGGCCGGTACAGCTTGTCGCGCATCGGCACATACGCCTCTGATGCCGGCGCAGGCTCGGGATTCAGCCGCTGCAGCGCCTGGTGGATCATCTCGTAGATGATGACCCAGTCCACGTTCTCGCCTGGGTCTCCTGACAATATGGAGAAGTACTTCAGAAGATCGAGGCGCTTCTCCACGTCTCTCTCGTCCTCGCTCTGGCCGATCTCGTGCAGGTGCGCACGAGAGATGATCAACTGGCAGCCGTGATGGAGCCAAAAGTTCAGGAATTCAGCGAACGCACCAGCGTCGCGCCGAAACAGAATGTCCAGAACAGACAGTTGAGCATGGTCTAGATAGACGAGCATACGTATTTGTGCAGTTTCGATGACGGCAGGCAAGCGGACGCGGCTATCTGTACATGACGTGGGCCAGATTGTACTCAGCGTCACCCTGCGCGCCCACGCACGGCCCAAAGAAAGACCCTGTTCTGCCGCTCCAAGCCAACTCGCAGTCCTACGTACTGGAGGATTTCATGCACCGCTTCCCCGCCCTGCCCACGCTCCTGATCGCCGCCGTCCTTGCGGTCGGCACGCCCGCGACGGCCGCGGCGCAGCAGGGCCGTGCCGCGCCCCGCGCCCGGTCCGCCGCCGACTCCGTGGCGGTGACGGCGACGGTGGCGCGCTTCCACCGCGCGCTCGCCACCGCCGACAGCGCGGGGGCCCTGGCCCTGCTCACGCCCGACGTGCACGTCCTGGAGAGCGGCGCGGTGGAGACCCGGGCCGAGTACCGGTCGCACCACCTGGCGTCCGACATCGCGTTCGCGCGCGCCGTCACGAGCCAGCGCACCGTCCGGCAGGTCCGCGTGCGTGGCGACGTGGCGTGGATCTCGTCCACCAGCACCGCGCGGGGCACCTACCGGATGCGCGAGGTCAACGCCACCGGCGCGGAGCTGATGGTGCTGGTGCGCACGCCGCAGGGGTGGCGGATCTCCGCGATCCACTGGTCCAACCGCTGACGATGATCAAGAACTTTCGCGAGGCCCTGCGCCGGGGAACGCCCCTGCACGGCGTGCTCATCACCCTGCCGTCGCCCGAGACTGTCGAAATCCTGTCCCACGCCGGCTTCGACTGGCTGTTCTTCGACCTGGAGCATTCGCCCATCACGTTCCAGGAGCTCCAGAACCTCATCCGGGCCGCGTCTCCGGACTGCTTCTGCGCCGTACGCGTCCCGGAAAACAGCCCGGTGTACATCAGCCGGGCGCTGGACGTGGGCGCGGAGGGCGTGATCCTTCCGCGCACGGCCACCGCGGCGGAGGCGCAACGGGCGGTGGCGTGCAGCAAGTATCCGCCGCACGGCACCCGGGGGATCGGGGTAGCCCGGGCCCAGTCCTACGGCCGAGAGCTGCCGGAATACCTGCGCAACGCCGACGACTACATCGCCGTCATCCCCCAGATCGAGGACGCCGAGGGGGTTCGGAATGCGCGGGAGATCGCGCGGGTGGAAGGGGTGGATGCGCTCTTCGTGGGCCCGTACGACCTGTCCGCCAGCCTGGGGGTGACGGGCCAGGTGGGACATCCCTCCGTGCAGCAGGGGATCGCGGAAGTCGCGTCCTGCCGTTCCGACGACACGGCCGTGGGGATCTTCTCGCTCGATCCCGCCGTCCTGCGCGCCCGGGCGGAAGACGGCTTCACCCTCCTTGCCTGTGGCATCGACACGACCATCCTCGCGCGGGGCGCCAAGGCCGTCATGGATGGATTGAGATCCGCGTAGAGTTCCGCCTGCGAGCGCGGGAGGCGTTCACCCCGCCAGTTCACCCACGCGCTTGGTGCTGAACCGGGCTGTCGCGCGGTTCGCACCCTCCGCAGTCCACTTAGCGCCAGTTGGCACGCTCCTCGCGACGCGCATTTTCGGCCATTAACATCCTCTTGGCCGACGCACGGCTGCTCTCTTGGCGCATCGGTTCGGGCCGGCGATCCTTCGGTCGCACGTCGCCACACGTGGGCAGCGGTTCAATCCATCCCTCTTTTCCGGGAGGCAGGCATGCGCAAGCTCAAGCTCGATCTCGACCAGCTCATCGTGGAGTCCTTCGACACGCGGGCGAGGGGCAGGCGGCAGCCCGGCACGGTATTCGGCGAGCAGTGCACCTGCTATACGAACTGTTCGTGTCCCGGATGTCCCACCTGCGACGCCTCGTGCAACGGCACCTGCGGGGCCACGTGCGATGCCTCGTGCAACGGGACCTGTGATGCGTCGTGCAATGGGACATGTAACAACAGCTGTGGCGGCACATGCAATTGCGGCACCCTCAACACATGCTACTACCCGGGTCCGTGCTGGATTGAGCCCTGACGGAGTGCCCGTCTGATATGACGTGGAAAAGCCTCGGCACTCAATGGTGCCGAGGCTGTTCTGTTGATAATCCGAGCGTGGCGGATGACACCCCCTACGCGCGGAGCGGCAGATCCTGAGGAGAGCGGCGGCGAAGGAAGATCAGCCCTTCACCCCACCAGTTCGTCCACCCGCTTGGCGCTGAACCCCGCCGTGGCGCGGTCGTCGCGGACGATGACGGGGCGGGTGATGAAGGTGTACTCCTCCGCCATCAGCCGCAGCAGGTCGTCTTCGCCGAGCTCCTGCTCGTGCAGGCCCATCTGCCGGTACTTCATGGCGCGCTTGCTGAACAGCTTCTCCGCGCCGCCCACCTTGCGCGCCAGGTCCTCCACCTCGGCGCGCTCCAGGAGCTGCGCCTTGAGGTCGCGAAACGCGCCGATGGCCACGCCGCGGTCGCGCAGGTGCTGCACGGCCTTCTGGCAGGTGCTGCAGTGCGGCAGCCAGTACACGTCGACGGTCACGTCGCTCATTCTCGATCCGCGGATGATGTGGATGGGCCGGATGCGGGCGGCATCCGGCCGGCGCGCAAGATCGACAGTGAGCACAGCGCGGTCAACCCCGGCGTCGGGAGGATTCGGCCCCGCTACCCATTCGCCGCCCGCGTCTAGTCCGTGCGGCGCGCGACACGGTCGCAGAGCGGCAGCCACGCGCCCTCGGGGCGCCACTCCCACGCGATGGTCTGCGTCCGACCATCCTCGCTGAACTCGATGCGGGCGCGCTCGTGGTCGCCGCTGAAGATCCACGTCCGGCCCTCGCGCGCGACCCGGTAGTGCCGGTAGAAGCCGTGGTTCTCGAACGACCGCGCGAAGTATCCGCCTTTGGGATCGATGCCCATGACGCTCAGGGTGTCGAACACCTCGCCGCCGGGCCGCGCCTTCTCATCCTGCACCAGAAAGAAGCCGCCCGTGTGCCACCGCCCCTCGTGGGTGCTCGTCCACGGAACCCCGTTGCGCTTCGGGTCGTTCGCCGGCTGGTCCGTACCTCCGTACGAGGTGCCTTCCGCCGCCCACGCGCCCAGGAACACGGACAGCGCCTCGTGCTCCGGGCCGCGGACGGGAGGCGTCTCGGCATCGCTTGCGGTCATCGTTGCTCCAGGGTTGTGACGCTGCGCGATCGGTGATCCACCTCGGAAAAGAGGCCGGGGCTTCGCAGGGTGCGTCCACGGCAGGATGGCGGCAACGGCATCGCGAGCAGGTTCGGCAGGCTCGCGGATACGACGGAGGAGGACGTGCATCGGCGATGCCTCGGACCTGACGGGTGCACCTGCAACGGGTGGGAAGATTCCTCACTCGTTCCTCGTTCGGAATGACAAACAGAGGCGGCGCGGGGGATAAGAACGGGGCGGTGCGCAGGCGATGCTTGCGCAGGTACAGCGGCCGCCCCAAGTGCGGAGGCGGAGGTGGGGATCTGCGCGGATCGCGGATGACCAGGATGGAGCCGCGGGGGGAGACGGGGTGTGTATGGGGTGCGGGAAACGAAACGGCGCGCGGTCCCGTGTGAACCCGCGCGCCGCACATCACCTGCCCTGCCTCGATCTTTGTCGGCGCAGGCCGACAGCGTGAAGTTGTAGCCGCGAATTCATTCGCTCTCCCGCCTCGCCCGCGACGAACGCCCGCCCCGCGACGACCGTCGGCCGGTACCGGTCATCGAACCTGATCCGCAGATCCGCAGACCGGCCCAATCCCGATCACCCGTCACCGATCCGCTGATCCGCGATCGATTGACCCGCGGACACGTCGATCACACCGCCTCGGCCAAGGGCGCGCCGGCGGAGGCCGCGCGCACGGAGTACGCGCGGCAAAGGGCGTGCACCTCGTCGTCCGTGAAGGTGTGGTCGCAGGTCTTGGCGGCCTCGAACACGTGGCTGCACAGCGCCTCGTCCGCTCCGTCGTAGCCGTGGGCGCCCAGCCAGTAGCGCACGTTGCTGATGCCGCTCATGGGCGAGATCTCGATCACCTGGCGCAGGCCGAACCAGCCGGCCGGCACGCCGCTGTAGATGCGGTCCGCCAGCCACGCGTCGCCCTTGCTCTCCGCCTTGATGATGGCCGCCGCGTGCACCCCCGTCGCCGTGCGGAACGCGTCCTCGCCGAACACGGGCCAGTTGTACGCCAGGTCCACGTTGCACGCCCGCGACGCCAGCTCCACGTACTCGTTGAGCCGCGACAGGTCCCAGTCGTGCAGCCCCAGCAGCTTGAGGTTCACCAGCAGCAGGTCCATCTCCGCGTTGCCGCAGCGCTCGCCGATGCCCAGGGCCGTGCCGTGGACGCGGTGCACGCCCTCCTCGATGGCCGCCAGGCAGTTGGGCATGGCCAGGCCGCGGTCGCGGTGTCCGTGCCAGTCGATCTTCACGTCCTCGCCGCTGGGGTCCACGACCTCGCGCTTGACGAAGCGGATGAGCTGCCGCACCCCGTGGGGGGTGGCGTGGCCCACCGTGTCGCACACGCAGATGCGCCGCGCGCCGCACTCGATGGCCGTCCGGTACAGCGCCTTCACCACCTCGGGGGCCGCGCGGGTGGTGTCCTCCGTCACGTACATCACGGGGAGCCCGTTCTCCACCGCGAAGGTCACCGCGTCCTCCGTGGCGCGCAGCATCCGGTCCAGCGTCCAGTCCTCCGCGTACTGGCGGATGGGCGACGAGCCGATGAAGGTGGCCGCCTCGATGGCGATCCCCACCCGCTGCGACACGTCGACGATGGGCTGCACGTCCGCCCGCACCGTCCGCGCCGCGCAGTTGGGCTCGATGGACAGCCTGGAATCCACGATCTCGCGCGCCAGCGCCTCCACGTCGCGCACGGCGCGCGGGCCCGCGCCCGGCAGGCCGATGTCCGCCGACGCGATCCCCAGCTCCGCCATCAGGTGCAGCAGGCGGATCTTGTCGCCGATGGGGGGATCGGTCACGGACGGGGACTGCAGCCCGTCGCGCAGCGTCTCGTCGTTCAGCTGCACGCCGCGGCGGGTGGAATAGTCGAAGGAGCCGTCCAGCGTGTTCCAGTCGTGGATCAGATCGCTTTCCTGCATCAGCGGACCTCGCGGCGTGCGGAGCGGTGTGAGATGCCGGGGAGCGGACGGCGGCGGATGCCTTCCGCGGATCATTTTGACAAGAGACTGAACCTAACTCATTTCCCCGCCCCGGGAAAAGTCCCCCTGCGCCCGCCGCGCAGGGACAGTGTGCGCGAACGGGACGCCGGCTGTTCCACCCGTCTTTCACGAGCCGTGCCGTGCGTTCCCGGCCGGCCGGCATCATCCCCCGAGGAATGCGCCCCCCCGCGGCAGGACGTGCGCCGCCCCCGGGCACGAGACTCGCCGCGCCGCCAACCCGCCGCCAAAGCCGGGGTCCCGGGCCGGGCAAGGACCGGCGGACGGCGTCCGGACGCGCGAAAGGCGTCCGGGGAGCGCTCCCGCCCAACGCGACGCCGCCGGGGGACCGCCGGTCCCGGGCGAAATCCCCCGTCCGCCGGTTGACGACGGCGCCCGCGGGCGGCAGTATCCGGCCCTCCCACGAATTCCGGCACCCGAACCGACGCGGACCCCTGCGCGACCTGACCCGGCACGCCCCCCTGCAGCCCCTGCGGCGGCAGGTGCACCAGACCGACGAGCAGACGCTGGCCGAGCAGCTGGAGCTCGTCCGCATCCCCGCCCCCCCATTCGCCGAGGGGGTACGCGGCGAGCACGTGCTGCGCCGCTTCGCCGCGCTGGGCCTGTGCGACCCGCGCACCGACGAGGTGGGCAACGTGCTGGGCTCGTGGATGCCGGAGGGTGCGGACGGCCCGCCCGTGGTGGTGGCCGCGCACCTGGACACCGTCTTTCCCGCGGGGACCATCGTGGAGCCGCGGACGGCAGGCAAGCGCATCCATGCGCCGGGGATCACGGACAACTGCCGCGGCCTGGCGGGGATGCTGGCCGTGGCGCGCGTGCTGGCCGCCTCGGACGTGCGGGCGCCGCGCCCCGTGCTCTTCGCGGCCACGGTGGGCGAGGAGGGGATCGGGGACCTGCGCGGGGTCAAGCACCTGTTCCGCGAGGGCTCGCCCCTGCGCGGCGCCGCGGCGTTCATCGCCCTGGACGGGAGCGGGCTGCGGCGCATCGTGCACCGGGCCATCGGGTCGCGGCGGCTGCGCATCGAGATCGAGGGACCGGGCGGGCACTCGTGGTCGGACCGCGGCGCGCCCAACCCCGTGGCCGCGCTGGGTACCGCCATCGCGGGCATCGGCGGCTTGTCGCTGCCGCACCCGGACCGCAGCGCGCTCACGGTGGCGCGCATCGGCGGGGGGAGCAGCGTGAACTCCATCCCCGAGGAGGCGTGGATGGAGCTGGACCTGCGGAGCGAGGTGCCGGGCGTGCTGGGGCGGATGGAGGACGAGGTGCGCGCCGTCCTTGCCCGCGCGGTGGAAGTGCAGAACGCCGCCCGGCGGGGAGGCACGCCGCCCCTGCGCACCCGCATCCAGGTCATCGGCGACCGCCCGTCCGGCGAGACGTCGGCCCTGCACCCGCTGGTGCGCGCGGCGGGGGCCATCACCGGCTCGCTGGGGGCGCAGGCCGAGCTCGTCGGTTCGTCCACGGACGCCAACGTGCCCATGGCGTTGGGGATTCCGTCCATCGCCATCGGCGCGGGGGGCGACAGCGGCGGCATCCACACGCTGGACGAGTGGTACGCCAACGACGCCGGCGCGCTGGGTGTGGAGCGGGCGCTGCTGGTGGTGCTGGCGGCGGCGGGAGTTTGAGGGACGGAAGTGCGTGAGTGCGTGAGTGCGAAAGTGCGAAAGTGCGAAAGTGCGAAAGTGCGAAAGTGCGAAAGTGCGAAAGTGGATTGGCGGAGTTCCTGGAGGTGGGGGCGGGCGTCGGGCCTGAGCGGCTAAAGCCGCCGCTGGGACAGCGACAAGCCCTGTCTCGCGCCGAGGCGCGGCGCGAACAGGGCTTCAACTGCGTTACTTCGCCCCGGTGCACCCGCCTGGAATGCTGCACGAGCTGTCGGCGAAGGCCGACATTGCGGGTTCATTGCCGCGAATTCATTCGCCGGGGGGGCCGGATGCCTGCCCTCGGTGCACCCCGCCCGACCCGCACCGGAAGCCCTCCCGACGAATCTCCGCCGCGCCCCCGGTACGCGCCCGTGCCGGACCCGTCGGCGAAGGCCGACATCACGTTTTCGGTGCCGCGAATTCATTCGCCGGGGGCGGATGCCTGCCCCGCCCGTCCCTGCATGCGATGAAAGCGGCGCCTCCCCGGATCCGGAGAGGCGCCGCTTCGTCGTTCTCGGGCGAACCGGCGCGCCTACACCACCCGCTGCAGCGTGCGCTTGTACGTCACCTGGTCGCCGATGATGAGCGTGTCGCCGTCCAGCTGGTACGGCCGCACTTGGGCCGTGCCCACCTGCGACGGGTCCCACGCGCCCTCCACGTTCACGGTGAGGTTCACGGCATCCGCCGTCCACGTGCCGTAGTACGCGATGTACTTGTTGAAGATCTGCTGCGCCTCGTCCGGCGTGGGGGTGTCGGGGGTGGCGATCGCGACGGGCGGCGTGGTCATGATCTGCACCGACGCGATCCCGTTCTCGTTGTAGATGAAGTAGCCGGACGGCGGATTGCCGAACGTGTACGGCACCCACTCGCCGTTCACCACGTCCTCGGCGGAGATCAGCTTCCACGTGCCGGCAATCGCCTTCTGCAAATCGGACAGCTTGATGCGGGGTTCTACGGGTGAGCTCATCAGGTGCTCCGGAAAGGCGTATCAGGAAGGAACCGACGCATAATGTTGCTTTTGAGCCCGCGCCATACAAGCCTCTCGTTCCCGCGGACCTCGACGGCACGCCGATGGCCGCCGCCACCCCACGCCGTTGGTGTCGGCGAAGGCCGACAGCGTGAAGTTGTAGCCGCGAATTCATTCGCTCGCCCTTTCACCGCGACATCCGCCTGCTCTCATCGAGAAAATCCTCCCGCTTCCCATCAAGCGAAACGGCCCCTCTCCGCCATCCGGAGAGGGGCCGCGTTCCATCCCATCAACCGAAACTCACGCCGGCGCGCCGACCATCACGACGGAGTGGTCGCCCAGGTCCACCTGGCCGCGCACGCCCTGCACCTTCACGTCGCTGCCGATGAGCGAGTCGTTCAGCTGCGAGTCCACGATGCTGGCGTTGGCGCCCACGATGCTGTCGCGCAGCGTGCTTCCGCGCACCGTGGTTCCGGCGCCCAGGGTGACGTTGGGGCCGATCTCGCTGTTCTCCAGCGTCACGCCCTCGGCCACGTGCACCGGCTCGTGCACGGTCACGCCGTCGCCCAGGAGTTCCGGCGCGCGGCCGCGGGAGGTGCTGAGCACGTGCAGGTTGGTCTCCAGCAGCGTGTCGGGCTTGCCGGCGTCGTACCAGCCGTGGACCGGCTCCACCTTGAGCTTGGCGCCGTGGTCCACCATGTACTGAAAGGCGTCCGTCAGGTAGTACTCCCCGGCGCCGCCCGGGGGCTGCTTCATCACGTGGTTGATGCCCTCGAAGAGCAGCTTCCAGTCGCGGATGTAGTACAGCCCGATGTTGGCCAGCTTGCTCACGGGCGTGGTGGGCTTCTCGATGATCTGCTTCATGAAGCCGTTCTCGTCCGTCACGATGACGCCGAAGCGCTGGTAGTCCTCCACCTCCTTGGCCCAGATCACCCCCGCCACGTCGTCCGGCAGTCGCTTGACGAGCGTGAGGTCCGCGTCGAAGAGCGTGTCCACGAAGATGATGAGCATCTCCTCCTGCACGAACGGCTCGGCCAGCCGGATGGCGTCGGCCGTGCCGCGCTGCTCCACCTGCTCCGTGTAGACGGCGTGAAAGTCGGGATATTCCTCCGACATGAACGCCTCCACCTTTTCCTTCAGGTGCCCCGTGATGAGCACCGCCTCGTTCACGCCCAGCTCGCGCAGGTCGTCCAGGATGTAGCTGAGGACGGGCTTGTCGCCCACGCGCAGCAGGGGCTTGGGGGTCAGGTGGGTATGGGGGCGCAGGCGGGTACCCTTCCCCGCCACCGGCATCACGACTTTCACTCGGGCTTCCTCCGCGCTTCGTGGAGATGATCGCGTCTCAGGTAAACGATCTATCTGCTGTCTCGACAGTTTCTTACGGCGACTTCAACAGCTTGGGACGAGGGTTTGGGCGTGTCCCTCCGCTGCGCTCCGGGCCGGGCTGCGCGCGCCGTAGGGCACGATACGACTGTGCCCAACGGCGCCGAGCCCCCTGCGCACCGGGGCATCGATACAGCTGTTGCCCCGCCGCTCCGGGTTCTCGGCCCTGCGGGCGCGCATCCCTCACGCGACGCCCCTCCCCCAGCCCCTCCCCGCGCAAACTGCCGCGCGGAGAGGGGAGAACGGCTCCGGACCGCCGGGCCCGGGCGAGCCCTCACCCCCCGGCCCCCTCTCCCGTACGCGACCGGGAGCACCCTCGATTGCCTGCCCAGTACGGGAGAGGGGGAGAACCCCGTCACCCATGTCCTTCGCGTGGCAACGCGACGCGCCCCGCCCGGGCAGAATCCATACCGCGCCCTGGGGCACGGATCGTTCCGTCCCTCCCGCGCCCTCCGTCCACCCGCCGGCACTCGGCACTCGGCACTCGGCACTCGGCACTCGGCACTCGGCACTCGGCACTCGGCACTCGGCACTCGGCACTCGGCACTCGGCACTCGGCACTCGGCACTCGGCACTCACGCACTCGGCACTCACGCACTCGGCACTCACGCACTCGGCACTCACGCACTCGGCACTCACGCACTCACGCACTCACGCACTCACGCACTTTCGCACTTTCGCACTTTCGCACTTTCGCACTTTCGCACTTCCCCCGCCAACATACCCGGCCGCCGAATCACCCGTCAAACCGCCCGCGTCTCCCCTCCGGCGCCTCGGCACCGTAGATTCGGCGGGGCGCCCGGGAAAACCGCCGGGGCGCGGGCGAACGTACTTCATCCATCGTACCGGGCAGCGGAAACAGCGTCTTCATGGGCATCTGGCGAGGACTGACCTACAACCGCGCGTTCACGGAGCCCGACGCGCGCGACCCGCGGCTCCGCGGCCGGGAGTACCCCATCCCCTTCGCCCAGGTGTGGCAGGCCGCGCTGCGGATCGCGGAAAAGACGCGCGGCTGGACCGTGACCGAGAGTGACCCGAGGGCGGGCGAAATCGTCGCCGAAGCGCGGACCATGGTCTGGAAGTTCGTGGACGACGTGTGGATCCGCATCTCGCTGGACGAGGACGGCCAGACGTGCGTGGACGTGACCAGCGTGTCCCGCCAGGGGAGCGCCGACCTGGGGACCAACGCCCGCCGAATTGCCCGGTTCTTGCAAACGCTCGACCGCCACGTTCTGGGTCCAAAGCGCGCAAACCGATAGACTGAAAGCATTTGGATGCCTCTTTCGGAAATCAGGAAAGCCGCCGGGTCGATCGGGGAACGCATCCCCGTGCTCCCCATCCGCAGCACCGTCGTCTACCCGTCCGGGGCCACCGCCCTGCAGATCGGGTTCGTGCCCAACGTGGAGGCCCTGGCCGCGCACCCGGAGCCGGAGCTCATCGTCGCCATCGTGGCCACGCTGGACGACGGGCAGGACATCGCCCCGCGCTCGCTGGAAAAGGTGGGCACGGCCGTGCGCGTGCTGGACCGGCTGAACCTGCCCGGCGGCACCATCCAGACGACGCTGCAGGGGCTCAAGCGCATCCACCTGGACGACGTCCGCTTCGAGGACGGCTACTACAGCGCCCGGGTGCGCCCCGTCGTGGAGACGCCGCTGGCGCCGGACGCCGCCGAGCCCGTGGTGGAACGCATCCTGAGCACCGTCAGCGGTCTGGCCGCCCGCGTGGACCGGGTGCCGGACGAGGTCCCCCGCATCCTCCGCATGAACCTGGGCGACCCCGGCCGCTTCGCCGACCTGGCCTCCACCCTGTGCAACCTCAAGCTCCCCGACCGCGACGCCGTCCTGCAGGAGCTGGACGTGGCCAGGCGGCTGGAGCTCGTCCTGGCCTCGCTGGAAGAGGCGTGGGAGCGGGCACGCGAGGTGGCGGCCATGGACGGCGCGAGCGCGGAGGCGCAGCCCGCCCCCGCCGAGGCCGCGCCCCGCTCCGGCCGCGACCGCGCGGGGGAGATCCGCCGCCGCATCACGGCCCTGCAGGCCGAGCTGGGCGAGATGGACCCGCTGGAGCGCGAGGCGGACGAGATGCTGCGCAAGGTGGAGCTGGCGCGCCTCCCCAACCGCGTGGCCGCCGTGGCCCGGCGCGAGGCGGAGCGGCTGCGCAGCAACGCCACCAGCGCGCAGGAAGCCACGGAGATCCGCGGCTACCTGGAGTCGCTCGTCTCCATCCCCTGGACCAAGCGCGCCGGCGACGGAAAGATCGACCTGCGCGCCGTGGAGGCGGCGTTCGGCGAAGAGCACCTGGGGATGGAGGAAAGCAAGCAGCGCCTGCTGGAGGTGCTGGCCGTGGCCGAGCTGCGCGGCGACCTGCGCGGCCCCATCCCCTGCATCGTGGGCCCGCCGGGGGTGGGCAAGCGCACGCTGGCCCTGGCCATCGCCCGGGGCCTGGGCCGCCCCGTCGTCCGGCTGGAGCTGGGCGGGCGGGGCGAGGGGCAGCTGGTGGGCACGCGGCGCACGCGGACGGGTGCGCAGATGGGCAAGGTCATGCAGCTCATCATCGAGGCCGGCGTCAAGAACCCCGTCATCATCCTGGAAGAGCTGGACGAGGTGGGGCTGGGCAACGTGGACGGCGACCCCGTGGAGGCGCTGGAGGAGCTGCTGGACGAGGAAAACCGCGAGGGGTTCACGGACCGCTACCTGGACGTGGCGTTCGACCTGAGCGAGGTGTTCTTCGTGGGCGCGGCGGGCGACTTCTTCCGCATCCCCCGCGACCTTCGCGACCACTTCATCGAGATCCGCATCGCCGGCTACACGCCGGAGGAAAAGATCGCCATCGCCCGCGACTGGCTCTTTCCGCGCATCGTCCGGGAGCACGGGCTGTCCACGGACGAGGTGCGCATCGCGGACGAGACGCTCCTCTTTCTCACCCGCGGCTACGCGCGCGACGCCGGCGTGGGCCACCTGCGGCGCTCGCTGGCCGCGGTAATGCGCTTCATCGCCCGGCAAAAGTCCGGCGGCGGCGCGGAGGGCGCGGGCGAGGGGTGGACCATCACGCAGGAGATGATCGAGGAGGTGCTGGGCTACCCCCGCTGGTCCACCACCCCGGCGGAGGTGCGCCCGGAAGTGGGCGTGGTCACGGGGCTGGCGTGGACGGCCAGCGGCGGCGAGCTGATGTTCATCGAGGCGCTCAAGATGCCCGGCACGGGGCGGCTGGTGATCACGGGCCTGCTGGGCGACGTGATGCGCGAGTCCGTGAACGCCGCGTACAGCTACGTCCGCTCCCGCGCCGAGGACCTGGGGATCAGCCGCGAGGCGTTCGGCGACAACGACATCCACGTCCACTTTCCCGTGGGCGCCACCCCCAAGGACGGCCCGTCCGCGGGCGCGGCGGTCACGCTGGCCCTGGCCTCGTCGCTGGCGGAGCGCCCCGTGCGGCACGACGTGGCCATGACGGGCGAGGTGACGCTGCGGGGCAAGATCCTGGAGATCGGCGGGGTGAAGGAGAAGGTGCTGGCGGCGTACCGGGCCGGCATCACGGAGGTGATCCTTCCCGCGGGCAACAAGCGCGACCTGCGCGACGTGCCGGCGGACGTCCGCGACCGGATGACGTTTCACTACGTGGACCGCATGGACCAGGTGTTCGACGTGGCGCTGCTGGGCGAGCCCCAGCCCGTGCGCCTGGCCGTGGAGGGCGACGGCGCCTCCGCGGCCCGCCCCCCCGAGCGCCAGGCCGCCAGCGGCGACACGCCCGGCACCTAGCGGCGGCACGCTCATCTCCGCATCGCACCCTCCTCCATGGCCGCCGTGGGGGAGGGTGCCTGCGTTTCACCCCCCTCCCGGCGCTCACCCGCGCGCGGAGCTCCCCTGCCGCCTCCCATTCATCTCCTACCCGCTCCAAATTCGGAAAAAACATCAAGGGTACAGAGGAACAGAAAAAGCCAGAGGAACAGAGGAAGAAAGCGGTTCTCTGTTTCCTCTGTTCCCCTGTACCCCCCATTCTTTTTTTCCATTATCCGGTATCGCACGGAGGGACCGGAGGCCATGCCTTCCCGTTCCGTGGAACTGCGGGATGAGCGCGGCCGATGCGCCCTGATCCGGGGTCCGGAAACAGGCACTGTACAAGCTTTGGGTCCGGAGACGTTTACACCGTGGGCACGTCCGCGACGGGGAAAGGGTGCGAACGAGCGGGCGGGCGACGACACTCTCTCGGCCAGCGGAAAGCACCTGTCGCGGGTCCGTCTAAGAAAGAGGGGACGGCCACCGCCGGTGACCGCCCCCCGTGAACCTGCGTCTTCCGGGCTGCGGACGCTCAGGTGCCGGAGCCGATGGTGCCGCCGCCGCCGCGGCCGGTGGTGTCCGCGGCGGGCGGGGTGACGGGCGGGGCCGGGGGCGGGACGTCGTCGCGCTGCGCGGCCGCGGCGCGGGACAGGGGAGCCTCGGTGGGGGCGGGGCCGCAGGCGGCGGCCACGAGCAGGCAGGAGGCGGCGAACACGGTACGGTGGATCATTGGACAGCTCCCGTGGTGCGGTGACAAGGGGCGCCGCAAAGGGGCGGCGACAGGTTTGCGCCCTCACGATAACCGACGATCCGAACACAATCCGCACGCCCGCCGCACGCCGCCCGCACAGGTGCCCGCCGCTCACATAAATCTCGGTTTTATTGAAGAAATTTCCATTAAACCGTTGCTCAGAGCACGGTTTTTCGCCCCGGGCCCATTGCACATCACCGGGCCTAACGGGATAATTTCGGTAGCGTTGGAGGTGCAAATTGCCGGTCGCCCTGCCCGTACGATCATCCGTGCTGCTCAAGACCCTGGGACACCCCGCCCTGCGACGCGCCGACGGCACGCTGGCGGGCGGCCTGCGCCGCAAGGACCTGGCGCTCCTCGTCTACCTGTGCGTGGAGGGGCTGCCGGCGCACGCGCGCGGGCGGCTGGCCGCGCTGCTGTGGGGCGAGAGCCCGGAGGAGCGCGCCCGCCACTCGCTCACGCAGGCGCTGGGACGGCTGGCGCGTGTCCTGGACCCGGGGATCATGGTGCCCGACAAGGACGCCGTGCGCTGGGCCGGCGGCCTGCCGTGCGACGCAGTCACACTGCTGCGCGAGGGAATGGAGCCGGAGGAGGTGGACGATGCGTTCTCCCTGTATCCCGGGCCCTTCCTGGAGGGGTTCGATGCCGGGCCGGGCGCGGAAGACTTCCACGAGTGGGCGGACCGGCGCCGGGCGGAGCTGCGCAACGCCGCCCTGCGCCTGCTGGAACGCGCCGGCGAGGAGGCGGAGGCAGCCGGGGCGTGGGCCCGCGCGCTGCGGCTGGGCGAGCGGGCCGTGGAGATCGATCCCGTGTGGGAGCAGGGGCACCGGCGCGTCATGCGGGCCCTGGCCGCGCGCGGGGAGCGCAACGGCGCGCTGCGGTACTACCAGCGGCTGGAGGCGTGGCTGGCGGAGGAGGTGGACGGCGAGCCGGACCCCGACACCCGCGCCCTGGCCGAGCAGCTGCGCGCACCCGAGCCGTCCGAGCCCCGGCCCGCCGTGCCGGACCCCGTGCCCGTCCCCATCGCGGAGCCAGCGGCGGATGCGGAGACCGGGGCGCCGCGGGATGCCGGTCCGCCGCTGCCGCCCGTCCCGCTGGCGCCCCCGCCCCCCCGGACGCCGCCGGACGAGCCCGGTCCGCCGCATCCGCCCGCCGCGTCCGATCCGCGGGGGGGCGAGGCCGATCCTTTACCGCACGCCGCCGTTGCGGCTCCGGCTCCGGCTCAGGCGGGGGAGGCCGGCGCGTGTCCGCCCGTGGACGCCGTCCGCGGGCGCCCCGGGAGCGACCGGAGGAGCGTGGCGCTCTGGCTGTCGCTGCTGATCCTGGGAGCCCTGCTGACGCTCACCATGGCCATCGCGCGGGAGCGGGCCCGGAGCGAGCCCGCGGAGCATCCGCCCGCACACGGCGAGAGCGTGCGCCTGCGCGGGACGCACCGCATCTTCCTGGCATTCGGCGAGACGCTGTACGAGGTGCCGGACTCGGCCACGCTGTGCGCGTGCACGGGCTGGTATCCCGACATGGTGCGGCAGATTCGCGCCCTGCCGCCCTGGCCCCAGCGGATGCTCCCCTCCGTGATGGACTACTCGTGGATCGGGGGCAACGTGCCCTTGGTCTCGGACGATCCGGCGGATACCACCGTGTTCGTGGCGGCGGGGTGCATCCGGCCGAGCGTCCCCAACCGGGAGACGCTGGATTCCATCTTCGGCTCGGGCGCGAACGCCAAGCCCCTGACGGTGCCCGATTCCGTGCTGTCGCGCCTCCCGCAGGGCTTCATCGCGCGGGGGCACCCGCTGCGCCCCGCGGGCACCCTCATCCGCGGTCCCCAGAACCGGGTGCGGTGGATCACCTACCACGGCGGCGCGCTGGAGGTTACCGATCCCAGCCTGCTGGCCACGCACTGCCGTTCGGTGGAAGAAGCGACCACGGTGGACGAGCGCGAGTTCGACTACTACCGGCCGTGGGGCACCCTGGGCCGCGGCGCCGGCGGCTGCCCCCGCTCCCCCCCGCCCGGCCACGGCCACTGATGCCGGGATGCGGAGGTCCAGCGGCTACGCCGTGGTGATCGGCGGACCAGCGAGCCGCCTCAGCGGGCGCGGAGCGAATCCCGTCATTCCAAACGAGGGGACGAAGCCTGTTATTCCGGCGAGGGAACCAAGCCTGTCATTCCGAACGAGGAACGAGTGAGGAATCTTCTCGCCCGTGGCCGGGGCACGCCGCGCGCCCGGATCTCATCCACCGACGTACGGCACCGCCGGTGGGATGAAGAACGCGCCCCCTCCCACACGAGGTGGAAGGGGGCGCGGATCATCCAGTTCGGTTCGATTTCGGCCGGTGCGCGTCAGGTGTCTTCGTGCTCGGCGATGCGGGCGTCCTGGCGGCGGCGCTGGCGGTAGCGGCCGATGAGCATCATCAGGGCCCCAACGGCCAGCACGGCGGCCGCGACGAGCGCCAGGACGTCCATCTGCAGCACCACGGACGCCATGAGCAGCACCGCGCCCGCGAAGAAGGTGCGGAGCTTCCAGTCCAGGAACGGATCCGGCTCGTCGGGGCGCTCGCGGCTGATCATCCGCGCTCCAGGAACCGGGACACGCCGGCCTTCATGTCGTCCGTCATCCGCGCCACCACGTTCACGTCCACGCCCGCGCGCAGGGCCGCCTCGAAGCCCATCCCGTCCGCGTGGTACAGCAGCCGCTTGGACAGCTGCACGGCCGATGCGCTGCGTCCCGCGAGCTCCGCCAGGTACCGGTCGCGCTCCCCGTCGAACTCCGCGTCCGGCCACACCTGGTTGATGAGCCCGATGCGCTCCGCCTCCGCCGCCCCGATGGGCTCGCCGCGGACCACGAGCTCGAACGCGCGCTTCTCCGGCACGCTGCGGCGCAGGATGGCCATCACCATGGCCGGCACGAAGCCGATCTTCACTTCCGGATAGCCGAACTGCGCCGTCTCGGAGGCCAGCACCAGGTCGCACGCGGTGGCCAGACCGCATCCGCCCGCCAGGGCGCGGCCGCGCACGCACGCCACCACGGGCTTGCGCATGCGCCGGGGGAGCAGGAAGAGCTCGGCCAGCTCGTCCACGTCCTCCAGGTTCTCCATGGCGGACGACTCGGCGATCTTGCGCAGGGCGGACAGGTCTGCGCCGGAGCAGAAGTCCTTTCCCGCCCCCTCGATGGCCACCACGCGCACGGCCGGGTCCGCGTCCGCCTCGCGCAGGGCCGCCTTGAGCGCGGCGATGAGCTCCGCGTTCAGGGCGTTGCGCTTGTCAGGGCGGTTGAGCGTGAGCCGGCGGACGCCGCCGTCCGTGGCGGCGAGGACGACGCCGCTCACGCCCCGGCGCCCGCCAGCCGGGCCACGTCGTCGGGCACGTCGATCTCCATCCGCAGCAGGGCCGTGGAGAGCACCTTGCCCTGCGCGTCCGTCTTGAGGCTCACGGTGCCGCCGCCGCCCAGCGCGTTGTGCAGCAGGAAGTTGAGCGCCTCCAGGTTGGGCAGCTCGAAGCGCTCCACGGCCCCGTGGACGATGCCCTCGAAGTGCGCCTTGACCCGCTCCGTGGTCAGCGCCTCCACCAGGACGGGATAGAACTCGGGGCGCAGGGCGATGACGCCCACGTTGGCGGTGTCGCCCTTGTCGCCCGAGCGGGCGTGGGCCAGGTGCTGCAGCTGGATGCGGGGCATTGCGGCGGTGATCCGGGTCAGTCCGTGGGTGTCTTGGCCCTCGTGAACAGCATCACCACGCCCAGGACGATGGCGACGATGCCCAGGAAGTACGCGAAGTAAAGCTGTCCAAAGAACGCGAACACGATGGCGACGAGCACCGCCGCCACGATCAGGATGATCTTCAGGGGAGAAGCGCCCTTGTTGTCCATCCGTCCAAGCTCCATCCAGGGTGGAAGTTGAGTCGTGGCAGGGGGGAATGGCAAGGGGCAGGCCCGGGGTGGGACAGGGGAACGGCAGTGCGAAAGTGCGGAAGTGCGAAAGTGCGAAAGTGCGAAAGTGCGAAAGTGCGAAAGTGCGAAAGTAGGATCAGCAGCGGGCGGGTCCAAGGCGGAGAGGCGGAGCCCCAGGGGCCCCCACCCGGGCTCGCATTACTCGCCCACCCTCCCCCAATAACCCCTGGGGGAGGGTTGGGGCAGGCGAAGTCCCGTCGCGCTGGCGGCGAGCGTAGCGAGTACCTGCTTTTCAAGCAGTTGAAGCCCCGTTCCGCGAGCGCAAGCGAGCGGAGACGGGGCTTACCGCTTTCCCAGCGGCGGCTTTAGCCGCTCAGACGGATCGCGGCTCCCCCGCCGCGAAGATCCACCTTCCCCTGTTCACGGCCCGGGCGCGGCAGCTCGCCTCCACCAGAGCTGGCCCATTCTGGCGTGTACGTCGGCCACGCCCGGCCTGCATGGTAACGATTTTCGGCGGTTTATGTAACGAGAGCTATCTCTAGTCGTTTGGGACCCGCTCGGCCGGACCCATTCACGCGCGGATCTCGATCGTTTCCGATGAAGGTGAGCTATCAAGGAAATTGCTCATCTGAAAACATATGGATCGACACACCCACCGCACCATTCTGGTACGGTATGCACCAATCAGGTGCAAAATACAGAAAGGAGGCTCCTTCGCTACGACGATTCACCACAACAACTTAGCGTCACGAAAAGAGTGGCATTGCTGTTGCGAACGTTATGGATCGGAAGGAGCGCTCCCTCTGCTCCTTCTGAAACCCCCTCATCTCCTTCCTGGAGGCAACACCCATGTCCCAATCCCGCATCGCAGCAGCCGCACTGCTCACCCTGGCCCTGGGCGCGTGCTCGGACCAGCCCTCCGCACCCTCCTCGGAGCCCCGCCCGGAACCGCTCGCCCTCCAGCAGCAGCAGGAAGAAGTCGTCCCCGGCGAGATCCTGGTCAAGATGAAGAACGGGATCTCGCTGGACGTGCTCACCCGCAACCAGCCCGGGCTCCGGCTGAACCGCCAGCTGGTGAAGACCAGCCGCGTGTCCGTGCTGGGCGTGGCGCCCGGCCGCGAGCGCGCCGAGGCGGCGCGCCTGGCCGCGGATCCCCGCGTGGAGTACGCCCACCCCAACTACATCCGCCGCATTCAGGGGTGGGAGCACACCAACCCCGGCGGCCTCACCGCGTACTTCAACACCTCGCCGTACAACGCGCTGCCCGCCGGGTATGCCTCCATCGCGGACGCGGACATCGACGCGGTCGCAGGCATCGGCGCCGGCGGCTCGCAGGTGATCATCGGCAGCCTGGACAGCGGCGTGGACACCGGACACCCGGAGCTCGCCGGCAAGCTGATCCTGGGCTGGGACTGGGTGAACAACGACGCGCTGCCGGCGGATGACAACGGCCACGGCACGCATACCATCGGCAGCATGGTGGGCACCAACGTGGGCGTGGCCGGCCTGACCGGCGCGGGCACCAACGTGCAGGTGCACGTGCAGAAGGTGTGCAACAACGTGGGCAGCTGCCCCACCTCGGCCATCGTCAGCGCCATCTACGCCGGCGCTGACGTTCCGGGGATGGTCGCCCTGAACCTGAGCCTGGGCGGCACCACCATCACCCCCGCCGAGGTCGCCGCCATCGACTATGCTGTCGACACCAAGGGCGTGCTGGTGATCGCGGCTGCGGGCAACAACGGCACCGGCACCGTGGCCAATCCCGCGGCGTACGTGAAGTCCATCTCGGTGGCGGCCACCAACTGGCGCGACCAGCGGGCGTACTACTCGCAGTACGGCTCCGGGCTGGACATCTCGGCGCCGGGCGGCGAGCTGTACGGCAACACCACGAACCATATGGGAATCGTGAGCTCGTACCCGACCAGCGCCTATGCCTATCTCCAGGGCACGTCCATGGCCACACCACAGGTCACCGGCGCGGCGGGCGTGGTCGCCAGCGTGACGGGCCTGAGGGGCGCCGCGCTGCGCTCGCGGCTCGAGGGTACGGTGGATGACAAGGGCACGTTCGGCTACGACACCGTGTTCGGCTGGGGCCGCCTGAACGTGTACCGCGCCATCACGCTCGGCACGCTGCCTTTCCCGCAGTAACCCGCCGCCTCGCGGCGTAAAAGCGGGGCTCCGCCTCCCTCGGCGGAGCCCCGTAAATCGAGGCAACAAGACGCGACCCTCTCCCGCCGGACGGGAGAGGGTCGCGCTTTGTATCCCACGAATCTACCCAACCGTCCCAGGAGGGCTCATCACCTCACGCACTTTCGCACTTTCGCACTTTCGCACTTTCGCACTTTCGCACTTTCGCACTTTCGCACTTTCGCACTTTTGCACTTTCGCACTTCCGCACTCCCCGTCACGAGTGATAATTCGGCGCCTCGCGGGTGATCGTCACGTCGTGCGGATGGCTCTCGCGCAGGCCGGCGCCCGTGATGCGCATGAACTGCGGGTCGCGGCGCAGCGTCTCCACGTCCGGGCATCCCAGGTAGCCCATGCCGCTGCGCAGGCCGCCCGTGAGCTGGTAGATGGTGTCCGACGCGGCGCCCTTGTACGGCACGCGCCCCTCGATCCCCTCGGGGACGAACTTGCGGGCGTCGCTCCCCTCCTGGAAGTAGCGGTCGGCCGAGCCCTCGCTCATGGCGCCCAGCGAGCCCATCCCCCGCACGATCTTGAACCGGCGGCCCTCCAGCAGAAAGCTCTCGCCCGGGCTCTCTTCCGTGCCCGCCAGCATGGAGCCCATCATCACCGAGTGCGCACCGGCCGCCAGCGCCTTGACGATGTCGCCGGAGTACTTGATGCCGCCGTCCGCGATCACGGGCACCCGGCCGGCGGCGCCCTCCACCGCGTCCATCACGGCCGTCAGCTGCGGCACGCCGATGCCGGCCACCACGCGCGTGGTGCAGATGGAGCCCGGGCCCACGCCCACCTTGACCGCGTCCACGCCCCGCTCCACCAGCGCCTCGGCGCCACCCTTCGTCGCGACGTTGCCGCCGATGATCTGCGCGTCGGGAAAGGCCTCGCGGATGCGCGCCACGGCATCCAGCACCCCTTCCGAGTGGCCGTGCGCCGTGTCCACGATCAGCACGTCCACGCCCGCGCCCACCAGCGCCCGCGCCCGGTCCACGTCCTTGGCCGAGGCGCCGATGGCCGCGCCCACCCGCAGGCGGCCCCGCTCGTCCTTGCAGGCGTTGGGGAACTGCTGGCGCTTGCGGATGTCCTTGACGGTGATGAGGCCGCGCAGCCGCCCCGCCTCGTCCACCACGGGCAGCTTCTCGATGCGGTGCCGGTGCAGGATCTCGCGCGCCTCGTCCAGCGACGTGCCCACGGCCGTGGTGCGCAGCCGGTCCAGCGGCGTCATCACCTCGGACACCCGCCGCGAGCGGTCCGTCTCGAACTGCAGGTCGCGGTTGGTGATGATCCCCACCAGGCGCCCGTCCTCCTCCACGACGGGAAAGCCGCTGTACGAGACGCGCTCCATCTGCCGAAGCACATCGCCCAGCGTCTGGTGCGGGCGGATGGTCACGGGGTCGGCGATGAGCCCGCTCTCCGACCGCTTGACCCGGTCCACCTCCTCCGCCTGGCGGTCGATGGACATGTTCTTGTGGATGATGCCGATGCCGCCCTCGCGCGCCATGGTGATCGCCATCCGGCTCTCGGTGACGGTGTCCATGGCGGCGGAAAGGAGCGGAATGGCCAGCTCGATCCGGCTCGTGAGGCGGGTGCGCAGGTCCGTCTGCCCGGGGAGCACGGCGGAGCGGCGCGGCACCAGCAGCACGTCGTCAAAAGTCAGCCCCTCGCCCACGAAGCGGGCGCCGGGCACGTCCGGACGGTTCATCGGGCCTCCTGAAAGCGGCGCGCCCGCCGGTCCCATGCTCCCCGGCTGCGGGGGAGGAGGACGGCGGGCGTCTCGGTTGTGCGAACGTCGTTCGGTCGTTCCATGGCGGAAGTTATCGCGGTTCCGCCCCGGCTGTCAACGGCGTGGCGGATGCCCCGTCACGCCCCGTCGTCGTCGTCCTCGCGGGAGGGGTCGGGCGCCCACGCCTGCTGCCGCACCACGAACTCGCCGATGTCGCGCCCGATGGCGTCGAACACGGGGAGCAGGGCCTCCACGGGCGCCCGCAGCACGTCCGTGAAGAACTCCAGCACGCCCAGCATCTGCCCGTCGTGCTGCACGGGAAAGCCCACGGCGGCGTGCAGGCCGGCGATGCGGATGGCGGAGGCGTTGGGAAAGTCGCCGTCCTGGCCCACGTCCTCGATCCACACCGTCTCCTGCTGCGCCCACACGCGCCCGGGCAGGCCCACGCCGCGGGGCAGGCGCAGCTGCCGCGTCTGCTCGGCGAAGTCGGTGCCCTTGTGGATGCGCGCCGCCCACACGCACTGCACCCGCAGGCCGCCGTCGTCGCCGTCCGGGACCCAGAAGCCGCCCACCAGCCAGCCCATGCTGTCGCCGATGGCCTCCAGCACGCCGGTGGCGGCTTCGTCGGCGGTGCTGGAGCGGGACAGCACGGTCTGCACGGCTCGGACGACGGGTAGCGATTCGTAGGGCATCGGCGCAGGCTCAAACCGGTCGAGTGAAAGGAACAGGCGGTGCCTGCGGCAATCTACGGGCGCGCGCGCCGCGTGGACAGGCGCAGCCCGCGCCGGCGTCTCCGGGTGCCGTAAAGAAGGTGGCCGCCGCGCGATGGACGCGCGGCGGCCCGCTCCCTGTACACGCCCCTTCGCGGAATCCGCGTCAGCCGCGCTTGCCCAGGAGGGCCTGCACGGGGCCGGGGAGCACGGAGCCGGCGGAATCCAGCGCGCCCAGGGCGGCTTCCAGGCTGGCCGTGTCGCCGTCCCAGTGGTCCAGCACCACGTCCACGCCGGCGTTGTTCACCAGGCGGCTCAGGGCCAGGGCCAGCAGGTACACGTCCTCCAGCTGCCCCACCACGGGCACCACCCAGTCCGGGATCAGGTCCACGGGCGACACCAGGTACACGAGCACGGCCGCCACGATGGCCTTGTCCACCCTGCTCACCCGCGGGTCGCGCGCCAGCCGCCCGAACAGCTTGAGAAAGCTGGGGATGTCGCGCACCATGCCCATCAGCGTGTCGCGCGACAGGCCGCCCCGCCCCGGGTCGCGGCCGCCGCGGCGCAGGCGCTGCACGGGCCGGGGGGCGTCTTCCTCGTCGTCGTCCAGGACGCTCCGGCGGGCGCCGCGGCGCGGGCCCACCAGGTCGTCCTCCCCGTCGTCGTCCCGGAACGCGGCGGAGGGCCGGGTGCCGCCGCGGCGGGGACCCACGAGGTCGCCGTCGTCGTCGTCCGCGTCGTCCGCCGGGGGCGGGGCGGCGCGGCGGCGCGGGGCCAGCTCGTCGTCGCCGTCGCGGGGACGGCCGGCGCGGCGGGGAGGATCTTCGTCGCTGTAGTGCACGGGGTGTCTTCCGTTCGGGTTGCGGCCGGTCAGGCCGGCGGTCCGGCGTCGCCCCTAGGGAGGCTGGGCGGCGGGGGCGGCGGCGTGCTCCCGTTGGGCTCGCGCGGCGCCATCACCACGTTCTCCACCTCCTTGAGCACCGTGCGTCCGGCCTCGGTGAGCCCCGAGACCAGGCGGCCGGCGGTGCCCACCACCCCCATGGTGCCGCGAATGGTGGTGAGCGCCACGCCCTGCATGCGCATCTTGTCTTCCAGCAGGTCGCCAAAGCGCTGCACGCTGCCCGGGCGCCGCACGTCGCGGTTGTACTTGGACGCCAGGAACTCTACGTAATCCAGCACCTGGTACTGCTGCACCTCGGGCAGCGTGTCCAGGCTGCGGAGGATGCGGTCGCGGAGCGTGTCGTGCATCGTGGCCTCGCCTTGGGTGAACCGGAAAGGACGGAGCGGCAACCGCCGTGCCGCGCCCGCCGGAGGGGTCTGCGGATGGAAGGTCCCGGCAAGGCTACGCATCCGCCGCGGCTCCGGTTTCGATCCTCGCAATCTGCCCGCGGGGATGCGCGAGGGCAACGGCGGCCCTCACCCGGGTTCGTAAACCTCACCCACCCTCTCCCACAAACTGCGTGGGAGAGGGTATACACCCCTGCCGTGCCGGATGACTGACTTTGCGGCCATGCGAAGTTCTCCCCCTCTCCGCGAGAAACGAGCGGGGAGGGGGCCGGGGGGAGGGGCGCCCCGCCCGTGCCGGACGCCTGCTCCACGCGATGAAGGTCTCCCCCTCTCCCGCGCAGTTTGCGGGAGAGCAACGGTGTTGAACTCAGCCGGCCTTGAGCGCGAATTCCGGATCCCATGAGGTGTTGTCCTTCAGCATCCGGTTAAGGATGGTGAGGAGCTTCCGCATGCATGCAACGAGTGCCACCTT